>Ga0193717_1002275_pt1 | contig 11138 bp, 8 predicted proteins | sample U2c2metaG_FD_145900 | JGI IMG/M metagenome (GOLD analysis project Ga0193717, IMG submission 145900) | Soil microbial communities from a riparian zone of the East river system, Colorado, United States - U2c2 | ecosystem: Environmental > Terrestrial > Soil > Riparian zone | place: USA: East River...
CGTCACGGTCCTGTTTCTCGGCCTGCTCACGGCCGGAATGGCGGTGCCGTTCGCGATCGCGGTGCCGGCCGTCATCTATCTCCTGATGCAGGGCGGCTTCACGGCGCTCAACGGCCTCGGGCTGATGAGCTGGGGCTCGATGAATACGTTCGCCCTCACCGCCGTGCCGCTGTTCATGTTCATGGCGGATATTCTGAGCGTCAGCGGCTTGAGCAACCGCATTTACAACGGCCTCGCCAAGCTCGTCGCCCCGCTGCCCGGCGGCCTGCTGCAAACCAACATCGCGGGCTGCGCGATCTTCGCCTCGGTGAGCGGATCGAGCATCGCGACCGCGGCCTCGATCGGCGGCGTCGCGCTGCCGCAGCTGACCTCCCGCAACTACAATCGCGCGCTCGCGGCGGGATCGCTCGCGGCCGGCGGCACGCTCGGCATTCTCATCCCGCCGAGCTTCCCCATGATCATCTACGGCACCTTCACCGAAACGTCCGTGCCGAAGCTGTTCATCGCCGGCGTGGTCCCCGGCCTGATCATGACCGCCCTGTTCATGATCTACATCGCGATCCACGCGCTGATCGTGCCCAGCGTCGCGCCGAAGGAACAGGGCGCGCGCTCGCTGCGCGAAGTTATCGTGGCGCTTGGGGACGTCGCGCCGTTTTTCGTGCTGATTATCGGCACGCTCGGCGGGCTTTACTTCGGCGTGGTGACCACCACGGAGGCCGCCGTGATCGGCTGCTTCCTGTCGATCCTGCTCGGCGCGGTGTTCGGCGACCTGACATGGAAGAAATTGATCGAGGCGATGCACTCGACGGTCAACTTCACCGGCAACATCCTGTTTCTGATCTTCGCGGCTTACGTGTTCTCCTACGCCATCAGCTTCGCCGGCATCGGCGAGAAGCTGACCGAATTCATCGTCGGCATGAAGCTGTCGACGATGCAATTCTATCTGGTGCTGTTCTGCCTGTTCACCGTGCTCGGCTGCCTGATCGAAAGCCTCGGCATGATCGTGATTACGGTGCCGCTGTTGTTTCCGATCCTCGGCCGCTACGGCATCGATCCGATCTTGTTCGGCGTGATCCTGGTGATTTACATCGAGTTGGGGCAGATTTCGCCACCGATCGGGATCAATCTGTTCGTGATCCAGAGCATCTGGGATGGCAAGCTCTCCGAAGTCGTGTACGGCACGATTCCGTTCCATCTGATCATGTTCGTGGTGTTGCTGATGGTGATGATCTGGCCGGAACTGGCGCTCTGGCTGCCAAGACACATGTCGAATTGACGCGCGTAGCGCGTCATCACCGGGCCGGTGCGAAGCGCCGAGACCCGGTGATCCCGAGAGGTTAGACTCCTTGCATTCCTAGGCGGGATCGCCGGGACAAGCCCGGCGATGACGAATCTTGGAGATTTACGATGACTTCCCGCGACACCGCCGTCATCGGCCTCGGCAACATGGGACGGGGGATAGCGCGCAATCTCGATCGCGCCGGCAGGCTCGCTGCCGCGTGGGATATCGCCGAGGAAGCCGAACTGTCCGCCAACGTCGCTCTCGTGCCGCCGAGCCAGTTCGGCCGGCTCGCCTTCATCCTGTTCGTGGTTCCCGGCTCGGCGCAAATCGACGAGATGCTGCCCGGCCTGCTGGCGCGGCCGCACGATGGCGAAACGCTGATCGATCTCACCACCGCGCATCCGGCGAAAACCAAGGCGCTTGCGGAGAAGACCAGCGCCACCGGCCGCGCCTATGTCGACTGCGGCATGTCGGGCGGCGCGATCGGTGCGGATACGGCCAAGATGGCGCTGATGGTCGGCGGCGCCGACGGGGCGGTGGCCGCCTGCAAACCGATCTTCGATGTCATCGCCGGGACCGTCACGCATGTCGGCGGCAGCGGCACCGGCCACGCCATCAAGCTCTTACACAACATGGTCTGCCACACCAATTTCCTGGTCGTCGCCGAGGCCGGGCGGCTTGCCGAGCGCGCCGGAATTCCGCTCGAAACCGCCATCGAGGTGTTCAACGCCGGCAATGCACGCAGCTACATTTCCGAGCAGCGGTTCCCGAACCACATCCTCTCGGGCAAGTTCGACGGCCGCTCGACCGTGTCGAACCTCGCAAAGGACCTCGCGATGGCCGACGCCTTCGCGGACGAATTCGGGCAGGCGAACGCCTACACGGCCCTGACCGCGGAGATTCTCGCGAAGGCGATGGACAAGGGCATGGGCTCGGAAGATTTCACGCGGCTGTATGAAGTGTACGAGCAGCTCGTCAGTTCAACCGGAAACTCACCGGAACGGTGAAGCTGACACCGCGGCCTGACGGCGGCGCCGGGAACGGCGAGGAACGGCGCACCATCGCCTGCACTTCCTGATCGATGCTCGCAATGCCCGAGCCGCGCACGAGGCTTGAGGACGTGACGCGCCCGCCGCCGTCGAGGCTGAAGCTCACGGTGGCGATCCCCTGATCGCCGCGGCTGCGCGCCTCGGAGGGGTACTGCTGATGGCGCCGCAGATGCGCCGACACGAGGCCGGCATAATTGCTGTCGGCATCGGAGCGCCCGACGCCGACGTTGTTCGCCGCGGTCGACGGCGCTGACGCCTTGGCCTGCTTGGTTGCGTGCTCCTTGGTCGGCGCCTCGATGCGGCGGCGCTCCTTGGCGGGCGCGGCGTTCCCGATCGGCTTCGGCTGCTGCGCCTTCTGCGCCTTCTCCGTCTTCTCCTCCGGCGGCGGCTGCGCCTGCTTCGGCTGCTGCGCCTCAGGCGGCTTTTCCTCTTCGGGCTTCGGCGTTTCGGTCGCGACCTTTTCGACCGGCGTCTCGGACTTGGCCGTCTGCTCGGGCGCCTTTTCGTCGGGCGCAACCGGAACATTTTGCGGCTGCACGGTTGCCAGTTGCTCCCTCTCGCGCGGCGGCTCGGGCTGCTGAGGCTCGGGCGCGGCGGCAGCCTGCACGTCGTTCTCACCGGGCGCCTGCGCGAGGCCGGCCGGCGCGGTTGCGCCGATCACGATCTCGATCGACATCACCTCGAGGCCGATACTCGCGAGCGGCACCGGGTCGCGCCAGAATGCCGCGAACAAGCCCGCGTGCACGCCAAGCGAGAGCACCGCGAAGGCCATGAGCCGCAAGCGGTCGTGCGCAACGGCGGTCGCGGGCAAATGCGCCGCATCCGTCGGCAGCGCGATTTCGGGCGCATGCGTCCCGGCCGCGCGCGGGCGCATGAACGGAACGACGTTATGCAGATCGGCCGAGGCGAGCACCGGATCCACCGCGCGCGCCCCCGCGCCTGCGCCGAGATCGACGCGCGGCTGCCCGAAACGAGGAGCGATCAACTTACCGGTCTGCAAGTGCGTAATGCCTGTGGGTTCAGCCCCAGCATACTGCCTTGTTATGACCGTTACGAGCCGCCGCGGTGAAATTTAACTTCTCTTGAAATACCGCGTCAGCGCATCGGACAGGTTCGACACGCCACGCTCGCCCGGCAGCGCATAGCTGCCCGTCGTCGGCTTGCGCGCGCCGATGCGCACCAGCGCTTCGGCCTGCGGGACCGCACAGCGCATGCCGTCGAGCACCGGCACCGGCACGCGCGCTTCGATGCGGCGCGAGGCGCCCGCCATCACGGCGCCGAGCAGGATGATGCTCTCGGCGCCGTCCTTGGCGATCAGGTCCTGCGCGGCTGCGACGAGTTCGGCATCGAGCGCCGTGGTGTCGCCCGGCGTGTAGGCCGAGGTGTTCTCCAGCACGCGATTGCCCGCGATGCGGCGGGCCAGGCCATAGCCCGCGACCAGTTCGCGATAGACCGGCCACACCCGCGCGCCAAAGCTGATGAGGCCAATCGGCCCGCCCATCATGCAGGCGGTGAGCAGCGCGGCCTCCGTCATCCCGACCACCGGAATGGGCAGCATCTCACGCAGCGCCTTCAGGCCGGTGTCGTACGAGACCGCGATCACCACGGCGTCGCAGCCCGTCGCGTGGCGCGCCGCCAGCTCCACCGCCGCATGCTCGGCGATGGCGTGCTCGGTGCGGGTCGCCACGATCGCGGCGCCGAAATCCGCCGTCACGGGGACGATCTCGGTGCCGGGCGAGGCGACCCGGCGGCCTTCAGCGCTGGCAGTTTCGGTGACGAATGCGGTGGTGTTGGCGTTGAGGACCAAGATGCGCATCTTATCGCCCGGCGAAATTCGGCACCCGGCGCTCCGCCATCGCGGCAACGCCTTCCTTGAAATCCTCGGTCGCGCGCAGCCGCTTCTGTTCTTCCAGCTCGTGTTCGGTCGCGGCTTTCACGCGGTCGGCGAGGCCTGCGCGCATCGTGGCGCGCGTCGCAAGGATCGCAAGCGGCGCGTTCTCGGCGATCTCGGCCGCGAGCTTCTGCGCGGCCGCGCGCACCTGATCCTGCGGCACCAGCACGTCGGCGAGGCCCATGCGGAGCGCTTCCTCGCCGCCGATGCGGCGGCTCGAATAGAACATCATGGCGGCGTTCTGCTTGCCGATCACGGCGGGCAGCGTCTCGCTCAGCCCGAAGCCCGGATGAAAGCCGAGCCGCGTGAAGTTCGCCGCGAACCGTGTCTCGGGACACGCCACGCGGAAGTCCGGCACCAACGCCAAGCCCAAGCCGCCGCCGACCGCCGCGCCATGGATCGCGCCGACGATCGGTTTCTTCGAGCGGAACAGCCGCACCGCCTGCATGTAAAGATGGCCAACGGGCGAGGCCTCCTCGCCCGGCCGCTGGCCGGATCTGTCGAGCGTCGAGCCGTCGCCGAAGTTCGCGCCGGCGCAGAAGGACTTTCCCTGCGCGGCGAGCACGACCGCGCGGCATTTTGTGTCGGCATCGAGCGCTTCGAGCGCATCGGCGATCGAGTTGATCAGCACGAGGTCGAAGAAATTGTTCGGCGGGCGTTGAATCTCGATCGTCGCCACGTGGCCGGACAGCTCCGCCCCGATGTCCTTGTACTCAGTCATTGTTCATCCCTTCAGAAATGTTTCGCGCGCCGCGCGGTAGTCCGCCATCACGCGCATCGCGCGGGCGCAATTGTGCACATTGGTGAACAACGGCAAACCCGCCTCGCTCAACAGATCAACACAGACCGCGGCGGGCCGCGTATAGCTCCACAGCAGCACGGGCTTGCCGGAGTCGCGGCCGAGCGCGATCAGGTGGTCGCGGTCCTCCAGAAGGAAGCGCGGATGGCGGCCGGTGACAACAAGAATGACGCCATCGACATTCGGCGACTCGGCCGCAAGCCGCGCGAACTCCGCATAGCCGCGCTCATGAATGGCCTGCGCCGTGACATCGACCGGGTTCTGCGAGCAGCCGTAGGGCGGGAGATACACGTCGATCTTCGCGCGCGTCGCGTCATCGAGGATCGGCATGTCGAGGCCCGCGAGCGCGCAGGCATCCGCCACCCAGGCGCCGCCGCCGCCCGACGACGATGCGATCGCGACACGATGGCCCGCTGGGAGCCGCTTGCCCATGGCGACGACCGCAGCCGCGATATCGACCATCTCATCGAGATCGTTGCTCTCGATCACGCCGTAGCGCGCAAAAAGCGCGCGGTATTCGGCATCGTTTCCGCGTGCCGCGGTGTGCGCCGCAATCGCGCGCGCGCCGGCTTCGGAAGCGCCGAGGCGGTTGACGATCAGCGGCACGCCGGCGCGCAAGGCTTTCTCCGCAGCGCGCGCGAAAGTCGCGGTGTCCTTGATGTCCTCGATGAGCATCAGGATCGCGTCGGTCTTGCCCTCATCGATGATGAATTCGGCAAAGTCGCTCGCCGACAGACACGCTTCGTTCCCGGTCGTCACGATGTAGCGGAACGATAGCTCCTTCGCCCTGCCATGATCGAAAAACGCGAAGCCCATGCCGCCGCTCTGCGAGATGACCGCGACCTGCCCGCGCGTACGGTCGGCGCGCGGCAGCAGCGGCACGTCGCCCGGATCCATCGCCGGGCTGAAGGTCGGACACAGCGCGGCCGCCGTGTTGGCGAAGCCCTCGCCGTTCGGCCCGCTCACCGCCATGTCGTATTTTTTGGCGATCGCCTGCACTTCCTTTTGTAGCGCAGGGCCGGCCTCGCCCCTCTCCTCGGCAAAGCCCGAGGAGAGAATGATCGCCGCCTTCACGCCCGCCGCGCCGCAGCGCTCCAGCTCCTGCGGCACGAATTTCGCCGGAATGATCAGCGCCGCGAGATCGGGAGGTTCGGGAATGTCCGAGACGGTCTTGTAAGCCTTGAGCCCCTGCACCTCCGTCTCACTGCGGCTCACCGGATAGATCGCGCCCTGGTAAGGGTGGCTCTTCATGATCTCCACGATGCGACCGCGTAAGCCCCGCGTATCCGACGACGCGCCGATGATCGCGACCGACCTCGGCCACAGCAGTTTGTGGATGTCGGGCATTCAGCGCAAACCCAAACCGCGCGCGATGATGCCGCGCAGCACTTCGGTGGTCCCGCCCTGGATGGTGAGCTTGGGCGCGATCATGGTGGCGAAGCGAAGCTGTTCTTCCAACGTTGTGCGGTTACCCTCGGTCTCCTCGATGAACGCGCTGAGCTCGCGCACGCGGTTTGGCAGCTTCTGTTCCCACACCGTGCCCATGTCCTTGACGATCGAGCCTTCGACCACCGGCTCCTTGCCGGCCTGCAGCATGCCGTTCACCGAGACCGACATGCGCCGCAATGTGTGAAGCTGCGCGACCAGGCGCCCGAGTCCCTCGGCGCTGCGGATGTCCGGCTTGTCGCCGAGCGCGCGCACCAGTTCGACCAGTACGTAAAACGTTTCGAGAAAGCGCTCCGGCCCCGAGCGCTCGTAGGCGAGTTCGCTGGTTGCCTGTTTCCACGCGCCGTCGATTTCGCCGAGCACATGATCGTCCGGCATGAATGCATCTTCGAACACAACCTCGTTGAAGTCGTGCTGGCCGGTCAACTGGTAGACCGGATTCACCTTGATGCCGGGCGTTTTCATGTCGACCAGAAACTGCGTCAGCCCGTGGCGGCGATTTTCCTTGGTGGGCTGCGACGTGCGGAACAGCGCGATCATGTAGTCGGCGATGTGCGCGTTCGAGGTCCAGATCTTGGTTCCGTTGATCAGCCAGCCGCCGTCGGTCTTCGTCGCCTTCGTTTTCGCCGCGAACAGGTCGGAGCCAGAGCCCGGCTCGCTCATCCCGATCGCGAAACACACTTCGCCGGCGCAGATGCGCGGCAGCACGTCCATCTTCACGTGCTCGGGCGCGTACTTCATCAGGATCGGCCCGCTCTGGCGGTCCGCCACGAAATGCAGCCGCACCGGCGCATTGGCGACGCGGAATTCCTCGGTGACGACGTAGCGCTCGAGGAAATTGCGCTCGCGCCCGCCGTATTTCTTCGGCCAGGTCATGCCGATCCAGCCCTTGGCGCCGATGCGGCGGGAAAATTCCTTGCTGTGCGAATCGCCGTGGCCGGGACGTGACGGGTCGAAGGTGCCGCGCGCGACCTCGTCGGCAAGGAACACGCGCACTTCCCGGCGCAATTCCTCGCATTCGGGCGGCAGGCGGATCTGGTCGAAGTTGAGAGCCGTGCTCATGCGTTGATCCAATCAACAGGCGGCGACGAGCGGCCAGAATTCTTCCGCGCCGCGCGACGCGATGCAGTTGCCGAGTGCTGCCGCCCAGTAGCTTTCGTTGCCGAAGTCGTCGCGCCACGCCAGCATGCGCAGCGTATAGCGATGCAGGATGTGCTCGTTGGTGAAGCCGATCGCGCCGTGCACCTGATGCGCGATCGCGGCGCCTTCCTGCGCGGCCTCGGCCGAGCGGATCTTCGCCGCCGTCGCTTCGAGGAAGACTGCGTCGTCGAACGCGCCGCCGCGCGCCATTGCGTCGGCCGCGGAGTAAGCCGCCGTCATGGCGGCGGAGACTTCGCCCGCGAGGCGCGCGAGATTGTGTTGGACGGCCTGGAACTTCCCGATCGGCTTTTCGAATGCGACGCGCTCGTTGGAATAGCGCACCGTGAAATCGAGCACCGCCTCCAGCGCCCCCGCGATCTGCACGCTGCGCACCACGCAGCCCATCAGCATCATGGCGGACTGGTTGAGGCCCTGCAGCGCGGGCGCGACGGCTAACGGCCTCACGCGATCGAACGTCACGGTATTCGAGGGCTCGCTCGCGAGATTTGTGCCGTCGTTCAGGCGGCAGGCAGCCGTCGCGACCAGCGCCACCGACGCCCCCGCTAGCACGGCCAGGTGCTTCGCCTCTTTGGCGAACGGCACGCCGCGCGCCTGCCCGCTCAATGTGCCGTCGGCGTTCAGCGCGATCTTGTCGTTAGGCCGCGCCGGCGCAACCGACATCGCGCCCGCGGGCGCGTTCAAGCCGGCGCGCGAGAGCAGCCATCCGGCGAGCAGCGTTTCGGCGAGCGGCACCGCCGCCGCATAGCGCCCTGCCACGCCGAGGATCGCAAAGCCGTCGGCAAGCTCCGCGCCGGCGCCGCCGTGCTCCTCCGGCACCCACGCGAGCGTCAGGCCGGCATCGGTCAGCGCCTGCCACAGCGGCGCTTTCCAGGCCGCATCCTTCGCGCTGTTGACCTCTTGCGGATCGGCCAGATCGGCGAAGATCCGCGCCGCCGTTTCGGCGACGATCGACCCGCTTTCGCTCACGGCGTTTCCTGCTTCATTCTTCCCTGCGCGGTCACCTTGCCGCAACGTTTGGCCGAAGCCAAGGGTTGCCCCGGCACATCGCAGCCATTAGCGTGCGCCTCAAGAAATAATGAGCGGGACGGTTGGGCGACCTGCCCCGCGAAACCGGGAGGGACGAGATGACCAGGCTTCTCCGCTTGGCGGTCGCCGCGATCGCCGTTTCGGCAACCACCGCCGCCTACGCCCAGGAACCGAAGCTCGGCGGGATACTGAAAATGTATCACCGCGAAAATCCGCCCAGCATGTCGATCCACGAGGAAGCGACCTATTCGGTGAACGTTTCCTCGATGCCGATCTTCTCAAATCTCCTGATCTACGATCAGCACAAGGCGCAAAACACGGCCGAGACGCTGCAGCCGGAACTCGCGACGAGCTGGTCGTGGAGCGCTGACGGAAAGACGCTCACCTTCAAGCTGCGCGAAGGCGTGAAATGGCACGACGGCAAGCCGTTCACCAGCGCGGACGTGAAGTGCACGTTCGAGATGCTGTCCGGCAAATCGCAGAACCGCTTCCGCAAGAACCCACGCAAGGACTGGTACGTCAATGTCACCGATGTGACGACCAACGGCGATTTGGAAGCGACCTTCCACCTCTCGCGGCCGCAACCCGCGCTGCTGGCGATGCTCGCATCCGGCTACACGCCGATCTATGCCTGTCACGTCACGGCGGCGCAGCAGCGCACCAATCCGATCGGCACCGGGCCGTTCAAATTCGTCGAGCTGAAGCAGAACGAGTCGCTCAAGCTGACGAAGAACCCGGATTACTGGAAGAAGGGGATGCCGTATCTCGACGGCATCGAATACACCATCATCCCGAACCGCTCGACCGCGATCCTCGGCTTCGTGGCCGGCAGGTTCGACATCACCTTCCCGACCGAGGTTTCGATCCCGCTGTTGAAGGACGTGAAAGCGCAGGCGCCGAACGCTGTCTGCGTGCTTGAGCCGACCAACGTCTCCACCAACCTGATCATCAATCGCGAGAGTGCGCCGTTCGATAATGTGGACGTGCGCCGCGCCGTGGCGCTGTCGCTCGACCGCAAGGCGTTCATCCAGATCATGTTCGAGGGCAATTCGGATATCGGCGGCGCGATGCTGCCGCCGCCGGCCGGCGTGTGGGGCATGCCGCCCGAGGAATCGAAAACCGTCATCGGCTATGGCGACGACGTGAAGAAGAACCGCGACGAGGCGCGCAAGCTGATGGAGAAGGCCGGCTTCGGGCCGAACAAGCGCCTCGCGCTGAAAGTCTCGACACGCAATCTCGCGGTCTACCGCGACCCGGCGGTGATCCTGATCGATCAGCTCAAGGACATCTACATCGACGGCGAGCTTGACGTGATCGAAAGCGGCATCTGGTTCGCCAAAGTGGCGCGCAAGGAATATCAGGTCGGCCTCAACCTCACCGGCGCCGGCATCGACGATCCGGACCAGACGTTCTACGAGAATTTCGGCTGTGGCTCGGAGCGCAATTACACCAACTACTGCAACAAGGACCTGCAGGCGCAGTTCGACGCGCAAAGCCAAGAAAAGGACGTCGCCAAGCGCAAGAAGCTCGTTTGGGAGATCGACAAGAAACTGCAGGAGGACGTGGCGCGCCCGATCCTCTATCACGCGCGCCAGGGCACGTGCTGGGCGCCGTACGTGAAGAACGTCACCATCATGTCGAACTCGTCCTACAACGGGCATCGCTACGAGGACGTGTGGATGGATAAGTGAGTCGTCATCCCGGCGGGTGACGGGAGAAAGCCGTGGCAGCCTACCTGGTCAGGCGCTTCCTCCTGATGCTGCTCACGCTGTTCGGCATCTCGGTGCTGATCTTCGTGCTGCTGCGCATCGTTCCCGGCAACATCGCCGACATCCTGTTTTCCTCCGCCGGGATGATCAATCCGGCCGACAAGGCGCAGATCGAGAAAGAGCTTGGTCTCGACCAGCCGGTCGTCATTCAATACGCGCAATGGATCGGCGGGCTCTTCCGCGGCGATCTCGGCTACTCCTACATTTCCGAGAAGCCGACCTGGGCTGAGATTGCGCCGCGCCTGCCGATCAGTGCGAAACTCGCCGCGCTTGCGCTGATCTTTGCGGTCCTGTTCGGCATTCCGCTCGGCGTCATCTCGGCGGTGCGGCAGAACACGCCGCTCGATTACGTGCTGCGGGTGATCAGCCTTTCCGGCCTGTCGCTGCCGTCGTTCTGGCTCGGCCTCCTGATCCTGATGGCCTTCGTGCACTATTTCGGATGGATTCCGATCTACACCACGCCGCCGACGACGCTGTGGGATGAGCTGCTGCTCTACAGCATCCCGGCGGCGGCGGTCGGCTTCCGCTCCTCCGCGCTGATGATGCGGCTGACGCGCTCCTCGATGCTCGAAGTGCTGCGCCAGGACTACATCCGCACCGCGCGCGCGAAGGGCGCCTCCTACGCCAAGGTCAATTTCGTGCACGCGCTGCGCAACGCCGTGCTGCCGATCGTCACCATCGTGGGCATCGAGGCGGCGTTTCTGGTCGGCGGACT
>Ga0193717_1002277_pt1 | contig 11138 bp, 6 predicted proteins | sample U2c2metaG_FD_145900 | JGI IMG/M metagenome (GOLD analysis project Ga0193717, IMG submission 145900) | Soil microbial communities from a riparian zone of the East river system, Colorado, United States - U2c2 | ecosystem: Environmental > Terrestrial > Soil > Riparian zone | place: USA: East River...
TATATGGGCAGGAACTGTCCATTACAAAGGTGGAGAGTAAATCAGACTTTGGCAACAAAGCACACTCTATGAAACCCGAAGCCCATCCCATCGCCTTTGGCGTGGGTGGGTAGTTCACTGCAGACTGTTTTATAATCCTGTGCAGATGCGCCAAGTATAAAAAACACTAAGCCAACGAGCAATATCAGTTTTCGCATAAGGTTTATTGTGAAGGATAAATATAACTCAATAATGGTTACAATATTATTCAATCCTGATATCGTATTTGCTCAGCAGCCCCGGCAAGCCGTGCAGCGAGAACATAGCCTTTTTAATGGTATTCCCATCAGGATCAATGGTGAAATTATAAGAGCTCCGCAGATCAGCACCTTTTAATATGGTGCGACTAAAAAATGCCCGGTTCAGGTTGCAGTTGATGAATTTGGCATCGGTCAGATCACACTCAGTCAAATCAGTCTCCACCATCGAGCAATCACTGAACTTTGCTTTTTTATTCTTCTTTTTATAGAAGACTACATTATCCAGAATGCAACTTTCAAAATGCACTTCGAACAAAAAGTCAAGAGCTTTACTAAAATTCACCCCGCTTAGTTTACAGTGCTTAAAGGTGATGTTTTGAAAACCCGCGTTACTTACATCGGCTAATGACAGGTTGCAACCCTCAAATACACAATCAATAAACACAACGCTATAAAGGTTTGCATAGGGAATATCGCAGTTGATGAATTTGCAGTTTTCATAAGTCCGACTATGCCCGGTTATTTGGTCGGCAGTTAGTTTGGTAAAAGTTTGGTCTTCCTGATGTTGAGGTTGCATGTGGCAAATTTATGTTTCTTGCCTCATATTTTAACCTTGCGCTCGTTTAAAACGAGTGCTTAAAATGGTTAGGGCGATTGAATCGCCCGATAGTAGCATTACAAATGCTGCCCCACTTTAAGCACGCGTCACAGACGAGCGCAGTGTAGTTATATTTTACCTTGCTTAATAACTCCCCCTTCCCGGGGGCCGGGGGTTTACATATTCCTCCTGTACTGCCCGCCAACCTCGTACAGTGCATGGCTGATCTGCCCTAAGGAACAATATTTACAGGCTTCCATCAGGCTTTCAAAAATATTGTGGCCGGCTATGGCCGCGTGTTGCAGGTTTTTAATTAATTGGGGTATATGCTCCTGGTTGCGCTGCTGAAAGGCGTGCAAAACCTCGATCTGGTATTGTTTTTCTTCCTCAGTAGCACGGATCACTTCGGATGGTACAATGGTAGGTGAGCCTTTTTTATTCAAAAAAGTATTAACGCCGATGATAGGATATTCGCCTGAATGTTTCAGGGTTTCATAATACAGTGATTCTTCCTGGATCTTGCCGCGCTGGTACATGGTTTCCATTGCCCCCAGTACCCCGCCGCGCTCGTTCAATGCTTTAAATTCAGTGAGTACGGCTTGCTCCACCAGGTCAGTTAGTTCCTCAATGATGAAAGCGCCCTGTATCGGGTTCTCGTTTTTGGCAAGACCCAGTTCGCGGTTAATGATGAGCTGTATAGCCATCGCCCTGCGAACAGATTCTTCGGTAGGAGTGGTAATGGCCTCATCATAAGCATTGGTATGGAGCGAATTACAGTTATCATAAATGGCATAAAGCGCCTGCAATGTGGTGCGAATATCATTAAAATCGATCTCCTGCGCGTGCAGCGACCGTCCGCTGGTTTGTATATGGTACTTGAGCTTTTGCGAACGATCATTCCCCCAATATTTATTTTTAATAGCCTTGGCCCAAATACGCCTGGCCACCCGCCCGATCACCGAATATTCGGGATCAATACCGTTACTGAAGAAGAACGACAGATTAGGGGCGAAATCATCAATATGCATGCCCCGGCTCAGGTAATACTCCACGTAAGTAAACCCGTTCGATAGTGTAAAGGCCAGCTGGGTAATAGGATTTGCCCCCGCCTCGGCAATGTGATAACCGGATATGGATACGGAATAAAAGTTACGTACTTTCTCCTGGATAAAATACTGCTGCATATCACCCATCATACGCAGCGCAAATTCGGTCGAAAAAATGCAGGTATTCTGCGCCTGGTCCTCCTTTAAAATATCGGCCTGTACCGTACCGCGAACGGTGGATATGGCGTATGCTTTTATCTTTTCATAAACATCGGCAGGGAGCACCTGATCGCCGGTTAAGCCCAATAACATTAATCCTAAACCATCATTTCCTTTGGGTAAAGAAGCCTCACCTAAATCCTCTCCAAAGGAGAGGACTTTGCCTTGCTTGTTTTCTGCACGCTCTCCAAAGGAGAGGGCAGGGGTGAGGCTTCTGTAAGCAGGTCTATCCAGCCCCTTATCATCATACAATTCCTTAAACTTTGCCTCCACCAAATGTTCCAATTTATGCTCGGTAATATATTTTTCGCATTGCTGATCAATAGCTGCGTTCATGAAAAAGCCTAATACCATAGGAGCAGGACCGTTGATGGTCATGGATACGGAGGTGGATGCTGAGCACAGATCGAACCCTGAGTACAGCTTTTTGGCATCATCAAGCGTGGCAATGCTTACGCCGGAATTGCCTATTTTTCCATAAATATCAGGGCGGATATGCGGGTCCTCGCCATAGAGGGTAACCGAATCAAAGGCGGTCGACAACCTATGCGCCGGCTGACCCAGCGATACATAATGGAATCGTTTATTGGTACGCTCGGGCCCGCCCTCGCCTGCAAACATGCGGGTGGGGTCCTCGCCCTCGCGTTTTAACGGGAACACACCTGCGGCATAAGGGAACTCGCCAGGCACATTTTCGGTAAGCAACCAGCGCAGCACATCGCCCCAGGCTTCATATCTTGGCAACGCTATTTTAGGGATCTGCAATTGCGATAACGAAGTATAATACAAGGGCAGTTTGATCTCCTTATCACGTACTTTATAAATAAAGTTTTCAGCTTTATATTTTTTGACCGTTTCGGGCCACTCTTTGAGCAAGCGTTTACATTCGGGGTGAAGTTGGGATTCGAGAGCTCTGAAAACCTCACCTAAATCCTCTCCTTTGGAGAGGGTTTTTTCCTGCATATTTTTATCTAAGCGGTTTTTACCTCCCTCTCCTTTGGAGAGGGCCGGGCTGAGGCTTATGAGCTCCATCACTCCCTTTACCTGAAATAACTGTTGGGCAATTTTGCATTGTTCATTCACCCAATCATCATAAGCCTTGCTGTTTTCTGCAATTTCGGCCAGGTATCGGTTACGGTCGGGCGGAATGATGTAGATCTTTTCAGATTCCTCACCCGGTTCTATTCCTACCACCCGCTCCCCACTCCCCGAACCACGCTCCAATAAATCCACCTTGGTTTTGGTTTGAATGGTTTTCATGATGGCGGTGAACAAGGTGTTCATGCCCGGATCGTTAAATTGCGAGGCCATGGTGCCATACACGGGCAGTTCATCATCCTTGGCGGTAAAAAGCTGGTGGTTGCGTTTATATTGTTTGCGCACATCGCGGATGGCATCAAGGGCGCCACGTTTATCGTATTTGTTGAGGGCCACCAGGTCGGCAAAATCAAGCATGTCTATCTTTTCGAGCTGGGTGGCCGCGCCGAACTCCGGGGTCATCACATAGAGGGAAACATCGCAGTAGTCGGTGATCATGGTGTCTGACTGGCCAATGCCCGATGTTTCCACAATGATAAGATCATACCCGGCAGCTTTGCAGATGTCGATACTTTCCTGCACATGTTTGGATAGCGCCAGGTTGGCCTGCCGTGTAGCCAGTGAGCGCATATACACCCGCGGATTGTTAATGGCATTCATCCTTATCCTATCGCCTAAAAGGGCACCGCCGGTTTTACGTTTGGATGGATCGACAGAGATAATGGCCAGCGTTTTATCGGTCGCCATCAGGAAACGGCGCACAATTTCATCAACCAATGATGACTTGCCCGAGCCTCCTGTGCCGGTAATGCCGAGAACTATGGCAGCCTCGGCCTCACCTAAATCCTCTCCAAAGGAGAGGACTTTGCCTTGCGAGTCTTTTAAGTCCCTCTCCTTTGGAGAGGGGTTTGGGGTGAGACTATTCTCCGCCATCGTGATCAACCTGGCAATAGCGCCTGCATCCTTTTCGGGCAGTTGTTTAAGCTCGCCGTTGAGTTTGGTAACGGTGGGGTAGTCGCATTGCTGCAGCATGTCGTTGATCATGCCCTGCAGGCCCATGGTGCGGCCATCGTCGGGCGAGTAGATGCGGGTGATGCCATAGGCCAGCAGTTCCTCAATTTCGTGGGGGAGGAACACGCCGCCGCCGCCGCCAAATATCTTGATGTGACCTGCGCCGCGCTCAGCCAGCAGATCATGCATATATTTAAAGTATTCCAGGTGGCCGCCCTGGTAGCTGGTGAGGGCAATGCCCTGCACATCCTCTTGTATGGCGCAGTTAACCACTTCATCAACAGAGCGGTTATGGCCCAGGTGTATCACCTCGGCACCGCTGCTTTGCAGTATGCGGCGCATAATGTTGATGGTAGCATCATGCCCGTCGAACAGTGAAGCGGCTGTTACAAAACGGATCTTGTATTGGGATTTATATGGGACAATGCTTTCCATGCGGCAATAATTGGTCAACACAAATTTAGTAATTGTTTTGAGGTAGATGTTATGCATGCATAATAAATGAAGACCAGATAGAAAAAATGATGACCCCGGTGAGTCACAATTTGTTTACACCCGGCAATATAGTTTTATGAGGCAAAACACATACTTTTGGCTTTCTGTTAAGAAAAATCTATGTTAAAAGCTTATACTACAATATTTTTCATTTTTGCTGCTGCGATAAGCGCCGGTGCCCAAACCAAAAGGCCAACTGAAAAAAAAGATACAATTACGCATTTGCAAACGGTTACCGTTAAAGGTTATTTGAGCGAGCAACCTGTTTTAAGTGTGCCGGCTTCAGTAAGCGTATTAGGTGCAGCACAGTTAAAGTTACAGCCCGATAATTCCTTTGTCAGCGCGCTGAATACCGTTCCGGGTGTAAGGGCCGAAGAGCGTTCGCCGGGGAGCTATAGGTTATCTATCAGGGGTAGTTTACTGCGTTCGCCTTTTGGGGTACGTGATGTAAAGATCTATTTTGATGAGATCCCACTTACCGATGCCGGTGGCAATACTTATTTAAATGCCATTGATATTGCCAGCGTTCCCAGTATCGAAATTTTAAAGGGCCCCGATGGCAGTTTGTTTGGCGCCAACTCGGGCGGCGTTATGTTGCTAAGCCCCACAAACAAATATACCGATAGCAGCTACCGCTCAATTGGCATCAACACAGGCTCATACGGTCTTTTTCATGAAAAGGCAAACATACAACAGCAGTTTGGAAAAAATATGCTGAGCATAAACCAAAGCTACCAGGCTTACCAGGGCTACCGTCAAAACAGTAACATGAGCCGCAACTACGTGCAAGTTGCTGATAAATGGAACTACAGCGGCAAAAACGAATTGCGCTTCCTGGGCTTGTATTCTGATCTGGCTTATGAAACTCCCGGCGGCTTAAACCTTGCCCAGTTAGCGGCCAATCCGCAGCAGGCCAGGCAACCTACGCCTGCTGTTCCGGGAGCTATCCAACAACATATTGGTATCACCACCAGCATGTATTTAGGCGGTTTGGTTAATGAATACCATTTCAGCGACCGCATCCGTAACGTACTGGCTGTTTTTGGCAACCATGTTGATTTTGCCAATCCGTTCATTACTAATTTTGAGCAGCGCAGCGAAAATACCTACGGTTTTAGAACTTATTTTGAACTGGCCGGACTGCCTCATGAAAACATCAACTGGAAAGTTAACCTGGGCATGGAGTGGCAGCAAACCAACTCGCGCATCAGCAATTATGGCAATAACAGGGGGGCAAAGGATACCACCCAAACCAGTGATGATATACACAGCAACCAGCATTTTATATTTGTCCGTTACTCGGCCGATATGTTTAAACGCCTGCACCTGGAAGCTGCCCTGAGCCTTAACTGGTACGAGTATGATTTTAAAAACATTTATCCGCTTAACCAAACTGGGTATACCAACCGCAACTTTACCCCGCAGCTGATGCCGAGGCTGGCCCTGAGCTACCAGGTTACCAATGATTTTATTTGGCGGGCATCAGTAAGCCGGGGTTACTCTACCCCAACCACTGCCGAAGTGAGACCAACCGATAATATTGTGAACACCGCCTTGCAGGCACAGTACGGCTGGAACTATGAAACAGGTTTCCGCCTGCGCAACCAGGACGAAACCATGTTCCTTGATGTATCTGCCTTTTACTACCGCATTAGTAACGCTATTGTGCGCCGTGTAAATGCCGATGAAACCGAGCATTACATTAATGCCGGCGGAACAAATCAGCCGGGTGTTGAACTGTCATTTACCGACTGGCTTATCCGCCAAAACAGCACCCATTTTATACGCGGGTTACAGTTTAATGAATCGTACACGTTTAGTAAATTTAAGTTCAGGGATTATGCCGATGCTACTACCAATTACTCGGGCAATGATCTCACGGGTGTACCGCAGCAGGTTTTTGTAAGTAGTCTGCAGATAAAATTTCCACAGGATATTTCGTTGTTCGCGCAGCATAACTATACGTCCAGGATCCCGCTTAATGATGGCAATACCGTTTATGCCGGGCATTACAACCTGTTACAGGCCAAAGTAAGCTGGCAGCCAGCCATTGGTCGTAAAACGCATCTGGAAATTTATGCAGGGGCTGATAATATCCTGAATGAAAAATACAGTCTGGGTAATGACCTTAACGCTGTTGGCAACCGTTATTATAATCCATCGCCTCTGCGGAATTATACTGTAGGGATGGGGGTTCAGTTCTGATCTGAGATTTCTTGAAAAGAGGCGCATGTGATGCGCCTCTACAATTAGAAAAACGTAGAGACACATCACATGTGTCTCCTGATATTCAATTTTTAAAATATCTTTCAATTATATTTGATAAGTTTAACCCAAACCAAACCTTAAACAAAATGATTATTAAACTCCCATTTTTTAACGAATTAGATTCTGAATCCTTAACAGACTACTATGAAGTTGATATTGATATAGAACAAGATAAGGTTCAATTAGACATAAATTTCGACGAAACAAATATAGATCCTGCTAAACTTGATACTTTAAAAAAGTATTTGGATGAACCGCAAGCTATTATCAATATTGCTAAAAAGGAAATTTTTAATGATTTTGAAAATGGCGAAGATGTTAAAGAGTTTTTAACTTATCATATCGAGGAACTTGATCAAAGTGAATTAGATAACCTATTGAACCATGCAGACAAAACCCTTTCTTTAGAGCAGCAAATACTTTCAATTCTAAAATTAAGGAGGATTGGTTTTTACCCTGATGACGATGATATATTTGCTGTTTTAGATTTTGTACTTAGCGAAGACATATCACAGTATATTTTGGTTGTTAAAATGAATGATAGTAAAACTGTCGATCATATTACAATGGAAAGCTAAATCTAATTTGCTTTAAAGACGTTTTCCCATTATGTGCGGAAGAAGGGACTCGAACCCCACACCGTCATATGATGCCCCTCTACTGCTACTCGTTAATTAATCCTTTATTAAAGAAAAAGACGCATGTGATGCGTCTCTACAGTTACAAAAGGTAGAGACGCATCACATGCGTCTCCCATATGCAAATCTCATTTAGCGGCTAACCACACTTCCGGCAACAGATCAGGGGTTCAAACTATTGCTTCCACCTTCGGCTATGTTGCCGCCGCGGCCTTTGGGATCAAAGGCGCGGAACTTGATCACGCCGCCGTTATAGCTCACCGGACTGGTGTATAATTTACTTTTTTCGTCAGGATCTTTACCATTGGTGGTATAACGGATGGTTAAACCCGGGAACTCCACATTGCTCAGGTATTTGCCATCCTGCAGACTGATACCTGGTTTTGGGATACGGTAGTTAAAGCCGCCCTCGTAATAACTTAAGCGTGGCAGCTCCCGTTTGCCCAATACATTTAGGAAACCCGACCATGCCTGCTGATATTCCTGTTGTGCTTTAACCCGGTCAGGCTCGGTAGCCCATTGCGGATCCTTTGCCCAGGCGCGCTCGGCCAAAGCAAGCAAACGGGGAAATATCATGTAATCCATACGCTCGGTGCTTTTTACGGTTTCGGCCCACAATGCGCCTTGCAAGCCTACTATATTGCTTTTACCATAATCGGTTAAACGCTGTTTGCCTATAAACAATGATGGATTAATAGGATTGCCATTTTTATCAACATCGGCATTTTTAAAATAATCATAGGGGATAAATGAGTAAAATTTATCGATACCTAAAAAGGCGCCCCAATAGTAACCTGGTTCATCAAAGGCCTTATAGCTGGCCATATCAAAATACAAATTGGTAACACAGGTAAGCACCACTTTGTAACCAGCATTGGCTAAACGATAAGCCAGGTCTTCCTGTCCACCACCCAAAACATTGTTCCATACATCAGCTTGTAAATGCTCGCCTGTAAAATCAGGATTGGGTACGTATGCCGGTTTACCGTCAAGTGTTGTTTTGCGCAGGGCCATTTCTTCCCAGCCCGAAAGACGGATGCCTTTGGCCTTTAAGATCTGGTTTATCCTGCCATAAAAATAATACCACAGGTCGTTGGTATCTTGTATTTCGGGGTAACTTGCTTTTAAAGCCAAATATGCCGGTGATTTTTCCCAAACATGCGGAGGTACTTCATCGCCGCCAAAGTGGATGGTTGGCAATGGTGCACCGGCTTCTTTGTAAATACCGGCAACATCGCTAACCACGGTTTCTACAAAATTGTAGGTTGATGGCAGCGATACATCGATCACGTTATCGTTCCAGTATTGTACCGAGCGGTATTCCGATTTGTCATTCAGATCGCGCAGCAGATACTTTTCAGCTTCGGCCTTTTTACCTTCGGCAATTAAGCGGTCATAACGCGCGTCCATCGCTTTGATGGGTGCCCTTGCATGGCCCGGTGTTTCAATTTCGGGGATCACGGTAATATGGCGGTCGGTAGCATATCTTAAAATTTCAATATAATCGGCACGCGTATAAAAACCGGTGCCAACTGTATTATTCACATCCGGACCAGAACCGTGCGACGCTGGTAAAAAATGTTTACTATCCAGCGTATGGCCGCGTTTGGCACCAACCGAAGTCAGTTCAGGCAATGACGGCAGTTCTAAACGCCAGCCCTCATCATCGGTTAAGTGCAGGTGCAAGGCATTTAGTTTATACAGGCTCATGGCCTCAATGAGTTTCAATACCTGTTTTTTAGGCTGAAAGTTACGGGCAACATCCAGCATTACGGCGCGATAGCCAAAGCGGGGCTCGTCTTTAACATCAACACAGGGAATTTGAATAGCTTTTTGTATTTTAGCTAGTGCCGAACCCGGTATCAATGTTTTTAATGATTGGATGCCATAAAAAGCGCCAGCAGCGGTTGACGCATTAATGATGATGCTTTTCGGCGTTACTTTTAGCTCATATCCTTCAGGGGCAATGCTGCTCACTTTAGTTAAGTAAATAATCGCACCGGTTGGTTTTGCCGTATTTACCGGTTGTTTACCTAACAGCCCGGCAAGGCTCTCCTTAATATAGCTTGCTTCTTTTGTAAAATCATTATCAGCAACAATGCCAATTTTATCATCTATACTGAAGCTGCTGCCTGTTTCACTATAGCTCAATGGTGTAGGGAAAACTTTGGGCAACTGATCGGCAGGTATATCGACAGTAGTTTTATTCCTGTCGAAAACAATTTCGGGGCTTACCAGGCCCTGGTAAGTGGGTTTATAGGATTCAATATTAAAAGATGATATGGAATATCCTTTGTCGGGCTGCGCATCCCAAACCATGTAGATTCCCTCTGGGGCATCGGTAGCATTTACTACCGGGTCGTCATTAATATATTCAATACGGGTAGATGCACCGGGTTTTAATTCCTTAAAACCATCGGTTGGGGTGATGCAGTACAGATCGCCATTTACCTGATTTATTTTAGCATTGCCGCTCACCGCGTTTTCGGTAAAACCCCGGCCCGAATTGAAATAGAATTTCCATCCGCCGGCAGGCAAAACATCATGTCCGCTATTGGTGATCACCAGGGCAGTTAGCGCCTGGTTTTTGTTTTGGTAATTATTATCAACCACCTGCCAGCTCATGCGCAAATCTGCCACTTTAAACTTTATTTCATCAGTATTTGTAAAAGCGGTACTCATAAAAAATGCCGCGATCAGCATCGTTGTAAAAATTTTGCGCATAGTTTGGTATTGATTGATAATGAATTGAAAGGTAAATATAAATAACCTTTCAAAATTCCAACTATACTTTTTAAATAATTTTAAGAAGATGTTTTTTGGTAGGAGAATAGGTTTTCACGTGGCAGTCGCTCGGCTCCAGCCGGGTGACCATTATCACCGGGCCTCTGGCCCACGAATATTAATGTGCATTGCTGCGGCGGGACGCCGGGCAATATTGGTCACTCGGCCGGAGCCGAGCGACTGCTTAAGTTTTTAATTTAGCTTTTTATGAATACTTAATGAAGCATCATTGTAAATAAGCAGGTTTGTAAAATAGGATGACAAAGTAGAAAAGCAAAGCATGGTCTTACACCCCAAACCTGATCCATCCTTCGCCCTCATAACCAAACGCGAATTGTTTGGGGCGGATGATCTCGGCCAGTATCTCGATAGAATCAACAATACGCGGACCGGGGCGGTTAAAATATTGGTTACCATCAACAATGTAAAGCTGGTTGTTTTTGATAGCCTTAAGCGCTGTAAAGCCGGGCAGGCTCATTAAAATATCGATCTCTTTTAAAGTACGTTCAATAGAAAAACCGCAGGGCATCACCACTAAAAATTCGGGATCCTGCAGGCGGATATCATCCCACTGCACATAGGGCGAATGTTGACCGTCCTGGGCCAATATGGGTGTACCGCCGGCAATGTTCACCAGTCCGGGAACCCAGTTACCCGATACCATCATGGGGTCGAGCCATTCAATGCAGGCAACGGTTGGCCTGCTTTCGCTGAATTTTAATTTATGGTTAATGATATCAACCCGTTCTATCAGGCGCTCCAGCAGATCGGCGCCAGCTTTGGGCACGTTGAGCGCTGTTGC
>Ga0193717_1002278_pt1 | contig 11133 bp, 12 predicted proteins | sample U2c2metaG_FD_145900 | JGI IMG/M metagenome (GOLD analysis project Ga0193717, IMG submission 145900) | Soil microbial communities from a riparian zone of the East river system, Colorado, United States - U2c2 | ecosystem: Environmental > Terrestrial > Soil > Riparian zone | place: USA: East River...
CATTGAATAACCCTGCCAAACCGCCGCCAATTACAATCACATCACTCATGGGTTAATGCATTTCCAGTATCATACCCTCAACCGTTAAACCCGGCCCAAACGCAAAGCTCATTATTTTTTCACCTTTGAGGTTTTGTGCCGCCAGCATTTTTTGCAAAACAAACAGTATAGTAGCCGACGACATATTGCCATACTCCTGCAGCGTTTGATAGGCAAAAGCATTGCTTTCTTCGGGCAGTTCCAATGCTTGTTCAACAGCTTCCAATATTTTACGGCCGCCAGGGTGTACGGCGTAGGCGGTGATCTGCCCGGCATCAACCTTAACTTTTTGTAAAAAACGCTCCGTCAATGCCTTGATATGTTTTTTGATCTGTTTGGATACCCGTGAGGTGAGTTTCATTTCGAACCCGGTGTTACCCACATACCAGCCCATATCATCACGGGCCTCGGTTACAAACTCTGTATAAAAGTTTTTTAATGACAGGTATGTTCCCTTACCCAAACGATTAGCGGTGTTTTCGACCAGTACCGCAGCCGCGCCATCACTAAACAGCGAGTTGGCCACCCAGTTATCAAGCGTATTATCTTTTTGAAAATGCAGCGTGCAAAGTTCAACACTTACTACAAGTACTTTTGCATTTGGCTCGGCACGGCAAATATAATCGGCCACCTTTAGGGCGTTTATAGCGCCGTAACATCCCATAAAATTAATGCAGGTACGCTCGGTATCGCGGTTAAGCAGTAGTTTTTCAACCAGTTCAATATCAATACCCGGGGCATGCATACCGGTACAGCTAACGGTAATCAGGTGGGTTATCTGCTGTAAAATACCATCTTCAAAGCCAATCAGGCAGTTATGTACGGCATTAATGGCGATAGCTATGGCTTCCTTTTCGTAAAACTTTAACCGTTTTTGCGTGCCGGGAAAAGGTTCAAGATCGGTAGTTTGTGCAAAAAAAGTGTATTGTGAAGGATCACTGATGCCAAAATCAGGGATCACCGAGTAGCGGTAATCAATACCCGAATGATCATAAATACTTTTAAGCCGCGAAGCATTACTTGTATCCAGCCCAAACGCGTTCACCATAAAATGGTAAATGTCATTTTGCGCAATACGGTTGTCGGGATTCGCTATCCCAATAGCACTTATGCAACTATCCATTTAAATTTTATAAACCCTGTTTACTTACTGATCTCGGTATTCACTGTAACCGTGGCTTCGTTCGATAAGATCATGTTTTTGCCACCAATGCCAAAATCAGATCTGTTTACCTTAAAGCTACCATTAAATACAGCGGTATTGCCTGTTTCAGTATAAGTAAAAGGCACTTCAACCAACTTTGTTTTATCTTTTATAGTTACGTTAAAGTTGCCGGTATAGTTGCCTCCGTTTTTATGTTTAAATGATACCGATTTCAAGGTAATTTTGGGATAGGTGGCTACATCAAAGTAATCCGCGCCTTTCAGATGGCTATCGCGCATATCATTGTCGGTATTAATGGAGCCTGCATCAATTGATGCTTCAATAATACTGCCGGTCAGATCCTGGGGTTTAAATTGTATATCGGCCTGTAAACCGTTAAAGCTTCCGCTGGTATTAATTCCCAGGTTTTTAATTTTAAACGAAATTGTTGATTGGGTAACCGTGGTTTTTACCTGTGCAAAGTTGCTGGTTACTAAAAGAATTAAGATTACGGCGATATAAATTTTTTTCATCATGAATACGAACGTCATTTCAAACATAACATTTTATACAATACTAATTTTTATATTAGACGAAGACGAAGCAACTATGTTTAATATTATCACGTTGTTATAACTACAAAAGGTTGCCTTTAAAAGTTTAATAATGTTTACTTTTTTAAAAAAAACAAACTGCTTTGAATGAAATTTAAACAGCTAATACCCACCCCATCGGCATGGGCGCACCTGCGTTTTGTTTTTTCTGTTTTTTTGCTCCCGGTATATTTATTTGCCTTTAGTCAGGCCGATGTTGTTCATCCGGCTCAGGCTATACTGATATTTTTTATCTGGCATTTGCTGGCCTTCCCGGCAAGTAATGGCTACAACAGTTATTTTGACCGCGATGAAGAGAGCATTGCCCTTTTAGCTAAACCGCCTGAAGTAGATATCAGCCTTTATTATTTTTCAATACTGCTGGAGGCCGTGGCTTTTTTATTGGGATTTTTGATCAACTGGGAATTTGCTTTCGCGGTATTGTTGTATGGCATTATGTCAAAACTGTACAGCCATCCGGCTACACGCTTAAAGAAGTATCCAATTATGAGCTTTTTAGTAGTTTTCTTTTTTCAGGGGGCATTCATTTATTATACAACCTATTCGGCTCTCACCGGTTTAAGTTTGATAAGGCATTGGGATACGGGTTTTGTGGTAGCCGGAGCTATATGTTCCTGTTTAATAGGGGCATCGTACCCGCTTACCCAGGTTTATCAACATGCCGAGGATAGCCGCCGGGGCGACAGGACGCTGAGCTTGTTGCTGGGTTATAAAGGTTCCTTCATTTTTTCGGGGATCTTGTTTGCCATGGGGATAGCCCTGTCCTGGTATTACTGGCAGTTGGCGGGTATGATGCTGAATTTTTACTTTTTTCTGCTTTGCGCGTTGCCCATATTTTTGTTTTTCAACTACTGGTTTTACAAAGTGGATAAATCAACCGAAAATGCTAACTATAAAAATGCCATGCGGATGAATTTCCTTAGCTCGGCATGTATGCTGATTTATTTTGGAGTGCTGGCGATATTGGGGTAGATATAAATATGGAAGAAACGAAAGAGATAGCTATAAATATAATCCCTGGATGCTATTACCTGCTCCTGTTTACATTTTACCCGGATTAACTAATTGTTCCTATTTGTTAAAGGTGTTTTACTCCCATTAAAACTCCACATGCGCCCTTATCGAAAACACATTTACCGGTCCGCGATCTTTGTTGTAGGCTGGGTTTAGGATAAACTGGTAACCGGGTGTAAGCCAGAATTTCTTTTGAAAAGCGTTTATTTTATAATCCAGTTCGGCAATCAGTTCAGGGGCGTAATTCAGTTTGCCATCGCCTATAATGAAGCCATAGCCACCGGCGGCGAGGTAATCTTTATGCGGATTGGACAGGCCATTGGCTACAAAGGCAAGGCCCAGTTCGTCATCGGCTCGTTTCCATGAACCGCCTTTAAGCACGCCCCCAAAACTCAGCGAGCGGTCTATCTCGGTAAAGTACCAGGTTTCGGTATGACCATCATTATAGCTCAGTTTGGCAAATACACCAAAATCCTTGCTCAGATACTGGTCTGCACTGATGCCGAAACCATATTTATGTTTGCCGTATACCAGATTGGTATCAACCACCGGGTTTACCGGACTTGCAGCCAGTGCCTGGCGATAATCACCCATTTTACCATTGTTCCTGAATGCTAAAACCCTTACTGTTCCTTTATTCCCGTTAAAGGTGTATCGCCTTTCGTACTCCAGGGTTTGGGTATTGGCCTTGCCTACTTTGGCATCCCATATAGCGCCATTGGCTGTAGTGGTAGACATGGTGAAGGCAAAACGCAGCGTCCAGTTAGGTTGTCCTAATTCGGTATGGATGCCCATGGCATAGCCACGGGTATTGGCCGGGTAATCCCATGCGCCATTATCCATTAATGACCAGTTCATGAACTGTGTACGCGGATCGTGGCTAAACTCATTGCCATCATAAAAATCGGCCATGCCAAATTTACCCACGGTAACAGAGAAATAGCGTTTACTTTTTAGTCCGCCCAGTTGATTGGCATCATCCTGAATGGTGTCCTTTTCCTTACCCCATTCAAAGTTCTGTGTAAAATATAGTCGAGCGATATAAATTTTGGGTTCAGCGCCACCAACGCGAAAGGTTTCTCCATTAGGAAAGCCGGCCGCACCAAGGGTTTTACTTAAGCCTGATCCGCCAGACAGCTCCGGGTTAAAATAGGCTTCGGCCCCCTTCCATAACCTGGCCCCGCCAAAAAGTGTAGTAGTTATGGAACTTTGTGTTTCTGAACCTGTAAGCAGGCTGTTTGCGCCGGTATAATCAGCACCAAAGGATGGTTTATATTGAGTAATAACGGTCTGTTGAAAATGAAAGTTAAAACGCTGTTGTTTCAAAGTATCCTGCGCCTGCACCATACATGCGATAGTCAGTAGGAGAACAATAAGTAGGAAGGTTTTTTTCATAAGCCCAATTTTTGCGCAAAGAAAGCAAACTTTATTTAGTTTACAATCCGCATTCCTTATAAAACTGTTGCAAATAAGCGGTCATAAAATCATGCCGTTGCCTGGCCAGTTCTTTACCAGTTTGGGTGTTCATTTTATCTTTTAGCAATAATAACTTTTCGTAAAAATGATTAATGGTGGGGGCCGATGTGTTTTTATATTCCTCCTTGTTCATATTCAGGTTTGGCTGAATTTCAGGATTGTATAACTCCCGGCCTTTAAATCCTCCATAAGTAAATGCGCGGGCAATACCTATGGCACCAATGGCATCCAGACGGTCGGCATCCTGTACTATGGCCAGTTCGGGGGAGTGAAACGCGGGTTTGTCAAAACTTGATTTGAACGACATGTGCCTTATAATTTGCTGCACATGCTCAACAACAGCCGCATTAACATTCATGCTACGCAAATATTGACCGGCAGTAAAGGGGCCAATCTCTTCATCGCCGTTATGAAATTTACTATCAGCAATGTCATGCAGTAAGGCTGCCAGTTCAACAGTAAGCAAGTGGGCCTGTTCGGTTTGGGCTATCAGTTTGGCATTGGTCCAAACCCGGTTAATGTGCCACCAGTCGTGGCCACCTTCGGCGTTCTTAAGGGTATCGCGTACAAACTGTACGGTTGCATTTATAAGGGTACCATGTTCCATCTGCCGCAAATTTAAGCGAAAAGCTCGAATTTGAGCGAAAAGCTTAAAGCGAAGAAAATGATTTTCTGCGTATAACTCATCAAAAGCTTTAGGCTTTTTGCCTTTGGCTTGGAGCTTATTAAGCGACTACTATTTTTTCGGTATCAATTAATTCGTGAACATCTGCTTCTAATATGGCAGCTATTTGAAAAAGCCTTTCAACAGTTATTTTAGTGTAGCCCAGTTCAATTTTGCTATAAGCATTTTGAGATATACTCAATTTTGCAGCAAGGTATTCCTGGGTATAATTCAGGCGCTCCCTTGTGTTTCTGATGTTAGCTGCAATTGCTTTTATTTTATAATTCAGCTTCTCGTTCATGCATTTAGGGTATTGATAATGTATTATTAACGAGATTAACCACTAAATGGATTGCTGTTTTTTAGTTTAAATTAAAATATTTTTTTATTTAGGAAGTTAAGTGGTGCCAGGGAACGAAGCGTCTATTCGTTAATATGCATATCGATCAACAGATCCTTCACCCGGTTCAGGATAACAAAATAATAAGAAAATAAGGTATACCCTTACTCCGGTATATCATAGCTTACCACAACCGTTGGCAATAAGGTAGCATACTCTAAGGGCACCTGGTTGTAGGATATAATGGGTTTACGCTGGCTGTAAAATTTATAAGCTTCTTTAATAGTAGCGTTACTTGCCATAGCCGGCGGATTAAAGCTGATGGAAAAAGGGATAATAAAATCATGGAATTTTTCATGATCAGGAATAACCCATTTATGATTTGATTTTTTAAGCGCATCAATAATAGGTAGGGTTAAAAGATAATCATCGGCATAGTAAACGATTATTTTTTTAATAGTTCCCTTTTCATCAGCAGTAAACTTAAATACCGCAGTGCCGGTGGCTTTCTTTTTAATGATCTCGGGCGAAACCTTTAGGCTATCTCTAAAAAAACGCGTCATTACCGTACCGCCGCCCTGAAAGGGGAATGCCAGTTCAGTTTGTGCTCTACAGTAAACGGATGATAAAACGGCTATAGTAAATAATACGATCTTCTTCATTTATACTTCTTTTGGTTCTCTTTTGCTGCCTTCGTACAGCTCATATTCCAATAAACGGCAATCCAGTTTGCCATTGTAAAATTCAATTTTCCGTGCCGGGCGCAAGCCTATTTTTTTGGCCAGGTCAGGGTTGCCGGTAAAAATATAGCCACGGTAATCCAGGCATTTCTTTTTCATGAAATCGCCCATGCGTTTGTAGGTAGCTTCCAGTTTGGAGTGTACGCCCAATCGTTCGCCATACTCTGGGTTAAACATCACCACGCCTGCATCCTCGGGCACTTCGGTATCTTCAAAATCACAAACGCTAAAATCGATCAAATGGTCTACCCCGGCGGTTTTGGCGTTTTTTTGAGCAATGTCAACCGCGTCCTCAGATATATCGGTAGCTATAATTTTAAAGCCTGTTTCTTTTTTTGCCTTGTCCTTTAACTTACGGCGTTCGGCAAAAAATACGGTTTCATCATAGCCTAAAATATGCATAAAGCCATAATTCATTCTGAATAAACCAGGGCATTTATCAGTTGCCAGCAGGGCTGCCTCAATAGCCAGCGTACCTGAACCGCACATGGGGTTAATAAAAGTGCTTTGCCTGTCCCAATGGGTTGCCATGATGGTTGATGTGGCCAAAGCCTCCAGCATAGGAGCCTTGCCCGGTATTTTGCGGTAACTGTGTTTGGCCAGTGTTTCGCCCGATGTATCAATAAAAATATCGGCCTCATTATCCTGCCAGTACAGGTGTATCAGTGTTTTATTGGCTTCGGCGCCAGAGTTTGGCCTGATGCCTTTTACTGATTTTATCCTGTCGGCAATGGCATCCTTTACCTTTACGTTGGCAAACAAAGGCGTAAGGATATGCTCATTATTAACATTTGACGACACGGAGAAATATCCCGAGAAGTCGATCAGATTTTCCCATTCAATGGTAACCAGTTCATCATAAAGCTGATTGGGATCATCAGCATTAAAACTTTTTATTAGATACAGCACCTGGCTTGCACAGCGCAGGTTAAGATTAAGTGCAATAGTATCGGTAACGGTACCTTTAAGCTCGACTCCGGTTTGAAAAACGCGGACTGGCGTAAAGCCTAATGCTTCTACTTCCTGTTGCAGGTATGATGACAGCCTTTTATTACAGGTAATGATGATTTTACTCTCGGTGTGGAAAACTTGCATGATATTTTGCGAATTTATGAATTAAAAACACCCTATTTTAATTTCTTATCTATTAACTTTACATTTTAAATTTTTTTGAGAAGATTATTATGGAAGTTAAAGGTAAGGTATATGAAGTGTCGCCAACAGTGCAGGTAACTGAGTCACTTAAAAAACGCGAATTAATACTTGAATATATTGAGAATCCTCAATATCCTGAATATTTGAAATTTGAAGCTATACAGGATCGCTGCAGCTTATTGGATAATGTTAAGGTAGGTGATGATGTTGAAGTTTTCTTTAACCTGAAAGGACGTCCATGGACCGATAAAACAGGAAAAAAAAGCTATTTTAACTCATTACAGTTATGGAGAGTAAATGCATTGGCAGCAGGTGCCGGTAGCGCTACTACGCCAGAATATGCAGCGCCATCGTCAGATATCAGCTCGTCAAGCGATGATGATGATCTGCCGTTTTAATTAGCGCCTAAACAATAAGGTATTTATCTAAATAAAAAGATCCCTTTTTTTATTAAAAAGGGATCTTTTTGACTATAGCTGTTTTTTTTGAGCTATAATACACTGTCTCTCCGGCGTTTAATTTCCGCCTTTCCCTCCCATTTTTGTATATTGTGTAATTACTGCCCGAGTATTGGTCGGTTAAAACAGCAAAGGGTTATCTTTCAAACGGTTATTACTGCTTATCAATTGTTAAATTTTGTTAAAAGCAGCTATTGTCCGGTTATTTAAAATAATTTTGTTTGTTAACAAATGAAGAAAAGAAGTATCGGTTTAATTATTGGGTTAATGGGTTTTGCACTTTTGGGTGTAATGGCCATGCAATTGTATTTTTTAAGGCAATCATACCAGATGCAATCCGAATTATTTGACCGCTCTGTTAGCGAGGCACTTAACAACGTGGTGTCAAAAGTTAGCAAGCAGGATGCTGTTAACTTTTTAAGTAACAAAGCACAAAGGAATGTTACAGCAGGCAGTGATAGTGATGCAGGCTTAAGGATAGTAAAAAGCAAGGATAACAGGCAGTATGCATCCAAAACAAGAAAAAGGCAAACCATACGCGAAAAGAAAATAGCCCTTTTACGCGATAGTTTGGAGCGGATGATCATGCATAAAAAGATGGATGATGAACTGGCCAATCTGCTGCAACAGGAAGGTACTGTTGATTTTCAGGTAAGGGTAGAGGAATATACGGATGATCTTGGCGTTGTACATGGTCGTTTTACGCCTCAAATAGTACGAACACGCATTACCGGTACCATAAACCGGCCTAAAAAGCTGCACAAGTATGATACTTTGCGATATGTTTATATTGATCCACAATTTGGTAAACAATTAATTTCTCAACCCCGCATCAACCCATTGTGGCAGCAGGAACAATTGCGTAAGCAAAAGGAACGGCAGGTTGCGCAGATAAAAAAAATGCTGGAGACCGATTCACTGCAAAATTTAAACAGCGGTAAAACAACCGTGATCGAGAACCTGGCCGAGGAATACCGTAAAACCGGCGAGCCTTTAAACAAGCGCATAAACCCTTTCTGGATAGATTCTTTATTAAGGTTCGAGCTGCATAACAAAGGCATCTCTTTGCCTTTTAGCTATGAAGTAACAACCGCCAGCAATGATTCACTCATATTTTCAAGTGCGACTGATAACGATGGAAACAAACCCATGTTTATCGCCGCCAATACGTATCAGACCCCCATTTTTGGTAAAGATGTGATCAATGACCCGGGTAAGATCAAATTGACTTTTCCGCAAAAAAATTCATTGATATTAAGAAACATGACCGCCACTATGGGTACCACAGGCGGTTTACTGGCCGTATTGATATTTTGTTTCAGCTACACTATTTTCTCCATCCTTAAGCAAAAAAAGATATCCGAAATGAAGATCGATTTCATTAATAATATGACCCACGAGTTTAAAACCCCGGTATCAACCATCATGATAGCCAGTGAGGCTTTAAAGGATAAGGAGATTGCTGAGGATAAAAGCCGTGTATCGCGCCTGGCCAATATTATTTTTGAAGAGAACGAGCGTTTGGGCAGCCATATTGAGCGTGTACTGAACATTGCCCGTATTGAAAAGAACGATTTTAAGCTGGATAAAAAACCGCTGGATGTGAACGATATGGTGGCTGTTGTGCTGGATAGCATGGCCCTTAAACTGCACAAGTGCAATGCCAAAACTACCCTGAACGTTGCCGAAGAGAACACGGTGATCATAGCCGATGAACTGCATTTTTCGAATGTGTTGTATAACCTGGTAGATAATGCCATAAAATACAGCATAACTGCACCTGATATAACCATAACCACGCTGGTCAAAGGCGGGCAGGTGCTGATCAGGGTGGCCGATAAGGGCATAGGCATGAGCCGCGATCAGCAAACAAAAATATTTGAACAATTTTACCGTATCCCTACCGGGAACCTTCATGATGTTAAAGGATTTGGATTAGGATTGAGCTATGTAAATACCATAGTGAAAAGGCTTAACGGTACAATAAGTGTAAGATCTGAAAAAGAAAAAGGCTCGGAATTTGAACTGAAATTTCCGCTGGCTTAACTATACAATATGAAGAAAATACTACTGGTTGAAGATGACGCCAATTTGGGTTTGCTGTTGCAGGATTACCTGCAGTTAAAGGGCAAATTTGATGTTGTTTTGTGTAAAGACGGCGAAGAGGGTTTGCGCGCTTTTACCAAACACATATATGACCTCCTGATATTGGATGTAATGATGCCCAAAAAGGATGGCTTTACCCTGGGTAAGGACATCAGGAAAATAAACCCGCATGTGCCTATTATTTTCGCCACTGCCAAAGGCATGATAGAAGATAAAATGCAGGCCTTTAACCTGGGCGGCGACGATTATATCACCAAACCCTTTCGTATTGAGGAATTGCTGCTGCGTATAAATGCTTTGCTTAAAAGAACCGAGAATACCGATAAACGGGAAGAAGAAAAGCAAACTACGTTTAAAATAGGAAACTATACTTTTGATTATACCACCCAGATCATCACCATTGGCGATGCGCAACAAAAGCTATCAACCAAGGAAGCCGAACTGCTCCGTTTATTGTGCATGCGAAAAAACGAGGTGCTTACCCGCGAGGAAGCCCTGCTTAATATTTGGCATGACGATAATTACTTTAACGGCCGCAGTATGGACGTGTTTTTGAGCAAGATACGTAAGTATTTAAAAGACGACCATAATGTGGAAATCATTAACGTGCACGGCAGGGGCTACAAATTACTGATCAATTAATTGCCCGAAATATCCTGGCCAAAATGGATGAGGTTGCCGTTATTGTCCAGGATACTGAACTCCTTCATTTTCCAGGGCCTGTCCTGCAGCTCACCATTTGGATGAACAACGCACGCTGATTTGTATTCGGTATATAATTTTTCTACTTCGGTTACATTCATATAGCAACTGGTACTTTTTGCAATAGCAGGATCGGTACAGGGCCATAGGTGAATAAAAACCTGGTCACGACTCATGATCAGGTAGCCATCCCAACGGGCATGAAAGGTAAATCCCAGCTTTTCGGTGTAAAATTTAACGGTTTCGTCTTCATTAAGCGAAGCTAAAACAGGAATGGCGGTTTGGAGCATGGCAATGGAGTTCTAAATAGTATCTCTAATATAATACAAAACACACCTACTATCGAATAATGAATTTCTACTGGCGAAGTGAGCTTTGTTTTAGTTGTTACCTCATTATTCAAGATTCTGCATTCGTTATTACACTTCTGTGTAACAACTTTGTTAACACCTGCTGATGGTTTTATGATGATTAATAAATAGGTTTGTTATTAACTGATCACATTAATTTATTGTTATGAAATTAAAGCTACTTTTTTCGTGCCTCATTTCGGCGGGTATAAGCTTATCCGTATTTGCGCAGGAAACCGTTGACCCGGCAATTGTTCAAAAGATCCGGGAGGAAGGTTTAAACCATTCAAAAGTAATGGAAACCGCTTTTTATTTAACCGATGTTTCGGGA
>Ga0193717_1002279_pt1 | contig 11130 bp, 9 predicted proteins | sample U2c2metaG_FD_145900 | JGI IMG/M metagenome (GOLD analysis project Ga0193717, IMG submission 145900) | Soil microbial communities from a riparian zone of the East river system, Colorado, United States - U2c2 | ecosystem: Environmental > Terrestrial > Soil > Riparian zone | place: USA: East River...
TACGTCCTTGTTGGTGGCGTGGGATTTGCTGCTCGATCCGGCCATGAGCAAGGTAACCAGTTACTGGCAGTGGGGAGAAGCCGGTAATTACTACGGCATGCCCTGGATGAATCTCGTCGGCTGGGGCGCTACCGGGTTGGTGCTGTTCGTCATCTTGAACCGATTGACGCCCAGTCCGCAAAGCAGCCCTCGCTTTGCGCTGTCGGTTTACCTGGTTAATTTTGCCCTACCGTTCGGATTCTGCATTTTAAATCGCTACTGGTTGGCGGTACTGGTGGGACCTTTGTGCATCGCCATTGCGTGGCTGCTATTCGGTAATCTTTGGCGTGGCGCCGAGCCTAGGTCGGGCGCGGCGCGCGGTTTCCCGGCGGGCGGCGCGCTGTCCTCGCGCCAGGATTAGTCCATTTGAAGAAGAGTTGCGGTCGGTGGTAAATTAGCCGAGCTAAACTACGCTGACGTTAACTGAGTCACGGTCGCATACAATTTTCATGCAAACCGATTCGCTGAATTCATTCGATCTCGACGCGTATTTGAGTGAACAGAGCACCGTTATCGATCATGCGCTCGAGACTTGTCTCGAGCACTATCCCAGCGACTCGACAACCATCTTTCGCGCGCTGCGCTACGGGGTGTTCCCTGGGGGGAAAAGAATCCGTCCGATCTTGGCGCTGGCCGCTGGCGAGCTCTTTGGCGCAGCGCCGGTGCGGATTCTGCCGTTTGCCTGCGCGTTGGAGATGATCCATGCGTATTCCTTGATCCATGACGACTTGCCGGCGCTCGACGATGACGACCTGAGGCGCAATGCTCCGACGGCGCATAAAGTCTTTGGCGAAGGCATGGCGTTGCTCGCCGGCGACGGCCTCTTGACCGAAGCGTTTCACATCCTTTCCAATCCCGAGTTGACACGATGTGTTCCCGCGGCCACGGTCTTGCGCGTGATCCACGAATTGACGCGCGCCGTCGGCGTCTTGGGTCTGGTCGGAGGCCAAGCAATGGATCTCGAGGCTGAGAATCAAGCGGTCGACTTGGCAACCGTCGAGTTCATTCACGTCCGCAAAACCGGCGCACTATTGCTTGCATCGTTGCGCATCGGCGCGCAAATTGCCGGTGCGTCCGCGGAAGAGTTGGTGCGAATTTCTCGGTACGGCGAATATTTGGGCTTGGCTTTCCAGATCGCAGACGATATTTTGGACTTTCAAGGCGAGGACGCAGCCGGCGCGAGTTCCGAATCCGGGCACAATGAAAAACGTAAGGCAACCTATCCATCCATCGTTGGTATCGTCCAGGCCAGGGAGCGGCTCACCGAATTGTTGCAGCTCTGTTTACAAGAACTTGCGCCATTCGGCGCGCGCGCCGCGCCGCTTCAAGCTATCGCCCGCCACGTAGTCACCCGAGCGATCCGATCTAATTCAGAGAAATCGCCAAAGGAGAGCAACGCACAATGACGCGTTTGTTGGATGGCATTGAATATCCCAGCGACCTGCGGCACTTATCCGTCGAAGAGTTGAACCAGCTTGCCGGCGAAATAAGAGACGAGGTCATTTCGGTGGTGTCGGAGGTCGGCGGTCACTTTGCTTCCACGCTGGGCGCAGTCGAACTGACCCTGGCGCTGCATTACGTTTTCAATACCCCCGAGGACCGGATCGTGTGGGACACCGGTCATCAAGCTTATGCGCATAAACTGCTCTGCGGCCGGCGCGACCGGCTCGGCTCGATTCGTCAACTCGGCGGCTTGAGCGGTTTCTTGAGCCGGGAGGAAAGCGAGTACGACGTTTTCGGCGCGGGCCATGCGGGCACCTCGATCTCCGCGGCGCTGGGCATGGTCGAAGCGAAGTATCTCGACGGGGCGAAGCGCAAAGTCGTTGCGGTGATCAGCGACGGGGGCTTGAGCGCCGGCCTGACCTACGAAGGGCTGAATTCCGCCGGCCATCTGGATCGCGATCTCATCGTCGTGCTCAACGATAACGAACATTTCATCGATCCCCGGGTCGGCGCGGTGTCGTCGTTTCTCAGCAAACAATTCACCACCGATCTCGGCGTGCGCTTGCAGAAGAATTTGTCCAATCTGCTCAAGAGCCTGCCGAGTGGCGAGAATCTCAAGTATCTAGCGCGCAAAATGCGCGACTCGTTTTTAAGTTTAGTAACGCCGGGCTTTCTTTTCGAGAGCTTGGGATTTCAATACGTGGGACCGATCGACGGTCACAATTTGACCGAGATGATCACTACGTTGGAAAATCTCAAGAAGGTCGACGGGCCGGTCCTGGTTCATGTAATGACCAAGAAGGGCAAGGGCTATGCGCCGGCGGAGGCGGACCCGATCAAGTTTCACGCGGTGACACCGTTTCACGTGCTTACCGGCAAAGCCAAAAAAGAAAAGGGACCGATACCGACCTATACCGACGTGTTCGGCCGATCGCTGGTGCGCATCGCCAAAAACAACCAGAAAGTGGTCGGTATCACCGCGGCGATGGGCAGCGGCACGGGTATCGATAAGCTTGCCCTGGAAATTCCCAAGCGCACCTACGACGTCGGCATCGCCGAGCAACACGCGGTGACTTTTGCCGCCGGCATGGCGACGGAAGGGTACATTCCGGTCGTGGCGATCTATTCGACTTTTCTCCAGCGCGGTTACGACGAAATCCTCCATGACGTCTGTTTGCAGAATCTTCATGTTGTTTTTGCCCTCGACCGTGGCGGGTTGGTTGGCGCCGATGGACCGACGCATCACGGCGTATTCGACTTCGCTTATCTGCGCTCGATTCCCAATATCGCGATCATGGCGCCCAAGGATGAAAATGAGTTGCAGCACATGTTGGGCACCGCCATTGATTACGCTGGTCCGATTGCGTTGCGCTATCCGCGCGGCGAAGGTTGGGGCGTGCCGCTGGACGAGGATTTGAAACACCTAGAAATCGGTAAGGCCGAACTATTGCGCGATGGTACCGACGTAGTGATTGCGGCGATCGGCCAGACGGTGATTCCGGCTTTTAGAGCCGCGCAAGATCTTGCGCCCCTCGGCATCAATGCCGCGGTGGTCAACGCGCGGTTTGTCAAACCGCTGGATAAGGAGCTGTTCCGTTCGCTACTGACGCGGGTGCCGCGCGTGATCACGGTGGAGGATCATGTGATCGCCGGCGGTTTTGGCAGCGCCCTCATCGAGTTTCTCGCGGACGACGGCATCATCGGCGTCGAAGTTAAGCGCCTCGGTGTACCGGACCGCTTTATTCCACACGGCACCCAGGATGAGCTTAGGAAATTATGCGGCTTTGACAAGGATGCCATCGCTCAAACGGCGCTGCAGATGGTTCGACGCGCCAAGAAGAAAAGCAGGGAGGGATGGGAAAGAGGGAGCGCTTAGACCTTTTGCTGGTCGACCGTCAATTGGTGAGCAGCCGCGAAGAAGGGCGACGGAAAATTTTAGCCGGAGAAGTTCTCGTCAACGATCAGCTTGTCACTAAAGCCGGCAGCATGATCGATACCGGCTCGGTAGTTCGCGTTAAGACCCCACCTCGCTATGTCAGCCGCGGTGGCTTCAAACTTGAAAAAGCGCTCAGCGAATTCACCATCGCTGTTTGCGGCAAAAGCGCGCTCGATGTTGGGGCATCCACCGGCGGCTTCACGGATTGTTTGCTGATCCATGGTGCCGTGCGCGTGATTGCGGTGGACGTAGGTTATGGCCAACTGGATTGGCAGCTACGCAACGATCCGCGCGTGGTTGTTTTCGAAAAAACCAATATTCGTTATCTCGAACCAGGTGCCTTGCCTTTCATTCCGGATATCGCGTCGGTGGACGTATCTTTTATTTCGCTCAAACTGGTCTTGCCTCGGGTGAAGACTCTGCTGTCCCCGGGTGGAGAAATCGTTGCGTTGATTAAGCCGCAGTTCGAAGTGGGAAAAGGCAAGGTAGGTAAAGGCGGAGTCGTACGTTCTCCTGATGAGCACGCGCGCGTGATTGAAGAAATCAAAGCCGCCTCTGCGGATCTCGGTTACGTAATCGGCGGCGTTACGGAGTCGCCTTTGCTTGGGCCCAAAGGCAACCGTGAGTTCTTGATCTATTTGAAACCATGCCAAGGCGAGCTACGCCAATAACAGCGATGTATTCGCAGATTCGCCCGATTCGCCGGTTTAACTTCTTATAATACCCATGGCGAGCTTTAAAAAAATCGCGCACCGCGGCGCGTCGGGAGAATATCCGGAAAATACTCCTCTGGCCTTCGCCAAAGCGATCGAGGCGCGCGCCGATATGATCGAGCTGGATTGCCAGTTGACCCGAGACGGTCACGTCGTGGTGTTTCACGACGAGCGCCTGACGCGCACGGCCGGCGTCAGAGGTGCCGTAAAAGATAAAACCCTCGAGCAATTGAAAAAGCTCGACATCGGCCGCTGGCGCAGCAAGACATTTACCGGCGAGCGTATCCTGACGCTCGAAGAAGTGCTGGACCTGATTGCGGGCAATATCGATCTCTGTTTGGAAATTAAGTCTTATCCGGACTCAGTGCCCGGAATCGAGCTTAAACTTTTGTTTATTCTCAGCCATTACGACTATCTAGATAGAACGGTGATATCTGCTTCCAATTACCGTTGTCTGGCGAGAGTCAGAGAGTTGGCGCCGGAGGCCGCCCTGGGAGTTATTCATGGTTCGAGTAAAACAGCCGATCCATTGAGTGCAGCCAAGGAACTTGAGGCGGCTTCGATTCACGTTCGCAAGGAACTGGCGTCGCGGGAGTTCCTGCAGGCGGCGTGGGATGAAGGAATCGACGTCTACGTTTGGACCGTGAACGAAGTACGCGAAATGGAGGCCTTTGTTGCACTCGGCGTGCAGGGGCTGATCTCCGACTACCCGGAAAAGCTTTGGAAGGTGCTCGCCCGATAGACCTGTCGTTCGATGGTCATGGATGAATGCGCAGGAAGTTTTTTCCGACATTGGCGGCTGCGCCTTCTTCCTAGACCGTCAAACTCCGATCTCACTGAAGTGACCTCTAAGGGATCTCTTAAATGCGCCAAGCGGTTTATTTTTAACGTGAATTGCTTGACTTGGATGAGAAACACGCTAAAATCAGGACCGACTGAGTGTGGTCCTTGGTTGGATCGGGGGTGATTTTGATTTTATGACTGGAGTGCGGGTACGAGAAAACGAATCCATCGAGAGCGCCATTCGCCGCTTCAAAAAGCTATGTGAAAAAGCCGGTATCTTGGCCGAACTGCGTAAACGTGAACACTACGAGAAACCCAGTGTTAAGAAGAAGAAAAAGGCAATTGCCGCAAAGAAGCGAGCATTGCGGCGAGTGCGTCATTCCTTCTAAATTACTGGCTCAATTTACGGCTGTAGGGTATTGACCCGATCGGGGAATGGAACTAAAGGCCGAGATCCAGGAAAGCGTCAAGATTGCCATGAAGAGTGGCGATTCGGTGACGCTTTCCACTTTGCGACTGCTTTTGGCTGCAATTCAGAACGAAGAAATCCGCACGCGCAAAAATCTTACCCCGGAAGAAATCCAAAGGACCGTTGCGACTCTGTGTAAGCAGCGCAACGAAGCGATTGAATTGTATCGCAAGGGCGGGCGCGAGGAGCTGGCTCAGAAGGAGGAATCTGAGCTCGCGGTGCTCAAGCGTTATTTGCCTCGGCCCCTCGCCGATGACGAATTGAAAACTTTGATTCGAGCTTGTATCAGCGAGGCCGGTGCCAAAGGCGTGCAGGATCTAGGCAGGGTAATGAAACTTGTGATGCCGAAGGTTGCCGGCCGGAGCGACGGCAAGCGAGTCAATGAGTTTGCCAAGATTCTCCTTGAGGAATAAATCGGTTTTATGCCGAGCGGTAGATTCGAGCTGCTCCGCTGGAGTTATTGATCGATCTTTAACGGTTACGATCGTTTCAAAAACAATTTGCAAGTGGGGCATTCCGCAAAGCTCATTCCATTAGCCGGCAAAGCCCCGAACGAGAGATGAACTACGCATGCGTTCGGTGACGTGAATGGGTTTCACCCGTGAACTGGGTCGATTTGATTGTCCTCATCGTTTTAGTTTTGTTTGCCTTGCGAGGTTTCTTTCGAGGTTTTTTCCGAGAAATTTTTTCCTTGGCCGGGCTCATCGCTGGTTTTATGCTGGCGGCGGCCTACGAACGCTCCGCGTCCGCTTTTATCGCGAGCTATTGGCAGATGTCGCCACTGGTGCTTCAGGGAGTTGCCTTTGTCGCGATTTTCTTTTCGGTGTATTTCTTGTTAAGCCTAATAGGTTGGCTTTTGCATCGATCAGAAAAACTGTTGTTCTTGAAAACCTTAAACCGAGCTGGGGGCATTGCGATCGGCATGGGCAAGGGGGTTGCCGTGGCTGCATTGGCAGTGTTCTTCCTAAGTTCTTCTTTGTGGTTGCCCCAATCCGCGCGGGAGAAATTTATCGGCGCCTATTCGGTTCCGCCGCTGTCCCGGCTCGCCGACAATCTTATTCGTCTCGGGAAAGAGAAAATATTTGCGGACAAGGATGTTAGTGACAATTCTGCGGCAAGCGCCCTGCATCTGTAACGGCTGCGAATGATCAGTCAGGACAAAATCGGCGAAATTCGCAATCGTGCCTCGATCGTCGAGGTGATTTCGGATTATGTTACGCTTAAAAAAGCCGGGCGCAATTACATGGGGCTCTGCCCCTTTCATGGCGAAAAAACTCCTTCCTTCACCGTCAGCGAAGAAAAGGGCATCTATCATTGCTTCGGATGCCATGCCGGCGGTAGCGTCTTTCATTTCCTGATGCAGTACGATCAGCTGACTTTTCCTGAGTCGGTGGAGCGGGTTGCTAAACGTTACGGCATCACGATCGAGAGGAGCGAGCGTTCCGGAGTCTCTCAAGAATCGGGTGAGCGTGAAAAACTTTACCAGATCAACGAACGGGTGGCGACCAACTACCATAAAATTCTATTCAGCCATGAGGGTAAGAAAGCCTTAGAATATCTGAAAAATCGAGGACTCGACGAGGATATCGCGCGCAAATTCATGCTCGGCTACGCGCCGCAAAGCGGTTCCGGGCTGCTCACGGTGGTGCAAAAGGAAAGCATCTCGGCGCAAGATGCGCTGCGTCTTGGACTGATCGGCCAAAAAGACCCGCAAAGATTTTACGAGAAGTTCTTTGCCCGAATCATCTTTCCCATCGGTAACCCAGCCGGCAAAGTCGTTGCATTTGGCGGGCGGGTGTTGGATCAGGGGTTGCCGAAGTACCTCAATTCCAGTGAGACGCCGCTGTTTCACAAGGGTAGTACACTCTACGGTCTCTATCACGCAAAGGATGCAATTCGTAAAGCGGATCGCGTCGTGGTGGTTGAAGGCTATCTCGACGTCATCGCCCTGGCCCAGCACGACGTTGGCTACAGTGTGGCGACGCTCGGGACTGCGCTGACGCCGGCCCACGTGCGCGCGCTATCGCGCTACACAAAAAATATTGTCGCGTTGTTCGACGGTGACGATGCGGGACAGAAAGCGGCGGCGCGCAGCTTCGAAATCTTCGTCGAAGCGGGGCTTCTCGGGCGTGCAGCGTTTTTACCGAAGGGTGATGATCCCGATAGCTTTATCCGCAGCCGTGGTAAACTCGCGCTTGAAGCTGTGCTCGAGCAAGCGATTTCCCTGGCGGATTACTATTTTTCCTGGTTGGAACAGCGTCATGGCAAGAGTCTCGAGGGCAAAAGCCAGATCGCCAACGAGATTGGTCGTGTTTTGGCGAAGGTAGCGAATCCCTTCGAAGTCGATCTACTTATCCGGCGAGCGATCGATATGCTGGGAATTGGTGAGCAGGCGCTGCGGCGCCATGTTGTCACGCCTGGGACTCGACCCCTGACGAGCCATCAGGCGGTATCGGTCCCGCCCACCGGGCGCGAAGACAGGACAGAACGACTGCTTATTAGCATGATGCTGCGCTTGCCCGCGGTCATTGATAGCGTGGTGAACGATGATGAAGTGCGCCAACGATTTTCTGCGCTGTGGCGCCCGATTGTTGACGGAATCGTTGCCGAGTGGCAAGAACATGAGAATATCGACATTTCTCGTTTCACCCAAGACTTGCCGCCCGAAATCGCCGGCGAGATGGCGTCCTTGGCTTTGGAGGGAGACAATTACTCCGATGCTGAGTGTGCCAAGATCGCAACCGATTGCTTAGCGCACATGAGGCGTAAGGACATAAAGGCACGGAAACGGGATGAACGCTCTGGAATACGCGCCGCGGAAGAACAAAACGACGAGAAAGCGAAGAGAGAAAGGATACTAGAATGGCAAGACCTCGTACGAAAAGAACGCCAACTAGAACGCCCAAAGCTCGAGCCGAAGACAACCCTTCGGTAGCTAGGCCAAAGTCCGCCTCCGATTCCGCCGGCGAGCCGGCGGAAAAGAAGAATATGAAGGAGGTCAAAAAGCTCATCGATCTGGGAAAAGAGAAGGGCTATTTGACCTACGATGACGTCAACGACATGCTTCCTGCGGAAGTCGTCTCGCCGGATCAAATCGACGACGTTATGACGATTTTCGGTGAAATGGAGATCGAAGTTGTCGATGCCAATCAACGGGTGGCGCTAGGGGGTGGCGGCGAAGAACTTGCCGAGGAAGAGGAAGAGGAAAAAGAAACCGACAATGAGGTCGACGGCGACGTCGTCGGCAAGACCGGCGACCCGGTGCGGATGTACCTCCGTGAAATGGGCACGGTATCGCTGCTCAGCCGCGAGGGCGAAGTCGAGATCGCCAAGAAGATCGAATACGGCGAGAAGAAGGTTATTGACGAAGTCTTATCGAGTCCGCTGGCGCTGACTTACATTCTCGATCTCGGCGAAAAGCTCGCCCAACATGAGATTCGCGTGCGCGAGATTATTAAGGAAGAGGGCGAAGAGGACAGCGAAGATTTCGAAGACGAAGAAGTGCACGAAAAGCGCTTGCTCGACCAAATCGGCAAGATCCGTCGCACCGTCAACGATCGGGAAAAAATCAAGCACCAGCTCGACGGCAAGCGGATTTCGACGCAACGCCGGCAGCTGCTTGTCGACAGCGTCGGTCGCTACAATGAGAAGGTTGTCAGTAGTCTAAAAAACTTGCAGCTGAACCGTAAGCAGACCGAGGCGATTACCGATGGACTCAAGCGCGCGATGGAACGAATTCAATCGCTCGAACGAAAAATCAAAGACTTCGAGCATAGGATCGGCCGTCCATCCGGCGAAATCCTCAAAGCGGTGCCTTCCACCGATGGCCGCAAGAGCCAGTGGCAAAAAGTGATCGGTTCGTTTCGCATGGGGCATGATGCGATTTTGCAAATGGCCGAAGATATCCGCAACGCCCGGCGCGACGTTCGCCACATCGAAAAGGATCTGGAAATGCCGGCCGAGGAAATCAAGCGGCGGGTATGGTCCATCATCGAGGGCGAGACCAAGGCGAACCTGGCAAAAAAGGAATTGATCGAGGCGAACCTGCGACTTGTCGTCAGCATTGCCAAAAAGTATACCAACCGCGGGTTGCAATTCCTCGACCTCATCCAAGAGGGCAATATCGGACTCATGAAGGCGGTCGACAAGTTCGAGTACCAGCGTGGCTACAAGTTTTCCACTTATGCGACGTGGTGGATCCGCCAGGCGATTACTCGCGCAATCGCTGATCAAGCGCGGACCATTCGCATTCCGGTGCACATGATCGAAACGATCAACAAATTGATTCGCACCTCGCGCTATCTGGTCCAAGAGATCGGTCGCGAGCCGACGCCGGAAGAAATCGCGACGAAGATGGAAATTCCCCTCGATAAGGTGCGAAAGGTTTTGAAAATCGCCAAGGAACCGATTTCGTTAGAAACTCCGGTCGGCGAGGAAGAGGACAGTCATCTTGGCGACTTTATCGAAGACAAGCGGATCATCACGCCCTCCGACGCGGTCGTCAATATCAACCTGCAAGAACAAACCCGTAAGGTGTTAGCGACCCTAACGCCGCGCGAGGAGCAGGTTTTGCGGATGCGCTTCGGTATCGGCGAAAAATCCGACCATACGCTCGAGGAGGTCGGCCAAAAGTTTACCGTTACCCGCGAACGTATTCGGCAGATTGAAGCAAAGGCGCTGCGCAAGCTTCGCCATCCAAGCCGAAGCAAGCGGCTCAAGAGTTTTATGGAGAGCTGATCGTCGCGTCTTGGCTCAAACTCAAATCCACGATTCATACTTTTGCAAAGCGAGACAATTCTTTTAGGGCCCATAGCTCAGTTGGTTAGAGCCACCGGCTCATAACCGGTTGGTCCCTGGTTCGAGTCCAGGTGGGCCCACCAATCTTAATGGTGTAAAGAACCTCCACTGAGAGGCCGCCAGAGGGAGCTTGTAGGTGAGGGTGACGTTGCTGCCGTGCACTCTCACCTCTTTCAACAACTCTCGCAGAAATTCCCTTTTAGCCCCGATTTGCTTCGCCGCTAAGCGACGCTGCATTTCGGCGACGTAAGCGTCCATTCGCGCAGTCGGAATAGCGGAAACCGTTTTCACGCTGAGCCCATTGTGATCGAGCGCCTGTTTCTTTTTGAGCAATTCCTGGCGCTGTTCATGGAGTTCCTTTATGCGTTGAGCAGCGTGTTCGATGGACAGCTCGCCGGATTCTAGGGCATTCTCCCAACGCTGCAACCTGGTCTGCAAGTCGCTCAGCGCCGATCGGACCACACCTTGCTCCGGCGAGAGCTTGTCTTTCGACTTTATCGCAATTTCCATCACCCGCTGGATGTAGCTCCGGATATTGGTCGGCGTCAGTATTTGTTGCTGGATCTTGGCCAAGACTGCGCTCTCCAATTTGTTTTTATTGATGAGTCGCGCTGCGCAAGTTTCCTTGCCGCCCTTGAGATAAGAGCCACAGCTGTAGTACTGAAATTTCCCGCCCTTGGCGGCCGTTCCAAGATAACGACGACCGCATGCATCACAGATTACCAGTCCACTCAATAAATACGTGGTGCGGTTCGCGTAGGAGTTTCGCCAATTGACGGCGCTGAGGCGAAGTTTTTCCTGGACTCGATCGAAGAGCTGCTTATCAATGATCGCTGGATAAAATCTGGGGATGGTCATTGGTTCTGCCGCCCCATACCGTTCACGGAAATTATATTCGAGCACGCCAACGTATGCTTTATTGCGGAGGATCCAATAAATATGGTTGCTGG
>Ga0193717_1002280_pt1 | contig 11128 bp, 9 predicted proteins | sample U2c2metaG_FD_145900 | JGI IMG/M metagenome (GOLD analysis project Ga0193717, IMG submission 145900) | Soil microbial communities from a riparian zone of the East river system, Colorado, United States - U2c2 | ecosystem: Environmental > Terrestrial > Soil > Riparian zone | place: USA: East River...
ATGCCAGGGCATCGTTGCGGTGGCTTCAGCGCGACCCGCCCGATCTGACGCAGGTTCGCAAAGGGACGGAAAGCATCATCGAAGCGGGCACCTTTGCCTCGGAGATCATCGACCGTCTGCGATCGTTGTACAAGAAGTCCCCTCCCAAACGAGAGTTGGTCGCAATAAATGAGGTCATCGGCGAAATGGTCCTGCTGCTGCGGGGCGAAGCCAACGAGAATGCCGTTTCGATTCGTACCGACCTTGCCGCCGATCTTCCCAAAATCACGGCGGACCGGGTGCAACTGCAGCAGGTACTGATGAACCTCATGCTCAATGGTATCGAGGCGATGAAGGAGACCGGCGGAGTGCTCACGGTCAAGACGGGACCAGGCGAAGGCGGTCAAGTGCTGATCTCAGTCAGCGACACCGGAGTAGGATTGCCGGTCGGAAGAGCGGACGAGATCTTCAATGCTTACTTCACCACTAAGCCTCAAGGCAGCGGCATGGGGCTGGCGATCAGCCGTTCCATCGTGGAATCGCATGGCGGCCGTTTGTGGGCCACGTCTAACGGCGGACGAGGCGCGACGTTTCATTTCACTCTGCCAACCGCAGTCGTGGAAGGGTTTGCAGCAAGGGATGACTCCTAGTCGCACGGTATCTTGCAGGCAATCAACGATTCCAACTAACCTCAGAAACGGAGACTGATATGAGCACGAGTGTATCTGTTCAAGAGACAAGAATGACTTTTCGCAATCAACCTGTATCCATGGTCGGGAAGCTGAGCCGTTTGGTCTTGCGAGGTCGAATCTTCTCCGGAGGGTGACAATGGATCAACACATTAGGAAATGATCGGGGCAAAGTGTAGGGTAGTGCAACTTTCAACGCAAAATTCCACAGCAAGGGAGAAATATGAAGACGATCTTCATTACAGGCGCTTCAAGCGGATTGGGGAAAGCCACAGCAAAATTGTTCTCGGCAAAAGGGTGGAACGTCATCGCAACCATGCGAACTCCCAATAGAGAGCTGCCAGCGCGAATTGAACCGTATTCGCAAAAGAATCGGGATCGGAGAGGATGAGGAATAAACCATTTTGCTCGAGCCGATAGACCCGGAAAGGAATTCGTGAGCAAGCTTCCAATCTTCGCGAGGGACGATGAGAACGACACCCACCTCTTCGACAGGTGGCAAGAGATCGTTATGGAGCAATTTCCGAATCCAGGTCGGATCGGATGCTTCGACCGCGAGACGCTTCGGATCTTCGTCGAGACTCCCGAGAAACTAGATCTGGAAGACCCAAAATACATCCACATAACCGAGTGTGCCGAATGCACCCGCGAACTCCGTGAGCTCCGATCCCTTCGTGAGGAGAGGCTACGGCAAACATCGACGCGAAAGACAGAACGACGGTTCCCAAGTTGGCAGTTGACTACCGGGATTGCCGCATGCGTGACTGCGTTGATCATTCTCTCGGTGCAGAGTTGGAGAAACCATACGAGCACCTCCGGGCAGCAGGCACGCGTGGATGCTGCCGTGTCGGCGACGGTGGACCTCAGTGACGACGGACTTCCTCGTGATGCAGGGCAGGATGCACCCAAGCCTGACATCTCGCTGCCGCGCCGGGTCATCAATCTTCGTCTCATCCTCCCTTACTACAGTCCGCTTGGAGCGTATCGCATCACAGTGGGCCGGGACAGGAATGAGAATGGGATCAAGACTGAAGCCTCGGGTTCCGCGGTTGCACAAGGTTCTCGAACGGAAGTATTGGTGAACCTCGATCTGCGGAAGGTGGCGCCAGGAAAATACTATTTGGGCACTGCGCGGGTGGGCGACGGAGCTCCCTACTACTACCCCCTCAGCGTGAGCCAATGAGGTCGAAGTCCAGCTCGCGTGGGCTAAATCCCTTACTTGAGCTTCTTCACACGCGGCGCGCTTCCGTCGTCGGCAGCGGTGGTGGCGGCGGAAAATATCGGGTCTTCTCAAAATCGAATAGTTCCTTGAGAGGAACGTTCAGGGCCTTGGCGATCGGCTCCAGGTTCTCGGGCGGTCGGAGCAACAGGCAGTAAGGTGCGGTTTGCACGTAATCTGCCCGGAATCCGGAAGTCTAGGTCATTCGGCATACCTGAGGCCTTCGGTGATTGAATCGGCGGTTTGCAACAACCGAGCCGCCCCCCCTATATAGATTGACACATCGATGTTGCCTAGACTCGTCGAATGAGTGAATGGCTTCCACAGGTTCAATTACTCAGAGATCATCTCCAATAGGGCAGGCGATTCTTCTGCAAGAGGTTGTTCGGTCTCCTGGTCCAGAGAAAGAGGTAATCTCAGTGCGGTAGCAAACAGGAAAGCGTGTAATCCGCACAGTAGAAGAAAGGCAGCGGTAAATGCACTGGAGAGACTGGCGCTCGACTGTACCATCCCCAACCTCCATCCCAGAAAGGTCGCGCAGAGCGTGGTCAGAGTCGGGCCGCCGAGACGCTGCACGATGTTGAGTGAGGTTGTCGCCATCGGCAGGTCCTTCTTTCTGACGGAAGCGTATGCAGCCGAGATGGAGGGAATGCCAACTGCGCTCAGGCCCACTCCACGCATGAATAGAGCACCGGCGAGCACGGCGAAGACGAGTCCGTGGCTGGCCAGGTAGAGAAATGGGAGCGTGCCGGCAAAGGCCAGAAGCGCCCCTCCGGCAGATACCTTTCGTATACCAAACCGCTGTGTCAGGGCTCCCATCCATGGATAGGAGCAGATCATCCCAACTCCAAGCGGAGCCAGCAGCCAACCGGTCGCGCTCGGCGATTGACCACAGGCGCGGATGAGATAGATCGGAATCAGCATCTGGCCGGCGAACGAGATTCCGTTCGACATGAACTGCGTGGCGGCGGACGCAGTGAAGGTTCTGCTCTTGAATAGCTGCAGGTCGATGAGTGCTCGATCTCCTTTGCGAATTGCCATTCTGAAGAAAAGCGCAAGCAGAACGATGGAAATCAGGAGAGCTGTAAGACCGATGCGCTCGCCTAGATGCTCCGATCCATACAGAAAGAGCACGAGTCCAGGAGAGAGCAGGGCGAAGCCAGGAAGATCGAGTTGTCTCGACCTGGTCTCTTCGCGATCATTGGGCAGAAAGAAAACCGCCAGGACGATTGCCAATACACCGACAGGAAGGTTAACCAGGAAGAGCCAGCGCCAGGAGGCGTGTTGCAGAATGGCACCGGCGATGACCGGGCCAAGGATCGGTCCCAGCATGACGGGCACAGCGGCATAGCCAATGATGCGCGCCATATGCTTTCCGGCCGCACGCGCCATCATCATCTGCGCCATCGGAGCCATCAGGCCGCCGCTCATGCCCTGGAGAATGCGAAATGCGATCAGCGAGTTCGCGGACCAGGCCAAGCCGCATAAGGCAGAGGAGAGCGTGAAGGCTGAGAAGCACCAGAGGTAGAGAGATTTGGCTCCAATGCGTTCCACCAGCCAGCCGTTCAGCGGGAGCATGAGAGCGAGCGCCAGAAGATAGCCGCTGGTGACCCATTGAATCGCCGTGAGGCTGCTGTGCAGATCCACGGCGAGACTGGAGAGCGATACGTTGACGACGGTTGCATCGATCTGTGAAAGAAAAGAGCCGAGCACCGCGACGGTCGTGATCTTCCAGACCAATGGGTCGAGGCCGCTGGATTCGTTGGAGGCCTTAGGCAATGGAGGCCAGAACCTCATCGGTGGTGCGAACGCGGGTCAGACGCGGAAAGATATTTTCGAAGGCAAAGCGGTGATGGTCGGCGTTTTGGCTGGAGCAGGCATCTTCGACGAGCACAAAGGCAAAGCCGAGGCCTGTGCCCTGGCGAGCTGTGGACTCGACGCCTGCGTTGGTGGAGATACCGGTGAGGACGACCGTGTCGATGCCACGGGATTTAAGCTGCTGCTCTAGGTCGGTGCCAGCGAAGGCGCCCCAATGCCGCTTGGTGACGAGGATGTCGCCGGGCTGGAAACCGGCGGAAGGAGCGATCTCCGACGCAGCAGTGGGCAGCGGCTTGTCGCCCAGGTTGTGCGGCTGGTCGACGGGAAGCTTCATGAAGTCGTTGAGATCGACACGCACATAGACGACGGGGGCGTCGTGAACGCGGAAGGCCTCGGCAAGTTTTTTGGAGTTTTCGACGACTTGTGCGGCAGTATGCGGCACGGGGTTCATGCCGACGATGGCATTCTGCAGGTCGATGAGGACGAGTGCGGTCTTTTTAGGGTCGAGTTGGAGTTCTGCCATGGTTCCTCTTTTGTCGGAAATGTTGAAAATCGAGGGCGACCTCGATTTCTCTGGATTTAGAATATGAGAATGCCCTCGATTTCGTCAAATCCCGTTCGCGTCGCTCCGCAGCAGGAACGCTCGACGCGCCGGCTGGCGGGTTTTCTCGACGCGGCCGCAGAGCTCTTTGTCGAAGTCGGCTACGAAGCAGCGACTATGACTGCGATCGCGGAGCGAAGCCGGTCTTCTATCGGCGCGCTCTACAACTACTTTCCGGATAAACAGTCCATAGCGTTCACGCTGGTAAATCAATATTCCCAAGAGGTGGAGGCGCATTGGAAGCCGTTGATGAAGCAGGCGGAGATACTGACCCATGCGGAGTTCGCCGATCGGTTCATCGAGCGCATCACCCAATTCGTCCAGGAGCGTCCCGCTTATCTGAGCCTGCTGGCCGCGCCAATCCGCTTTCGCCGCGACCCTGCTGCCCGAAAGGCTTCACGAATCGCAATCGCAAATGCCTTTCAGGCAAAGAATTCGTCGCTTTCGAAGGAACAGTCTCTACTTGCTGCAAACGTATCTCTCCAGATAGTCAGAGGCATGATGACGCTCTATGGGGAAGCAGATCCCAAAAGGAAAGTCCTGGTTGTGGCTGAATTCAAAAAGGTGTTGACGTTGTATCTGGGAAGCGTCTTGTTCGAGGACGCGGTGCTAGCGAAGTAAGAGTCGGCTAGCGTCTACTGAGGAGTGGCCACCAAACCAGGCGAGTCGCTACTGAGGAGTCTAGGTTGACCTATCAATGTACTGGCCAACTTCCGGATAGCCCGTTACTCAGAAGTTAAGCTCTGCACGGTCATCTGTCCGACAAGCCGGCTTCCATGATAAGTCTTTGTCAAGTGGGGCCAGGATTTCCGTCGCGCTCAAGAGAGCGCCTGGTTGTACCACCTGCTGTCTATCTTCGTGAAGGCATCAAGGTAACGGATTGCGGCAATCATTCGGGGGATAGAGCTTGATGAATCGCCATCTCCAAGTTTAGACCCAGACTGCGCCAAATGGATTCGCAATCGACATACATATTTATCGTATTGACGAACACCTTCGGATTGGCTCTGATGCCTGAATGATGATTCTCAGAATTCGATGCACCGTTAGAGTGCTGTAGTGTTCCGGATTTTGCGCTTGAGGGCCAACTCCCACTATCTTGCAAACCCAGCGTAGGTTTTTTCTCCCGTGTCATCTCGTATTCACTGTGGTGGGTTAGAAGCTCGTATGCGTACTTTGTGGAAAATACCCGAACGAGCGCGGTCCTTTGTTCCCGTCGGAGATTGCGACCGTTCAGCATACTCAATCCGTGTCACAGCCTCGCAGCTGTGCTGGCTTGTTGTCTTAATGATCGTTCCCTGTTTTTGGTGTCCGTCGTCGCTCGGGCAAACACCGGCATCGGCGAACGTGCAGGTGGGTCACGACTCCTGGACCTTCAAAGACGGAGCCCCAGCAGACGTTGTGTATTTAGCGCAGACCAACGATGGGTTCCTGTGGCTGGCCAGCCCCGCAGGATTATTTCGCTTTGATGGAACGCGATTCGAACCGTTCAGTTCGCCCTTTGGCGATCGGCTCCTCTCGACCAACCTGTACTCCGTGTTCGCACCGCCGTCGGGTGGCCTATGGATCGGCTACACATTCGGAGGCTTTAGCTATTTGGATAGGGGGCGAGTGACCAATTATGCCAGCGAGACTGGCAGCGTTCACGGTTTTGCTCAGGATCGGAGTGGAGTTGTATGGGCAGCCACAACCACTGGTCTATGGAGATTCGATCATCCGGGGTGGCAGAAGATCGGGGTTGAGTGGAACGTTCCGGCCGGAAACGTTAGCGAGGTTGGAATCGATTCAGAGGGGATCCTTTGGGTCTTGGTAGGCGGTTATGACGGCTCGAAAAATCTCATCTACCTGATACCGCGGACCGGACACTTCAAAACGGCCGGCGGCAATTTGTCAGGCGACAGTTTCGCCTTGGGGCCGGATGGAACTATCCTGACCGCGCCGGGAGCCCTACCCGGATCCGACTCCAGCAAAGGTTCTACTGACAGGCTGCCAGCTTACCCGATCATCTCCAAGAACTATAAAGTGGTTGATCGCAACGACAGTGTTTGGCTCGGGCGCTGGAATAAGCCGGGTTTGTTTCGCCTTCCAAAAGACAGCCTGAGTGATGACGATAACCCGCCGATTCCACCCGGTTCTGAAACGTATGACATAAAACATTTTCAGAACGCACAGTTGGTGGACCGAGAAGGGAATATCTGGTTTGGAGACTACAAGGGTATACATCGATTCTTCTATACCCCGTTGATCAGACAAGAATTCTCATCGCAGGATCGAGATTTCGCGGCGGTTGCTGATGACCATGGGGCGGTATGGATCAGTGCGGGAGGGGACCGTGACTATAAAGCGGATCTCTATCATGTTTTGGGCGGCAAAGCCGAGCGTCATGTCCCGCGGGTGACAACGTTCTTCAACTACCGCGCACCTGACAAGACGTTCTGGTTCTCCGGGACACGTTGTCTTTGGCATCTTGTCGGGAACGACTTCGTCCGTGTGGACCTTCCCTTGGAGGTGGTGGACCACCATCTCTCCCTGCAGACTATTACCGAGGACAGACAAGGAGGAATGTGGGTCTCCTTCGGCCGCCACGGTCTATACCGGTTAGCCAATGGCATCTGGACACCTTATGCTGGCCGCAACGACCTCCCAAAGACAGGGGTGATATCTGCATTCACCGATAGCCTCGGCCGCGTGTGGTTCGGCTACACGAAGAGCCAGTTGGCGGTTTTGGATGGTGATCGGATCCGCGTATTCGGCCCGAGCGATGGTCTTGAAGTGGGCAATATCCAGGCTATCTATGGACGAGGGCCAGGGATCTGGATCGGAGGTGAATTGGGGCTGGAGCAGTTTGACGAGGGACGCTTCCACAAGATCGCTGCTGTGGATGACCAATGGCTGCACGGAATCTCCGGAATCGTGGAAACGGCCAACGGGGATCTATGGCTCAACGCGGTTTCCGGGATCTTCCATATCCGTAAGGCAGAGATCTCTGAAGCTTTGAAAGACCCTACATACCGGGTCAAGGGTGAACACTTCGGCAGACGCGAGGGACTTTCAGGGGCTCCCATCCAGTTAAAGCCCTTGCCAACCGCAATCGAGGGCACAGATGGGCGACTGTGGTTCACGTTGCACAATGGAGTGGTGTGGCTCGATCCAGCAGCTTACTCTGAAAAACGGCCAGTATCGGCTCCGATCACCATCCAGTCGGTTTCTGCCGACGACAAATTCTACGCACCCAGCCGCGGTCTCTCTTTACCGGCTCACACGTCGAGCGTGCAGGTCAGCTACAGCGCAGTGAGCCTCTCCGATCCCGAGGCCATCCGATTCCGCTACAAGCTGCAGGAAACAGACAGGGACTGGCACGAAGCGGCCGCCGCCACTCCCGTTGCCTATCACAACCTTCCTCCCGGGTCCTATCATTTCAGCGTCGAGGCGTCAGATACGAACGGCGTCTGGTCCGGCGCACCCGCAAACATGGCTTTCACAATACTGCCGGCTTTCTACCAGACCAATTGGTTCCGCTTGTTGTGCGTGGCTGCGTTTCTGGCATTCCTTTGGGGGCTGCATCAACTCCGAGTGCAACAATTGCGGCGGGAGGAAAGAAACCTTCGCGAAGCCATCGAGAACATTCCGGCGATGGCGTGGATCGCTGGACCCGATGGGGCTCTTCAATTTGTGAATCGACGCTGGATTGAGTATACCGGGGTATCGCAGGTGGGAAATCCGAAGGAAGTCAGGAAAGTTGCTATTCATCCCGACGATCTGGATCGAATTGAGCGACGATTGGGCACGAGCAAAGTTAGTGGTGAGCCAGTCGAGGAGGAACTGCGCCTCCGCCGCACCGACGGGGAGTATCGGTGGTTTTTAGGCCGCGTCGTGCCGCTGCGGAACAAGCGAGGAAACGTCGTGAAATGGTACGGTGCGGCGACCGACATTCAAGATCGCAAGCGTGCGGAAGAGCTACAGGCAGACCTAGCGCACACCAATCGCGTTAGCACGATGGGAGAACTGGTCGCCTCCATCTCGCATGAACTCGCACAGCCCCTTACCGTCACAACCGCGAATGCCAAGGCATCTTTGCGATGGCTTCAGCGCGACCCGCCCGAAGTGACCGAAGCTCTCAAAGGAACGGAAAGTATCATCGAAGCGGGTATTCTTGCCTCAGAGATTATCGACCGTCTGCGATCGTTGTACAAAAAGTCCCCTCCCAAGCGGGAGTTGGTCGCGATCAATGAGGTCATCGGCGAAATGGTCCTGCTGCTGCGGGGCGAAGCCAACGAGAATGGCGTTTCGATTCGTACAGACCTTGCCGCCGATCTTCCCAAAATCACGGCGGATCGGGTGCAACTGCAGCAGGTACTGATGAACCTCATGCTCAATGGTATCGAGTCGATGAAGGAGACCGGCGGAATGCTCACGGTCAAGACGGGACGAGGCGAGTGCGGTCAAGTGCTGATCTCAGTCAGCGACACCGGAGTAGGATTGCCGGACGGAAGAGCGGACGAGATCTTCAATGCCTTCTTCACCACGAAACCTCAAGGCAGCGGCATGGGGCTGGCGATCAGCCATTCCATCGTGGAATCACATGGTGGCCGTTTGTGGGCCACGTCTAACGACGGACGAGGCGCAACGTTTCATTTCGAGCTGCCAACCGCAGTCGTGGAAGCGTCTGCAGCAATGGATGACTCCTAGTCGTACGGCAGGGTGTCAATGGATCACACATTAGGAAATGATCGGGGCAAAGTGTAGGGTAGTGCAACTTTCAACGCAAACTCCACAGCAAAGGAAAAATATGAAGACGATCTTCATTACAGGCGCTTCAAGCGGATTGGGGAAAGCCACAGCAAAATTGTTCTCGGCAAAAGGGTGGAACGTCATAGCAACCATGCGAACTCCAGCTAGAGAGAAGGAGCTAGGAAGTTTGCCAAACATCTCCGTGCTCGAATTGGATGTTTCCAATCCGAAGCAAATCCTTGAAGTGGTAGAAAGGGTCACTTCGAAGGAAAGGGTGGATGTCGTGCTGAATAATGCAGGTTATGCACTGACAGGTCCACTTGAGGCCAGCACGGATGAGCAGTTGGTCACGCAGATAAACACCAACCAACTCGGCGCGATCTTGGTGACCAAGGCTTTTATTCCGCATTTTCGAGAGCGAAAATCTGGAATGTTTTTAGCCACAACTTCAATCGGCGGTCTGGTTTCGTTCCCGTTAAACGCTGTTTATCACGCTACGAAATGGGCTTTGGAAGGCTTCGCCGAAAGTCTCGCCTTTGAATTGAGGCCCTTCAATATCTCTGTGAAGACCGTTAGCCCCGGTGGCATCAAGTCCGATTTCATGGGTAAAGCGCAGATGGTCGAAGATAAACACTACACCGAGATGTTTCAAAAAATGCTGGCGATGTTTGGAGATGCGGTGCCCGGAAGCAAGCCGGAGCAAATTGCAGAGGTGGTGTATGAAGCTGCGACAGACGGCAAAGAACAATTGCGCTATGTCGCGGGAGCGGATGCAATCGCAACTTATCAGCGCCGTGTGGATGTCGGAAGCGAAATGTTCCATCGCGAATTAATGAACCAATTCTTGAATGCGGAGGCGAAATAAGTCATGACAGATCTCCGGAGATGTTGACCTGATAGAACTGAAATGAGTTCAAATACACCAGAGCCGAGCGAGGAAAGACATTGGGAGAGCGTACATAAGTGCTCTAAGTGTGGCTACGAGCGAAATTTGGCGAAATTAGATCTCCATGAGACCACCACTGGAATAGCGACGTGCACTAAATGTGAGTGGTCCGGTCAGATCGACCTCCAGATCGTCCCAAGGCGACGCCTCGAGGAGTAGCGGGAACTTTTGTTGTCACTCGCGGTAGCCTCGCGCTGAAGGGCGAGCGGAGGACGCGATGCCTTGTTCATACTGGCCAGCTTCTTCAGGAACGCCCGGACCAGTGCTGGTTGCAATGGAATGCTGGTCACTGAATGCAACGTTATGCTGCCACTGGCGGCATTCCCAATGCACTATTATCCTGCCGCCCAGTGCAATCCAATCTTGCTACTTAAATGAAAGCGGTCTCGATGGCCAAGTCCAGCGTCCGCGACCGTATGGCGACTCCGGTCGGAGCAGCAGGCAGTAAGGTGCGGATAGCCCGTCAACCGTCCAGAACTCCGAAATCCGCGGTGTTCGCTGAGTGCATTGGCGATTTGCACTAAGCCGCTAGCGCGGCGGGGGCATGCCCTGAGGCCGTTGGATAGAGTTGGGACACCCAAGGAGGTGTCCATGACTCACCTACGCCAGCGTGCAGGAAGATCTCCGGCTGCGCAACTTCTCGCCCCGCACGAATCACTCCTACACCGGGATCGTGGCTGAGTTCGCCAGCTACTTTCACAAGTCACCCGATCAACTCGGTCCGGAACATATCCGTACCTGGCTGTTGTATCTGCTCAACGAGCGGAAGCTGGCCTGGGGAGCCCTCCAGTGCGCCCGGTCGGCGTTGAAGTTCCTCTACACGCGCACGCTGAAGCAGACCTGGTTCGATCAGGAGATCATCAAGCCCAAGGTGCGCCGCAAGCTGCCCACGGTCTGGAGCCGGGAAGAAGTCTGCGCTCTGCTGGATGCCACGACGAACACCAAGCACCGCGCACTGCTGGCCGTGTACTACAGCGCCGGGCTTCGCTGTCAGGAAGCTCTCGACCTGAAGGTCACCGACATCGACAGCAAGCGGATGGTCATCCACGTCCGCGAGGGCAAGGGCAAGTTCCCGCGCCAGGTCATGTTGTCGCCCAAGCTGCTTGAACTGCTACGCGTCTATTGGCGGTGGCGCAAGCCCAAGG
>Ga0193717_1002282_pt1 | contig 11123 bp, 11 predicted proteins | sample U2c2metaG_FD_145900 | JGI IMG/M metagenome (GOLD analysis project Ga0193717, IMG submission 145900) | Soil microbial communities from a riparian zone of the East river system, Colorado, United States - U2c2 | ecosystem: Environmental > Terrestrial > Soil > Riparian zone | place: USA: East River...
GTGGCGTAGTTGACGGACGCACTGACACCGTCGAGCTTGTTGAGCCGCCGTTCGATCCGGGCGGCGCACGACGCGCACGTCATCCCGCCGATCGCCAGCTCGACCCGCTGCGAGGGGGCGGTCTGCTCCGCCTCACCCTGGACTATCGCGCTCATGTGGTTCCTCTGTTGACCGAACTGCATCGCGGATTGCTGCAGCACCCTCGACGGTAAACGTTCCAGTACGGTGGAAGGTCAAGGGAGGTGTGATGAAGATCGGTGAACTCGCCCGCCGCACCAACACGACGGCCAAGACGATCCGCTACTACGAGCAGGCCGGGCTGCTGCCCGCTCCTGCGCGCACCGAGGCCGGTTATCGCGATTACGGACTCGAGGTGGCCGAACGGCTGGGCTTTGTGCGTCGCGCCCAGTCAGCGGGGCTGTCGTTGCGCGAGATCCGCCAAGTTCTGGCCATCGCTGATCGCGGCGACGTTCCCTGTGAGCACGTGGTGAACGTTCTCCAGGACCGCCTCGATCAGGTCCGTGCCACGCTGTCCGAACTCGCCAGCGTGGAAACCCATTTGGTGTCGCTGCTCAATCACGCCCGCACCGCCGCGCCGATACCGGAGGCCGGCGTTTGTTGGATTCTGGAAAGCGATCATGCCTTGCCCTCGTTCACCCAACATCGCGGGGAGTAAGAACAAGCCGGCGTGAGGCCGTCCCGCCCAGCGGCATCTACTATGGAAGTACGTAGATCACCGGGTTGAGGTCAATCCGGCTGGCGAAGGGACATCATGGCGCAATCAGTGGACGTACGGGCCGCCGACGTTGACCGCGAACGGGTATTGGCCGAGCTGCAGCAGCACACCTCAGCCGGACGACTCAGCATGGACGAATTCTCTGAGCGAGCGGCCGCAGTATATCGGTCGCGCACCATGGGCGAATTGGATGCGCTGACCGCTGATCTGCCCGTGGAGCCGAATTCGCCTATGGATGGCGGTTTCTCGTCGCATCTGTGGTCCGCGGTGCTTTGGATTGCACTCATCGTGGCGATTCTCGGGGTGGCGGCAATGGTCTACGGCGGTCCGCTGGCCGCCCTGCGCTGCAGCTGGTGAAAATCAGCCTCGCGTAGTGGGTCATCGCTGACGCCGGTACGACCAAACTGGTCGCAGCCGTCGGTGGCTCTATGCGGTGCGCCGAACTACGGTGCGAGAACTGCGATCACGTGCAACTGCCGACGCCTTGCCGGATCGGTTTGGGCGCCGCAGTGTTGCCTACTTGGTGACCACCGGTTACTTGCACCGAGTCGCGGTCGTCGGACTCACGCGCCCGTTGGTGGCCGTGGCGTCACACGAGCAATGAGAGTCACTGCTGCGCAACCGAGCTCGAGGTGGTGCGCCGTTCCAACAAGCGCCGGAGTCTGCGCTCGGAGAGCCGCCCGTAGGAGAACGGCTGCCCGTCGACAAGCACACCGGGGGCAAACATCACCCCGGCCTCAGCGGCGAGACATCGTCCCGCCTCCGTGTCAAGGCCTATCTCTGTCACCAACAGCGGATAGCGCTCGCCGAGGCGAGCAAGGATTCCTTTGGCGAAATCGCAAAGCCCGCAGGCGGGTTGGGTGAGCAGGATGATCGGAACAGGCGCGATCACTGGCGACGCTCGGCGGCCAGGTCGGCCAGCATCTTGTCCGTCGGAAGGAACATCGTGTACTTGGGCGCACCGCCATAGTCGGCGCGCCACCGGATGTGCCCGTCAGGGCCGACCAGCACGAAACTGTGCCCGTCGCGCATGGTGCCCATCATCCCGTACTGGTTCGCGTTGTACGCCTGCGAGACTGCCATATTCGGATCGGAAAGAACTGGCGTGGTCAACCTCTCGTCAGCCAACTTCTGCGCGATCAAGTTCGCCGGGTCAGTGGTAATGGAGACCACCGCATCGATGCCCGCGGCCGCAAGTGCGGACTGCTGATGTTCGAGGTCACCGATCTGATCCCAGCACGGCTGACACGACAGGCCTTCCTGGAAATACAGCAGAACAGAACGACCCCTGTAGTCGGCCAAACTGAGCTCTCGTCCCTGACTGGAGGGGAGGGTGAACGCTGGCGCGAGGCTACCGGCACCGGGCTTTCCAGACACGTGGGCGTAGCCACTGCCACCGTTGGATCGTGTTGTTCCAGGCCTGTTTACGAACACCAGATACAACACCAGCACCGCGACGACACCGATCACCACGGTCATGGCGACACTGATCCACGCTCCGCGCCGCCGCGACGCGGAGGCGGCCGCGGCCACCACGGCCGCACCATTCTGCCGAGCCGTTGCGGATTGCCGGGCGCTCTTAGAACGAGAATTCGTCATTGCTGCCCTTCCTGGACGGTGGCCACGCCATCGAGATTGGAGTCGCCGTCTACCAGCGATCGGCTCGGTCTGCGCCGAATCACCCGGACGATCAGGACAGCCAAACCTGCCGTCACGATGGTCAGGAGCGCCCAGCCCGGCAGCCAGGAAACGGCGCGCAGTGTGATGGCGCTGAGGTGTTGTAGCCAGCCCGATAGCTCGGTCTGCCAGCCGCTGCTGGGCATGCCGGGACCCGTCACCGCAAGCGCGATGGACAACGCGCCCATCGCGACCATCAACAGGCCACTGATCGCCGTGCCGACGGCCAAACTGCACCGGTAGTGGCCCCACCGCAGCACGATCCGCTTATCGGTCATGGCCCTCGCGGCGTTCTCCCTGCGGACGTCCCAGATCAGCGCAATCAACGCAAGCGGACTGACCATCCCGGCGACGTAGGCCAAGCCGACGGCCAGCGCGACGGGAAACGACGCGGCTGCTCCGGACAGCACGGCCACGCCGGCCAATACCGGTGCGCAGCACGCCGATGCCGCGCCGGAAAACATCCCCAGCAAGTAGGCCGAGCGATAACTGCCCGCACGGGCCGCCCGCGCGCCGGGCATCGGCAAGTTCGGGCTCCACCCGGTCAGCACCGCAATGCCCGTGAGGATCATGACAGCACCGCCGAGGGAGAACACCCACACGTGGCCGCCGAACAGCAGTCGGCTCAGCGCCGTGGCACCCAGTCCAATCGGCAAGATCAAGGTCGCCACGCCGGCTGCGAACACCAGGGTGGCCGCCACCACACCGCCGCGGTGCCGAAAACCCGTCGCGAGATAGGCGGGCAGCATGACGGACACGCAACAGGGCGCCAGCAGCGCTACTAGGCCACCGAGAAATGACGCCAGCAGGGTCGTTCCGAGCAGCAGTTCACCCATGGCCGATTCCTCGTCTCATCCGTCTGAAACAATGTCCTATCTACGTACGTAGATAGTACATACGCGGCGACGTAAGCTGGTCGAGCAACGACGAGGAGGATCTGTGGGACGCGGCTTCGGCGATCTTGAGACGGTGGTGATGGACCGACTATGGGCCGCCGACGGCCCCACCACGGTGCGCGAGGTGCTCGAACAGCTACGGCGCGACCGCGAGATCGCGTACACCACGGTGCAGTCCACGATGGACAATTTGCACCGTAAGGGCTGGCTGACCCGCCACCGCGAAGGCAAGGCATATCTGTACACCCCAGGGATGACCAGGGAACAGTACAGCGCTCAGATGATGCGCGATGCGCTCGGATCTGGTACTCGCGCACTTCCTGGAAACGATCAGCGCCGAGGAATCGACGGAACTGCGCAAAGTGTTGAGGCGCAACGGTCCTCGCAAGAGCGCCCAGTGAGCGCCGCGGTTTGCTTGCTGCTGTATGCGGCGGCAGTGGGGGTCATCGCGCCACGGGTGTTGCCGCGCCTAACCCGCACGGGCTTCGCGCCCGCTGCTGCGGTCATGGTGTGGTTGATCGTGTTGATCAGCGTGCTCGCGTCATGGGCGGCCGCAGCGACCTCGCTCGTGATCTATGTTGCGCACACCTGGAATCAACCCCACCCGCTGGCGCTCGGCGCGTGTCTGGCGGCGCTGCGCTCAGCCGCGAGCGGGCACAGTGGGGTGGCCACCCAGGCAGGCTTGGCGCTCGTCACCGCGGCCGTGTCCGCGTTCTTGCTCGGTTTGGCAATCCTGGTCGGTCGTTCTCTGTTGCGAGCGCGAACCTCCACCCGCCGACACGCCGAGACCGCACGCATTCTGGGCCGCCGAATTGCCGGTGTCGACGGATTGGTCATTGATGCGCCGCAGAAAATGGCCTACTGCCTGGGCGGACGGCGCGGGACCATCGTGATCACCAGCGCCGCGCTGGCCGCTCTACAGCCCCCGCACCTAGATGCAGTCCTGACCCACGAGCGTGCCCACCTGACCGGGCATCACCACCTGCTGCTCGCATTGACCCGCGCGCTGGCGACCAGCCTGCCGCGCATTCGGCTATTCACGGTTGCGCAGATGGATGTGGCGCGCCTTTTGGAGATGTGCGCCGATGACTCAGCCATCCGCCGCCACGGACCCACCGCGCTGCTTTCGGCCCTGCTCACCCTGGCCGGCGCCGAAGTGATCCCATCGCCGGCACTAGGTGCCTCCACAGTCGGGGTCGCTGCTCGCGTCAGCCGACTTACCGAACCGAACACCACTACGCGCCGACTGCGCGCCAACGTTCTACTAGGCGTTGCCGCTTCGGTCGTCCTCGGCGCCCCGCTTCTGACCGCCTGGACGGCTGCGTCGAGCACATTGTCCGCCTGCGCATTCATGCCCTAGAAACGAGTGTTTGTCCGCGGCAGCCGATTATCGCGCCTGCAGCCCACTTGCCTGCCGACCAGCCGTTCGCGTTGTAGCGGATTCACTCGCACTACCGCCGCGCGAGGCCGCTGAATATCTTCATCTACTATGTCGGTACGTAGATAGTAGATCGCAGACAGCGCGTCCACAACACCGATGCGGGGCCGGAGATTTACTCCGCACATGCATCCAAGAAGTCCGGGAGAGGTCAGTATGCGCAGGATCAAGAAGGCCACTATCGCCGCGGCGGTGATGGTCGTGTTTGCCTTCGGTTACCCAGGGATCGCTTCTGCTGCCGAGTCGTGCCCACACGAATTCGGGTCGCGTCAGCACCTCGCGGACGCCGCCGGGACACAGGAGTGGCAGGTGACCGCATTGAAGGAAAGTGCGGATTCGGCTCCCGGATTTCCGCTTGCCGGCAGGCTGTGGGAAGCGACAGTCGACGTGACGGCGTCCTCTGGGACGGTGTTGCCGATCATCCCGAATTTCCGGGCGCCCACCGCCGATGGGGGCAGTTATCCGGCGCTATGGGAAGTGGCCAGTCCGCAGGGACTCTCGCCCGCCGCACTCACACCCGGTCAGACCACGGCCGGCAAGGTGTACTTCGACGTCACCGGCGCCGACCCGGTTGCAGTGACCTACACCAATGGCGGCCCGCAGCCTTTGATGTGGTGCTGTGATGGGCCGATGATGGCGTCTCCGATGGCGGATTGCTCGTCCTGCCCACCCGCGCACACCTGCCCGTGTTGCCAAATGATGTCGTAGGACTTCTGCTTTCACGCTGTCGGGCAGGTGGCGGCCGCGTCACGTAACACTGGCACCGACGGTGCATCGATCGGCAACCCGTAGCCGCGCAGCACCTCGGCGAACTGCACCGCGTACTGACACCAGAACGCGTGGTTGGGCGGCATCCACACCGACGGCTGCCCGTCCCCCTTGTCCTGGTTCGCCTTGCCTTGCACTGCAAGGAGATTCGCCGGGTCATTGGCGAACCGGGTGCGCAGCTCGTCGGTCCAGAACCGGGCGCCAAGATCCCACGCCAGGGCCAGCGGCACGATGTGGTCGATCTGCACCGACGCGCCGACCTGATTGCCGCGGGTGAAGGCTACGACGGCGTTGGTGTACGGGTCGTGCAGAGTGCCGGTCGCCACCGCACTGGGGCACCTCTTGATCGAGGTATACGTCTTGTCCAGCAGGTCGCGATCGAGGACGTCATTGCGGGTATCGCAGCCGTTGTGACCGCCGGGGGCGGTGTTGTCGTCGGTCCAGCTGTCACCGAAAGCCGCTCGGCGGTAGTCGTTTCCGCGGATCCGCAGCGGGATCTCCGCGATGCCGGCAAGCACGTCGACGCCGGGTGCGACGATCGGCACGTCGGCCGCCGCGACGAACCGGCCGGAATCTTCGGTCGACATCATCACCTGGATCGCCACCACCACGGCGAGCAGCACGCCGGCCGCCAGCCACGCCCACCGCTTCACGACTTGTCCAGGTACTCGACGGCCTCGGTCTCGCTGAATGGAGCTGCCAGGACGGCGATCCCGCGATGGAGGGCCAGCGTGGGATCGTTCGCATACACCGATTCACAGAATGCGCGTGCAGCCTCGATGATCTCGCGGTGATCGGCCAGCGACAGCAGCTTCAATGTGATCGGCCGGCCGGACTGGCTGAGGCCCAGCACGTCCCCCTCACGTCGTTCGGCGAGGTCGAGGTCGGCCAGTTCGAAGCCGTCCTGGGTGGCGGCGACGGCCTTGATCCGCACGCCCGCCTTGGATCCCTCGGGCAGATTGGTGACCAGCAGACAGAGGCTCGCGTGACTGCCCCGACCGATCCGACCGCGCAGCTGGTGAAGCTGACTGATGCCGAACCTGTCGGCGTCCATCACGACCATGACCGTCGCGTTGGGCACGTCGACACCGACCTCGATCACGGTGGTGCACACCAGAACGTCGACCTCACCGCCGCGGAAGGCCGACATCACGGCGTCCTTCTCGTCGGCGGTCAACCTCCCGTGCATGAGCCCGAGACGCAGACCAGCAAGCCGGTCGTAACCGAGTTCCCGGAACAGCTCGAGCACGGTGACGGGAGGCGGGCCGCCGCCCTGCTGCTGGTCCTTGGCCGACCCGCCCTTGTCGGTCTCGTCGATCCGGGACGCCACCACGTACGCCTGACGTCCCGCGGCGACCTCCTCCGCGACTCGCTGCCACGCGCGGGCCAGCCACTGCGGTTTCTCCTTGGCGAAGATCGTGTTGCTGGTGATCGGCTGACGCCCGCGGGGCAGCTCCCTCAGCGTGGATGTCTCCAGATCGCCGTAGACGGTGAGCGCCACGGTGCGCGGGATCGGCGTCGCCGTCATCACCAGTAGATGCGGCATGATGCCGCCGGTAGCCTTGGCGCGCAACCGATCCCGTTGCTCCACGCCGAAGCGATGCTGCTCGTCGACGACGACCATGCCGAGCCCGTGAAAGTCGACGGACTCCTGCAGGATCGCGTGCGTGCCGATGACGATGCCGGCCTCACCGCCCGCTACCTCTTCGCGCACCTGCCGTTTCTGTTGGGCCGTCATCGATCCGGTGAGCAGTGCGACGCGCGTGGCCCCTTCGGCACCGCCGAGCTGACCCGCCATGCCGAGCGGGCCGAGCACGTCGCGGATCGACCGGGCATGTTGGGCGGCAAGCACTTCCGTCGGCGCCAGCAGAGCGCATTGGTATCCGGCGTCGACCATCTGCATCATGGCCAGCACCGACACGATCGTCTTGCCCGAACCGACCTCGCCCTGCAGCATCCGGTGCATCGGCCGGGTGGACGCGAGCTCCTCGGTCAGCACCTCGAGCACGTCGGCTTGGCCCTGGGTCAACTCGAACGGGAGCGCGTTGCGCAGCGTGGCGGCGAGCCCGTCCGATCTCAACGGCGCCGGTGGGCCCGTTTCGCTCAGCTTGCTGTACCTGCGCTCGACCAGCGCCCACTGCAGCCCGACGGCTTCGTCGAAGGCAAGCCGGTCCCTGGCCCGGTCACGGTCCTCGACGCGCTCGGCCAGGTGTATCGCACGAAGCGCTTCGTCCTCGGAGCACAGATTCCATTGCCGCCGAACGCTTTCGGGCAGCGGATCCTCGATCGGATCGAGTACGGCCAGCACCTGGCGCACGCACGCGAAGATGTCCCAGCTCTGCACCTTGGCACTGGCCGCATAGATCGGGAAGTAGTCCCGTTCGAAGGCTGCCAGCAGTTCGGCCTCGTCGTCGGCCCCCTCGGCGATCTTGGCCAGCGCCTTGCTGCCCTTGCCCTGTCCAGACCCGTCGAGCACCAGGAATTCCGGGTGAGTCAGCTGCATGACGTCGCGGAAGTACGACACCTCGCCGGACAGCATCACCCGCGCACCCTTGGGCAGTTGTTTGACCAGGTAGTCGGCGTTGAAGAAGGTGGCCGTCACCTTGGGCCGGCGGTTACCCAGCGTGACGACCGCATACTTGCGTGGCCGCTTGCCCGGCTGTGGCTTCATCGGCTTGGTGACCACGTCGGAGATGACGTCGACGAAGGTGACGTGCTCACCCGCTTCGAGCGCGAGGTCCTCGCCTTCACCTCGCACCGTCATGCCGTCGCTGTACTTGCGGGGGTAGTGCCGCAACAGGTCGTCGACGGTCCGGATGCCGAAGTGCTCTTCGAGCGACTTCGCAGCCTTCGCGCCGATGACGTGGACGAGACCGTCGGTGAGCGCGACCACCTCTACTCCACCCCGATCAACAGCGCGTCACCGCCGTGGCCGGTGTGATAGGTCACCAGTTCGGCGCCGAGATGTTCGCGGTGGACATGCGCCCGGAGGGCGTCCCCCACGCTCGGGTCGACTCCGGCACCGGTCAGGACGGTGACGAGTTCGCCGCCCGACGTCAACAGCAGGTCGATCAGGCCCGCGCCCGCATCGGCCACGTCCTTGCCGACGATCAACACCTCGTCACCCGATATGCCGAGACCCTGACCGGGCGTGCACATGCCCGCCCAGGTCAGCGCCTCCTCGGTGGCCACCCGAACCGAGCCGTGCCGCGCACCCGCGGCGGCACGCGCCATGGTGTAACCGTCGTCGACCGCCTGGCGGCCTGCATCGTGCACGGCCAGCGCGGCCAGACCCTGCACCATCGACGCCGCGGGCACCGGCACCACGTCGATGCCCCAGCCGATCGCTGCAGTACAGCCGGCGACCAGTTCCTCGGCGGCGAGGTACCCGTTGGGCAGGACCATGATCTGCGCGGCTCCTGCATCGACGAGCGCGCGCAGCAGGCGTTGTGCGCTGATCGGCCCGTCGGCATCGGGCCGCAGCACGTGCGCACCCTCGGCGACGAACAGCTCCTGCGCGCCGTCGCCGTCGACGATCGCCAGCACCGCGCGGTCGTGGCTCCACCCTCCCGGCGGCCGGGCGCCTGCGTCTCCGGTCAACGCGGTGACCTGGATGCGGCTCGGCGTGCCGATGTCGAGCGCCGCCTCCACCGCGCCGCCCGCGTCGTCGGCGTGGACGTGCACCGAGTACCGGCCACCTTGTCCGGACGCCGCGATGGCCACCGATTCGCCGAGCCGCTCGAGCCGCTCGCGCAACAGTTCGATGCCCGCGTGGTCGCAGTCGCCCAGCAGGTACATCACCTCGAACTGCGGGGGCGCACCCGACGACATCGTCACCTCGCGGCCCGGCGACTGGGCCGGCTGGTATTGGGCCCGGTGCGGCGCGTGCCCGGCCAGCACGGTGGTCATCGCGTCGAGGAGGACCAGCAGCCCGCGCCCTCCCGCGTCGACCACGCCGGCCCTGGCGAGTACGTCGAGTTGCCGTGGGGTTTCGTCGAGGGCGATCGCCGCCGCTTCGCAGGCCGATCCGACCACCGCGACGAGGTCGGCGCCGTCCCCGGCAGCCCTCTCGGCCGCTCCCGCAGCGGCCTGCAACACCGAGAGGATGGTGCCAGGCACGCTCTCACCCATCGATGCGACGGTCAGGCCGGCCGCGTGGCGAAGGGCCGCGCCGAAGACCACGCCGTCGACGTCGGTGAAGTCGCCGTTGCGCTCGGCGGCTGCCTGGGCGGTGACGTCGGCGAGGCCCCGCAGGATCTGCGAAAGGATGACCCCGGAGTTGCCGCGTGCACCCTGCAAGGCGCCCTCGGCGAGCGCGGCGGCCACCGCGACGACGTCGCCTTCGGGGCGCGAATCGGCCCGCGCGCACGCCGCACGCATGGTGAACAGCATGTTCGTGCCGGTATCGGCGTCGGCGACGGGGAAGACGTTGAGTTGGTTGATCTCGTCGGTGTGGGCGATGAGCCCGCCGACCGCGGTGTGAGCCCAATCCCGCATGGTTGTCGCGTCGAGCCGACGAGCCGACATCCCACCTCCAACCGACGAGCCGCCGCGTGCGCGCAAGCCTAGCCACTGTGCCCGACAGCACTCCATGGCGTTCGCCCCGGTGGATGCGTTTTGGCGATACCCGTGACGGCCGGTATTCTGGTCGGGTTGTCGGGTCGAACCGCGCCGGTCGCGGCGCACGGCCCAGACCCCCTGTACTGATCGAGGAGTTCAAATGGCTGCCGTGTGCGATATCTGCGCGAAGGGCCCCGGCTTCGGCAAGTCGGTGTCGCACTCTCATCGCCGGACGAGCCGTCGCTGGGATCCGAACATCCAGACGGTGCGTGCCGTTGACCGCCCGGGCGGCAACAAGAAGCGCATCAACGTCTGCACGTCGTGCATCAAGGCCGGCAAGGTCGCTCGGGGCTAATCCCCCTTCCCCATCTCGCCGAAACTGCGGCGAGATCGATCGTTGACGCATTTTCGCGATCTGTGAGCAGTTTCGGCGACGGAAACTAGGGCAGCTGCCAGTCGATCGGGTCCGACCCCACCTCGGTGAGGAGTTGGTTCGCCCGGCTGAACGGCCGCGACCCAAAGAACCCCCGCGACGCCGACAGTGGCGATGGGTGGACCGACTCGATCGTCAAGCAGCGATCGCCGGTCAGCATCGGCTTCAGCGTCGCCGCGTCACGTCCCCACAACACCGCGACCAAAGGCTGCGGCCGCGCCACCAGCGCGCGGATGGCGCATTCCGTGACCGCCTCCCAGCCCTTGCCCCGGTGCGACGCCGGCGTGCCGGGCCGCACCGTCAGCACCCTGTTGAGCATCATCACGCCGCGCTGCGACCACGGCGTGAGATCGCCTGACGTGGGCGCGGGATGCCCGAGGTCGGTGGCGTACTCGCGGAAGATGTTGTCCAGGCTGCGCGGCAGCGGCCGGACGTCGGGCGCCACCGAGAAGCTCAGCCCCACCGCATGTCCCGGCGTCGGATAGGGATCCTGCCCGACGATGAGCACCCGCACGTCGTCGAACGGAAACGTGAAGGCGCGCAACACGTTCTCACCGGCGGGTAGATACCCGTGCCCCGCCGTGATCTCCTGACGGAGGAACTCCCCCATCGCAG
>Ga0193717_1002283_pt1 | contig 11123 bp, 11 predicted proteins | sample U2c2metaG_FD_145900 | JGI IMG/M metagenome (GOLD analysis project Ga0193717, IMG submission 145900) | Soil microbial communities from a riparian zone of the East river system, Colorado, United States - U2c2 | ecosystem: Environmental > Terrestrial > Soil > Riparian zone | place: USA: East River...
CAGATTCTGGTTCAATACGGGCTTTACGATACGCGCGTGGGTCTCTCACTCGTCTATGTCGCCATTCAGCTGCCGCTGACCATCTACATTCTGGAGAGCTTTTTTGCCCGGATTCCATCCGACCTGTTCGACGCAGCGCGGATCGACGGTTATTCGGAGTGGGAAATTTTCTGGCGCGTCAGTTTCCCGATTGCAATTCCGGCCATCGCCACGACTGTGATCCTCAACTTCATTCTGCTGTGGAACGAGTTCCTCTACGCCGTCGTGCTGATCACCGACGATGCCAACCGCACGCTTCCGCTCGGTATCCAGCGCTTCATGGGCGACCAGCTCGAAGACACCGGCATGATCGCCACCGGCCTCATGATTGCGATCGTGCCGGTGATCATCGTCTACGCATTTTTCTCGGAAAAACTGATCCAGGGCATGACGGCGGGAGCGGTCAAGTGAGTAGGCGCACGCAATGGCAGTTGTAACGCTCGACGGGCTGACGAAGATTTATGCGCGTGGTCATGCGCCGGCAGCGGATGCGGTCAGTCTCGATATCCGGCACGGCGAATTCATGGTGCTGCTTGGCCCCTCCGGCTGCGGTAAGACCACGACGCTTCGCATGATCGCGGGGCTTGAGTCGATCTCGTCCGGCAAGCTCTCGATTGACGGTCGCGTCGTCAACACCGTGCCGGCGAAGGATCGCGACATCGCCATGGTTTTCCAATCCTACGCGCTCTATCCGCACATGAGCGTCAAGGAGAACCTGGCCTTCGGTCTACGCCGACGCGCCGTGCCGCGAGACGAGATCGAGCGCCGCGTCACGGGTGTCGCCGCCACGCTCGGGCTGTCGGCGCTGCTGGACCGCAGGCCGCATGCGTTGTCCGGCGGTCAGAGGCAGCGCGTCGCGCTCGGGCGCGCGATCGTCCGAGATCCAAAGGTGTTCCTGTTCGACGAGCCGCTGTCCAATCTCGACGCGGCGTTGCGCGTCTCAACGCGTGGCGAGATCGCCGCGCTGCATCGCCGCCTCGGCGCGACAATGATCTACGTGACGCATGACCAGGTCGAGGCGATGACCATGGGCTCGCGCATCTGCATCATGAATGGCGGCAAGGTGGTGCAGGTGGGCGAGCCGCTCGAGGTCTACCGCCGGCCGGCCAATACCTTTGTGGCGAGCTTTCTCGGGAATCCGCCGATGAATCTCATGAACGCGGTTGTCACGGACGATCCCGGTGGCCGCCAGATACGCATTGGCGCATCGGTGTTCTCGCTTCCGGCCGAACGCATGGCGCCGCTGCCGCCGGGGACGAACGTCATTTTTGGCGTCCGTCCGGAGAAATTATCCGGCATTCCCCAGGTCGGGGGCGCCAACATCGAGGTGGAGATCGTTCAAGTCGAACCGCTCGGTGCGGAGACGATCTTTGCTGGCCGTATTCCCGAGATTGAAAAGCCGGTCTTTGCGCGCGTCGGTCCTGACGTCACCGTTAAGGTTGGCGAACGGCGCCCGCTCGGCATCGATCTCGGTGCTGCGCATGTTTTCGATGCAGACGGCAATGCACTGCACCCTTGAAGCGTCGGAAACGGAGACGACATGGCAGAGCCCGCTCAACTGGTAATACGCCGGGATTTTCGCCGACCCGGCGCGGATGAGATTGCGCCCTTTCGCAACGCCCCGACCGGCTGGGTGGTCGATGCACAAGGGCGGCGCGGGGCGCTGCCCCACTGGATCAAGCCGCTGACGCGCGAAACCCGGTTTGTCGGAACCGCACTCACGGTACGCACGCGGCCGGTGGACAATCTCGCGCCCTACGCGGCGCTCAAGTTTGCCAAGCCAGGCGATGTCCTCATCGTCGCGATTGAGGGCAGCACCACGACAAGCATCATCGGCGACATTCTTCTCGGCATGGCGAAAAACGCCGGCATCGTCGGGTGCGTGACCGACGGCCTCGCACGCGACATCGATGGGATCAATCAAGTCGGCATTCCGATGTTCGCGCAAGGGTTAAGCCCCAATTCGCCGTTCAAGGATGGTCCGGGCGAGATTGGCGGCACCGTTTCCCTCGGCGACGTGGTGATTGCGGCCGGCGATCTTTTGATCGGCGATATCGATGGCGTCGTGGTCGTGCCGCGCGCAAATGTCCGCGCCGTGGGCGACGAGCTGAAGGGGATCGCCGACAAGGAGGCCAAGATGGAGGCAACCGTGAAGACCGGCGCGGGTTATCCCGCCTGGCTCGATGACGTCCTCAAGTCGGACCGCATCCGATACATCGACTGAGTATTTTGCTCGGCTCCGGAGAGTTACGAATGAAAAAACGCATTGCTGTCGTCGGCGCGGGCGCGGTCGGCGGGTATCTCGGCGGACATCTCGCACGCACCGGCAACGACGTGACGCTGATCGATCCCTGGCCCGAGCATATCGAGACGATCCGCGCGCATGGCCTCAAACTGTCGGGCATGACGGACGAGGAGACGTCCACGGTTTCCGTTCCGACCATGCACCTCACCGAGGTGCAGTCGTTGTCGAAGCAGAGACCGATCGACATCGCGATTGTATCCAGCAAATCCTACGACACCGAATGGTCTGCGACCCTTATCAGGCCTTATCTGTCGACAAATGGCTTCGTTGTCTCAGCGCAGAATTCCATCAACGAGGAAACAATCGCGCGCGTCGTTGGGTGGGGCCGCACCGTCGGCTGCGTTGTCGGCAACAATTTCGGCGTCGATCTTTACGAGCCGGGCTGCGTCCGCCGCACGATGCCGCGCGATTTCAAGACCAAGTCCATCTATGTCGGCGAAATCCATGGGCGCGTAACGCCGCGTGTCGAGGAGCTCCGCGACATGTTCGCGGCGATCGATGGAACGGACGTGACGACGAATTTGTGGGGCCAGCGCTGGTCGAAACTATGTGTGAACGGCATGCGCAACGGCGTCAGCGCGGCGACCGGCATGAGCGGGAATGAGCGCGATGCCAACGACAAAATTCGCCGTGTGGTCATTCGGCTTGCCGGCGAGGCGATCAAGGTGGGACAGGCGCTCGGGTATGAGCTCGAATACATCACCGGCATCGAACCTTCGCTGCTCCTTGCCGCGTCCGAGGGCGATGAGAGCGCGCTGGTAAAAGTCGAGGCGCACATGACAAAGGGAACGAGTTCGCAGGCGCGCAGCAACATCCAGCGTCCTTCTATGGCGCAGGACATTCAGAAAGGCCGGCGCACCGAGATCGGGGAATTGAACGGCTTTATCGTTCAGAAGGGGAAGGAAGCTGGCTGTCGGGCGCCCACTCATGAACGAATAGTTGACGTCGTTCGCCGCGTGGAGCGAGGAGAACTGGCTCCGCGACCGGACCTGCTGTTCGACCTTTGATGGGGCTCTTCAGATACGCACAAACGATGCGCTACCGGGACAGAAAATAGCAAGCCAACCAACTTGAATCGTGGGTACATACAAACGGCAAACGGTGGTATGCAGTTTGTATGGAAGCCGCTGTTGCCTACTATCGTGTCTCTACTCGGCAACAGCAGCGCTCTGGTCTCGGGATCGAGGCGCAACGCGCGATGGTGACGCGGTTCGCCGAAGCCGAACAGCTCACGATCATCGCCGAGTTCGTCGAAGCCGAGACCGGCAAAGGCGCGGACGCGCTCGATCGGCGCCCGCAGCTCGCAACCGCCCTCGCTGCGGCCAAGACCGCGCGGTGTTGCGTCCTGGTCTCCAAGCTCGACCGCCTATCTCGCGACGTGGCATTCGTCGCCGGCCTTATGGCGCAGCGTGTGCCGTTCATCGTTGCCGAACTCGGACGTGACGCCGACCCCTTCATGCTGCACCTTTACGCAGCGCTGGCCGAGAAGGAACGGCGCCTGATCTCCGAACGCACCAAAGCCGCTCTCGCAGTTCGCAAGGCGACTGGCACGAAGCTCGGCAACCCGTGCAACATCACCGAGGCCGGCCGGATCGGCCGTCGCGCGTTGGTCACCTCCGCCGACGAGCACGCGCAAACCGTGCTCCCAATCCTTCAGGCTATCAGGAGCGAGGGCGCTATCACCCTCGCCGCCATTGCCACCGCGCTGAACAATCGGAAGATCCCCACACCGCGCGGCGCCCGTTGGCACGTTTCGAGCGTGATGAATTTGCTCGCGCGTGCGCAGAAGCTCGAAGCAGTTCGATAGCAGTCTTTTATAGGCGGGAGATTGTCGAGTACGCACTGCCACCGAACTCAATGCTGATGCATAGAGTTTGTTCGACACCACCGCCCCTGCGCTCGCTATGGCCGCGATCTCGCTGAGCTTCGTGGGCGCATACACTGTCGAGACGATGAAGCTCTACGCGCTGGCGTTGCCCGCTCTCATTGCTGGAATTGGTTGCGGTTTCTGGCTCTACGGCAAGCTCGACGACGCGGCCTTTCGCAAAGTGATCCTGTTCCTTCTGCTGGCGTCGGGCGTCTCTTTGGTCGGCCCCGCGCTCCTTCGCCAGAGCGGCATCCTCTAACGCACAGGTAACGTATGACCTACAGCATGAAACCACTCGGCTGCGATCCGGTCCGCATCAAGGGCATGTCAGAGCGTCTGATCATCAGTCACTATGAGAACAACTATGGCGGAGCGGTGAAGCGTCTGAATCTCATCGAGGAGAGGCTCGCCGAGCTGGATTACGCCGCGGCGCCGGTATTCGTCATGAACGGGCTCAAGCGCGAGCAACTGACTCGATGATCCTGCACGAGTTGTTCTTCGATGGCCTCGGCGATCAAAGCGAACCGACAGCGGTCCTTCGCGACGCGCTGGCGCGCGACTTCGGCTCCTACGAGCGCTGGCATTCCGAATTTGTCGCCATGGGCAAGGCACTCGGCGGCGGTTCCGGCTGGGTACTGCTGACCTGGTCTCCTCGGGACAGCAAGCTGGTCAATCAATGGGCCTCTGACCACTGCCACACGCTCGCTGGCGCAACGCCCATACTCGCGCTCGATATGTACGAGCACTCCTATCACATCGACTTCGGAGCAAAAGCGGCCGGCTATGTCGAAACCTTCATGCAGGCGATCCGTTGGGGAAACGCTTGTCGATTGTTCGCAGAGCTTCGGAACAAGCAGGCGACCATATAGAAGGAAGAGTGTGACGATGAGGGTGGCAAGATAGAGCTAGAAAGAGCAGTTCGGATCAAACTTGGGACGCTAGTTCGGGGCAGATATGGGGCACTGTCTGACGAGAGCATTTCCCGGAAAGGAGAACCTCCATGCGTGCACTGTTGGCCTTGGGAGTGATAGGCACTCTCACACTTGATCCCACCGCAGCTTCGGCGCAGGCAGTCAATTGGGACAAAGTTGACGCGGCCCTCGGCCGCAAGGCGACCGTATCCGGGGATGTCCACCGCTATGGCTTCCCACGCACCGATCTCACCGTCACGCTCGACGGCGTGACCATCAAGCCCTCGCTCGCGCTTGGCGGATGGATCGCCTTCAAGCCAGCGCATGGCGGCGCGATGGTGATGGGCGACCTTGTCCTACTCGACAGCGAGATCACGCCGGTTATGACCGCGCTGATCCACAACGGGCTGGAGATCACTGCCATCCATAACCATGTGCTGCGCGGCAGTCCCGCGACCTACTACATGCACGTCGGCGGACACGGCGATCCGGAGAAGATGGCCACGTCCATTCTCCAGGCGCTGCAAAGCAGCGGGACGCCGCTTGCGGCGCCGGCCGCTCCCGCAACTCAGCCGGCGATCGATCTCGACACGACGCAACTCGACCAGATCATCGGCTTCAAGGGACAGGCGAATGGCGGGGTTTATCAGTTCGCCGTCCCGCGCCGCGATCCGATCACCGAAGGTGGCGTGACGCTTGCGCCCGCCGGGCCGATCGGTGCTGCGACGGCAATCGGCTTTCAGCCGACCGGTGGTGGTAAGGCGGCGATCACCGGGGATTTCGTGCTCGTTGCCGACGAAGTGAATCCGGTGATCGCGGCGCTGCGCGAGAACGGCATCGAAGTGACCGCTGTTCACAGCCACATGCTGACCGAGCAGCCGCGCCTGATCTTCATGCACTTCTGGGCCAACGACGATGCGATCAAGCTGGCCAAAGGGCTGCGTGCCGCGATCGACAAGACTGCGAGTGCGAAGAGCTAGCAAAAGCGCAATTTGAGTGAGGCAATCCGGACGCGCCAGCGCAAGGCGGCCGCCTAGAACTGACATAGGTCGGCACCGAGATGATGAAGCCGCCTGATCATCCCGAGCGGCCCTCTTCATTCTCGCCGTCAACGCTAGTCAGGCAGCGCGCGAGTGATGATGCGGGTTCATCAAATGCCACGCGTCGATGGCTCGCCGGGCATTTCACGCAGTTATTGCGACAGGCTCGATCAGCATCGGATCATCGTTCGGCGAGCGTGACGAGTTCACCCGCTGCGACACAGGCACCTTGTTCAGCATTTCTTCTGCCGCCGGCACCAGCATCTCCTTGCCGGCCGAGCCGTCGAGCCACGGGTTGAACTGATCCGGCCGCAGCAGCACGGGCATTCGGTCGTGCACCTCAGCGACGAACTTGTTGGGCTCGGTGATGATCATCGTGCAGGAGCGGATCGTCTCGCCGCTCTGGCGGTCCTTCCACTCGTCCCACAGGCCCGCGGTGGTGAGGATCGGGGAGCCGTCGCGCGTATTCGGGTAGGCTAGACCGTGTGCTCCTATATCCGCGATGTCCGCTTAACCCCATAGGGGCGCAGAAGCGGACACTACTGCAGCGGTCCTCCGAGTGTGCCTGCGGCGAGAGCAAGGCTCGCGGCGGCGGTCAAGGCGCTGCTGTAGGCGTCCGTTGCGGCATTACGCGCTGCCAGCAACTGACGCTCAGCGGTGGTGACATCGGTGATCGATCCCACGCCGTTACGGTAGGCTGCGAGCGCGGCATCGAACGTGGTCTGTGCCGCATCGGTGAGCGTGGTTGCCGCGGTGTACGCCGCGATGCTCGTTCTCAGCGTATTGCCCGCGACGACGATCTGGCGCGCGGCCTCGTTCCTGATCTGGGTCAGCGTGGTTTCCGCCTTGTCGACCCGGTCACGCGCCTGCTCCAACCGCGCCTCGCGCGTGCCGCCGTCGTAGAGAGGCATCGTTGCGCCGACGAGAGCGGTCGCGCCGAGCTGGGTTTGCGAAACGCCGACCTGGTTCACCGGCAGATTGACTATCGGCAATTGCTGGGCGACTCCGGGAATGGCCGTGACATTCAGGTTGCCCGACGAGCGGGTGGCGTTCCCGGCAAAGAAAACTTTCGGCAGAAACGTCGCCTGTGCGGCGCGCAGACTGGCCAAGCTCGCCTGCAGCGCCGCATAGCCGGTGAGAACGTCCGGCCGCCGCGCCAGCGACGCGGAGATGAAATTCTCGACCGGCGCCGCCATGGATGACGACAGTTTGCGTCGGGAAATATCGGCGACCTGCAGCTTGGTCATCGGCGAAATGCCGATCGCCGAAATCAAGGCGAGATAGCTGTTCTGGACCGCGCCATCGGCCTGAACGTGGGCGAGCCGGGCCTCGGCGGTGGCCTGGTTCGTCTGCGCAACTTCAACCGTCGTGCCGATCTCGCGTTTGAGGCGGTCTTCGGCCGAGGCCTGGACCGCTTCGGCGTCCCTGAGCGATTTCGCAGCCGCGGCCAGACGGGCGCGCGCTGCAGCACTGGCGTAGAACGCTAGGCTCACATTGTAGATCACCTGCTGGTGGGCAGCGGTGAACGCGATATTGGAGATGACAGAGGCCTGCCTGGCCGCGTCCAGCAGGGCCGCGCGCTCGCCGAAATCGAACAGCAGCCATTCGATCGAGACAACCGCGATGTTGCCCTGCAACGTAACATCGTCCTGCAAGGTGGCTCCGACTGCCGATGACTGGTTGTGAAATCGTTGATAGCCCGCGACGATTCCAGCCGACACGCGCGGAAGAAAAGTGCTTTCCACAATGCCGGCGGCGAGCGCGGCGTTGCGCGCATCGTTCCAGGCATTGCGAGTGACTGGGTTGGTGGACTGGGCAATATCGATGAGCTCCGGCAGCGAATAGGGGCGGCGGCGCTCGAGATCGAACCGCCGTGGTGGAATATTGGCCAATGCGCGATTCGAAGGGAGCACATAAGTCCTGCTCTCCGCCTGCCCCGCGGGAGGACGTTCACCGGCGATGATCTCGCCATCCGGGGCGGTCGCGGGCGTCCATGGACTGCTCGAACTGTCGGGCGCCATGACGATGGCCGAGGTCGCGCAGCCGCCGAGCGCGACCGCAAACATCATGAACGCAAAGAACGCAACACGCCGCCGCATCGCTCCCTCCGTTGCGGGACTCTTCGTCTTGCGCATGATCTCTTCCGAAAACCGGTATCCACCCCGGATCAAGTCGGGGGCAGGCTCTTTCGGGATCATGCGCTAGCTGCTGCTCGTTCGAGCCCCCGCAGGCGCGCGTCGATCATATCGAACAACGGCCGCTTGCTCCATCGTGTTGGATGGTTGTCCTCTGGCCGCGGCGGCTCGGCTTCGTTGCCGCCGAACCGGCCAGCCAGCGCGTCCAGCCGGGTGGCGATGCGCGCCGAGGTTTCACCGTCCTGTTCCGCGCTGAAAAGCAGCGAACTGTTCAGCGCGCCGATCTGCCGTGCGGCGTCGCGGCGGGATCCGAGCCAGGCCGGGCTTGGGCGCACCGCCTGCCGCTCATACTGGGCGATCTCGATGTCGGCTTCGAGGGCCGAGAGTTCCGCGCGCGCCTTCGCTGCCAGGGCGCGACGTGTCGACGCATTTGCCGCCCGCATCATGGCGCCGAGGCTGCGCAAGAGGGTCGCGATGGCGGGGTCGATGCGCCCGGCGACGCTGACCGGCCAGAGATTGGTGAACAGCACGTAGACCACCAGGTTGCCGAGGAGGATACCGATGACGCGGTCGCGTGCGATGGTCATGTCGAAGGCAGGCGCCGAGCCCTGGACGACGCAGAGAAAGAACGCAAAGGCGATCTGAAAGCCCGCATAGGAAATGCGTGGACTCCCGGCGGCAACGTAGCCGGCCCCAAGGGTGCCGACGAAAACGAGCGCCATCAGCGCCTGGATCGAGGTGAGCGACGGCACGACGAAAACGATCGCACCGATGCCGACCGCAGCGCCGACAAGAGCGCCGAGAACGCGCAGCGTGAGCTTCTCGACCGTTTCCGCCGTGGTGGTCAGCGCAACGATATATACGGTGATGAAACAGGTGTGGATGCTCTGCCAATCGAGCAGCGAGTAGAGCACATAGCAGAACATCGCGGCGCCCGTGGTCTTCACCGCATATTGAACGTGCTCGGGATTGGTGAAGGCGTCCGGCACAAAGAATCCGCCCGCCTCCTGCTTTTCCCCCGGAGGCGCGGCTTTCTTTTCCTCCGCAGGCGCGGCCTTGCCTGGCGCCGTGGCGAACTCGACCAAGGCGTCCCTGATCTCGAGACGAACCTGCTCGGCGAGCGGGAAAAGCAGCGGATCGTCGTCGGGCGGCTGCCAGATTATGTCGACCGGATAGCGGCCGGTCGACAGAATGGCGGCCATTTGCTCCATCGTCTTTGCGATGTACTCTCGCAGCGGACCGGGAAGCGGGGCGTCCTTACTGCGGTCCGCCACGTCGATGGCGGAGAGAAGAACAAGCGTGGACTCCGCGGCCTGCCTCAGCGCGGCGAGGTCATCCGCGTGCGAGGTTTTCTCGCGCGCTGCCAGACCGAGCCAGCCTTGAATCTGGGCCGAGCCCTGTTGCAGACATGCGTTGAAGGACCGCCGCGTGCCCGCATCCGGCGTGCGCAACATGGCCGCAGCCAACGAGAGCCGGCGCGCAATCGCGCGTTCGGCGAGACGCCGAGGCGGCGGCGCCAGCAGGAAATTGACCACCATCGAGACGGCAGCCGGGATGGCGACGAACAGCCACACGTAGAGAAAGCCGCGCGTCGCGAGCTCGCCTACCTGGACCTTGCCCAGCTCATCGAGCCCAAAGGCGACGATCATGGCGAGGATGGCGCCGAGTGGACGCAGCTTGCTGGCGGAAGCGAGAAAGAGCACGCCGAACGAAATCACCGTCATGGCAACGACGCGCCACAGCGGATCATTGGCCACGAGCATGGCGGCGGCAATGACGAGCCCGATGACCACCGTGATCACCAGCAGCAGGACGACGTTCATGACGATGCTGGTCGCCCGATCCTCGCGATTGAGGAAGAACACGATATAGGCGGTGAGCGCCGGCTCTGGCGTCTGGTAGATCTCGGCAAGCAGCACCGTCAGCGCACATATCAAGGCCAGTCGCGCTGCGAACGCGACTCGGCCCGGCTGTGGCGCGAGGAGCCCAACGACGTTGGTGACGTAGTCCCGGATCGTCACCGGCATTGGGCGCCGTGCTTGATCTCCACCACCCCGCTGGCGCCGAGGCGCATCAGCTGCGGCGGCGGATTCTCGAGGCGGATGCGTACGGGAAAACGCTGCGCCACGCGCACCCAATTCAGCGACCGCTCCACATAGGGAACCGAGCGCGGCAGATTGACCCGATCCGTGTCCGCTACCCCCCAGCCGATTCCCTGCACCGTTCCCTTGATCGGAGTTCGTCGGTCCAGCATGGAAAAAACCGTGGCGCAGTCCCCGATCGCGATGGCGCTGAGATCGGTCTCGCGGAAATTCGCGACGGCGAACCATTCCTCCGTGTTGATCAGGGTGAACAAGGATTGCGACGGGGCGATGGTTTCCCCGGAGGAAATGGTCAGCCCGACCACCAATCCGTCGTGCGGCGCGCGCACCGTCGCGTAGTCGAGCCTCTGTCGCGCGATTGCAAGCGCTGCCTGCCGCGCGCTGACCGCGGCTTCGGCCGCCGCTACGGTGTCGATTGCCGTGACTGCAGCCGTATGCCGCTCCTGCGCCTGGACAAGGAGTCGCGCGGTGTCGCGTTCGGAAACTTCCGCCTGGTCGAGCTGCTGCTTCGGCACATAGCCGCTGGCCGCGAGCGGCCGCAGCCTGGCAGCGGTACGCTTGGCCAATTGATGGTTCTCGAACGCATTCTTGGTCTCTTGATCGGTGATCGACGCGGTCGAACGCTGCGTGGAAACCACGCGCCTTTGCGTGTCGAGCTGCGCCTCGGCAAGGTTGAGATCGGCCTCGGCCTCCGCGACGGCGTGCCGATAGTCGACGGGGTCGA
>Ga0193717_1002285_pt1 | contig 11120 bp, 10 predicted proteins | sample U2c2metaG_FD_145900 | JGI IMG/M metagenome (GOLD analysis project Ga0193717, IMG submission 145900) | Soil microbial communities from a riparian zone of the East river system, Colorado, United States - U2c2 | ecosystem: Environmental > Terrestrial > Soil > Riparian zone | place: USA: East River...
TCGGCGCGATGGGGGAAGCCAAGAAACTCGGCTGGGACGTAACATTCCTAGGCGCGACCCCGACCAACGTGCTTGAAGTGCCCGCGCTCGGCAAGGAAGCCGTCGAGGGACTCTATGCGGCGGCGGGCTTCGAGATTCCTTACGAGGACACCGCGAAGGGCAAGGTGAAGGACTGGCTGGTGAACTACAAGAAGGCGTTCGGCACCGACGCCAACACGCAGGCCATCATCGGCTACAACGCCATGATGACCTTCGCGCACTATGCCAACAAGGCAGGCAAGGATCTGACCGGCGCGAAGATGCTGGATGCGATGGAATCCGGTGACGCATTCCAGGACATCTTCAATTCGCCGCCGACCAAATTCTCGAAGACGAACCATCTGGCCAGCACGGTGACGCAGGTCCAGCAGGTCAAGAATGGCCGCTGGGTGCTGGTGAAGGACGGTTTGATGTTCTAGTATTACTGTTGTTGCGGGTGTGGGTATCAGCTACGGGCTGATCCACGCCCGCAATTTTCTTTGGGACCCACCTCTGAGCTGATACCTGTTTCGACAATGACAATAGAAAATCCGGTCAAAGCCGGCATCGCAAACTGGTTTCCCGGAGCCACGGGTATCGACGGCCTGACTCAGCTTTCCGGCGGCGCGAGCCAGGAAACCTGGTCGTTCGATGTCGTGCATCCGTCTGGGAATATCGCCGTTATCCTTCGCCGAGCACCTGCGGGCTATGGCGCCGCGCCAGGTCGTGCCGCCGGGCTCGAGGCCGAAGCCGTTCTCATGCAGCAGGCCTATGAGGCGGGGATACCGTCTCCGCGCGTGCGTTATGTGTTGCGCCCGCAGGATGGCCTTGGCAGCGGTTTCATCATGGCCCGGGTCGATGGCGAAACGATTCCGCGCAAGATCTTGCGCGATGCGCAGTTCGCGCAAGCGCGTGGGTTGCTGACGGGGCAACTGGGCAAGGCGATCGCCGGTATTCATGCTCTCGACAAATCGCGTTTGCCAACTCTGAGGCTGATGACGGTTGCCGGCGAAATCGGCGATCTCGCAACTGAGTACAAGTCTTTCGATTGGCCGCGGCCGGTGTTCGATCTGGCGCTGCGTTGGCTGCGCGAGAACGCGCCGGCACAGTCGGACGCTGTCACGCTGGTGCATGGAGATTTCCGTCACGGCAATCTCATCATCGGTCCGGAAGGGCTGCGCGCGGTGCTGGACTGGGAACTGGCGCATGTCGGCGATCCGATGGAAGATCTCGGCTGGATTTGCGTGAACTCTTGGCGCTTCGGCGAGATCGACAAGCCGGTCGGCGGCCTCGGCACACGCGAAGATCTGTTCGCGGCTTATGAAGCTGCGTCGGGCCGGGCTGTGGACGTGGCGCGTGTGATGTTCTGGGAGGTACTGGGCACCTTGCGCTGGGGTATCATGTGCTGCGGCATGATGCAGCGGTTTCGCGCTGGCCCGGATCACTCCATGGAGCGCGCCATGATCGGCCGCCGTGCCTCGGAAACCGAAATCGATCTGTTGCGGCTGCTGGCGCCGCGTCGCGCATGATGCCGAAGGACGTATGAGATGCAGGATCACCCCACGCCCGTCGAACTGATCAACGCGGTCACGGAGTTTCTCCGCACCGACGTCGCGCCGCAATTGTCCGGGCACGCTGCGTTCAAGCTGCGCGTCGGGCTCAATGCGCTCGATCTGGTCGCGCGGCAGATCACGCACGAGGCCGACGGCAATGCGGCTGAAAGCGAACGGCTGGCAAAGCTGCTCGGCGCGTCCGGTTCGCTGGAAGACCTTAACCGGCTACTGTCGGCGCGCATCGCAAGCGGCGACATGGGCTTCCAGGCGCCGGGGCTCACCGAACACGTCTGGCAGACCACGATGGACAAGCTCGCTATCGACCAGCCAAATTATGCGTCCTATCGCCGCGAGCGCGACGCGAAACCGTAGGAAATTACTTTCCCTTCCACTGCGGCGCGCGTTTTCCCGCAAAGGCTTTCGGCCCTTCGACATAGTCCTCGGATGTGGCCAGCGCACGGACCGCCGGATACTCGAACTGTTCGGCGAGGGCCCGCTCCAGCGACACGCCAAGGCCGCGATGCATGGTCTGCTTCGAGGCGCGGATTGACATCGGGCCGTTCTGCAGGATGAGATTGGCCCAGCGCTCGGCGCCGGCCAGTGCCTCGCCCTTCGGAACGACTTCGTTCACGAAGCCAAGTTCAAGTCCTTCGCGCGCGGGAACGTGGCGGCCGGTCAGGATCATGCCCATGGCGCGCTTGAGGCCGATGAGGCGCGGCAGGCGATGTAACCCGCCGGCCAGCGCGGCCAGTCCGACACGCGGCTCGGGCAAAGCGAAGGTGGCGTTTTCCGACGCGATGATCAGGTCGCACGCCAGCGCGATTTCGAAACCGCCGCCCATCGCCACGCCGTTGACGGCGGCGATGATCGGCTTGTCGCAATCGAAGCGGTGGGTCAATCCGGCAAAGCCGCTGGTATCCCAGCCGCGCTGGCCCCCCTGGGCCTGCCATTTCAGATCATTGCCTGCGGAAAATGCCCGATCGCCAGCGCCGGTGACAATGGCAATCCATTGATCCGGGTCTTTGTTGAACTCGTCGAAAAGGCGATGCATTTCAAAGTGCATCGGCGAGTGCACCGCGTTCATCACCTCCGGACGATTGAGCGTGACGATGGTGAGCGGACCTTTGCGTTCGACCTTGGCGAATTCGTAAGCCATGCGCGTTTCCTTCGCTGCGTTGCAGCACCTGCGTGTTGTTATGTTCCGATTAGACAGCAAAGAACACGCTTCACAAAATTAATTAAGCGCTTGACTAAAGTCGCGGGCCTTATCTTAATTCGGCCTTCCGTCGCTGGCTCTCCGTGGGCGCAGTGACGCAAAGAAGACGTCGAAGAACGTCGAGACAAACGAAGCCGGGGACGGACCGCCAGGAGCGCAGCGTTGGACTTCTCACTGCCTGACGATCTGGTCGCGTACCTCGCCGAGCTCGATCGTTTCATCGATCGCCAGATCAAGCCGCTTGAGAATCGCGACGACAACAAGCGTTTCTTCGATCACCGGCGCGAATGGGCGCGCACGGATTTCGACAAGGGCGGCTTGCCGCGCCACGAGTGGGAAGACCTGCTACGTCAGGCAAAGAATCTTGCCGACGAAGCCGGTCATCTGCGTTTCGCGATTCCGTCACGCTACGGCGGCAGGGACGGCTCGAATCTCTGGATGGCGGTAATCCGCGAGCATTTCGCGGCAAAGGGTCTCGGCCTGCACAACGATCTTCAGAACGAGCATTCGATCGTCGGAAACTTTCCGCTGGTCACCATGCTGGATCGCTACGGCCGTGACGACCAGAAGGCGATGATCGAAGGTTCGATTACGGGAAAATATCGCATCACATTCGGTCTCACCGAACCCGGCCACGGCTCGGACGCCACCCATATGGAAACGCGAGCCGTGCAAGCCACGCGCGATGGCGCCAGCGGGTGGCTCATCAACGGCGAGAAGATGTGGACGACTGGCATGCATGTCGCCACCCACTGCGCGACGTTCGCGCGGACGTCCGGGAAGGATGGCGATGCGCGTGGCGTCACCTGTTTTCTCGTCCCGGCGAACGCCAAGGGTGTTAAGGTCGAGGAATATCTCTGGACCTTCAACATGCCGACCGATCATCCGCGCGTCAGCTTCGCGGATGTGTTCGTTCCGGATGATGCGCTGTTCGGCGAAGTGGGACGCGGCCTGTCGCTGGCGCAATGCTTCGTGCATGAAAACCGCATTCGTCAGGCCGCCAGTTCGCTCGGCGCTGCCGTCTACTGCATCAATGAGAGCGTGCGTTACGCGCGCGAGCGCAAGCCGTTCGGCCACGCGCTGGCGGAGAACCAGGCGATCCAGTGGCCGCTGGTTGAACTCGCGACGCAGGCCGAGATGCTGCGGCTGCTTATACGCAAGACCGCATGGGAAATGGACCGGATGACACAGGCGGAAGTCGAGCTTCGTCTCTCCGACAAGGTGTCGATGTGTAATTTCTGGGCGAACCGGCTGTGCTGCGAGGCCGCCGACCGCGCCATGCAGGTGCACGGCGGCATGGGATATTCGCGACACAAGCCGTTCGAGCACATCTACCGCCATCACCGCCGCTATCGCATCACCGAGGGCAGCGAGGAAATCCAGAAGCGCAAGGTCGCCGGGTTTCTGTTCGGCTACATGGGCGAAGGAAAATTCGAGACCACGGAGAAAAACCACTAATCCAAGTTCACAAGAAGCGAAGAATCGCTCGTGACAAAAGAATCTCGGGGAGAGAACAATGCGTGTTTGCAAGTCCGGCCGTACGGACCGGTTCATGTTGATCAGTTCGGAGCGTGTGTTCTACGCGGGCCTGCACGGAAAGCCATCGGTGCGCACGCTCGGTGCGCTCGCGGTCTGCGTGCCGCTGCACGGCACCGCGCGTCTTGAGGTGGCCGGACAGCCGCCGCGCGTTGGCGAAATCCTCGCCGTCCCGGCCTACCTTCCGCACAAGATCACGTCGGAGTCCCGCGAAATTCTCGGACTTCTGATCGAGCCGGAATCGGTTTGCGATGAAGATCTCGCGGAGATCATTCGCCAGTGCGACGATCCGGTCGCGGCCAGCCGGCTTGCCGCGCGGTTTCGCGAGATCTATGCGACCATGGCGCTGAGTGGCACGAGCGGTTTCACGTCTGCTGATTTCGACCAGATCTTTCTCCAGCGCCGCCTGAAGAAGCGGGAACTGGATACTCGCATATCTACTGTCGTGTCGCGATTTCAGGCGAAGCCGTCCAGCAGTATTTCGGGCGACGATTGTGCCAGCGGCGTCAAGCTGTCGCTGTCGCGCTTCCTGCATCTGTTCAAAGACGAGACCAGCATGAACTTCAAGACCTTCCGCGCCTGGAAACGCGCGCGGAACATCTTGCATCACGTCAATGTCGAACGGAATCTCGCGCATTTCGCGCTTGATGCCGGCTATCCGGATTCGACGCATTTCAGCCATTCGTTGCGCCGTATTTATGGGCTGCAGCCGCGCGCGCTGTTTTCCGGCTCGCGGCGGTTGCAGATCATTAACGGTCGCGATGTTGCGCCCGAAGTCACCGGGATGCGGGCTTAGGTTGCCGCCGGGACTCTGGCGGCAACGCCTTGCTCGGCGCCGGCGCGGTCCTGCGCCGCGATCGCCTTGCGAAATCCCTCGCGCTGCTTGAGCCGTTCCCAATAGGCGGCGACCGCTGGAGTGAACTGCGCGGACAGGCCGTTGGAGTGCGCAAACATCAGCGCATATCCAACCGAAATATCGGCGGCGGTGAAACGACCGGCGCAAACGGTGTCCGATTGAGAGACGGCTGTTTCAAGCGCTCGCAGCCGGGCCAGAAACCAGCGCGCGTAGTCTGCAGCGGCCTGTGGATTCCTGCGTTCCTCCGGCTCGAGCTGCGCATAGCGGAAATAGATCGTTTGGGGAAACGTCAACGTCGCTTCGCCAAAGAACAGCCAGTTCAGATAGGAACCATAAGCCGGTTCATCGACGGCAACATTGAGGGGCGTGGGACCGTACTTCGTCGCAAGATAGAGGCAGATTGCGGACGACTCGGTCATCCGTGTGTCGCCGTCGAGCAGAAGCGGGATGGTGCCGAGTGGATTGAGTTCGAGATACTCGCGCTGCAGGAAGCGCGGCGGAAACGGTAGCATCTTGAGCTCGTAGGGAACGCCGAGTTCTTCCAGCGTCCAGAGTGGCCGGAACGAACGTGCGCTGGCGCAATGATAAAGGGTCAGCATGTCGAAGGTATCCTTGCTTCTCGGCGTTATACAGCGTGGATCGCCACCTAGTGTCCTGAATCCGACGTTCGCCTCATTTTGCGGCACACTCCATAGCGAACTTCGGATTCGAAAGGATATTAGAAATTATGATTCTAGTGTGGTTTTGGTTCGCAAGTCCGCAAAAGAACGCGCCGTAGCAATGATGCGGACTTGCGAACCACCACACTAGCGCAAGCGCTTACTGCTCCGGCAGCGTACCCATGTATTTGCAAAGCACGCTGAGCATAATTTCATCCGCGCCGCCGCCGATCGAGGTCAGCCGCCGGTCGCGATAGGCGCGGCTGACGCGGGTCTCGTTCATGAAGCCCATGCCGCCCCAATACTGCAGGCATGCGTCGGGCAGTTCGCGGCCAAGCCGTCCGGCCTTGAGCTTCGCCATGGTGGCGAGCGGCGTAACGTCTTCACCCGCGATGTATTTTTCGCACGCGCGATAGGTCAGGGCGCGCAGCAGCTCGACCTCCGTCTGTAATTCTGCGAGGCGGAAGTGGATCACCTGATTGTCGAGCAGGGGCTTTCCGAACGCCTTGCGTGCGCGGGTATATTCGATCGTGTCCTGAATGGTCCGCTCGTGCGACTTGAGGCAGGCGGCCGCGGCCCACAGCCGCTCCTCCTGGAATTGCATCATCTGGTAGGTGAATCCCTTGCCTTCTTCGCCGATGCGGTTGCGCTTCGGTACGCGCACGTCGGTGAATTTGATTTCAGCTGTATCCGAGCAATGCATGCCGAGTTTGTCGAGCTTGCGCAAAACCTCCACGCCCTTGGTCTTCATCGGCAGGCAGATCAGCGACTTGTTGCGGTGGACCGGGCCTTCGCCAGTATTGGCCAGGAGACACATCCAGTCGGCCTGCGCGCCGTTGGTGATCCACATCTTGCCGCCGTTGATGATGTAGTCGTCGCCGTCGGAGCGGGCGGTGGTCTTGATCGAGGCCACATCTGAACCAGCGCCGGGCTCGGAGACGCCGATGCAGGCGACGTAATCCCCCGCGATGGACGGCGCGAGAAACTCGCGCTTCATTTCATCCGAGCCGAAACGCGCCAGCGCCGGCGTCGCCATGTCGGTCTGCACGCCGATCGACATACCGACGCCCCCGGCATTGATGCCGCCGAGTTCTTCAGCCATTACCATGCCGTAGCTGTAATCGAGTCCGGCGCCGCCATATTCCACCGGCTTGCACAGCCCAAGCAAACCGAGATGGCCGAGCTTCTTGAATACCTGATGCGCCGGATAAATTGCGTCGCGCTCCCAATCATCGACGAACGGATTGATCTCGTTCTTGATGAACTGCTGCATGGTGCGGCGAATGGCGTCGTGTTCCTGCGTGAACTGCATTGCGTTTCCCGGTGTTTCTTATGATTCTCTAGAGACCCATCTGGCGGCTTGCCAGATCCTTCATGATTTCCTCGGTGCCGCCGCCGATGGCGTTGACCTTCACCTCGCGATAGATGCGCTCGACCTTCGGCCCGCGCATGAAGCCCGCGCCGCCGAAGATCTGCACAGCTTCCGATGCGCAGAACGCCAGCGTCTGCGTCGCCTGATTCTTGCACATGCAAACCTCGGCCACGGGATTGTCGCCTTGCTCCAGCCGCCAGATCAGCATTTCCAGCATCGCCTGCGTCGCCGCGACGCGCTGCGCCATGTCGACGATCTTGTGGCGGATCACCTGATGCTCGGTCAGCCGCTTGCCGAAGGTACGGCGCTCGCGCGCATAGGCGATGGCGTCCTCGACGCAGACCCGCGCCGACGACGCGCAGCCAGCCGCCATGCCGAGCCGCTCGCTGTTGAAGTTCTTCATGATGAGCTTGAAGCCGGCATTCTCCGTGCCGATCAGGTTTCCAGCAGGGACGCGGCAGTCATCGAAATAGAGCGTCGCGGTATCGGACGCCCACCAGCCCATCTTCTTCAGCGGTGTACGTGAGAAACCTGGCGTGTCGCGCTCGATGAGAAGGAGACTGACGCCGTTGGCGCCTTCGCCGCCGGTGCGCACCGCGACGGTGTAATAGTCGGCGCGCATGCCTGAGGTGATGAAGGTCTTCTCGCCCTTGACGACATAGTGGTCGCCGTCGCGCCGCGCGGTGGTGCGCAGATTGGCAACGTCCGATCCGCCGCCGGGTTCGGTAATGGCGAGGGCCGAGATTTTTCTGCCGGCGAGAATTTCCGGCAGCACACGCGCCTTCAATTCATCCGACCCGCCATAGACGATGGGCGGCGCGCCGATGGTATGGCTTTTCAGGCTGGCGCTGACGCCGCCGCAGCCTGCGCGGGCCAGCTCCTGCGCCGCGATCATCGAGATGAAGCGGTCACAGGGGACGCCGCCGTATTCCTCCGGGAAACCGAGCTGAAGCAGGCCGATGGAGGCTGCTTTCAGATAGAGCTCGCGTGGAAATTCCCCGGCCTCGTCCCATTGCGCTGCAAAAGGCTCGATCTCGGTCGCCACGAAGCGCCGCAACATGTCGCGGAACGCCAGATGTTCAGCGTTCAGAAAAGGGCTGGCCGGTGTTTCCGCGAACCGTTCCGGGGCATCCATTGCGATCCTCCTTTGGCAGGAGATTTATGGCCCGTTCGAGTGGCTAAGACTTGCGTTAAGCCGCCATGCTGGGGAAATTGTCGCAAGGCCAGCTAGTTTCCACAAGACGTTGCCGCTCCCGGACCCTTACCCTTCTGGCCAATTCTCGATAGATCTGAGGGCCACAATGGATAAAGCCGTCGTCACCTGCGCGCTCAACGGCGTACTGACCAATCCCAAGCAGCACCATGTGCCGGTGACCCCGGAGGAAATGGCGCGGGAGGCGAAGGCGGCGTTCAATGCCGGCGCATCGGTGATGCATATGCATCTGCGCCGGCAGGAGCCGGACCAGGGCCACATGCCGTCATGGGATGTGAACCTGTCGAAAGAAGTTCAGCAGGCGATCCGCGAAGCGTGTCCCGGCGTCATCATCAATCACACAACCGGCGTGGTCGGCCCAAACTACCAGGGCGCGCTTGATTGCGTGCGGGAAACAGGACCGGAAATCGCGGCCTGTAACGCCGGCTCGCTGAACTATCTGAAAGTGAAGGCCGACGGCACCTGGGCGTGGCCACCGCATCTGTTCGACAATCCGCCGGACAAGATCCAGAAATATCTCGACGTGATGAAAGTCACGGAGACGTTGCCCGAGTTCGAATGCTTCGATGTCGGCATTGTACGCAGCGTGGCGATGTACCGGCAGACCGGGATGTATGCCGGGCCGGTGGAATACAATTTCGTCATGGGCGTTGCGTCGGGCATGCCGGCCGATCCCGACCTGCTGCCGATCCTGCTTAAATTGAAATTGAAGGACGCCAACTGGAGCGTGACAGCCATCGGCCGCGAGGACATCTGGCCATTGCATCTGCGCTGCGCCGAACTCGGCGGACATCTGCGCACCGGTCTTGAGGACACGTTCTATCTCGGCGACGGCACCAAGGTGACCTCGAACGGCCAGCTCATCGAGGGCATCGTCGCCTGCGCACGCAAGGCCGGACGCGAGATCGCGTCGCCCGCCGAGGCACGGAAAATTCTCAAGCTGATGCACTAAAGCTTCTCAAGCTAATGCAGTAAAGTCCATTTATGACGGTCATTGAGAATTCGGTTTCCCGTACGAGCGAGACCTTTCAGGCCAATCGCGCGGGCATGCTTGCGCAGATCGCGCGGGTCAATGCCGTTGTGGGACGCACCAGCGCGGCATCGGAGCTCTCGAAGAAGAGATTTCACGAGCGCGGGCAGTTGCTGCCGCGCGAGCGCATCGCGTTGCTGCTCGATCCCGGTGCGCCGTTTCTCGAATTGTCCGCGCTTGCCGGATACTGTCTGGATACGCCGGACCCCGACAAGAGCATTTCGGGCGGGGGCACGATTGCGGGAATCGGTTTCGTCTCCGGCGTGCGCTGCATGGTGACCGCAAGTGATTCCGGCATCGAGGCCGGATCGTTGCAGCCGATGGGTCTCGACAAGCGGTTGCGTTCGCAGGAGATCGTGCTGGAGAACAAGCTGCCGTCTGTGCAACTTGTGGAAAGTGCAGGCGCGAACCTGCTGCGTTATCGCGTCGAGGATTTCATCCGCGGCGGCACGACGTTTCGTAATCTCGCGTTGATGTCGGCGGCCGGGCTGCCAGTCATTACGGTAACGCACGGCTCATCGACCGCGGGCGGCGCGTACCAGACCGGTCTCTCGGATTACATCGTGATGGTGCGCGGACGGACGCGCGCGTTTCTGGCCGGGCCGCCGCTGCTCAAGGCCGCGACGGGCGAAATCGCGACGGAGGAAGAGCTCGGCGGCGCGGAGATGCACACCAGCATTTCCGGTCTTGGCGACTATCTGGCGGAAGACGACCGCGAGGCGCTTGGCATCGCCCGCCAGATCATGGCTGATCTCAACTGGGATCGCGCGCAGCCGGATAACGGCGAGCCGCCTCGCGAGCCGTTGTACGACACGGAAGAGCTGCTCGGCATCATGCCGATGGATCACAAGCGGCCGGTCGACATGAAGCAGGTGATCGCGCGCATTCTCGACGGCTCGGATTTTCTCGAGATCGGCGCGAACTACGGCCCCGCCACGGTGTGTGGCCACGGGCGCATCGGCGGCCATGCCATCGGCATCATCACCAACAACGGTCCGCTGGATCCCAACGGCGCCAACAAGGCGACGCACTTTATTCAAGCCTGCTGCCAGTCGCGCACGCCGATTCTGTATCTGAACAACACGACGGGCTACATGGTCGGCAAGGCCTACGAGGAAGCCGGCATGATCAAGCACGGCTCCAAGATGATTCAGGCCGTGACCAACGCCACCGTGCCGCAGATCACCATCTATTGCGGCGCGTCGTTCGGCGCGGGCAATTACGGCATGTGCGGGCGCGGTTTTCATCCGCGCTTCTGCTTCTCCTGGCCGAACGCCAAGACTGCGGTGATGGGCGGCGAACAGGCAGCAGGAACCATGGCGATCGTCGCGGAAGCCGCCGCTGCGCGGCGCGGCAAGTCGATCGAGCCGGAGAAGCTGGAAGCGATGAAATCGCAGATCATCGATGTGTTTGAAAAGCAGATGGATGTGTTTGCAACCAGCGGGCGGCTGCTCGATGACGGCGTGATCGATCCGCGTGACACCCGTGCGGTGCTGATAAATGTGCTGGCGATCTGTCGCGAGGCGGAACAGCGCAATCCGCAGAAGGTCCAGTTCTCGGTGGCGCGGCCATGAACGGTGTAAAGTTGACGCCGTTTCGAAAAATTCTGATCGCCAATCGCGGCGAGATCGCGCTGCGTGTGATGCGCACGGCAAAACGTCTCGGCT
>Ga0193717_1002287_pt1 | contig 11116 bp, 6 predicted proteins | sample U2c2metaG_FD_145900 | JGI IMG/M metagenome (GOLD analysis project Ga0193717, IMG submission 145900) | Soil microbial communities from a riparian zone of the East river system, Colorado, United States - U2c2 | ecosystem: Environmental > Terrestrial > Soil > Riparian zone | place: USA: East River...
GGCGACCGCGACTTCACCCTGATCTTCGAGCCGGACGCGCACACCTCGCTCGAGTACTACGCGTGGACCCGCAACCACCTGCTGCTCGCGACACTCTCCGACGTCAAGACCGAGCTGCGGGTGCTCACCCCCGCCGACGGCTGGAGCTCGCAGCCGCTGGCCGGGGCGCCCGCGCTCGGCGCCGCCGAAATCCTGGACACCGATCCGGACGTCAGCGACGAGTACATCCTCAACACCAGCGGCTACACCTCGCCGTCGACGCTGAGCTACGGGCATGTCGGCGGTGACGTCGAGGTGCTCAAGCAGGCACCGGCCTTCTTCGACGCCGAGGGCATCACCGTCGAACAGTTCTTCGCGACCTCGCTCGACGGCACTCGCATCCCGTACTTTGTCGTACGCCCCTCCGGTGTCGAGGACGGGCCGACGCTGCTCACCGGTTACGGCGGCTTCGAGGTTTCCCTGACACCGGGCTACAGCGGCGTCACCGGCCGCGGCTGGCTGGCGCGCGGCGGCACGTACGTCGTCGCCAACATCCGCGGCGGCGGCGAGTACGGCCCCGAGTGGCACACGCAGGCCGTCAAGTCCGAGCGGCACAAGGTGTACGAGGACTTCAGCGCCGTCGCCGCGGACCTGACGTCGCGGGGCATCACCACGCCCGAACGGCTCGGCATCCAGGGCGGCAGCAACGGCGGGCTGCTGATGGGCGTCATGCTCACGCGGTACCCGGAACTGTTCGGCGCGATCGTGGTGCAGGTGCCGCTGCTGGACATGAAGCGCTACCACAAGCTGCTCGCCGGGGCGTCCTGGATGGCCGAGTACGGCGACCCGGACGAGCCGGACGAGTGGGAGTTCATCGGCGAGTACTCGCCGTACCAGAACGTCCACAGTGGACGGGACTACCCGCCGACACTGTTCGTGACGTCCACGCGCGACGACAGGGTGCATCCCGCGCACGCGCGCAAGATGGTGGCGAAGATGCGCGAACAGGGATACGGCGTCCGGTACCACGAAAACATCGAAGGCGGACACGGCGCGGCCGCGGACAACGAGCAGCTCGCGTTCAAGTGGTCGCTGGTGTTCGAGTTCCTCTGGGAGCAACTCACGCGGGTTCACTGACAGAAGGTGTCAGTGAAGGGGGGCGAAGCTGTGTCCCATGAGCACAGACTTCGACTTCTTCCACGGCACCTGGGACGTCGTCAACCGGCGGCTTCGCAAACTCCTCGTCGGCAGCGACGACTGGGAGGAGTTCCCGGCGACGTCGTCCTCGCACGGCGTATTCGGCGGCGCCGGGAACTTCGACGAGATTGTCTTTCCCACCAAGGGTTTCTCGGGCATGACGCTGCGACTGTTCGCGCCGGAGACCGGGTTGTGGTCGCTCTACTGGGCGAACAGCCGCGACGGCGTCCTGCAGCCACCCGTGGCCGGCTCCTTCACCGACGGCTCCGGCGAGTTCTTCGGCGACGACGAGCACGAAGGCAAGCCGATCCGGGTCCGCTACACCTGGACGGAGATCACCGGCGACCACGCGCGCTGGGACCAAGCCTTCTCCACCGACGGCGGGCGGACGTGGGAGGTCAACTGGATCATGGAGTTCACCCGTAGGTGATCCGGATCACGTACCCGATGCAAGGGCCAAACGGGCGAGAGTTAGGATTTCATACCTTTCCGACCACCCCTTCGGAAAATGATCATCAAAGCAAAGAAGGACCCTTGTCATCGATAGTCATCCTCAGCGCCTTGGCCACCGTCGGCGCGCTGCTGCTCATCCAGACCAAGGCGCGCAGGCAACTCCACATCGCCACCCCGACCGGTAAGACCCAAGCCGGAAACATCGTCGAGGCCTGCTTCGACGAGCACTGGAAAAGTGTGAGCGGCCCGGGAACCTTCAACTACCAGCCCAAGTTGCGCGATCACGCGCCGACCATCTCGATCACCGTGTCCGGCAACGACGCCTGCAGCACCGTGACCATCTGGACCTCCCGCTACGACGGGTCCTATCACGGAATGTGCCACGCGGCGCTCATGGTGCGTACCCAGCACACCCTCACCAAAAGGCTCACCAGCGAACAGATCCCGGTTCCGGGTTTCCTTTCCGCCAATTCCCACCGCGTGGGCACCCTGCCCAGCCTTTAGGAAATAGCGACTTCGGCCAGTTTCGCCGAAACCCAGAAAAGACCTTCGGATCGCCGAGCGCGGAAGCCGTGAGCCATTCCGCCGCCGGGCGAGCCTCCCGCTCGTCCTGGATCAACCCCCACGGCCCGGCCGCACCCCCCGTCGCCCGCCGGACGTTGTCGACGAGCCCGTCCGCGCGGCCGCCCAGCTCTCAGCTCCCTGAAGCCCGGCCCGGTTCCTCCGGCACGCTATGAACGGACCTTTCCTTGCGTTTCCTGCAAGGAAAGGTCCGTTCATAGCGCCGGATCGGTCGCCGCATGATTACCCCAAAGCGGCGTTGGGGGCATCGAGCGCCCCCAACGCCGCTTTGGGGTAATACTCCGCGTTGGTCAGCTGCAGCCGGAGGTGGCGCCGCAGCCTTCGCAGGCGTAGCAGGAACCGGCGGGCCGCATCTTCGTCCCGCAGGTCATGCACAGCGGCGCGTCGGCGGCCTTGCCGAGCTGAAGTTCCACTAGCTCAGCCGTGCTGTGAACTTGAGAGTCATGCTCGTCCTTGACCGCCGCATCGGTCCGCGGCCCGGAATCCACGCCGGTCCGCAACGCCTCCAGGTCGACGTTCTCGTGCTCCCCTTGCGAACCGTAGTCCCGCTCGACCTGCGCTGTCCGCTCGTCGGCGGTGAAAATGCCGAGCTGCGCGCGCTTTTCGTACGGCAGGTAGTCGAGCGCGAGCCGCCGGAACAGGTAGTCCAGCACGCTGGTGGCGATCCGGACGTCCGGGTCATCGGTCATGCCCGCCGGTTCGAACCGCAGGTTGGAGAACTTGGAAATGTAGAACTCCAGCGGGATCCCGTACTGCAACCCCACCGAGATCGACATCGAGAACGCGTCCATCACCCCGGCCAGCGTCGAACCCTGCTTGCCGAGCTTGATGAAGATCTCGCCGAGCCCGTCATCGGGATACGACCCGGCATGCAGGTAGCCCTCCGCGCCACCGACGGTGAACGACACCGTCTGACTCGGGCGCTTCTTCGGCAGCCGCTTGCGCACCGGCCGGTACTCGACGACCTGCTCCGGCTCCGCTTTGTCCTGCTTGCCGGTGGACAATGGCTGGCCGACCTTGCAGTTGTCGCGGTAGATCGCCAGCGCCTTGAGCCCGGACTTCCAGCCCTGGAAGTAGATCTCCTCGACGTCCTCGACAGTCGCCGACTCCGGCATGTTGACGGTCTTGGAAATCGCACCCGACAGGAACGGCTGCACGGCCGCCATCATCCGCACATGCCCCATCGGCGCGATGGACCGCTCACCGACAGCGCAGTCGAACACCTCGTAATGCTCTCGCCGCAGCCCCGGCGCGTCGACCACATGCCCGTGTTGCGCGATGTACTCGACGATCGCTTCGACCTGCTCGGCCTGATAGCCCAGCGCCGTCAACGCGCGGGGCACGGTCTGGTTCACGATCTGCATCGAGCCGCCGCCGACCAGTTTCTTGAACTTGACCAGCGAAAAGTCCGGCTCGATTCCCGTCGTATCGCAGTCCATCATGAAACCGATGGTGTTGTGACTGATGAACCCGTTTGCCACGTAGGTGACGTTCTCGGGCACCGAAAGATCGTAGGTCGGCTGGACGCCGCCGTCCTCGTTCGCCGCGACCGGCTCGAAGAGATAGCCGAGCGCGCGTCCCAGCCGAGGATCCAACGTTTCCGAGAAGATCCTCTGGGCGAGCATGCGCGCTACGCCACCGGACTTCCGAATCGACGTGACGGCCACGTTCCGGCTTTCGTGGCCGACTGGAACCAATTCGTCCCAGACCTCACGCGGAAGGTGGATCCGGTCACCCTCAGCCGAACCTCTCGGCTCCAAGCACACCAGAAGCTTCGCCTTGCGCTCGCCGATGAAACCGACGAACTCGTCAAAATTCATCGCGTGGTCTACGTTGCGCAGCCGCACCTGCAGGACCGGTCCGCCCCATCCGCTGGTCGTACGCCGGGTGGTGGTTGCCATCCCGAGTGTCAGAAGAAGGCCGCGAAGGTCCTCGGCAAAGAACTCCGAGGAAGTCGACACACTTGGCACGCCGTCAAGGACCGTGCCATCCGCTTCGAACACACCGCGAAGGAAAGCGGCGTAAACGGCCGGATCATTGGTCTCCCGGATACTCGCGGGAACTCGAGGCGTCCAGCCCTTACCTGTGTGATCAACGCCCGGCAGCTCCTTGGCGAATCCCGCGGCTTTCCACCACCGAGCCAGGCGCACAGATTGGAGGGTCACCTCTTGATAACCCTGACACTGCCTGACAGCCGACTCTAACCCGAACAATCCCTTACTAAGCACCCGGAAGCGCTCAGCGACGTCGAGATCGGTATCCGCGACACACAGCCTGATCCCCTTGGCGTGCAGGCTTCCGTCGCCCATGAAATAGCCGACCAGCTCGGCGAGATCGGCGTCGACCTCGTCGGGCACTCGGATACCACGATCACCGGCGTAGTAAGCCTGGTCGAGTACGGGCAATGGAACTCGGCGCGGTTCGCCGACCAAGCCGCTCAACTGCAGCGGCAGGAGATCATCCGGACGCACGTCGGCCAGCCGCTTCCAAACCCAGGCGCCGGTTTCCGGCTCCACCACTTTCACCCGGTGGGCGAGTGTTCCCTGGATCCGGTAACCGCCCTTGGTGACAATACGTCGCGTGGGCTCCTCGCCATTGACGAAGAATCGAGTCGCCCGGCGCGGACCTTCGTCCGTTCCGACAGTCAGCTCAAGATTCTGCCAACGGTCGCCGTACAAATCACCGAGTTCCGAAAGCCGCGCGAGCCCGCGATCCGTCGTGACGAGCGTTTCCGCGGTCAAACACCCAGTCGGCGCCAATACACTGGCCTGCGAATTACGCCAGCCATTGACTGTGCCGATTTCCAGATTGCGCTTCCACTCTTCGGTCGCCAACGACCGGACGGCGGCGTCATTCGAGTGGTGCGTACGTACGGCGTCGTTCGCGGCGAGATGCTTACGCATGACCCGCTGGTGCGGCTCGGCGTTACGGGCGTAACCCTCATACGCCCCAACAACTCCGGCCAACTCGGCCGAGCGGCGATAGGAAACACCGGTCATCAACGACGTGATGGCCGCCGCGAGGGCGCGGCCACCTTCGGAGTCGTACGCGTGACCGAGTGCCATCAGCAGCGCGCCCAGGTTGGCGTAGCCGATACCCAGCTGCCGGAACTTCCGGGTGGTGTCGCCGATCGCCTCGGTCGGGAAGTCCGCGAAGCAGATGGAAATATCCATCGCCGTGATGACGAATTCGACGGCCTTAACGAACAATGGACCATCGAAGATGCCTTCATCGGTGACGAACTTCATCAAGTTCAACGAAGCGAGATTGCAGCTGGAATTGTCCAAATGCATATATTCACTGCAGTTCGCGACCACGACACCGCTCACTACATAGGAGTGGTTTCGTGGCTCGGTGAGATTGAATGTGGTTTCGAAGCCACGAGAGGCCCGGCTGACCATCCGGACGGTCTCGTCGACGGCGTAGTGCCCGTGGTTCGCCAATGCTCCAGCCAGCTTGACGACCTTTTCAGAGTGGTCGAAGCCAATCTTTCCCTTGAAGATCGCCATATGCCGCCCACTGATCCTCAGATCGTAAGACGGCCCATCGCTGCCGTAGGTGCGTTCGTCACCACCCACCGCGGTGTAGTGAAACGACGCGATCTTCGTGCCCGTTTGGTAGATCCGAGCCTTGATGCCGAGGCTCGCGAGCAGTTCCTGAACGCCGAGGAGCAACTCCTCCGAACGGCTACCGAGCCCGACGTACCGGGTCCCTTTCGCCACCTGGTTCACGACACAACCATCAGCGTCGAACAGGCCGCGCAGGAAAGCGATCAGGGCTTCCTCCGGTGCCTCGTAGACTGACTCGGGTACGTGCTTCTCCTCGGACCGCCCGGTGGAAACCCCCAGCGCGCGCAACATCATTCCGAACCGAGAGCGGTTCGCCCGCAGCTGAAGTGTGCCGTTGGCTTGTACGCTCGGCTTGCCGTTGAATCCTGTTATCTCAGCCAGAAGCTCACGATGCTTCGGCAGGAGCACCTCGCGCTCCCAGTCCGTTCCGTACACCGTGATCGCACCCGCGGTCGTCAGACACCCGTCGCCCACTAACCAGCCGAGGTAGTGCGCGAACTCCGCGTCCCACTTCTCGGGGACCGCGTTCAGCTCCCGGCCTCTCGCATTGCGAGCGGCATCGACCGCTTCCGCTGGAAATACGGCCGAGGCTGCCGTTCTGGGCGAGTACTCGACCGAACGCACGACCTGGTCCGACTCGGTGAGTTGATCGGCATGCACCCAACCGCGGTTCGCCGTCCAAACACGGTGATTGGGCGTACAACGCAAACGTGAGCCGTCGCTGAAACGCAACTCGACGATCTCGTTGGTTCCGGTGACCAGGTACCGCGTGGGCATGGTCGCCAGGACACGAGCCTCGGGGTTGTGCTCGTTGGTCACGTCGTTGGTGTAGACGGCAAACTTTTCGCCATCCGACGCCCGCCGGACGAGGTCGCCGATACGGACAAGACCGGAATCTGTCACCACCCGCTGATCAGCAGGGAAGCAAGGATTTGACGCGGTGATACGACCTGACTCCGGGCAGGTGTGCCAATCGTTGATGGTGCCGTCGTATTGAATGCCCGGATCCGCGCATTCCCACGCGGCAGTGGAAAGGGTGCGGAAAAGTTTCTTGGCGTCGACCTCTTCGAGGACCTCGTTGGTCATCCGCGCGCGGAGGCCGAACTTGCCTTCGGATTCCACGGCGCGCATGAACTCGTCGGAGACGCGGACGGAGTTGTTCGCGTTCTGATACTGCACCGAGGTGATGTCCGCGCCGCTGAGGTCCATGTCGAACCCGGCGTCGCGCAGGACCTTGATCTTCTTTTCCTCGCGTGCCTTGGTTTCGATGAACTCTTCGACGTCCGGGTGGTCGACGTCGAGGACGACCATCTTCGCGGCACGGCGGGTGGCGCCGCCGGACTTGATGGTGCCGGCGGAGGCGTCGGCACCGCGCATGAACGACACCGGGCCCGAGGCTGTGCCACCGGAGGAGAGCAGTTCACGAGACGAGCGGATGCGGGAGAGATTCAATCCCGCGCCCGAGCCGCCCTTGAAGATCAGGCCTTCTTCGCGGTACCAGTTGAGGATCGACTCCATCGTGTCGTCGACGGCGAGGATGAAACACGCCGATACCTGCTGTTTCGATGGGGTGCCGACGTTGAACCACACCGGCGAGTTGAAGCTGAAGACCTGGTGCAGCAGCATCCAGGTGAGTTCGTGGTCGAAGAGCTCGGCGTCGGCGGCCGTGTCGAAGTAGCCGTGTTCGGTGCCGGCCTTCACGTACGTCTTCACGACGCGGTCGATCAGCTGTTTCAGGCCGCGTTCACGCTGGGGGCTGCCCACGGCGCCGCGGAAGTACTTGCTGGTGACGATGTTCGTGGCGTTGACGGACCAGAAGTCCGGGAACTCGACGCCCCGCTGTTCGAAGTTGACCGTGCCGTCGCGCCAGTTCGTCATGACGACGTCGCGCTGTTCCCAGTTCACCTCGTCGTACGGGTGCACGCCTTCGGTGGTGAAGACCCGCCGCACGGTCAGTTTCCGCTTGGCCTCGCCGGGCGTCTCTGCTCCGACTCCCACAGTCTCCGTCATGGGTTCCCTCACTCCCCGCGCGACGCGGCGAACTCACTCGTCGTCGGCGCGCTTCTCGCTTCCGTCCGGACCGGCCATGGCCTCACGAAGGTCCGAAATCTCCTTTTCGAAGTCCTCGACCGAGGAAAAGGAGCGGTAGACACTGGCGAACCGGAGATACGCGACGCCGTCCAGCTCCCGGAGCGGCCCGAGGATGGCAAGGCCCACCTCGTGGCTGGGGATCTCCGCGAGACCCGCGGCGCGGATCGTTTCCTCGACTCGCTGCGCCAGCTGCTGCAGGGCGTCGTCGTCGACCGGGCGTCCCTGGCACGCGCGGCGTACCCCTCGGACGACCTTGTCCCTGCTGAACTGTTCGGTGACCCCGGAACGTTTGACGACGGCGAGCACCATCGTCTCCGAGGTGGTGAAGCGCCGGCCGCACGCGGCGCAGGAACGCCGCCGCCGGATCGCCTGACCCTCATCGACCTCTCGGGAATCGACGACCCGGGAGTCCACATGCCGGCAGAACGGGCACCTCATCCGCCGATCACCTTTTCTTTCCGCCGGGCGCCTCCCGAACCATCCACCGGCGGCCCCGAAAACCTTGGGGAAAACCTGTGGACATCCGGTGGATGAACACCGACAAGTTGTGGACAACTAGCATCCAGCCTACCCCAACTTGTGGACCAACCACAGGCGTGCAACTACTACATATAGCGGTGGACCTTAGATCGCGCCTGATCCATCCGCAAGCTCCACGACTGAGTGAACGGCGGCCCTGTTCATCCGGCGACGGGCGGTGCCCGGTCTGTCAGGAACCGGTGACGGGAAGCCCTGCTTCGACGGGCACGGTGAGCGGGATTCCGGGCACGAGACTGGCGTCTTCCAGCATGTTGAGCTGCTTGATGCGCTCGACAACCGCGCCGGTGTCGCTGCCCGGCGCGAAGCGGGCGGCCAGATCGGACAGAGTCTCACCGGGCGCGACCGACACGACGGCCGTCTGCGCGGGCACTTCGGCTGTCGCCATCCCGCCCGCAAGTAGACCCAAACCGGTGATGGCGAGGCAGGCCGCGACGGCGAGTCCGGCGAGCCATGGCCACCGGGTGGTCATCGGACGCGGGGCGCAGGGGGCGACCGTCGCGGACCGGCGGCCGGCGACCACACGGGCCCGGGTCGGCGGACGACTCGTCTCGCCGAGGCGTGGCCGGGGGTGCAGCACCCGGGCTCCACCGGGCGCGGGTTTGGCGGCGGAGCCCTTGCGGACCCCTTCACGAATCCGCTCGCGCACGTTCAAGCGGCCGCGCCCATGTGAACGAAGATGGCCTTCACTGGTCAGAACCGACATCACGGAACCTCCTCGCAGTCCCCGCACCACCGAGCGGCCGTCGAGGCCACGCGGCTCCGGCGAGCAGCCCTTCGCCGCCCGTCAGGTCGAACAGGCGTTCTATCGAACGCCCGTGCGAATGTGTACCACCCCGCACCGACAAAATCGAGTCACCACGGCGTGTCGTTCGAACAAATGTTTGATATGTTCGATCCGGCGGGATACCGTCGATCGCAGTGGTATCGGGGCACGGGATCGAACACGGCGTCAAGGTTCACCGCGGGGTCAAACCCTCCGCGCCGCGAAGCAACGTCGCAGGTCAGAGCGGTCCTGCGGCAGGTCGGCGAGTGCCGGCGAAGAACATCTGGGAGGCAAGGCAGTGACTGAGGACAGGAAGGCCGGCTCGTTGGAAAAAGCCATGGGCAAGGTGCATCCGATGCCCGAGGTCAACGAAGTCGACGAGACCCTGACCGTGCGTCAGGAGCAGGTGCTCGAGGTGATCCGGGGCTGGGTCACGCGGTTCGGCTACCCGCCGAGCGTGCGCGAGATCGGCGAGGCCGTCGGACTGACCTCGACCTCCTCCGTCTCCCACCAGCTCCGCGCCCTGCAGCGCAAGGGCTACCTGCGCCGCGACGCGAACAGGCCACGCGCGGTCGGGGTGCTCAGCAGTCTGCCGGACGAGAACCCGCTGGTCGCCGAGCCGGAGGCGGAGGACACGCGGCCCAAGCCGGCGTATGTCCCGCTGCTGGGCCGGATCGCCGCCGGTGGCCCGATCCTCGCCGAGCAGGTCATCGAAGACGTCTTCCCGCTGCCGCGGGAAATCGTCGGCGACGGTGAGCTGTTCCTGCTGAGCGTCGTCGGTGACTCGATGATCGACGCGGCCATCACCGACGGCGACTGGGTGGTCGTGCGCCGCGAGCAGACCGCGGACAGCGGCGACATCGTCGCGGCGATGATCGACGGCGAGGCCACGGTCAAGACGTTCAAGCGCAAGGACGGCCACAACTGGCTGATGCCGCACAACGACGCCTACGAACCCATCCCGGGTGACGAGGCGACGATCCTCGGCAAGGTCGTCGCAGTACTGCGAAGGCTCTGAGTTCGGACCCGGGTTCCGCGGCCGCTCAACCGCGGAACCCGGCGAACGACCTCAGGTGCGTTTGCGCATCCGGCTGATGACGAACAGGCCGCCGCCCACGACGACCAGCACCACCACCACCGCGGGCAGGATCGGGAGTTCCGAATCCTTGCCTGCCCCGGGCGCCGCCGGGTTCGCAGCCCCGCCCGGCTGGTCCGCCGCCTTCGTCTCCGCCGGGGTCACCAATGAGGTCGCCCCGCGAACGGCACGGATCTGTTCTCCCACGCCCTCACTGCCCGAAAGCAGCGTCCCGTCGGGTTCGAAGGCGATCGCTTCGCCCTGTTTTTCGTTCGGCAGCGGCACCCGCACCGGGTTGCGCTGCAGTCCCGCGACGATGTCGCCGTCCGGCGCGGAGTACAGGTACGCGTCGGTGTAGGTGCGCAGCGCCAGTACGGTTCCGTCCGCGCTCGACGCCGCTCCCGTCACGAGGACCGAGCCGATGGATCCGACCGGGCCGCCGGGCGTGTCGGTCGATTTGATGGTCAGCGAGCCGACGGACTCCAGCGCGGTCGGGCCGGGGCTGCTCAGCGGGCCTTTCGGCCGGTAGATCTTCGCCTCCCCCAGCACGTCCTTCGTGATGAGGTACGGCGTGCCCTTCTTGTCCAGCAGCAACGCTTCGACGTCGTGCTGGCCGTCGGGGTATGTGAGCCGGTAGAGCGTCGACTTGCCGGCGGGAGTCATGGCGAGCAGCGCGACGGTCTCGCGGGCTTTTTTGTTGTCACCGGTGTCCGAGAGCCACAGCGTGCCGTCGGCGGCCCTGGCCATGTCCTCGACGTCGAACGGGTCCGTCGGGTTGCTGATCACCTTCTGGACCTTGCAGTCGCGCCCGAGTACGAACACCTGAAGCTTGGTGCCACCGTCGTTCATGGCGTAGATGTGGTCGCC
>Ga0193717_1002288_pt1 | contig 11116 bp, 10 predicted proteins | sample U2c2metaG_FD_145900 | JGI IMG/M metagenome (GOLD analysis project Ga0193717, IMG submission 145900) | Soil microbial communities from a riparian zone of the East river system, Colorado, United States - U2c2 | ecosystem: Environmental > Terrestrial > Soil > Riparian zone | place: USA: East River...
CGCCTTCGGAACCCTGGCCCTCGGCGCCGCGACGCTGGGGTACGCGGCCGGAATCGAGCGGCGCCACTGGACGCTGCGCACCGCGGAGCTGCCCGTCCTGGCGCCCGGCTCCCAGCCGATCAAGGTCCTGCACATCTCCGACCTCCACATGCTGCCCGGCCACCGCTCGAAGCAGGAGTGGGTCGCGGCGCTGGACTCGCTTGAACCGGATCTGGTGGTCAACACCGGGGACAACCTGTCGCACCAGCAGGCGGTGCCGTCGGTGCTGCGCGCGCTCGGGCCGCTGCTGGACCGGCCCGGGGTGTTCATCTTCGGCAGCAACGACTATTACGCGCCGAAGCCGAAGAACCCGGCTCGCTACCTGTTGCCGAGGGGCGGCAAGAAGCGCATCCACGGCGAGCACCTGCCATGGCGGGATCTGCGTGCCGCGTTCGTCGAGCGCGGCTGGGTGGACCTCACGCACGTCCGCCGCACGGTCAAGGTCGCCGGTCAGGAGGTCTTCGCCGCCGGCGTCGACGACCCGCATCTCCGCCGCGACCGCTACTCGGAGATCTCCGGCAAGGCCGATCCGACAGCCGCGCTGAGGCTGGGCCTTTCGCACTCCCCCGAACCGCGCGTGCTCGACGAGTTCGCCGCCGACGGTTACGACCTCGTCCTCGCCGGGCACACCCACGGCGGCCAGCTGCGCGTGCCGATCTACGGCGCGCTCGTCACCAACTGCGCTCTCGACCGCTCCCGCGCGCGCGGCGTCTCACGCTGGGGTGCCCGCATGTGGATGCACGTTTCCGCCGGGCTCGGCACCTCGCCGTACGCCCCGGTGCGGTTCTCGTGCCCGCCCGAAGCGAGCCTGCTGACGCTGGTCGCACGTGGTGACACGACCCCGATCAAGGGGTGAAAAGGCGTCCGATACACTTCTACTCGGCCCATTAAGCAGTACTTCGGGGTGTGGCGCAGCTTGGTAGCGTGCCTCGTTCGGGTCGAGGAGGTCGTGGGTTCGAATCCCGCCACCCCGACGTTTAAGAAGCTCCGCTCGCAGCAATGTGAGCGGAGCTTCTTTCGTTTCCGGGGTAGCTCCCGCTCAGCGGACGGCGACGACCTCGGTCCAGCACTGCTCGAAATCGCCGTCGCCACCACGGACCCACGCCCACGCCGAGCGCGCGGCGGACGCCAGCTGGTCGCGGTCACGGCCGGGCAACTCGATAGCGGCGGCGAGCCGGGCTTCGACGTAACGGGCGAGTTCGCGGTAGCCCATGTCCTTGCGATGGCGGGTCCGGGTCCGGACGACCCGGAAACCGGCCTGCTCGACGTGTCCCACGATCTTCTTGCCCGCGAACGGGTCCCCGCCGGTGCGGCGGCGGAGCAGATAGTGGCCGCGCAAGGCAGCGTCGACGTTGGCCGTGCGCGGGCGCAGTTTCGCGCGGCTCCAGTCCGAAGTGGACAGTGCGATGGCGCCGCCGGGCCGGAGCACCCGGCGGATTTCCGCGAGTGCGTCGGCGGGGCGGGCCAGATGCTCGAAAAGGGCGTGCGCGAAAACCAAGTCCATACTTTCGTCGGGTAGCGGGAGCTCGTAGACCGACGCGGCCAGGAAGTCCACAGTGGACGATCCGACGATCTTCGCCGCAGCGCGGGCGAGGGCGACCTGACCTGGCTCGCTGTCGACGCCGAGCACCCGCGCGGCCGGAATGAGCCCTACGGTGATCGATCCCGGCCCGCAACCGACGTCGAGCACGCGTGCCTGCGGGTTCAACAACGACATCGCGAACTCGGCCCGCTCCGGGGCGCCTCGTCCGGCCATCATCGACATCGCATCCTGGGCGTAGCCCGGCGCGTAACCCTCCAGCACCCCGCACACAGTACGGGCAAACACGTGGCAGGATCGAGAGGTGAATACGCAGCCTGGAACCCAGCACCCGTCCGCGGTGGTCCCGGACCGCCTTTTCGACGACGCCGAAGCCGAAACAAGGTGGCGCGCGCGGTTCCACGCCCCCCGGATTTCCGTCCCGGACTGGGCCATCGACGCGCCGGACGCCAACCTCTACGTGTCGAACGCGAGCGGCGTCTGGGAGGTCTACGCCTGGAACAGGGCGACGGGCGAGCATCGCCGGGTCACCGATCGGCCCAACGGCACGATGATGGCGACACCGTCACCGGACGGCGAGTCGATCTGGTGGTTCAACGACACCGACGGCGACGAATTCGGCTCCTGGGTGCGCGAACCGTTCGCCGGGGGCGCCGCGGCCGAGCGGGCGGTGCCGGACGTGCACGACGGCTACCCCGCCGGGCTCGAGATCGGCACCGACGTGATCGCGATCGGCGTCTCGACCGACGACGGCAGCCGCCTGTTCGCGCACAAGGCGGGCAAGACGGAGTTGTTCTACTCACACGAGGACGACGCCGGCATCGCGTCGATGTCGCGCGACGAGAGCCTGCTCGCGCTGTCGCACTCCGAGCACGGTGACTCGCGCCACCCGGCGCTGCGAGTGGTGAACACGACCGATTTCGCGGCGGTAGCGGACAAATGGGATGGAGAGGGCAAAGGACTCTCTGCGCAGAGCTTCTCGCCGGTTCTCGGTGACCAGCGGCTGCTCGTCCTGCACGAGCGCCGCGGCCGCGAGGAACTGATGATCTGGGACATCGCTTCCGACACCGAAACCGAGATCGAACTCGACCTGCCCGGCGAGGTTTCCGCCGACTGGTACCCGGAAGCCGACGCGCTTCTGGTCGCGCACTTCCACCAGGGCCGTAGTTCCCTTTACCGGTACGAACTCGAGAGCGGCAAACTGTCCTCTTTGGACACACCGCCGGGGCGGATCGGTGGCGCGGGCGTGCGACCGGACGGGACCGTCGAGTACTCGTGGTCGAGCGCGGCCCAGCCGACGGCCGTGCGCGTCCGGACCTCCGACGGTACGGACAGCGTCCTGCTGGAGCCGCCGGGCGAGCGGGCGCCGGAGTCCGCGCCGATCACCGACGCGTTCGTCGAAGGTGTCGGCGGGCAGATCCACGCGCTGGTCTCGCGCCCGGTCGATGCGCCGGTAGGCCCGCTGCCGACAGTGTTCTCCCTGCACGGCGGCCCGCACGCCGCGGACGAGGACCGCTTCTCGGCGTACCGCGCGACCTGGCTCGACGCCGGATTCGCCGTCGTCGAGGTCAACTACCGCGGTTCGACCGGGTACGGCTCCGCTTGGCGTGACGCGATCGAGGGCAGGCCGGGCCTGACCGAGCTCGAAGACGTCGCTTCGGTGCACGACTGGGCGGTCCAAAGTGGACTCGCCGACCCGGAAAAGTGTGTGGTGAACGGCGCTTCGTGGGGCGGCTACCTGTCGCTGCTCGCACTCGGCACCCAGCCGGGGCGGTGGGCGGCCGGGGTCGCGGGCGTGCCGGTGGCGGACTACGGCGCCGCGTACGAGGACGAGATGGAGCAGCTGCGCTCGTTCGACCGCGCGCTGTTCGGCGGCTCCCCGGAATCGGTGCCCGCGGTGTACGACGAGTGCTCGCCGATCACCTACGTCGACGCCGTCGCGGTGCCGGTGCTGGTGCTCGCCGGGGACAACGACCCGCGGTGCCCGATCCGGCAGATCGAGAACTACCTCGACAGGCTCGCGAAGCGCGACCTGCCGTACGAGTTCTACCGGTACGACGCCGGGCACGGGTCGCTGGTGATCGCCGAGACCATCAAACAGACGTCCATCGAGGTCCACTTCGCCCTGCGAGCCCTCGGCCTCCGCTGATCCCCAAGTTATCCACAGGACTTATCCACAAACCCCCCGGACTGTGGACAACTTCCGAATATGTCGACATATTCCGAAGTTATCCACAGTCGGGGTGGGTTAGACGCCTCGGGTGGTGGACTGGAGGGATTTGACGGCGGCCTCGGGGCCCTCGAAGGTGACGTTGACGGCGTCGCGGCCGAAGGCGTAGAGCAGCAGGTCCATCGGGGCGCCGACGACGGCGACCGGGTCCGGCCCCTTCTTCACCGTCGCCTCGCGGCCGTCGGGCATCCGCAGGATGACGCCCACCGGGCTCTTGCGGAAGTTCAGGCGGCCGCCCTGGGTGGCGGCCTTCCAGGTCGCGGCGTCGCGGGTCGGGTCGGCCGGGCGCGGCTTCCAGTCGGGCTGCGCGCGGCGGACGTCTTCGTGGTGGACGAGGAACTCGGCGGCATTGGTGAGCTCGTCGAGCGGGCCGATCGCCGCGGGCCAGAACCACGGCGGGCCCGTTCGCACGGTCTCGACCAGCTCACTCCAGGGCCGCTTCGCGTAACCGTCCTGAACGCGCTGGGTATGACCGGCGAGCGCCGGGATCATGATGCCCGGCGCGGCGTCCAAGCGATGCTCACGCACGACCAGGTGCGCGGCGAGGTCCCGCGTCTGCCAGCCCTCGCACAGCGTCGGCGCGTCCGGGCCGAGCTCGTCGAAAAGCGCGGACAGCGCGAGCCGTTCATCTTTGGCGATTCCCATGAGAGCAAGGTTACTCGCTGGTAGCGGATGGGCGCACCACGTCGTGTCGTTGTACTGGATGTGAGCCATCTTTTCGAACCCCTCAGCATCCGCGATCTCACCGTGTCGAACCGCGCGTGGGTTTCCCCGATGTGCCAGTACTCCTCGACCGACGGCCTGCCGAACGACTGGCACCTCATGCACCTCGGCCAGTTCGCCACCGGCGGCGCCGGGCTCGTGATGACCGAGGCCAGCGCGGTCACGCCGGAAGGCCGGATCAGCCCGCAGGACGCGGGGATCTGGAACGACGAGCAGGTGACGGCCTGGCGCCGGATCACCACGTTCATCCACAACCGGGGCGCCCACGCCGGTATGCAGCTCGCCCACGCGGGCCGCAAGGCTTCCACCAGACGGCCGTGGGACGGGTCCGGCACCGTGCCGCCGGAGGAAGGCGGCTGGCGGAGCGTCGGCGCCGACGACCAGCCCTTCGGCGAGTACGCCCCGGCGCGGCCGTTGTCAGAGGCCGAAGTCGCGCAGCTCCCCGGCCAGTTCGCGGCCGCGGCCCGGCGCGCGGTCAACGCCGGTTTCGACGTCGTCGAGCTGCACTTCGCCCACGGCTACCTGGTGCACCAGTTCTACTCACCGCTGTCCAACTCACGCACCGACCGCTACGGCGGCGACTTCGAGGGCCGGACTCGGCTCGCGCTGGAGATCGCTGAAGCCGTCCGCCAGGAACTCGGCGAAGGCCGCCCGATCTTCGCGCGCCTGTCCGCGACCGACTGGGAGGACGGCGGCTGGACCATCGAAGACTCCGTCCGCCTCGCGCGACTCCTCGACGAGCGCGGCATCGACCTCATCGACACCTCGTCCGGCGGCAACACCCCGGCGCCGAACATCCCGATCGGCCCCGGCTACCAGGTGCCACTGGCCGAACGCATCCGCACCGACGCGAAGATCGCGACCGGCGCTGTCGGCATGATCACCGATCCCGAGCAGGCCGAGGAGATCATCGCCTCGGGCGCGGCCGACGCCGTTTTCCTGGCCAGGGCCCTGCTCCGCGACCCGCACTGGCCACTGCGCGCCGCCAATGCCCTCGGCGCCGACGTCCGGTGGGCGGATCAGTACGCGCGCGCGAAGTCCTGGCGCTAAAGAAGTGGCATGAATGGACCTTTCATCTCGAATTTCGAGATGAAAGGTCCCTTCATGCCACTTTCAGTGGTGGAAGCCCGTGCTGGTCGCGGGATCGTGGGTGGGGGCGTCCTGTTTGGCGAGTTCGGACAGTGCGTGGGTGAGGTGTCCGAGCAGCAGGTCGGCGAGGTCGTGCGTGAAGCCGTTGCGGACCACGATCCGCAGCACGGCCAGGTCCGTCCGGTTCTCCGGGAACGTGTAGGCGGGCACCAGCCAGCCGCGTTCCCGAAGCCGCCTCGACACGTCGTAGACGTCGAAAGCCGTGACGTCCGGCGCGGTCGTGAACGCGAACACGGGTAGCTGGTCGCCGCGCGTCAGCAGGCGGAACTCGGGCAGCTCGCCGATCTTGTCCGCCAGATAGGTCGCGACATCGCGCGAAGCCTGTTGCACCGCACGGAAACCTTCACGCCCAAGCCGCACGAACGTGTAGTACTGCGCCGCGACCTGTGCGCCCGGGCGGGAGAAGTTGAGGGCGAAGGTCGGCATGTCGCCGCCGAGGTAGTTGACGTTGAACACGAGCTCGGACGGCAGCGCCTCGCGGTCGCGCCACACCACCCAGCCGACGCCCGGATAGACCAGCCCGTACTTGTGCCCCGAGGTGTTGATCGACGCCACCCGCGGCAGCCGGAAGTCCCATTCCAGGTCGCTGTCGAGGAAGGGCGCGATCATCGCGCCGGACGCACCGTCGACGTGGACCGGGATGTCGAAACCGGTCTTGGCCTGGAATTCGTCCAACGCGGCGGCGATTTCGGCGACCGGCTCGTAGCTGCCGTCGAAAGTGGACCCCAGTATCGCGACGACGCCGATCGTGTTCTCGTCGCAGTGCGCGACGGCTTCCTCGGCGGACAGGTGGAATCGGTCGCCCTCCATCGGCACCAGCCGCGGCTCGACTTCCCAGTACTCGCAGAACTTTTCCCAGCACACCTGGACGTTCGCGCCCATCACGAGATTGGGCTTGCCGGTGCGGCCGAGCTTGGACCAACGCCGTTTGAAGGCCATCCCGGCGAGCATGCAGGCCTCGGAGGAGCCCGTGGTCGAGCAGCCGATGGTGTCGGCGGGGTCGGGGGCGTTCCACAGATCGGCGAGGATGGCGACGCAGCGGCGCTCCAGCTCGGCCGTCTGCGGGTACTCGTCCTTGTCGATCATGTTCTTGTCGGCGCACTCAGCCATCAGCTCGCGCGCCTGCGGTTCCATCCAGGTCGTCACGAAGGTGGCGAGGTTGAGCCGCGCGTTGCCGTCGAGCATCAGCTCGTCGCGAACCAGTTGCAACGCCGTGTCGGCCGGGAGCGCGGTGTCGAGCAACCGTTCGCGCGGCGGGGTCAGCTCCGCTCCGAGCGCCGGGTTCATCCCGGTATAGAACGGATTCGTCCCGCCGGGGTGGTCGGGGCGACTCGGTTTTCCCTTGTGCAGCACCATGATTTCGAGGCTAGTACGCCGAAGGCCGCCACGGGCGGACCGTGGCGGCCTTCAAACGAGTGAAAACGTCAGGCTTGCTGCGCCTGCCACATCCAGTGAGCCTTCTCCAGCTCCTGGGTGATCTCGATGAGGAGGTCCTGCGTCACCAGGTCGCTCTTGTCGGTCTCGTCGATCCACTTACGCAGCCGCGCGATCATGGCGCCGAGGATGTCGACGATCGCGGCCACCGTGGCCTCGACGGACTGCCAGTTGTCGGGGTACTCGGGCACGCCCGAGCTCGCGACGACGGTCTTCGCCTTGCCGTTGGGCGAAATCCCGATGGCGTTGGCCCGTTCGGCCACCGCGTCGACGTACTGCCGCGCGGTGTCGACCAACTCGTCGAGCTGCAGATGCGCGCTCCGGAAGTTGGCCCCCACCACGTTCCAATGGGCCTGCTTGGCGATGAGGGACAGATCGACCAGGTCGACGAGCGTCGACTGCAACGCGTTGCCGGTGATCTCACGGTCGCTGTCGCTCAGCGGGCTCTTGATCGGAGAGTTGACCATTTCCAGTCCTTTCTCGAAGTTCTCAGACGGTCGCGGTGAGCGCGACCTCGATGTTTCCGCGGGTGGCGTTGGAGTACGGGCAAACCTGGTGGGCTTGCGCGACGAGCTCGTCGGCCTGCGCCTGGTCGAGACCGGGCAGCGAAACATTCAACGCGACGCTGAGGCCGAAGCCCTGACCCTGCTTGTGCAGGCTGACCTCGCCGGTCACGGTGGTCGCGGGGAGCTTGACCTTCCCCGCCCTGGCGACCGCCTGGAGCGCGCTGTGGAAACACGCCGCGTAACCGGCGGCGAAGAGCTGCTCCGGGTTGGTCTTCTCCCCGCCGGGGCCGCCCATCTCCTTGGGCACTGCCAGCGACTCGTCGATGACGCCGTCGGACGAGGTCACCTCGCCGTTCCGGCCGTCGCCACGAGCGGTTGCCACTGCGGTGTAGATCGCCTCAGCCATGTGTTCCCTTACCTCCATGTACGGACGCGCTCCGTTGAGCGCCTCACTGGTAACAACGTTCCCGTTCACGGGAATCGTGCCACCACATGGCAGGTATCACTCTCTTTATAGGCACCACTTCTGGTGGATACCCCAGTGATCGGCTGCTAAACGCGACGCTGTGCGAACTCCGTCACCTGGGCGCCGATGAGCCGCAGCGTGCGGACGGCCTTCTCCTCGGAGGCGCCGCCGGTCTCGTCGAACTTCACCTCGGCCGAGTTGAGCGATCCGCCCAACGGCGTCGGCCAGCCGCGCAGGGCGTGCGCGATGGTCCGGAGCTGGTCCAGCGTCGTGACGGCGGCCTGCCAGCCGTACGCGACGGCGGCGAGCCCCACGGCCCGGCCGTCGAGGTACGGGCGGCTGTCGTCGCGAAGATCCTCGACGTAGTCCAAGGCATTCTTGACCAGACCGGACAGCGCGCCGTGGTAACCGGGCGAGACGACGATGATCCCGTCGGCGGTGCGGACGGCCTCGATGAGCCGGGTCGCCTTCTCACTGCGTTCCAGGTCAGCGGCGTCATAGAAGGGCAGTAGGAGGTCTCCACCGGTGATCGCGCTGATGTTCGCGCCCGCTTCCGCGGCGCCGTCGAGCGCTATACGTAGCGCCCTTTCGGACTGGGAACCGTCACGAAGGGAGCCACCGATACCGAGCACGTTGACCGCTGCTGCTGAAGTCACGCTTTCGAGGTTAACCCCTCCAGTTAAGTGGAGGACCAGGATTTGGGACGGAGTCCTCGATCACACCTGGACCCGGTTCCTACTGGCGAGTAGCGTCCGGATCGGACCGCACGATACGGAGGAAGCATGTCGATACCGCTCCAAGTACGTATTCAGGCTGCCGGCGCCCAGTTGGTGTTCGCGCTGCCGCAGGTGGTCCGCAGGCTGATCGCGGGACGACCACTCCGGCTGGACGGCCAGGAACTCGCACTGGACGCGCAACTGCTTCTCAAACTCCAGCGGATTTCGAGGGCCGGCCTAGTGAAAGGCACCGTCGACGAGTCGCGGGCCAACCTGCTGGGTTCGCGGCATCTCGTCAGTGGCAAACCGCTCGAACCGGTCGCGACCCGCGAACTCGCGATCCCCGGCGAGGGCGGCGACATCCCCGCGACGCTCTACACACCGGGCGGGCTTCCGGAACCTTCCGGGCTGCTCGTCTTCTACCACGGTGGCGGCTGGGTGCTCGGCACTCGCGAGAGCCACGACACGACCGCGCGGTTCCTGGCCGTGCACGCCGGCGTCCGCGTGCTGTCCGTCGAATACCGCCTGGCGCCGGAACACCCGTTCCCGGCCGCGACCGCCGATGCCTTGGCCGCCTTCGACTACGCCCACGCGAAGGCCGGTGAGCTCGGCGCGGATCCCGCCCGGATCGCCGTCGGCGGGGACAGCGCGGGCGGCAACCTCGCCGCCGTGACGGCCCAGGTGACGACTCGGCGCGGTGGTCCGGCGCCGAAGTTCCAGCTGCTCTTCTACCCGGGGACGGATTTCAGCACGCGACGGCGATCCCGCGAACTGTTCGGCAAGGGCCTGTTCCTGACCGACGTCGACATGGACTGGTTCGAAGGCCACTACGTGCCGAAAGGCACCGACCTGACCGACCCGCGACTGTCGCCACTGCTCGCCGAGGACCTGTCCGGACTGCCGCCGGCGTATATCGCGACGGCGGGATTCGACCCGCTCCGCGACGAGGGCGAGGCTTATGCGAAACGGCTCCAAGAAGCCGGAGTTCCGACGGCGTTGAGCCGCCAGCCGGACCTCGTGCACGGTTATGTGAATTTCCTCGGAGTCGGCCGCCGATTCCGCGAGGCGACGATGGAAGCCGCGGGTGCACTCAGGTTAGGCCTCAGTTGAGGAAAGACATGAAAAGAATATTTCTTTAAACAGCCCTGTAAATAGCCGGAATCCGGTGCGGAATGACCTCCGCACCGGATTCCGGTTCCCCCCGATTATCGGTTCCGCTACGGGGTCGGCAGCGGAGCCGGAACGGGCACAGGCGGCACGGGAACGGGCAGTGCCGGGACTGGCAGCGGCGGGACGGGCACTCCCGGGACGGGCAGCGGCGGCAACGGGAGCGGGATCGGGAGCGCGGACAGCAGGCTCGACAGCAGACCCGTCACGGCGTTGAGCAGTGTCTTGAGCAAATCGGAGACGATGCTGAGCGGCGGCGGCAGGGACGGCAGCAGAGCGCCGACGTCCGGCAGTGGCGGCAGCTGACGCGGCGTGGCCTTGGGATTGTTGAGGATCCGGCCCGTCTCGTCGGAGCGGACCTTCGAGTCCGAGGCCCGTTCCTGCGCGTCGACCTGGATGGCGTACCGCTTCCCGGCCGCGACGTCACCCAGCAACGGGCTGAGCTTCTTCAGCGAGGCCTTCGTGGCGGCGACGTCGCCGGCGTAGGCCACCTTGGTCAGGTCGTCACGTGCCTGCAGGACCTGCGTGAACGCGGCCTCGGTACTGGACGATCCCTTCCCACCCGACGTGCTTGCGCCGGCCATGCTGCCCGAGGCCAACACCAGCAAACTACCCACCGCGACTACGGCGATTGATCGTGCAATGTTGCTTTTCATTGTTAATTTTCCTCCTGGCCTCAACGGACCCAACGGACTTAATGGGTACTCGCAGTGCCGGGGATACACCAGCCGATCACCGGTTAGAGCAGATTTCTAACCCTTACGTGCCGAATTCGATGTTGGCGATATCGCCCTCAATTGATTAACCCCCTGTCCTTGCGCATACCTCGGATGATCAACTTGACGGGACTGAAAATTTACTCTCCGCATTCACCTCACCCGTCTGAACATTCGGGTCACTCGTACTGGTGTATTCAGTGATCGTTTACCTTCATCACTCCGCTGGACTGCGGGTCGCCACTGCTCCAGATGAGGCATGTCCCCCACGGATGTACCACCACAGGTGTGACACCCACAATGTGAATCTCTATAGGTATGCGCAGGCCCATCACCAAAAAGCCGTCACCATAAACACAGAGCGGCCCGGCGAGCAGTGCTCGCCGGGCCGCTTGCCTCGTGGTGGGAGTCTCGGTGTTACTTCGTGAAC
>Ga0193717_1002289_pt1 | contig 11115 bp, 6 predicted proteins | sample U2c2metaG_FD_145900 | JGI IMG/M metagenome (GOLD analysis project Ga0193717, IMG submission 145900) | Soil microbial communities from a riparian zone of the East river system, Colorado, United States - U2c2 | ecosystem: Environmental > Terrestrial > Soil > Riparian zone | place: USA: East River...
GACTACCTGGTGCCCGGGATCATCCTGATGTCGGTGGGCTACGGCTGCTCGACGACGGCGCTGGCCGTCAACAAGGACATGACCGGCGGCATCATCGCCCGGTTCCGGACCATGGCCATCTCCCGCGGCTCGATCCTGACCGGACACGTTGCCGGCTCGACGATCCGGACACTGGTCAGCATCGCGCTGGTCGTCGGAATCGCACTGATGCTCGGATTCCGCCCCACCGCGGGCGTCGCCGGCTGGCTCGGGGCGATCGGGGTCATCGTGCTGCTCGTCCTCGCACTGACCTGGCCCGCGGTCGCGATCGGCCTGGCGGCCAAGAGCCCGGAGGGCACCAGCAGTTTCACCCTGGTGGTCCAGGTCCTCCCGTTCCTCAGCAGCGCGTTCGTCCCCACGGACTCGATGTCGGGCGCGGTGCGCTGGTTCGCCGACAACGAGCCCTTCACCCCGGTCATCGACACGCTGCGCGGACTGCTTCTGGGGACGCCGATCGGCAGCAGCGCGGCGATCGGCGTCGCGTGGTGCGCCGGGCTCGCGCTGGCCGGATACCTGTGGGCGCGGGCGTTGTTCGACCGCGACGCTCGCTAGCGTTCCTTCAATGCTGCCATGGCCGCGGCCCGTAAAGCGTCGTGATCGAGGCCGGCGTACGACGACACGGCGTCGTCGTACGCCGCCTTGTCGGCCTTCTCGGCGGCGAGCCGGGCACGGGCGGCGGACATGGTCGGCTGAAATCCCCGTACGAACCGGAAAGCCTCGGCGAGCGCGATCAGCCGCGCCCCCGATCCCGAGGCGCCGCGGTCGAGGTCCACCATGGCCAGTGCGAGCAGGAGCGCTCCGCAGATCGGGAAGGCCGAGGGCCGCGCGGCGGCGAGCATCCCCGACAACGTGGGCGGCAGTTCGCCGGTGATCTCCTCGACGAGGTCGAGCCTGCCGTGCTGGGCGTGGGCGATCACGGTCACGGCCTGGACTTCCCACGCCCACGGCTCCAAACCGAGCACCTCGGCGCTCTCGGCGACCCGGATCCGGTCCGAGGCCCGGCGCCACAGCCCCAGTCCGTGCTCGACGTCGCCCCGCGCGAGGAGGATCTCCGCGCCCACGCCCACATCGAACATCAGCACACCGGCCGTTTCGTCCCCGCCACCCAGCGCGCTGCGTTCCAGCCAGTGCTCCGCCTCGTCGACGTCACCGCACTGCAGGTTGGCGAGCACCATCGCCCATCGCACCCTGACCAACGCCGGCCCGGCCCCGATTTCCTCTAGCCCCCGCAACGCCACGCGCATATGGGGTAGCGCCTCGGTGGCCCGATCGAGTTGGAGCAACAGCTCAGCGACGCGGGACCGCGCGACCACACGCATCCACGGGGTTCCCTTGTCCTCCACCGCTTTGGCCATCCGCTCGGCGGCCTTCAGCGCGCTTTCCAAGTCGTCGGCGCGCTCGTGGACATAGCTGGCCACGCCGTTGGCCATCCCGGCCAGCAACGGTTCTTCGCTGTCGCACAAGGCATGCAGCGCCGCGTGGTCTTCGGACAGCGCACGCAGCACGATTTCGGTGGCCCGGGGCAGGGTTCCCGGCGGCATCGCCGGGAGACGGCGTAACAGCACCAGGAAGCGCGCCGGCGGTGCCCCCTGGATGAGATAGCCGTTGACCACGCCCACGATCGCGGCCGTCCGGGTGGCTTCGACGAACGCGGGCCCGGGCCGGAAATGCGACAGTGGCCACTCGATTTCCTTGGCCAGTGCCGCCACCCGGGTGAGGTTGGACTCGACCGTCCACAGACTCCCGAGCGCTGCCGCCGTCGCCGCCACGGTCGCGCCGTCCTGCCGATCGACGCCGTGCCGGAGCGCGTACACGAGATTGTCCTGCTCGGCCCTGATCCGTTCGGCGGCCACGACGACGTCGGCGCCGAAGACCGATTCGTGGTGCGCCAGCCCGAAATCCCGGGCCCAGCCGAGAAAACGGCCGAGCACCCGTTCGGTCTCGCCGGCCTCCTCGCGGCGGGCCGTGCTGAATTCACGCACGGTCTCCAGCATCCGGAACCGCGTACCCGGACCGGTGGCCGTCACCTTGAGCAGCGACTGGTCGACGAGATCCGCCAAGACCTCGTCGTCGCCGAGCACCTGCCGCGCGGCGTCCGCGGTGAAGCCGTCGGGAAAAACCGACAAGGCACGCATGGCCGTCTGCCCCGCGGGTTCGAGGAGGTTCCAGCTCCAGTCGACGACGGCGTGCAGCGCCTGGTGCCGCGGTGGCGCGTCTCGTGAACCACCGCGCAGCAAGGAAAACCGGTCCCCGAGCCGTCCGGCCAGCTCGGCGGCCGACATGACCCGGATGCGCGCCGCCGCCAGCTCGACGGCCAGCGGCAGCCCGTCCAGGTGACCACACAGCTCCTCGACCACGTCGGCGGGCAGGTCGACCTCCGGGCGGACCGCCCGGGCGCGCTGCCCGAACAGCTCCACGGTCGTCGGCAGGCTCAGCTCCGGCAGCGGGTACACCGATTCCGACGAAAGCCCGAGTGAAGCACGGCTCGTGGTCAGCACGCGGAGGTCTTCGCTCAGCGACACCAAGGCCCGCACGAGTTCGGCGGCGCCGTGGACGACGTGCTCGCAGTTGTCCAGCACCAGCAGCGCGCTCCCCGGGCCGAGGGCGGTGACGATGCCGCCGAGGAGGTCGGCGGCGCGCCCGGATTCGCCGACCCCGAGCGCCGACGCGACCTCGTTGACGACGTCGCCGTCCCCCGCGACCCCGACGAGCCCGACGAAAAACACGACCCGCTGTTCCGCCCGGCGGCTCACGACATGCGCGAGCCGGGTCTTGCCCAGGCCACCGGCGCCGACGATCGACGTCACCCGCGAGGTGCGCAGGAGTTCGGTCACCGCGGCGATGTCGTCGTCGCGGCCGAGCAGGGGGTTGGGCTCGTGCGCCACCCCGTGCCGGACCTCGGGCGTCTCGCCCTGCAAAAGCTGCTGGTAGACGCGCTGCAGTTCGGGACCGGGGTCGCTGCCGAGTTCGTCTCGCAGCGCCTGCCGATAGCCGTCGTAGCGCGCGAGAGCCGCGGACGGTCCGAGCGTCGCGGCCTCGCACCGCAGCAGCTCCGCCAGGATCTCCTCGTCGCGCGGACGCTCACCGATCAGCTCGGTGAGCGTCTCGATCGCCTCGGGCCGACGTCCCAGCCGCGCCTGCGCGAGCGCGCGGGCCCGCACGAGCGTCCGATACGTCACGGCGCGTTCGGACCGCAGCACGGACAACGGGTCGGCGAGTTCCGTGTCCCGGCTCGCGGGCCCGTCCCACAACGCCAGTCCCGTCTCGGCGTGCTCCAACGCCGACGCGTGGTCGCCGGCGCGGGACTGGCGCGCACTCGCGGACGCGCTGAGCAGGACGGCCGAAGCGTCGACCTGGTCCTCGCCCAGTGACAGCCGGTAGCCGACGGGCGTGCTCACAATAAGATCTGTGCCCAGCTGCGCCCGGGCCTGGGAGACGAGGACCTGGAGCGCCTTCGCCGGGTTCTCCGGCCGCGCGTCCGGCCACAGCGCCTCCACCAGCCGCGTGGTGCCGCACCCCGTGCGCAGGTCGGCCGCGAGGAGCGCGAGGAGACCACGCACCCGGGGGCGCGTGATCTCCTGCTCGCGGTACGACACCCGCGACAACAGAGCCAGCTCGATGGTCACCCAACGTAGGTTAGCCAATCCACGCCCGACTGGCTCACCACAACGTGACAGAACGAGATGTCGACATGTCGTGAAGTCTCGCGCGCGAGAGACCGCCATCTGTCGACAGATGGCGGTCTTCTAGGCCCAGCTCAACTGGTGCTGGACTCCCGGCTCCGATTCTTGGGCTAGTGCTGGGCAACAGCTTCGTAGAGCGGATGCCGCGCGGCGAGAGCGGATACACGGTCGCTCAGCGCGACCATCGCCTCTTCGTCGAACGGCAAGGTCAGGGCGTCGGCGAGGATGTCGGCCACTGCTTCGAAGTCTTCACGGGCGAAGCCGCGGGTGGCGAGTGCGGCGGTTCCCACCCGCAAGCCTGAGGTGACCATCGCGGACCGGGTGTCGAACGGCACGGTGTTGCGATTCACCGAAATGCCGATGTCGAGCAGCCGATCTTCGGCCTGTTTCCCGGTTAAGCCGGCATCGCGCAGGTCGACGAGGAGAAGATGGACATCGGTACCGCCACTGAGGACCTTGACGCCCGCCGAGGCCACTTCAGGATTCATCAGGCGGTCGGCGATGATACGGGCGCCTTCGGTCGTACGACGCTGACAGTCACGGAATTCCTCGCCTGCCGCGATCTTGAACGCGACTGCTTTCGCGGCGATGGTATGTGCGAGAGGAGCGGCCTGCTGCCCCGGAAAGACCGCGACGTCGATCGCCTTCGCGAACTCCTGCCGACAGAGAATCAGACCGCCACGAGGCCCGCCCAGCGTTTTGTGCGTCGTAGTGGTGACCACGTCCGCGTAAGGCACCGGGTTCGGGTGCTCCCCGGCCGCGACGAGCCCCGCGAAATGCGCCATGTCCACCAACAGGTATGCGCCGACCTCGTCGGCGATCTTCCGGAACGCGGCGAAGTCGAGCTGCCGGGGATACGCCGACCAACCGGCGATGATCAGCTTCGGCTTGTGCTCGTGGGCGAGGCGTGCCACCTCCACCATGTCGACCGTGGAGTCGGACGCTGTCACGTGGTAGGGAACAAAACGGTAGAGCTTGGCCGAGGAGTTCAAGCGCATCCCGTGGGTGAGATGCCCGCCGTGCCCGAGGTCCATCGCGAGGATCGTGTCACCCGCGTCGAGCAAGGCGTCGTAGGCGGCCGCGTTGGCCCCTGCGCCCGAGTGCGGCTGAACATTCGCGTGGTCCGCGCCGAAAAGCTCCTTCGCGCGTTGCACGGCGAGCTTCTCGACCACGTCGATATGCGCGCACCCGCTGCAGTAGCGGTGCTCCGCGTACCCTTCGGCCAGCTTGTTCATGAACACCGAACCCTGCGCGGCCATGACGGCCGGCGCGGTGTAGCTCTCTGACGCGATCATGCTCAACGTCGTCTGCTGGCGGTGGAGCTCGCCGGCGAGCTCAGTGGCGACCTCGGGATCGACTTCCGCGAGGGTTCGGACGAGCAAGCGGGTCTGGGTCAGGTCGGCGGTCATAGGAGTATTCCCTTCTGGGTAAGGCTTTTCAACGTATGGACGGTCTGGGCCAGTTCAGAGAAGACCGGGGTGGCGAATACGGCGTCGAGATCAAGCGGTATCGCGAGTTCAGCGCGCAGCTTCGTCGCGATTTCCACCGCTTCTCGTGGGCTTCCCCCGAGATCGAAGAAGTGGGCGTCGAGGTCGATGTCCTCGATTTCCAGTACGGCGGACCACGCCGCGGCAACCGCTTCTTCCGCGGGGCCGGTGCTATTCGACGCCGAATGGTCGGCGAACCGGCGCCTGAGTGCGGCGCGGTCCAGTTTTCCCACATCGGTGACGGGCAACTCGGGCACCGCCATGATGTGGGCCGGGATATCCGCTGGGGAAAGCCGCTTCCGCAGCTCGCGGCGAAGCGCGGCCGGATCAGTCGCTTGTGGACCGTCGAGCACGACGAACGCCACCAGGCGTGGAGAATTGTCGGCGCGGGTGATTCGTACGACCGCGGACGCCCGGACACCGGCCTGCCGGGCAAGCAATGCGTTCACCTGCTCGGGATTGACCTTGCCCCCGCCGATCCGCACGCCATCGGACGAGCGCCCGAAGACCTCCAATTCACCGTCCAACCGGATACGTGCCTGGTCTCCGGTGCGAAAGAACCGGTCATCGGGATCGTCACGGAACGGATTCGCGAAGAATGCGGATTCATTCTTGCCGACGTAACCGAGAGTGGCATACGGGGTACGAATATGCACTTGCCCGACTTCACCGCGCCCGCACGGTGTTTCGCTCGGAGTGAGAACGAAGATATCCGTGCCGTGCATGGCGCGTCCGGCCGGATGGATTCGCTCGTAGGCATCGCGGACAACGCGATGGGAGGCCTGGATCATGGTGCATTCGCTGGTCCCGTACAAATTGACCAGCTGGGCCCGCGGAGCGAGATCGTGCCACCGCTTCGTGAGTGCTCCGGTCAGTGGTTCACCCGAGAAGAAAAGGAGTCGCAAATCCTCCAGCGTGCCGACGCCTTCGGTGTCGCCCAACCAGCGTGCGGACAGCGAAGGCATCGTGTGCGCACTTGTCACCGCCGACTTCTTCAGCCAGCCGAGTATCGCGGCGTCGGCGGGGCGAAGCCCGGGATCGGCGGGTACGTGCAGGGAGCAGCCGCTGATCAGCGGGGTGAAAATGTCGCGAAGGACTCCGTCGGTGAAAAGACTGGTCAGCTGGGCACACCGGTCGCCCGGTTGGAAACCGAACTCCCGCTGTTGCCACAGAACGAAATGCGACAGGCTGTTGTGGCTGCCCAGGAGCGCCTTTGGCATACCGGTAGTGCCGGAGGTGAAGAAGATGTACGCCGGGGAATCCTCGGAAAAGGCGTTGACCGAACCACGGCCGTGTCGAAGGGTGGAAAGACCGTTTTCGGCGGAGAGAACGAGAACGTTCTCCGCCGCCGCGGTCGGCCACCAGCCAGGTGGTTCGTCCCCCAGCACGAGCATGGTCCGGGCTCGCGCGCTGTCCAGCATGGTCAGGCATTCGTGAGCCGGCCGAGCGGCGTTGACGAGGGCGACCACTCCTCCGGCGCGCCATACACCGAGCAGGCTCGCATACAACTCGAAGCAGCGGGCGGTGGTACAAATCGCCACCGTTTCCCCCGCGCCGTGGCCGATCGACAAGAGCTTGTCGGCGATTTGGCCCGCTCGATCCTGAAGCTCCCGGTACGACCAGGACCGGTCCCCGCTGACGAGCATGGGCGCACCGGGATCGAGTGCGCTCACCTGGTCGATCAGTTCGGTTATCAGCGGATACCGGCGTGTTCGCTGTTTCCGGGTGGCCGCCGACGAACCGGTATGGTCCGGGCCGGCGTCGAGTCGCACATCCTGAACCCTGACATTGGGGTTCTCCGCATTGCGCCGCAACAGAATTCGATAGGTGTCAAGGAACGCGTCGACGAATCCGGTGCTGAATCGGTCGGCGTCGTACCGCGCCTCCACCACGAGTTTCCGGCCGGCGAGCCAGAAACGTAATGCCAGCGGAAATTCCGAGTTGGCGACGGCGAGGTCGAGCACCGTCATGCGCAGTCCCGCGCACTCGGCACTGGCCGGAAGATCAGCGCCGGCCTCGAATCCTGCCTTGGCGAGCGGACCGCAGTCGAGGTAGTCCGCGGGCCGAAGCTTGGTGAGAAGGACTTCGACAGGCACGCCACCGCGGGATTGGGCCGCCGAGACGAGTTCGTGCGTCCTGCGCACCAGTTGCCGGAACGTCGGGTTGTCGGTCAGGTCGACGCGCAGCACCATGGTGTTCTCGAAGGGGCCCACCGTGGACTCGAGACCGTCCGGTCTGACCGGCAGCGCCACGGTCAGGTCGTACTCGCCGGTGTACCTCGCGAGCAGTTGAACGAAGGCCGCCAAGGGAATCGCCGTCGTTTCGTCGGCAAGCCATGCGAGACGCGGCATCACGTCGTGGTCGAGCGAAATACGCCGACGTCCGCGCTCGGTGACCGGCCCCGCCGCGGGAGCGCGATCCGCCGGCGGCACCACCGCGCAGTTGGCGTCGGCCAACTGCGACAACCAGGGAGCCGACTGGTGCGGTGCCGTGTCCTGAACAGGCCGGACCGGTGGCTCGGGGAACACGGGTTCGTTGCCCAGTACGAATTCCCGGTAACTCACCGCGAGGTCGTCGAAGAGAACGCGCATCGACGCCGAATCGGCCACCGCGCGGTGGGACACGAGCACGAGCACGTGCTCCTGTACCCGAAGACGAAGCAGCGCGACGCGAAGTACCGGCGCCGTCTCCAGGTCCAGCGGCTGGCGAATGGCGTTCGCCACCCAGTGCTCGATCGCTTCCCGCGAAGGGGGGTGCGGCGGATTTTCCCAGTCCTCGAGAGCCAATTCGATCCGCACCCGATCTTCGACACACTGCCGGAGCCGGCCGTCTTCGGCACGGAAGCCGACCCGCAGCATTTCGTGTCGATTGACGACGATGTCGAGCGCGCGCCGCAAGTTCGCGGTGTCCAGTGGCCCGGTCAGCTCGACGACCAGCTGCGTGCGCTGACTGAGCTCACCCGGACGGACCTGCTCCATCAGGCACAGTCGTTCCTGGGCACAGGACGGCTCCGGCCAGTCGTCTGGCTCCATCTACGATCATCTCCGTATTTCCGGACAGCCGTCCGCGGCGATCGCGGACGAACGTGAACTCGCGGACATGCGTCAGCGGCGGCGGTGTGCCTCGTACGGCGTGTGGTCGGGGGGCGGCCAAGCCGGTTCCGGCGGACGCGGTCGGCGAACAGGGCGAGGCCTTACGGTTACCGACGCTGCCGGCCGCGATACGGGAACCCGCCGCTGGCCGGTACGGGCGAAGTCGACCCTCGGCGGCGGTACCGCGAAGAACTGCACGGTCGCCGCGTCGGTCCAATCGCGTCTGTGCGGGACGACGGGCGCGGCCGGTACCGGGAAGAACCGTAGGGTCGCCGCGTCGGTCCAATCCCGTTCGAGGTAGAGGATGTCGGTCTTGGCGAGTGCCTCGTCAGCGGCGGGCAGCCTGCCCAGCAGCACGGCGGCGCCCGCCGCGAGGAGAACGACCAGCAGCGCCAGGCCGAAGATCGACGCGACGATGTTGACCGTGGTGGCGAGAAGACCGGCGGCGATGGTCGGCAAGGACGCACCGAGATACAGGGCGGCGAAAAGGCGGGAGCTCACGTGCGCCCGATTTTCGACCGGGCTCAGCGCGAGAACGCGGGTACTTCCGCCCCGCAAGCTGATCCCTCCGCCGAAGCCACAGACGACCACCGCCACGGCGAACAGCAGGAGCGAGCCCCAGAGGACCGCGACACTCAGCAGAACCGCGGCGATCGGCAGCGGAATGACCGCCACCGCCGGATTTCTCGAGGACGTGAGAACACCTGCCAGCAATTGCCCGACGGCCCCGGTGACAAACAGCGCGGCCGTCACCGTGCCCGCGGTCGACGTGCCCGCCACGTGCATGCGTTGTTCGAGAATCTGGCCGGTCATCGCGGTCAGAAAGCCGAACATCGCGAACGCGGCGACAAGAGTAGCGGCCGTGGCGCGATAATTTGTCTTCAACTGTGCCGGGATACGTTTTTCCTGGTGCTGTCGCTGCCCGGCAATCCGGGCACGAGAAACGGTTTCGGGCACCGCCGTCACGGCCAGCAAGACCACTGGCGAAAGCAGGATCAGTCCCACGACGTACGGGGCCACGAGCGGGTTCGGCGCCCAGCCGCTCACCATTCCCGCGAGGAATGTGCCGAGTGCCTGTCCGCCCATGTTGGCCGCTACACCGAGCATGGTCGCGCGCCCGGCACGGTCGTCACCGGCAAGGTCCGCCAGTTACGCCGGCAGCGCCGATATCGCCAGCCCGACAGCGATACCGGTGATTCCCCTGCTCAGATACAGCCCGGCCAGCGTCGGGGCGATCATCAGCACGATCTCGCCCGCGGCAGCCAGCACGACGGCCAGCAACATCACCGGTCGCCGGCCGATCCTGTCGGAGAGGAAGCCCACCCAGAGCAGAGTCATCAGGACCACGAGCGCATAGAACGCGTAGACGACGGTGATGTCGATCGCGGGCAGGCCGAGACGTTGGCGATACAACGAGTAAAGCGGCGTTGGCAGCGCACTCGCGGCCATGATGGCCAGATACACCCACGCCACCAGTAGCTCGTGTCGCAGCCGGACGCCGTGCACCGAATCTCCCCCGCAAAAACTGTCTTGTTTGAAACCAACTAACACCCCAGGCCCTGTATGGAATATGCCTCGATCACATTCAGCGGCAAGGGCTCAGACGCCGACTTGCACGAATCTTCGACCGCACCTGCCCGAACGCACCTGACCTGAAGGCGGCGATGGTGGCGCGGGGTTCGTGAGGGGATTCCCTAATTTCAGTCACGCCCCTTTTGAGGGCACGCATGCGCTTTCAGAACTGCCATAATATCAACCTGGCAGCGAAATCGTCGTGAGTGGCAATAAGTGTTAGAACACTTATTGCCACTCACGAGCCACCCACCCAAGCCACGAGATGTCGACATCTCGTGATACCCCGCGTCTGCAACTACCGCCACCTGTCGACAGATGGCGAAGGCTGCTACCCCACACCCCGCCACAATTGCCGGGCCATCAATATGTGCTTTCAGACAGCCGCTTAGGTCGGTGGGCGGACGCGGCGGTGGCGGATGGGGTCGTCGGCGTTGAGGCGGCCGAGGACGGCGGTGAGCAGCGCCTGAGCCTCGGCGACGCGGTCGGCGCCGAATTCCTCGGCCAGTTCCGCGTCGAGCGCGGCGCGATGGACGCGGGTCGCGCGCACCGCGGCGTCGCCGTGTTCGGTGAGGTGCAACAGTTTCAGGCGCGCGTCGTCGGGCGACGGCTTCCGCACGAGGACACCACGGCGTTCGAGATCGGCGACGGCTTTGGACGCGGCTTGCTGGGTCACGCCCATCCGCTCGGCGAGCGCGGTGATCGACAGCGGCCCGGCCAGGACGTGCTGAATCACGACGCCGTCGTTGAACCGCAGCCCGTCGAAGCCGTCGGCGGCCAGGCGGCGCTGGACCTCGTCGGTCATCGCCCAGCCCGCGAACAGAGCGACCAGTGACAGATCGAGCCGCGGTACCGTAGAATCCACAACCATGGTTGTGGATTCTAGCAGGGCCGCCCTCCTCGACGACTTCGTCCGGATCGCCCACCGCATCGTGTGGTGCACGCTCGTCACCGTCGACAGCCGGAGCCGCCCGCGTTCACGCGTGATGCATCCCTACTGGGAGCGCGACGAGAACGGCGTCACCGGCTGGGTTTTCACCCGCCCCACCCCGCTCAAGGTCGCGCACCTCGGCCGCACGCCGTACGTCTCGTGCTCGTACTGGGATCCCGCGCACGAAGTCGCCGTCGCCGAGTGCGACGCCGAATTCGCCGACGACGAACCCACCCGCCGCAAGGTGTGGGACCTGTTCGCCGCCGCGGCGGAACCCCTCGGCTACGACCCGCGCATCCTGGGCGCCGGCG
>Ga0193717_1002290_pt1 | contig 11106 bp, 12 predicted proteins | sample U2c2metaG_FD_145900 | JGI IMG/M metagenome (GOLD analysis project Ga0193717, IMG submission 145900) | Soil microbial communities from a riparian zone of the East river system, Colorado, United States - U2c2 | ecosystem: Environmental > Terrestrial > Soil > Riparian zone | place: USA: East River...
TCGACGCGAGCAGCCGTTTGGCCACTTCGGCGCCGAGCAGACGCACGTCGCCCTGCTTCAGGTTCGCGGTGTTCAAGACCTCCATGGTGGCCTCCTCGTCGATTTGGTCCTAAAGTAGCACTAAGCACTACTAGATCGGGAGTCCCAAATGGCGGCCAAGCGAACCTACGACGATCCGTGCGGGGTCGCGCGGGCCCTCGACCTGGTCGGCGAGCGCTGGGCCCGGCTTGTCGTACGCGAGCTGCTGCTCGGCCCGAAAAGGTTCACCGACCTGCGGCTCGGCCTGCCCGCCGCGAGTCAGAACGTGCTGACCCACCGCCTGCGCGAACTCGAAGCGAGCGGGGTCGTGCACCGCCGCAAACTCGGCCCGCCCGCCGGCAGTTGGGCTTACGAGCTGACCGAAATCGGCTACGACCTCGAGCCCGTGGTGCTTTCGCTGGCCCGCTGGGGGAGCCGGCTGCCGATGACGGCGGGCACCGACCTCAGCGTCGACGCGCTGATCATCGCGTTGAAGACGGCGTACGACCCGGCCGCAGACCCCGAGTTGCGCGGGGCTTTCGGTCTTCAACTGGGCGACGACGTCTTCCACGCCGAAGTCGCCGACAGCCGCGTCGCGCTGGCCCGCGGCCGCGCCACCAGCCCCGACGCCACCATCGAAACCAGCGCCGCGGTGTTCCGGTCACTGGTGTTCGGCGGCCATCGGCTCGCCGACGCCGACGCGAAAGTCGGCGGAGACGGCGAACTCATGGCGCGTTTCCTGGCGCTCTTCCCCCGGCCCAAACCCGCGCGATCGGCTTCGTGATCGTCAGCGGACAGATGCTGCCCGCCGACGTGCGGGAGTTCTTCCGCGACTTACGCTGAAAGTATGCGGCTCCTGCTGATCTCCGACACCCACCTGCCGAAACGCGCCCGGCAACTGCCCGCGCGGATCTGGGCGGAGGTCGAGCAGGCGGACGTCGTCGTGCACGCGGGCGACTGGGTAGAGGTCGGCCTGCTCGACGAGTTGGAGAGCCGTGCGCGCCGGCTGATCGGGGTCGCCGGGAACAACGACGGCCCCGAACTGTGGGAGCGACTCGGGGAGATCGCCACGGCGGACCTGGACGGCGTCCGCCTGGCGGTGATCCACGAAACCGGCTCGGCGCAGGGACGCGAAAACCGTTGCGCGGCAAAGTTTCCCGACGCGGACGTGCTCGTCTTCGGTCACAGTCACATCCCGTGGGACACGGTCGCCCCCGGCGGCCTCCGCCTGCTCAACCCAGGCTCGCCCACCGACCGCCGGCGTCAGCCGTACCACACCTACCTGACCGCGACCATCGCCTCCGGCTCCCTCGGCGACGTCGTCCTCCACACGCTGTAACGCCGTGAAGAAAGCCGGGATTGCAGATAGTCTGTGAGTTAGACTATGTTGAGGACAACATGAATCGAGGAGCAGCCGGATGAGTGAACGGCATTGGCTCACCCGGCGCACGAGCCTGGTCGCGACCAAGGCGCCCGACGTCCGGCACAGCGAGAAGCGGGTGCTCCACGAGGACACTCGGCCGACCGTGCCCGAACCCGGTCCGGAGGTCGCGTTCACCGGGCGCGGGCTGTCCGCCGGGCAGCACCTCGTCGACGTCCACGACCACTACCGCCACGAACTCGGGCAACTCCGCGACCTGCTGTACCGCGTGCGGCGCGGTGCCACCCAGGCAGGTGACGCCCGCGGCGAGCTGAACAAGCTCGCGCTGCGCACCAACGACTGGAACCTGGGCGGCGTTTGCCGGGCCCACTGTGTGGCGCTGAACCAGCACCACACCATGGAGTCGTACTCCATTTTCCCTTACCTGCAACGGAGACAGCGCACCGTGAAGCCGGTGATCGACCGGCTCACCGAGGAGCACCACGCCATCGAAGAACTACTCGAAGGCGTGGACGCCGCGCTGGTTCACCTCGCCAGGCAACCCGGCGAATTCGGTCCCATCACCGAAGCCGTCGACCTCTTGACCGACACGCTGCTCTCCCATTTCGCCTACGAAGAGCGCGAACTGATCGCACCGCTGTCGCGCTATGGATTCTTCCCCGGGCAGGTCTAAAGCGCGTGTCCCACGGTGGCGAATGGGCTCAGGTGCGACTGGACCGGCCGTTGACCGTGGCCGATCTCGCGGCGCACGCGGCCGTCAGCCAGGCCACGCTGCACCGGCGGTTCCAGGTCGAACTCGGCACCACGCCGCTGGCTTGGCTCACCGCCGAACGCGTGACACTGGCCTGCCGCCTGATCGAACGCGGCGAACTCCGGCTGGACCTGGTCGCCAGGGCCAGCGGGCTCGGCACCGCGTCGAACCTGCGTGCCCAGTTGCGGAAGCGGACCGGGCTCACACCGACGGCCTATCGCCGCCGCTTCTCGCTGGCAACCTAGGCGGACTCGTCGCAGGCCGGGTCGTCGAGACTGGTGTGGATCCGGGCCAGAAGTCCTTCCAGTACCCGGATTTCCTCGGCGTCGAGCCCCGCGAACAACTGCTGCTCGACGGCGGTGAGGGCACCGTCGACGGCGCAGAGCACCTCGGTGCCCTTGTCGGTGATCTCGACGATGTGGCGGCGCCGGTCGGACGGGTCGCGGCGGCGCTGGGCGAGTCCCTGGGTTTCGAGCTCGTTGAGGATCGCCACCACGATGCTGGGATCCACCTCGAGCACCTCGATGAGCATCTGCTGGCTGAGTGCCCCGGTGGCGAGGTTCATCAGGGTCGCGGACTGCCTCGGGGTGAGCCCGGTGACGCCGAGCGCCTTGCGGATCCGCACGTTCGTGATGGCACCGTGGCGCGCCAGCAAGAGCCCCAGGCGCTCGGCGCCGGGGGCCTTCAACGCATCTTCGGTGGCCACTGCCGCATCATACCAATGTGAGGATCGTCTACTCACTAGATGATTGAAGACCTTCAACGATCTGCTAACGTCAATGGCATGACGAACCTTTTCGAACCGATCTCAGTGGGCGCGACCAAGCTCGCGAACCGCATCGCGATGGCCCCGATGACGCGTAACCGTGCAGGTGAGGGCGAGATCGCCACCCCGCTGATGGCCGAGTACTACCGCCAGCGCGCGTCGGCGGGCCTGATCGTCACCGAAGCCACCCAGCCCAGCCGGCTCGGCCAGGGCTACCCCGCGACCCCCGGGCTGCACACCGACGAGCACGTCGAGAGCTGGACGCAGGTCACCGAAGCCGTCCATGCCGAGGGCGGCGCCATCTACGTCCAGCTCATGCACGCCGGCCGCGTCGCGCACCCCGAGCTGTTCGGTGGCGAGCCGCAGCTCGGACCGTCGCCGGTGGTTGCCCCGGGCCAGTCCATGACCCCGAGCGGGATGAAGGACAACGTCGCCCCGCGTGAGCTGACCGACGCCGAGATCCACGAGGTGATCGCCGACTTCGCCGACTCCGCGCGCAAGGCGATCGACGCCGGGTTCGACGGCGTGGAACTCCACGGCGCCAACGGTTACCTGATCCAGCAGTTCCTTTCGGTCTCCGCCAACACTCGCACCGACCAGTGGGGTGGCTCCGCGGCCAACCGCGCCCGCTTCGCCGCCGAGGTCACCCACGCCGTCGCGAAGGCCGTCGGCCCCGAGCGCACCGCGCTGCGGATCTCCCCGACGGCGTCCTACCAGGGCATCGACGAAGGCGACTCGGCCGAGCTCTACCGCGAGCTGCTGAGCCAGATTTCCGGTGTGCCGCTGGCTTTTCTGCACGTGATCGAGGCGCCGGGACAACGTGAGCTGACCAAGCAGCTGCGCGCCGACTGGTCCGGGAAGCTGATGCTCAACCCGCACCGCGACGTCGAGCCGCTGCCGCCGCACGAGGCCGGCCGTGACGCCATCGAGGCGGGCGCCGACATCGTCTCCTTCGGCTCGTCCTTCCTGGCCAACCCCGACCTCCCGGCCCGGCTCGCGGCGGAAGGCCCCTACAACCCCGCGGACCACGCCACGTTCTACGGCGGCGACCACGCCGGTTACACCGACTATCCCGCCCTGAAGGACGCATAAATAGGGCGGCCGTTACTAGCGCTTTCCACCCGAATGGGCGATAGGGTCTCGGACCATGCAACTGAGGCGTCTCTGGGCTTTGCTCCTTTTGGCCGGAATCACCCTGCTCGCCGCGGCCCCGCCCGCGATGGCACACGTCGTCCTCCAGCGCAGCAACCCCGCTGAGGGGAACACGCTGTCCACCGCGCCGTCACAGATCGAGCTGACCTTCGACAAGAACGTGACGCTGCCGTCGGAGCCGATCACGATCAGCGGCTCCGACGGTGCGGCGTGGACCCTCGGCACGGCCGCCGCCTCGGGCACCACCGTCACCGCGCCGGTCCAGGCGGCCGGGGCCAACGGGACGTACCGGCTCAACTACCTGGTGATCGGCGACGACGGCCATCCCGTGTCCGGCTCGGTGAACTTCCAGCTCGGTGAGGGCGGCTCGACGCTGACCAGCTCCAGCGCGGCGTCGGGCTGGGTGTGGTTCCTGGGTGCGGCGGTACTGGGCGGGATCGTCCTGGTGTTCTTCATGGTCCGCTCGCGCCGCTCGGTTTAGGGCGGCAGGTAAGAATGGTCGCGTGCCGGACGACGTAGACATCGCGACCCCTCGCACCCGCAACCGCTGGGGCGAAGGCGAACGGCTGCGCGGCGAGATCCTGGACGCCGCCAGCAGGCTGCTCTCCGAGCTCGGCGGGGAGGACGGGCTCACCATCCGTGGTGTGGCGCGCGCGGTCGGGATCGCGCCCGCGAGTATCTACCAGCACTTCACCGACCGGACGGCGCTCGTCCAAGGCCTGCTGGACCACGAATTCGCGCGCCTTCGCGCGGTGATGCTGGCGGCCGACGAAAGGCTCGACCCCGCGGACGTCGTCGGCCGGGTCCGGGCACAACTGCACGCGTACTGCGATTTCGCCGTCGCGAACCCTGGTCATTACCGGCTGATGCTCAGCGATGGCGCGGACCGCACGTCGCCGGACGCGCGGCCTTCGGGTCCGCTGATCGACGTCATCGACACCCTGGTCGCCGCGTTCGAGCGCTGCGCCGAAGCCGGGCACAAGCTGCGCGTGCCGAGCGACCGCGCGGCCGTCGTCGTGTTCGTCGGCGCGCACGGGCGGGTCGCGCTGCTGCACAGCAACCCGGGGGAGCGGAATGCCCAGCACGTCCGTCCCTTCGTCGACGAACTCGTCTCCCTCGTCCTCGACTAGTCGGCTTTTTCCCTTTCCTCCCAACGTGGTTAGTCCTTTGAAGTGATCTTCGCCGCCCTCGCCGGACAACTTCCCACCAGGTTGCCTAACATGTGTTCAGTAAGTATCCGAACATTCGTTCGGTAACTCTGTGTACTTGGAGGCACGATGACGGAAACTCTGTCGGCGTACCCGATGGCCCGCCAATGTCCGTTCGACCCGCCGCCCGAGCTGGACCGGATGCAGCACGAAGCCCGGATCTCGCGGGTGAAGCTGTGGGACGGCAGCACGCCGTGGATCCTCACGCGCTACGACGACGTCCGCGACATGCTCAAGGACCCCCGCGTCAGCTCGAACAGCGACCTCCCCGGTTATCCGCACATCAGCGAAGGCGCCGCCGCCCGGCGGAGCCGTTCCAAGGCGTTCATCAACCTCGACGACCCGGAGCACGCCGCCCAGCGCCGCCTGCTGACCTCGGACTTCATGGTCAAGAAGATGGAGGCCCTGCGCCCGCGCATCCAGCAGATCGTCGACGGCCTGATCGACGACCTGCTCGCCGGGCCGAAGCCCGCGGACCTCGTCGAGGCGTTCTCGCTGCCGGTGCCGTCGCTGGTCATCTGTGAGCTGCTCGGAGTGCCGTACGCGGACCGCGGCCGAGTCCGTCGCCGCGACCGAGGAACTTCTCGGTTACCTCGGCGACCTGGTGGACAAGAAACAGAGCGCCCCGGCCGACGACGTGCTCAGCCGGCTCGCCGTCGAGCAGCTGGGCACCGGCGCGATGACCCGCGAGCAGGTCGCGAACATGGGCCTGCTCCTGCTGGTGGCCGGGCACGAGACCACGGCGAACATGATCGCGCTGGGCACCGCCGCGCTGCTGGAAAACCCCGCGCAGTTGGCCATGGTCCGTGGGACCGACGACCCGAAGCTGATCGCCAACACCGTCGAGGAGCTCCTCCGCTACCTCAACATCACGCACTCCGGCCGGCGCCGGGTCGCGCTCGAGGACATCGAGATCGGCGGACAGCTCATCCGCAAGGGCGAGGGCATCATCGTCGCCAACGACATCGCCAACCGCGACGAGAGCGCCTTCCCTGACGCCGACAGCCTGGACGTCCAGCGCAAGGCCCGGCACCACGTGGCGTTCGGCTACGGCGTCCACCAGTGCCTCGGCCAGCCGCTGGCGCGGGTCGAACTGCAGGTCGTCTACAGCACGCTCTACCGCCGTATCCCGACCCTCGCGCTCGCGAAACCGGTGGAGGAGCTGGATTTCAAGCACGACATGGCCGTATACGGGGTGCATTCGCTCCCCGTCACCTGGTGAACAGAAAAGGATAGCGTTATGAAAATAATGATCGACCAGCACAAATGCGTCGGCTCCGGGCAGTGCGTGCTCGCGGCACCGGATGTCTTCGATCAGCGTGACGAGGACGGAATCGCCGTACTACTGCAGGACAATCCCGCGGAAGAACTGCACGCCGAGGTCCGGGAAGCGGCCCAGATCTGCCCCGCGGTGGCCATCGCACTGGTCGAGTCGGCGGAGATAACCCGCTGACCAGGCCTTTCAAGAAAAGTCGAAAAGTTCCAAGATTTCTTTGAACCGGTTCGGGAGCCGATCCGTGTAGTTGGCATAAGGCGCCAGAAGAACTGGAGCCGATCGCCAAATCACTGGAGAAAAATCCCATGTCTCGCAAGCATGTTGTGTTCCTTGCTGCCTTCTTGACCGCCGGAGCGGCCCTGCTGTCGGCCTGCGGCACAACGGACGCCGGCACTCCGTCGGCTTCCCCGGCCGCCGCCTCGTCGGCAGCCGACGCTGGCGACGAGGCCGCTCCGGCGAACCTGATCTCCGGTACCGCCAAGGCCAACAATGCCCCGGCCAAGACCGGCGACTGGGCCACCGGCCCCAGTGGCACCTCGGACGACGCTTCTCCCGCGGTTTCCCGCACCTGGACCCAGCTCACCGCGAGCAAGGCAGGCGAGCTCAACCCGGTTCTGGTCAACGGTGCCGGCCGCACGCTCTACCGCTTCGACAACGACACCGCCAAGCCGTCGAAGTCCAACTGCAACGGCGACTGCGCGAAGACCTGGCCGCCGGTCATCGTGACCCCGGGCAGCAAGGTTTTCATCGCCGGTATCAAGAAGTCCGCGGTCGGCACGGTCAAGCGGGCCGACGGCCAGCTCCAGATCACGGTCGGTGGCTGGCCCGCCTACACCTTCTCCAAGGACAAGAAGGCCGGTGACACCTTCGGCCAGGGCGTCGGCGGTACCTGGTTCGGCCTGACCCCGACCGGCGCCAAGGCCGCCGGCGGCGCGGCCGCACCGGTCACCCCGCCCGCTTCGGACGCCCCGGCCGGCAAGCCCGCGACGAGCGCGATCCTGTTCGACGACGCCAACTTCTCCGACAACGGTGCCTCGCAGGGCGTGTCCGGCAAGGGCTGCCAGAACGTCCCCCGCCCCGGAGTGACCTCGTCGATCTCCGCCGGCGGCACGATGAAGCTGTGGACCGGCAAGGACTGCACCGGCAAGTCCACCGTCATCAACGACGACGTCACGGATCTCTCGACCATCGGGTTCGACAACAACCTGGTCTCCGTATTCTTCAGCTGATCGGTGAAAGCCGGTCTGACCTTTCGGTCAGGCCGGCTTTCCTCGTTCGCTTTCTTCACGGAACTCAGCCATATTCGTTTCATGTGCGATTCGGAAAAGGAACAGAGATCATGGTGTCGTTGACTTCGCGGATCGCCGGGGCGGCCACCCTGCTGGCAGCTGTCGCACTCATCTCCGGCTGCACGTCGCCCGTGGCGGGCACCGCGGCCGTGAACCGGCCCGATCCGGCGAAGGTCGCGGGACTCGACATCACCACCGGCCCGAGCGGTCCGAAGCCCGGGGTGCAGGACGCGGGCGTGCCGGTACGCAACGGTGACGGCGGCGCGATCGACCGGCTCGCGGTCAACGCGGTCGCCGACGTCCAGCAGTACTGGACCGAACAGCTGCCCGCGAACTTCGACCAGAAGTACCAGCCGGTCCGGCAGCTGACCTCGTACGACTCCAACGGTCCCGCCTTGGAGCTCTGCCGTACTTCCACCGCGGGCCTGGTCAACGCGTTCTACTGCTCGGCCGACGACTCCGTCGCCTGGGATCGCGGTGAGCTGCTCCCGATGCTCAACGACTCGTTCGGCCCGATGTCCGTGGTCACCGTGCTCGCCCACGAACTCGGTCACGCCGTGCAGTTCCGGCTCGCCGCCGCGGGGCTCGCCGACCCGGCCGCGCCGTCGATCGTCAAGGAACAGCAGGCCGACTGCTACGCGGGCAACTTCTTCCGCTGGGTCGCCGAGGGCAAGTCGCCGCATTTCCAGGTCTCCACCGGGCCTGGCCTGAACCAGATCATGGCCACCCTGTTCTTCATCCGTGACTCCGCGGGCAGCAGTTTCGACTCCGAGGGCGCGCACGGCAGCGCGTTCGACCGGGTCTCGGCGTTCCAGTTCGGCTTCGACGAGGGCCCGAAGCGCTGCGCGAAGATCGACGCCGCCGAAGTCGCGGCCAGGTCGACGCAGACGGAGTTCAGCCCGCGGGAACAGGATTCCGGGCTGGGCAAGGGAAATCTCCGCGTCGACGACACCGACGCCCTGCTGAACCTGGAGAAGACGCTGCGTGACGCGTTCCAGCCGACCGGTGCCCAGCCGCCGACGATGTCCGTCCGCGCCGCGAACTGTGCCGACGCCAAGCGCACGTTGCCCGCGGCGTACTGCCCCAGTACGAATGTGGTCAGCCTCGACACCGCCGCGCTGGTCAAGATCGGCTCGCCGCCGCGCCGGGGCACCACCGGAGGGATCGGCGACTTCGCCGCCTTCGCCGAGATCGCTTCGCGCTACACGTTGTCGGTCCAGCGGGCCGCCGGGTCCTCTTTGGACGGTCTGGCCACCGGCCAGCTGACGGCGTGCCTCACCGGCTCCTGGGCGGGCACCATCACCCCCGGCAAGAACCCCGCGCTGGAACTCTCACCCGGCGACCTCGACGAGGCGATCGCCGAGCTGCTCTCCCCGACGACCCTGATCGCCTCCGACGTCAACGGCGCCAGCGTCCCGTCCGGCTTCGCCCGCGTCGAGGCCTTCCGCGACGGCTTCTACGCCGCCAACCTAGCCACCTGCACCAGCAAATACAGTGCGTAACACGCCTACCCAGACGCGCAACACGGCTGCACAGGCGGGAAACATGACTACGGGAGTGGGAAACATCGTGTTTCCCACTCCCGTAGTCATGTTGCACGTTCCGGTAGGTGTGTTACGCGTCTGGGGCGAGCCAGAGGACGCCGGCGGGCGGGAGTTGCAGGATCGCGGAGGCCGGGCGGCCGTGCCAGGGGGTGAGGTCGGCCTCGACCTCGCCGAGGTTCCCGACACCGGAGCCGCCGTAGAGCTCGGCGTCGGTGTTGACGACTTCGCGCCACTTGCCGGGGAACGGCAGGCCGACGCGGTAGTCGAGATGCGGGGTGCCGGCGAAGTTCGCGACACACGCGAGCTGCGAGCCGTCCTCACCGATACGAAGGAAACTCAGCACGTTGCCGCCCGAGTCGTTCGCGTCGATCCAGGAGAAGCCCTCGGGACGTGTGTCGCCGCTGAACAGCGCGGGCGAGTCCTTGTAGACCCGGTTGAGGTCGCTGAGCAGGCTTTTCACCCCGCCGTGCAGCGGCTGCGCCAGCAGGTCCCAATCCAGTGACCGCGACTCGGACCACTCCTGCGGCTGCCCGAACTCGCCGCCCATGAACAGCAGCTGCTTGCCAGGATGCGCCCACATGAACGCCAGCAGCGAGCGCAGCCCGGCCGCCTTGTTCCAGTCGTCGCCCGGCATGCGCTCCCACAGCGAGCCCTTGCCGTGCACGACCTCGTCATGCGACAGCGGCAGCACGAAGTTCTCACTCCATGCGTACACCAGAGAGAAGGTCATCTCGTTGTGGTGGAACGACCGGTGCACCGGCTCGTGGCTGAGATACTGCAGCGAGTCGTGCATCCAGCCCATGTTCCACTTGAACCCGAACCCGAGCCCGCCGAGATGCGTCGGCCGTGTGACACCGGGCCACGCCGTCGATTCCTCGGCGACCATGACCACGCCGGGGTGTCGCTTGTAGACGGTCGCGTTCAGCTCCTGCAGGAACCGCACCGCGTCCAGGTTTTCCCGGCCGCCGTACTGGTTCGGCAGCCACTCGCCTTCCTTGCGCGAGTAGTCGAGGTACAGCATCGACGCGACGGCGTCGACGCGCAGCCCGTCGAGGTGGAACTCCTCGATCCAGAACAGCGCGTTCGCGACGAGGAAGTTGCGGACCTCGTTGCGCCCGAAGTCGAACACGAGCGTGCCCCAGTCGGGCTGCTCGCCGCGGCGCGGGTCCGCGTGCTCGTACAGCGGCGTCCCGTCGAACCGGGCCAGCGCCCAGCTGTCCTTCGGGAAATGCGCGGGCACCCAGTCCACGAGGACGCCGATGCCGCGCTGGTGCAGATGGTCGACGAAATAGCGGAAGTCGTCCGGGGTACCGAACCGCGACGTCGGCGCGTAGTACGACGTCACCTGGTAGCCCCACGAACCGCCGAACGGGTGCTCGGCGACCGGCAGCAGTTCCACATGCGTGAAGCCGGTCTCGGTGACGTAGTCCGCCAGCTGCTCGGCCATCTCGCGGTAGTCGAGCCCTTGGCGCCACGAAGCCAGGTGAACCTCGTAGACGCTCATCGGCGCGTTGGCCCAGTTCGTGGCCTCGCGCTGGGCTTCCCATCCGGCGTCGCCCCAGGTGTAGCTCGACTGCGTCACGATCGACGCCGTCGCCGGGGGGACCTCGGTGGCGAACGCCATCGGGTCGGCCTTGTCCTGCCAGGTGCCGTCCGCGCCGAGGATGCGGAACTTGTAGTGCGTGCCGACCGAAGTGCCCGGGATGAACAGCTCCCAGACC
>Ga0193717_1002291_pt1 | contig 11104 bp, 10 predicted proteins | sample U2c2metaG_FD_145900 | JGI IMG/M metagenome (GOLD analysis project Ga0193717, IMG submission 145900) | Soil microbial communities from a riparian zone of the East river system, Colorado, United States - U2c2 | ecosystem: Environmental > Terrestrial > Soil > Riparian zone | place: USA: East River...
TGGCCCGGCGTCTCCAGCACGCGCCCGACCATCGAGCCGACCTGCACGACGTCGCCTTCGCGCACCGTCACGTCGATGTCGGGGATTTTCGGCGCTTCCTTGCGCGGCGCGACGACGCGGCAGAGATGCTTCTTCTTCAGCTCAGTGATGCCGGCGGTATGATCGGCGTGATGATGGGTCACCAGGATGTCGGTGAGGCGCCATCCTCTTTCGGCGAGCGCGGCTTCGACCGGGGCGGCCTCCGGCGCGTCGATCGCGGCGGTCGATCCGGTCTCCGGGTCGTGCAGCAGCACGCCGTAATTGTCCTTGAGGCAGGGGAAGAGATGGGTCTCGGCCGGCATGGTTGGCTTGCTACTCCTGCTTGGCGGCGGCAAGCTACCACGGCTTTTCGACGGTGGATGGGGGAATTTCGCCCAATTCACCCGAACGCTGCGGGGCGTGCCTGGTTCCCGTCTTGTCACTCGGAGCATTCGCCGCGATGTCGCTTGATGTCGTCGACCTGCGCAATTTCTACGCCCAGCCGCTGGGAACGGTTGCGCGCCGCTTCGTGAGCCGCGGCATCCGCACGCGCTGGGCCGACATGCGGGCGCAACGTATCGCGGGCATCGGCTACGCCACGCCCTACCTCGGGCTGTTTCGCGAGGAGGCGGAACGGTGTTTGGCCTTCATGCCGGCCGCGCAGGGCGTTGTGAAATGGCCGTCGGCGCGTCCGACGCTGACCGCGCTGGTCGAGGAACTCGACCTGCCGTTGGCAGACGCGGCTGTCGACCGCGTGCTGCTGGTGCACGCGCTGGAAATGTCGCACGACGCCGAGGCGATGCTGCGCGAGGCTTGGCGCGTGCTCGCGGCAGGCGGGCGCCTGCTCGCCGTGATCCCGAACCGGCGCGGCGTCTGGGCGCGCACCGATACGACGCCATTCGGCCACGGCCGGCCCTATTCGCGCTCGCAGATCACCACGCTGTTGCGCGAGACCTGGTTCACGCCGACCGGCTGGGGCGAGGCGCTGTACGTGCCGCCGATCGCGCGCAACTGGTTCTTGCGTTCGGCGGGAGCCTGGGAACGCACCGGCGCGACGCTGTCGGCGCCGTTTGCGGGCGTGCATATCGTGGAGGCGACCAAGCAAGTTTATCGCGCAATCCCTGCGCGGCGCGAGCGGCGCCGCCTGGTGCCGGCGCTCGAACCGGTGCTCGCTCCTTCCGGCGGAGCAGCGCGCAGCAGTTAGGTTCCGCCTGAATCGTCCGGGCGGTCGCCGCCTTGCGGGGCGGCATTATCGCGCGGGCCGCGATGGCGCCGGCGGCGGCGATGCAGCGGAAAGCGATCCGGCTGCCCGCCATTCTCGTAACCGTTTGGACCCGGCGGCTGCGGTTGCGGCGCGCCGCCGGTGATGAACGCCGGGAGGCCGGGATCGACGTTGCCCGGCTCGGGCTGCGGCACGCGCGGCTGGTGGCGCACCTCGGGCGGCTGTGCGTCGCGCATCTCGCGCGGCTGATAGGGCTGACTGTCGCGCGGCACGAACGGCTGCGCATTAGGCGGAATGTAAGGCTGCGGCTGCTCGCGCCCGCCGAAAGACTGATCGGGGGCGAAGGGCTGCCCGTCGTCTCCGCCATCCTCGAACTCTTCGGCGCGCGGCTGGAATTGCTGGTCGTTGCCGTTGCCGCCGCCTTCCTGCCGTTGCGGCTGGAAATTCGGATTTTGCTGGCGGAACTGCTCGTTCGCCGTCGCGATCAGGCGGAAATAATGCTCGGCGTGCTGGAAGTAGTTTTCGGCCGAGACCGGATCGCCGGAGGACTGGCTATCACGCGCAAGCTGGAGATACTTCTCCGCCACGTGATGCGCCGTGCCGCGAATCTTCACGTCGGGGCCGTTGGATTCATACACCCGTGTCAGCGGGTTGTGGCTGCGGCGGTTGTTATTGTTGTTATTATTGTTGTTGTTGCGCCCGCGCATGCGCTTGTTGTGATGATGCTGCTGACCGTTTCTCATGGCGTGTTGTTCAACGACTCCTGATTTGCCGCGGCTCTGACCCGCCGGCGTCTGACCCAGCCCAAATCCGGCGTTTGGCGCCGGCACCAGAAATCCATGTCGCCATCACCATCACCATGGCGCCGTGGCCAAGCCACGCGTCATGCGCCGTCAGGCGACGATCCTTGTCGTGTCTGAACATCCTTCGTCCGCCGCGGTCCTGCCGCAGCCTGGCTCACCCTTTGGCATGCGCGCGGCGGGCTTGACGCCCGGCATGCGCTCAACCGGTGAAAGCTTTCGAATCCCGATGCAGCGAAGCGTCGTTTCCCTGAAGTGGAAATGTCCTCATTCGCCCTATCCGCACCGCCGCCTCACGGAGCCTCGCTCCGGGCCTTTATGAGGCAGTGCGCTACCCAATCTGGGATCGATTCCGTGACCCGACCCTAATCGGTCTTTTGCGACATTCCAAGCGGTTTTTTGGCCTTCTGATACCGCGGTGGAACTTGCTCCGTATTGTCACTAATGCGTTGCAATCAGCCCTTCTTGGCGGCGATCGCACGCGCCATACCGGCAAGGTCGTGGCGCGTCCCGGCGATTGCAAGCCCTGCCGCCGCAAACAATTCGCCAACCTGGCGCTCCTGCCCGGCGCCGATCTCAACCACCAGATGGCCGGCGGGCTTGAGCAGCCGGGGCGCGTCCGCCGCCATGGTCCGATAGGCCGCAAGCCCATCCGCGCCGCCATCGAGTGCGTGGCGCGGATCGTGGTCGCGTACCTCCGGCGCGAGCCCGGCAATGTCGGCGCTCGCCACATAGGGCGGATTGGAGACGACGAGATCGAATGGGCCATCGAGTGCCGTAGCGTAGTCGGAGACTACGAATTCCGCGCGTCCGCCAAGTCCGAGTTGCCGAGCGTTCGCACGCGCGACGCCGAGCGCACGCGCATCGATATCGGTCCCGATCCCCTGCGCGTTCGGAAGTTCTGACAGAAGCGCCAGCAGGATCGCGCCCGACCCGGTTCCGAGATCGGCGATATGCAGCGTGCGCGCGCGTTCGCCATCTTGGTCAAGCAACGCAAGCGCCAGTTCGACGACCGTTTCGGTTTCGGGGCGCGGGACCAGCACCGCAGGCGTGACGGCGAGCGGCAGGCTCCAGAATTCCTTCCGGCCGACGATGCGTGCGACCGGCTCGCCGGACAGGCGGCGCGCCGCAAGTCGCTCGATGTCGGACGCCGTCAGGCCCGAGAGCTGCTGCGTCCCGGCTGCCGCGAGACCCGCATGATCAGCCCCAGCGCATGGCCGATCAGAACGCGCGCATCGAGCTCCGGCGACTCGATACCCACTGCTCGAAATTGCTCCACCAAGGCGCGGCGCGCATGCGCAACCGATGCGCCACGCAATGCCGCGATCACGCGTCTTCCGCGGCGAGCAGCTCAGCCTGATGCTCCTGCACCAGCGCGTCGATGATCTCGCCCAGCGCCTCTCCGTCTATGATCTGCGGCAGCTTGTAGAGCGTGAGGTTGATGCGGTGGTCGCTCACGCGTCCCTGCGGAAAATTGTAGGTGCGGATGCGCTCCGAACGATCGCCGCTGCCGACCTGGCCGCGCCGGGCCGCGGCGCGTTCTGAATCGAGCTTCTGTTTCTCGGCATCGTAAAGCCGTGCACGCAACGTCGCCATCGCCTTGGCGCGGTTCTTGTGCTGCGAGCGCTCCGCCTGCACGACGATCGCGATGCCGCTCGGCAGATGCGTGATGCGGATGGCGGATTCGGTCTTGTTGACGTGCTGACCGCCCGCGCCGCCCGAGCGCATGGTGTCGATCTTGAGATCGCTCGCGTTGATCTTGATATCGACCTCCTCCACCTCCGGCAGCACCGCGACCGTGGCGGCCGAGGTGTGGATGCGGCCTTGCGTCTCCGTATTCGGCACGCGCTGCACGCGATGCACACCGGACTCGAACTTGAGCTTGGCGAAGGCGCCGCGCCCCATCACTTCAGCAATGATTTCCTTGTAACCGCCGACAGCGCCCTCACTCGCCGAGACGACCTCGACTTTCCAGCCGTTCCTTGCGGCGAAGCGCTCATACATCCGGAACAGGTCGCCAGCGAACAGCGAGGCCTCGTCGCCGCCGGTGCCGGCGCGGATTTCCAGGATCACGTTGCGCTCGTCCATCGCGTCCTTGGGGATGAGCGCGAGGCGGATCTTGTGTGCGAGCGCATCGCGGCGCGCCTGCAGCGCGGGCTTCTCGGTCTCGGCGAGCGCGCGCATGTCGGCGTCGGTTGACGCATCGGCGAGCATCGCGTCGAGATCGGCGATCTCGTTTTCGACGCCCTGATAGGCCTTGATCGACTCGACCAGCGGCTGGAGCTCGGAGAATTCGCGCGACAGCTTCACATAGCTGTCGCGGTCCGGGCCGCCCGCGAGGTCGGCCTCGACCGTCTGCAGGCGCGACACCAGCGCGTCGAGCTTGGATTGGGGAAGCGTGATCATGCGTCTGTCAGCCGGATCGGCGAGCCGGACAGCTTTATCCGGAATCGGCGCGATCCGCCAAAGACGATTGTTGGGAAAAGCAGCTCAGGCACGGCTCGAACCGAGCCGGAGGAAGCGGAGCTAGGCCTCCGCCTTGCGCCGCGGCAGCGGGTAGGCGTCGCTCTCGTAGAGCCGCTGGATGCCATGCCGGTCGAACCGCTGCTCGCGCACCTCCAGATAGGCGCCCGCCAGCGCCTCCGAGGGAAGCTGCTCGATGGCAAAGCGGATCGCTTCGGCGGCTTTGGCAAAACGCCGGTAGCCGAAGGCGGCGCGCTTGTATTTGCGGTTATTGGTGGGGAACAGCTCGGCTTCGCCGAAATAATCGAACCCGCCAGGCTGGCGCGCGACAGGCGCGGCGCGAGGCGCTTCGACGGGAGAATTCACGACAGGCTTTTTTGCGGCGGCACTACGCATGATGACATCTTCGGCTAAGGGTGATGGTTAATTTGAATGACGGTCATTCAACTTACGCACCACTATATAGGCTCTAACTGCCGGATTGCCACCCCCAAGCGGGATACGCGGTTACCGGGGGTATGCTATGATCTCCGCGCAAAGGAGCCTGGAATGGCGGGCCGCAGCACACATGGCAGAGCCGGGCCGGAGACGCTGGAGAAAGAAAGCGCCGGTTATGACAGCGATTTTTACTCCTGGTCGCAGGAACAGGGGCGGCTGGTGCGCGAAGGCCGCTGGAGCGAGGTCGACCGGGAGAACGTCGCGGAGGAGATCGAATCCTTGGGGCGCGAACAGTTCAACAAGCTCGAGAGCGCTTTCAGGGTGCTGATCATGCACATGCTGAAATGGGATCACCAGCCGGAGCGGCGGTCGCGAGGCTGGAGCGTTACCATAGCAACGCAGCGGATTGAGCTTGAGGATGTACTGGCCGACAACCCCGGCCTGAAGCCACGTATCAATGAGGCAATTGCACGCGGCTATCGCAAAGCGCGACTTGAGGCCGCCAATGAAACCGAGCTTAGCCTCAAGACCTTCCCCGAAGCCTGTCCGTATTCGTTCGCGGACATCACGTCGCGTTCGTTCCCGTTCGAATAACTAAAGCTGCAGCCCTTCGTCCCCCGCGAAGCTTTCGAGCTTCTCCCGCACGGTGCCCTTGTGCGTGGTTCCCTCGAGCAGCGGAGCCATCAGCGCGGTGGCCTTCGCGGCGTCGAGATCGAGCACCATCGCCTTCACGGGCCCGACCGAGGACGCCGACACCGACATCGAACGATAGCCGATCGCGATCAGCGCCAGCGCGCCGATCGGCTGCGAGGCGAGTTCGCCGCACAGCGTCACCGGCTTTGTGGCGGCGCGCGCCTTGTCGACGATGAATTTCAGCGCACGCAGGAACGGTGGCGAAATCGGGTCGAAGCGGTTGGTGAGATGGACGTTGCTGCGGTCGGCCGCGAACATGAACTGCGCCAAATCGTTCGAGCCGATCGACAGAAAGTCGACGCGCGCCAGCAGTTCGTCGAGCTGATAGAGCAGCGCCGGCACCTCCACCATGACGCCGACATGCACGCGCTCGGGCAGCGTGTGGCCGTGACGGCGCAGGTGCGTAAGCTCACGCTCGACGTAGCCCTTGGCCTGGTCGAACTCATCCACGGTGGTGACCATCGGAAACATGATGCGCAGCTCGCGTCCCGAGGCGGCGTCGAGCAGGGCGCGGATCTGGCTGCGCAACAGGCCCGGCCGGTCGAGGCCAAGGCGGATCGCGCGGTAACCGAGCGCCGGATTTTCCTCTTCCTCGAAACGCATGTACGGCAGGATCTTGTCGCCGCCGATATCGAGCGTGCGGAAGGTGACCGGGCGATCCTCCGCGGCGTCGAGCACTTGGCGGTAGAGCGCGAGTTGCTCGTTCATGCGCGGCAGCGAGGCCGCCACCATGAACTGCAGTTCGGTGCGGAATAACCCGATGCCGCTCGCGCCGGTCTCGGCGATGTGCGGCAGGTCGACGAGGAGCCCGGCATTGAGCAGCAGCGAGATTTTCTCGCCGTCCTTGGTGACGGTGGGCCGCTCGCGCAACGCCGCATACTGCGCCTGCCGGCGCGCACGCAGGCGCACGCGGTCGGCGTAGTTTTTTTCCACGTCGGGCGTCGGGCGCACATAGACGTGGCCCATGGCGCCATCGACGATGATCGGGTCGCCCGGATCGACGATGCCGGTGGCATTCGCGATCTGGCCGACCGCCGCGATGCCGAGCGCACGCGCCACGATCGACACATGCGAGGTCGGTCCGCCTTCCTCCAGCACCAGGGCGCGCAGCTTCGTGCGGTCGTAGTCGAGCAGTGCCGCCGGGCCCATCGCGCGCGCCACCAGGATGGCGTTGTCGGGAAGCTGCTCGCGCGAGGGCGCGTGATCGCGCCCGACCAGCTGGCGCATGAGGCGGTTGGCGAGATCGTCGAGATCGTGCAGGCGCTCGCGCAGGTACGGGTCGGTCTGGCGCATCATGCGGGCGCGGTTGTCGGACTGCACACGCTCGACCGCGGCCTCGGCGGTCAGGCCCGTCGTCACCGCCTCGTGCATCTTGTGCATCCAGCCGCGATCGTGGGCGAACATGCGGTAGGCTTCGAGCACTTCGCGGTGTTCGCCGCCGTCGGCGACATCGCGCCGCTCCAGCATCACGTCGAGGTCGGCGCGCAGCGTGTTGAGCGCGGCATCGAGGCGCTGCAATTCCTTTTGCGGATCGTCGGCGATCAGCTTGGTGACGACCACGCGCGGCTCGTGCAGCACCACATGGCCGAGGCCGATGCCGTCCGAAATCGAGAGGCCTTCGAGCTGCAGCGGCCGGTGCGCGGCCGGTTCGAGGCCGGGCTTGGCGAGCGCGGACAGTTCCCCCGACGCGATGGTCTCGGCGAGCACCATTGCGGTCGTCTGCAGCGCTTCTTCCTCGTCCTCCGAATACGAGCGCGAGGCGCGGTTCTGCACCACCAGCACGCCGAGCGTATTGCCGGCGCGCAGGATCGGGACGCCGAGGAACGAGTGGTAGATTTCTTCGCCGGTCTCCGGGCGGAACGAGAAGGCCGGATGGTGCTGGGCGTCGGATAGGTTGAGCGACTTCGCCTCGCTCGCCACCAGGCCGACGAGGCCTTCGTCCTGGCGCAGCACCGTGACGTGGACGGCTTCCGCTTTCAGGCCCTCCGAGGCGTACAGTTCGAGCGTGCCGTCGACACGCAGCACATAGACGGAGCAGACCTCCGCAACCATGTTGGCGGCGATCAGCACCACGATCTTGTTGAGGCGTTCCTGCGCGCTGACCGGTTCCGCCATCACCTCGCGGAGCCGGCGCAACAGCACGCGCGGACCGCCGAGCGCGCCACGCATCGCTTCAGTCCTTGCGTCGTCTTTGAACCGGGGCCCGGCAGGGCGTCCCCGGATCGGCATTTCTCGAGAATAGCCGCGGGGAGTGTCCGGCCCGCGACCTATTCAGCGCCGTATAGCGAATGGCACATGTCGGGGGCAAGACAAAGCGGCGTCACCACGCATAGCTGGCCGCGATCCGGCCGCAGGACGCGCGGAATGCATCGGAATCGATGATCTGCCGATAAATGCCGCGAATGGATTGTCCTGTCGGCGGCGCCGTCTGTTGCGGCGCGGGAGAAGCGAACAGGCGCGCCGTGACGGCGGCGATATCCGAGGCATTTGCGGGCCGGTCGAGGTCGGCGCAGCCGGCGGTCAGCATGTCGAGCAGGATGGAGCGATCCATCAGCGGCAGCTTGGCGAAATCCCCAGCAGGAAGGCCGGCGCCTGCGAGCAGCCGCGCCAAGTGATGGTCCGGATGGTCCGGATCGTCGCCGGCCGGCTTAAAGTTTCCGATCTGGGGGCCGTCGGCGTACCACTTCGGCCCTTCGGCGAGGCGGGGCGTGAGCGCGCGCGCCTCCTCGGCGAAGTAATAGCGGTTGAGCTCGTCGTCCCACACGTAGGCGTAGCCATGCCGGGACAACAGCGGCTCCCATTCGTCCCAGGCCGGCGCGAGCGAGAGCGGCTTGATGGCCTCGACGACGATCATCTTGGGACGAAAGCGCGCGAAGTCCGCCCCGCGCAGCACGTCCGCCTCGGCGCCTTCGACGTCGACCTTGAGAAATTCGAACGTGGCGGGCGCATGCGCTTCACACAGCGCCGCGAGCGTTGTCATCGGCAAGGTCACCGCCTCGGCGGTGCGGCCGGTTTCCTTCTCGGCGCCGCGCGCGTGCTCCACGATGGTCGTCGAGAGGCCGTGGAATTCGCGCTGCAGGTAGAGTGTCGCCTCGCCCACGGCCGCCCCGCACAGTCCCTCGAACAGCCGGTCGCGCGGGCGCACCGCGCGGCCGAGTTCGGCGAGCGCCGGATTGGGCTCGACCGTGATGCCGCGCCAGCCCGCCAAATAGAACGCGAACGAGACGTTGTCGTAGACCGGATGCCCGGCGCCGATATCAATGTAGAAGCCGTTCGGAATATCGCCGAGCGCACGCCAGAGATGGAAATCCTCGAAGCGCTGCGCGTAGGAGAGGGGCGGCAGCACCTATTTGTCCAACCCATAGAGCGAGTGCAGCGTGCGCACCGCAAGCTCCGTATAGGCCGCATCGATCAACAGCGAGAACTTGATCTCCGACGTGGTGATCGCCCGGATATTGATCTGCCGGCCCGCGAGCGCCTTGAAGGCTTGCGCGGCGACGCCGGCATGACTGCGCATCCCGATGCCGATCACCGACACCTTGGCGACATCGGTCGAGCCGTCGAGGTGATCGTAGCCGATCGCCTGGCGCGACTTCACGAGGACCGCATTGGCCCGGTCGTAATCCGAGGCCGGCACCGTAAAGGTGAGATCGGTCGTCGCGCCGTCGGCCGAGACGTTCTGCACGATCATGTCGACGTTGATGTTGGCTTCCGCCAGCGGTCCGAAGATCGCGGCAGCGACCCCGGGCTTGTCGGGCACATGGCGGATCGAGATTTGCGCCTCGTCCTTGGAGAACGCGATGCCGGTAACGACCTGCTGTTCCATGATTTCACTCTCGTCGCAAATCATTGTGCCGGGCGGATGGTTGGACATCGGGTCGATGTCCTCCGGCTTTTCGAAGCTGGAGCGCACGAAGACGCGCACATTGTGCACCATCGCAAGCTCGATCGAGCGCACCTGCATCACCTTGGCGCCGAGCGACGCCATCTCGAGCATTTCCTCGAACGCGATCTTCTCCATGCGGGCCGCGCGCGGCACGACGCGCGGGTCGGTGGTGTAGACGCCGTCGACGTCGGTGTAGATGTCGCAGCGGTCGGCCTGAATGGCGGCCGCCACAGCGACCGCGGAAGTATCCGAGCCGCCGCGCCCGAGCGTGGTGACGCGGCCGGTCTCCTTGTGCAGTCCCTGGAAGCCGGCGATGACGGCGACTTCCTTGCGCTCCCGGAAGCGCTTGATCAGTTCCGCGCCGTTGATGTCCTCGATGCGCGCCGAGGCGTGCGCGTTGGAGGTGAGGATCGGCAACTGCCAGCCCTGCCAGGAGCGTGCGTTGACGCCCATGCCTTCCAGCACGAGCGCGAGCAGCCCGGCGGTGACCTGCTCGCCCGACGCCACCACGGCGTCATATTCACGCGCGTCATGCAGCGGCGCAGCCTCGCGCGCCCAGGCGACGAGTTGATTGGTCGTGCCCGCCATGGCGGAGACGATGACGGCGACCTCGTGGCCGGCATCGACCTCGCGCTTGACGTGGCGCGCGACGTTGCGGATGCGGTCGATGTCGGCGACCGACGTACCGCCGAATTTCATGACGAGGCGGGCCATTAGCCTTGGAGTTTCCCGGGGAAGAAGCGGGCTACTCCATAGCGGCGAGGTTTGCGGAGGGCAACCGCAGCAAAGAGCGGCGGTTGACGCGATAGGCGCAGCCGAAAACGCAGGCGCTGGCGAGCGGGATAGGAACGGTACGCAGCAGTTGTCCGGCGCCGAGGAACGGCAGATGCCGCTACCGATGGCGCTGAAGTTTTTGTTCCCTAGTTGTTCTTACTAGGTGATCAAGTCATGCGCGCGCTAGAAGGGTCGGCGAGACGCATCGCAAAGTTCCAGCGGGCGAGAACAAATGGAATACCACAATCTCGGGCGCAGCGGCGTGAAGGTTTCGCCGCTCTGCCTCGGCACCATGAATTTCGGCGGACCGACCGATGAGGCGACGGCCGGGCGCATCATCGCCAAGGCGCGCGACCAGGGCATCAATTTCATCGACTCGGCCGACGCCTATCAGGGCGGCAAGTCGGAAGAGATCACCGGCCGCGCGATCGGCAACCAGCGCCACGACTGGGTGGTGGCGACCAAGCTCGCCAACCAGATCGGCGAGGGCGCCAACCGCGGCGGGCTGTCGCGCAAATGGGTGATGCAGGCCGCGGAAGGGAGCCTGCGCCGGCTCGGCACCGACTAAATCGACATTTATTACCTGCACAAGGAAGACCACGGCACGCCGCTCGCCGAAACCGTGCGGGCGATCGGCGACCTGCAGCGGCAGGGTAAGATCCGCTATTTCGGCGTGTCGAACTACAAGTCGTGGCGTGTCGCCGAAATCTGCAATCTGTGCGACCGGATGGGCATCGACCGCCCGATCGTGAGCCAGCCGTATTATCACGCGCTCTATCGCGTGGCCGAGGCCGAGCACCTGCCGGCGTG
>Ga0193717_1002292_pt1 | contig 11102 bp, 7 predicted proteins | sample U2c2metaG_FD_145900 | JGI IMG/M metagenome (GOLD analysis project Ga0193717, IMG submission 145900) | Soil microbial communities from a riparian zone of the East river system, Colorado, United States - U2c2 | ecosystem: Environmental > Terrestrial > Soil > Riparian zone | place: USA: East River...
AGACCGGTCGCCGCAAGAAAGCGGTCGACCACCGCGCCAGTCACCTGCTCGCCGCCGGAGACCATTGTGGACAGTCCACTGAGGTCGTAGCGGCGGGCGCCGGCCAGCGCGTCGGTCACCAGCCGGAACGCGAAGTTCGGCGCCCACGTATGGTCGACGCCGTGCCGTTCGACCAGGTCGAGCCACAGCAGCGGCTCGGCGAGCACGAGGTCGGTCGGCGCGTGCACGTTCGTCGCACCGACGAACACCGCGAGCACATGGTAAAGCAGGAAGGCGCCGCTGTGGTCGAGCGGCAGCCAGTTCAGCGTCACGTGCTCCGGCCGCACGTCGAGCACGCGGCGGGACGCGGCCGCGAACTCCGCCAACCCCCGGTGGGTTAGCTGCACGGCCTTCGGCGGGCCGGTGCTGCCCGAGGACAGCATGAGCAGCGCGACGTCGTCCAGGGCAGGCGTGTGCACGTCCCGCGCCGGGTCGGCGGCGCGGCACCGCGCGAACCGGGCGTCGTCGAGCACCACCGGATCGTCGAGCAGCCGGCACACGTGGCGGAACCGGTCCGATGTGGACTCCGAGGGCGGCTCCGCGATCGTCGCGGGCCGGAACCCGCCGAGCACGCAGGCCCAGAACGCCGGGAAGAAGTCGTCGAGCGGCAACCCGTGCAGCACCACCGGATCCCCCGGCCGGCACCCGAGCCCCCGCAACCCGGACAGCACCCGCCGCGCGGTGTCGAGCAGCTCCGGGTAGGACCGCCGGACCGAGTCTGCGGCGGAGGACGACACAACGCCGCTCGTCGGGTGCTCGCGGGCCGCCCGCAGCAGCGCCGCGACCGCGTCCCCCGGCTCGTCGGACGCCGGCTCCAACGCGGCCCCAACAGAAATAGCCATCGGTCGCATTGCCTGTGTCCTATTCAAAGAGGGTGCCCCCTACCGTGTCGCCGGCGCCGCGGTGCGCCCGCCGACGAACAACGCGATCAGCAGTCCCACCGCGCCGGCGAGCGCGACCCCGTGGAACAGCGCGACGACACCCAACGCGGGCAGCGCCTCGAGCACCGCGGAGCTGGCGAGCATGCCAACCGCGAACCCGCACGTCTCCGCCGTGGCCGACAACCCGAACAGGCGACCGCGCAGCTCGTCCGGCGCGGCCTGCAGCCGGGACGTGTAGACGATCTCCGTGAACCCGTCGGCCAGTCCGGCGACGAGCGCGACCGCCATCAGCACCGGCCCGGTCACCCCGGTGAACGCGAGCACGAAACACACCGACATCAGGCACGTGCCGAGCGCAAAGGCCCGCTCCCCCAACGCCGTCCACCGCCGAACCACCTGGTGCGCCAACAGGGTGCCGACCGCCCACGACGCCCAGAACTGGCTCATCACGAACGCGGGATGAACCGCGTCGAGCTGGTTCGCGTACAGCGGCAGCGCCATGTTGTGCGACGCCGAGCCGAACGCGTCGCCGCCACGCACCACGATCATGAACCCGAGCACCGGCCCGAACGCGGACAGCAACGACAGCCTGGGCCGCGAACCGTCCACAGTGGCCGCTTCGGCCCTGGTGCGCAGCCGCACCAGGGACAACGCGGCCGCCGACACCAGGAACGACGCCGCGTTGAGCCAGAACGCTGCCGCGTAGCCCCCGAACGCGACGACCAGCCCGGCGGACGCGAAGCCCAACACAGTCCCGCACGCGCGGCCGCTCACCAGCAACCCGTTCGCCCGAACCCGCGCGTCGGCGCCGACCATCTCCGGCACGCTGCTGCGCAGCGCGACCGTGAACAACGTGTTCCCCGCGCCGAGCACGAGGGCGGCGGCGACCAGCACCGAGAACGCCTCCGCGCTCACCGCGAGCACGACCATGGCCGACGCCTGCGCGAGGTCCGTGGCGATCATGAGTCGCCGCCGGTCGAACCGGTTCACCAGCCGACCGGCCACCAACCCGGCGCAGAAGCCGGCGGCGAGGCGCAGCGCCATCACGATCCCGACGCCGAGCGGGCCTCCCGTGACCTCCAACGTGTACAGCGCGAGCGCGACGAGGTTCAGGTAGTTCCCGTACGCGGAACACGAATAGCCGAGCACCAGCACCAGAAACCCGCTGGGTGGTTTGCTCGAGGTGGTCACTCCGACGAGTGTGTGTTGTCCGGTTCGTCCTGTGCAACGGCGCTCGAGCGGGCCGCGACCAGGACGTTCACGTTGCCCGAGTCTTGACCCGGGCTCCAGTGTCGCTGCCTAGCTTCGAGAACACGTGTTCTGCGTACTGGCGGGAGGCCACGGTGACGCGAGACGAGATCGCCGCTGAGGTAGTCGAGGTGCTCAGCGAGCTGGCCGATGTCGACCCGACCACAGTGGCCGAGGACTCCTCGCTCGTCATCGACCTGGAGATCGACTCCCTGCTGATGGTCGAGATCTTCGTCGCGCTCGAGACGCACTTCGCGGTCACACTGCCGAAGGACGACCTGCCGGAGCTGCGGTTGGTGTCCGATCTGGTGACCCACATCGACGACCATCTCGCCGCGTGACCCCGGCACGGAAGGCGTTGGACTAGTGCTTGTCAACCAAGACGACCAAGAACGTTCGTGGGCGCGGATCGCGGCGGAGTGCGCGCGGATCACGCGAGTCCTGCGCACGCGCGGGGTGACCGAGTCCGACCGGGTGCTGCTGTCCACGGTGAACTCCGACGTGTCCGTGCTGACGATCCTCGCGCTGATGGAGCTTGGCGTGTCGATCGGGCTGGTGGACCGCGGCATCTCCCAGGCGCAGTCCGCGCAGCTCGTCGCCGACTCCGGCGCCCGCTGGTTCGTCTCCGACCACGAGCAGCTCGAGGCCCCGTTCGACCGGGTCGGCGTCGGCTGGATCCAGATCGACGAGCTGGCCGCCACCGAACCCGCCGAGCCGGTCGAGCCGTCCGGGAACGCGCTCACCTTCGAGCGGTGGGCCGAGCGTCAGGACGGCCTGATCGTATGGACGTCTGGCAGCCTCGGCCGGCCGAAGGGCGTGGTCCGCACCGGCGGCTCGGTGCTGGCGAACGTGGCCCGCACACAGGACCGCATGGGCTACACCTCGGACGACGTCCTGCTGCCGCTGCTGCCGTTCACCCACCAGTACGGGCTGTCGGTCTTGTTGCTGTGGTGGCAGGCGGGCGCGTCGCTGGTCCTCCAGCCGAGCCGTCGCGTCGACCTCGCGCTCGACACGATCACCCGCCTCGGCGTCACGGTCGTCGACGCGGTGCCCGCCGTGTACGAGGGCATGCTGCGCATGGTCGCGAGCGGTCGCGTCAGCGTGGACCAGCTCGGCTCGGTCCGGATGTGGTGCGTCGGCGGCGAACCGCTGCAGGACGACCTGCGGCTGCGGTTCGCCGAGCGCATGGACCAGTCGCTGCTCGACGGGTACGGCAGCTCCGAGGCCGGCAACGTCGCGCTCACCACGCCGGACAACCCGGTCCACTGTGGACGGCCGCTCGACGGCATCGCCATCGAGATCCTGGACGACGAAGGCCAGCACGTGCCGAGCGGCGAGCTCGGCGAGGTCGTGATCAAGTCACCGGACCTGATGGTCGGCATGCTGGAGCCGGGCGGCCGGGTGCGGCACACGCACCGGCCCGCCTACCACACGCAGGACATCGGTTTCCTCGACGAGCACGGCAACGTCCGGGTGCTCGGCCGCAAGGCGGCGGTGCACCGGTTCGGCAACACGCTGTACCCGGACGCGATCACCGCGAAGGTCAGCGCGTGCGGCGCGCCGGTCAAGGTGCTGCCGGTGGAGAACGGCCGCTTCGGCACCGAGCTGGTGTTCGTGGTCGCCGACCCGACGCAGCGACCGGCGGCGCACTGGCGGCGCACGTTCGCCCAGTACGTCGCCGAGTTCGAGCAGCCGAACAAGGTGGTCGTGCTGAAGGAGTTCCCGCAGCACACCAACGGGAAGGCGAACCTGACCGCGCTCGCGGAGATCGCGGCCGCCGCGATCGCGCCGCGCCGTGGCGCGGAGACCCCCGCGCTGCCGACGCACCGCATCGGCCAGGCGACGGACCTGTCGCCGATCGCGTTCAGCGACCGGCTCACCGCGCTGCAGGACCTCGTGAAGCTGTTGAGCGAGCGGCGGTCCGAGGTCATGCGGATCCTCACCGAGGTCAGCAACCACAAGACGGCGAGCGACGAGATCGACGCGTCGATCGAGGCACTCGAGGGCGCGGTCGCCGAGGTGATCCGGTATCGGCCGCCCGCGGTGGACCAGATCGCGGTGCTGATGCCGTCGAACATCCCGCTGTACAGCTACATCCTCTATCTCGTCATCCCGAGCCTCTACAGCCGCAGGCTGGTGTTCCGGCCGTCGCGGATGATCGAGGACCAGTCCCGCAAGCTGCACGAGCTGCTGAGCGCGGAGCACGGACTGCCGATCGTGCTGGACGGCGGCGGGCAGCGTGAGTTCATGGCAGCGCACGGCGTCCGCTCGGACGTGCTGGTGTTCACCGGCACCTACGACAACGCGGAGAAGATCCGCGCGACACTGCCGAAGGACAAGGTGTTCTGTTTCTTCGGCCAGGGCGTGAACCCGTTCATCGTCGGCGCGGACGCCAACGTCGCCAAGGCCGTCGACGGACTGCTCCAGGTCCGGATGCTGCACTCCGGCCAGGACTGCTTCGGCCCGGACGTCGTGTTCGTGCACGCGTCGATCAGCGCGCTTTTCTGTAACCTGTTGTGCCGCAAGGTGGAGTCGCTGCGGTACGGCCCGCTCGACGACCCGCTCGCCGACTACGGCGCGATGTTCTACCAGGAGGCGTTCGAGTCCACACTGGACTATCTGCGCAGCAACCGGAACTACCTCGCGGCCGGCAGCCAGGCCAACTTCATGGAGAGCCACCTCCGGCCGACCGTGCTGATCCACCCGACGGACACCACGTTCCTGCCGCCGGAGCTGTTCGCGCCGGTGTTCAACGTGGTGCCCTACACCTCGGAGGAATGGCTGCACGGCATGCTGAAACACGCGTACTTCGCCGAGCGGGCGATGGCGGCCACCGTGTTCGGCACGATGCCGGCGACCGTCGAACTGCTCCGGCCGAGGCACACGGTGAGCGTCGACGAGACGCTGGTCGAGGTCGAGGACGGCAACAAACCGTTCGGCGGCAAGGGTATCCGGGCCAACTACGTCGCGGTCGGCAAGAAGCGGCACGCCGAGCCACTGCTCCTGTCCAAGGCGATCGCCGACCACCTGCCGAGGGCGTCATGAGCGGAGCTTGCGGAGCGAATAATCGATATCCAGGACGCCACCGCGCCCGCGAAGGGCGCCGGTGGAGCGGAGCTTGCGGAGCGTTCCGGCGCCGCGCAGCGGGCGAGGGGGCGTCATGACTACTACCGTGACCGGCTCTTGGCGGGCCACGGCTGCCGTGCTGCGGGCCGCTGGTGTGCGGACGGTGTTCGGGCTGCCCGGCGACGACATGGACGCGCTCGAGGCGATCGCCGACGCGGGCATCCGGTTCGTGCTGTGCCGCGACCAGCGCAACGCGGTGTTCATGGCCACCGGGTACGCGATGCAGTCCGGCGACCTCGGCGTCGCGCTGATCGGCAAGGGCCCGGCCGTGACGAACGCGCTCACCGGTCTGCTCGAGGCGTCCGGCTCGTCCGCGCCGGTGCTGCTGCTCAGTGCCGGCACCGCCATCGAACGCCGTGGCAGCGGGGCGTTCCAGGAGCTGGACCAGCAGGCGGTCGTTGCGCCGCTGGTGCGGTGGGCGGCACGCGTCGACCACCCGGACCGGCTGGTGCCGCTACTGCGCCGCGCGGAGCTGGTGGCGCGCACCAACCACGGGCCGGTGTACGTCGAGCTGCCGGACCACCTGCTCAAGGCGGAGATACCGATGCCGGGGTCCACCCGCGTCGAGTTGGAGACACCCGCCGGCGTCACGGTGCCGGCGGAGTCCCCCGCGCTGCGCGCGCTGCTCGCGGCGAAGCGGCCGATCCTGCTGGTCGGCGGCGGCATGCGGCACCACAACCACGACCGGCTCATCGAGCGCGTCGCCGAGAAGTTCGGCGCCGCCCTGGTGTGCACGGCGAGCGGCCGCGGCACGGTGGACGAGTCGTCCCGACTGTTCTGCGGGCTCGCGGGCCTGTATACACCTGGTGCGGTCGCGACGCTGTGGGCGGAGACCGACTGTGTGGTGACGCTGGGCAGCAAGCTCGAGGAGACGGCGACATTCCAGTGGCCGGACCGGATCGGCGCGGACGTGCCGGTCGTCCAGGTGAACGTCGAGGCCGCGCACCTCGCGACCGACTTCGGCGGGCCGAAGGTGCTCGCCGACGCGCGAGCCCTGCTGCGGACGTGGATCGGCTTTCCCGGCGGCGACGGCGGCTCGGCATGGGCGACGACCGTCCACTCGGTACACACCGCGCTACTCGCCGGGCGGGACGAGGAGCTGCGCACGCTGCGCGCCGTACCGGAGCTGCACGTCGCGGAGGTGCTGGCGGCGCTGGAAGAGGTCATGCCGGACAACCGGATCCTGGTGCAGGAGAACGGGTTGCAGGACATGTGGTCCTACCGGTTCCCGCTGTACTCGTGTGGCACCGACGGCGGGTCGGTGGTGCCGTCCGAGCAGACGAGCCTCGGCTTCGGCGCGGCGGCGGCGGTCGGCGTGAAGCAGGCGGCGCCGAACCGGCCGGTGGTCGCGTTCGTCGGCGACGGCGCGTTCGGGTTGTTCGCCGTCGACCTGCCAACGGCGCTCGCGCAGGGCGCCGGGATCCTGTACGTGGTGCTGCGCAACGGCGGCTACGGCTGGCTGCAGGCGCAGCTCGACCAGCGGGACCGGACGTTGCCGGGGTACGCGTTCGTCGATCCGGCGGCCGTGTCGTGGGAGGCGCCCTCGTTGTTCGGGCTGCGGCAGGTGACCTTGGCTGGCAAGGCGACGCTGATGACGGACGTGACCGAGGCGTGGAAGCTCGCGGAGGCCGGGCACGTGGTGGTGCTGAACGTGCCGGCGCGGCTGACCGACGCGATGTTCGGCGGCGCGGCGGCCGGCGGCGACTTCCCGGTGGCCGGTCAGGGGGACTGAGATGGCACGGGTGGTTATCACCGGCTGGGGTGCGGTCACGCCACTCGGCCTCTCGGTCGAACAGACGTGGGCGGCCATGGTCGCGGGGCGCAGCGGCATCGCGGCCCTGACCGGTGTCGAGGTCGACGACCTGCCGACCAGGTTCGGCGGCGAGGTGACCGGCTTCGATCCCAAGGCGCACATGAAGGCTCGGCAGTCGCGGCGGATGGACCCCTACGCGCAGTACGCGTTCGCGGCCGCCGACGAGGCGTTTGCCATGGCCAAGCTGAGGATCGACGAGGACAACGGGCACCGGGCCGGGGTGCTCGTCGGCAGCGGGTACGGGCCGACGTCCTCGATCGCGAAGCACGTCGCGGTGCTGGCCGAGCACGGACCGTCGAAGGTCAGCCCGTTCGCGCAGATCGCCGGCGCCATCGACAGCGCGGCGTGCGAGATCAGCTTCGCGCACGGGATCACCGGGCCGACGCGGGCGATCAGCAGCGCCTGCGCGTCGGGCGCCGACGCGATCGGCGAGGCGGCGCGGTGGATCCGGCACGGTGTCGTGGACATGGCCGTGGCCGGCGGGGCGGAGCACATCCTGACCCGCCTGGACCTGGCGACGAGCGGGAACGCGCAGGCACTGTCCACACGAAACGATGACCCGGCGGCGGCGTCGCGGCCGTTCGACGAGGACCGGGACGGGTTCGTGATGAGCGCGGGCGCCGGGCTCATGGTGCTGGAGTCCGAGGAACACGCGCTCGCGCGCGGTGCGGCGATACTGGCGGAGGTCGCCGGCTACGCGGCCACCTCGGACGCCTACCACTGGACCGCCCCGGACCCGACCGGTCGCGGGGTGCGGGCAGCGATGCGGGGCGCGCTGGCCGACGCCGGGCTCGGTGCGTCCGATGTGGACTACGTGAACGCGCACGGCACGAGCACGACGTTCAACGATCAGTCCGAAGTGGACTCGTTGCACGCGGTGCTCGGCACGCGGGTCACCGAGATCCCGGTCAGCTCGACGAAGTCGATGACCGGGCACCTGATCGGCGCGGCGGGCGCGGTGGAGGCGATCGCGTGCGGGCTCGCGATCGGCAGCGGTGTCGTGCCGCCGACCCTCAACTGCCACAAGCCGATCGACCCGGCGGTGAACTTCGTGCCGCACACGGCGCAGGAGCACGACGTGCGTGTGGCGATGAGCAACTCGTTCGGGTTCGGCGGGCACAACGCGGTGCTCGTGTTGCGCCGCTGGGAGCTGTGATGGAGCTGCCTGCCTTCGGGATGCCGAGCCGGATGCTCGCGACGGGCGTCGTCGACGAGGACGGGTACCTGCGGGAAAATCCGTCGGAGCCGGCGTGGAACCTGCTGGTGGTCCGTGGCCCGGTGGACGTGTCCCGGCTCGCGACGGCCGTCTCGGTCGTGACGGCGGCGAGCGACGTGCTGCACCTGCGGTTGCGTGCCACCGAGTCCGGCCCGAAGCTGGTGTCGGGTTCGTGGCCGCCGGTCGTGCTCGAGGTGTTGGAGGTCGCGGAGCCGGTCGTCGACGGGCAGCTCGCGCCGGACCTCGCGGCGAAGCTGTCCGCGCTGCTGTTCGACAAGCTGGACCTGCGGACCTCGGCGGCGGGGCGGGTGTGTCTCGTCCGAGGCGACGGTGACGAGCACCTGCTGGCGCTGTCGTTCGACCATTCGGTGCTGGACGGCTGGTCGATGACGTTGGTGTCGCGGGCGATCGCGCACTGCTACCGGTACGGTTCGTACACGCCGCGCGGGCCGTCGTTCGCGGAGTACGTGCGGTCCCTGCCGACCGAGGTCGACCTGGCGGTGTGGCAGGACTTGCTGGCGCGGTACCCGTTGCCGGGCCCGGCGCTGCGCTTCCCGGGCGGTGGCGCCGCCGAGTCGTTCGAGATCAACGGTTGGTACGACGCCACTTTCTCGGCGTCGTTCGCGGAAGACCTGACAGTGGCGGTGAAACGGACCGACCTGTCCCGTGCGGAGCTGCTCACGGCCGCGACGGGCCTCGCGTTCCGGCTGTGGTCGGACGGCCCGCAGCCGATGCTCAGCGTGCGGCACGGACACAGCAGGCCGGAGGACGTGCTCGTGGTGGGGCCGCTGGTCGAGTCGTACGTGATCTTCCCGCCGGCCGGGTCTCCGCCGACCGTCGGGTCGTGGTTGGCTGGCCACGCACCGGCGAACGCGGTGGCGCCACCGTTGCACGGCAGGAGCATCCGCGAGGTGGCGCCGTTGGCCCCCCGCAACGCGGCGCTGAACATCGTCCCGCCCGCGCGGCCGTTGGTGCTCGGCCCGTCGACCAAGGCGGTCACCGCCCCGCGCGCGTTCCTGGCGCCGCTGTGGGCAGACGGGCGCCCGTCGGTCCCGTCGTCCGCGGCGGTGTGGGTGAACTACTTCCTCGACAGCCCGGGCCGGATAGAGATCAGCGTGACGCACGACCGGGCGCTGCTGCCGGACGCGTCGGTACTGTCGAACACGGTGGCGGCGGTGGTGGCCGCGGCCGCCCACGCCCCGAACACCCGCGTGGACGAGCTACTTGTGTGAGTGTCGCGGCCAGGGCGTGCCCTGTGAGCTCACCGAGGACCAGCCTATGCCCGCGGAAGATCGGCGCCATCGCCGCAGCCGCTCTTGTCATCCTCCACATCGACCACAACCGCACAACATGATCACCCACAGCGACGAACCATTGCTCGGAAAGGCTCAGTCTTCTCGATTGGGTGATTGTTGTTGGTGGGTAAGGGAGTTGTCGGGGGTGGCGGGTAGTGTGAACGTATGTACGAAACAGGTCGTGAGTTGCTTACCGGCGGGCGAGGCAATATCCGTCGTGCCGCTCGGGAGACTGCGGGGTTGTTGGATCGGATCGCTCAGTTCGTGGCGTTGAACGCTGACGAGTTTGCGTATTTGGAGGTTGCGGCGGTGTATGGGTGGACGGTGCCGTTCGCGCAACGCCGGATCGCGTTAGCGGTCGCACTGTCCACCCGGTTCCCTGCCACCTTTGCTGTGTTCCGGGCGGGGGACATTGAGGAGTTCACCGCCCGCCGCATCGTCGAGGCCGTCGAAGTGTTGTCGGATGCTGATGTGGCGCGGGTGGAAGCGGCGATCGCCGCCCAGGCGGCAGAGTTGAGTAGCCAGCAGCTTGGTCGTCGGTTGCGTCGGGCGGTGATGGCAGCGGATCCGGAGGCGGCGGCGCGGCGTGCGGCGATGCGGTCGGCGGCGCGTCATATGTCGAGTGAGCAGTTGGATGACGCGGCGGGGGTGTTGTCGTTTATGGCTGATGTGGAGCGAATCGATCTGGCTCGTGATCGGGTGCGGGCGATCGCGCAGCAAATCAAAACGGCTGGCGATGACCGCAGCCTGGATCAGATCGCTGTCGATGTGGGCATGGATCTTTTGGCGGGTAAGGGTTTCGAGAACGCCAAGATCCACGTCTACCTGACGTTGCCAGCATCGACGGTATTGGGCGTGGACAGCAAGCCCGGCTATCTCGCCGGCTACGGCTGGTTGCCCGCACAGCGAGCCCTGGAGATGGCCGCTCAAGAAGACGCCGTGTGGCAGCGGATCCTCACCGACCCGCTCACCGGGCACGCGGTGGATGTAGGTCGGCGCAAGTACCGGCCACCAGCCGCGTTGCGGGATCACATCAGGGCTGTGTATCCGACCTGTACCGGTCCTGGCTGCGTTCGACCTGCCCACTTGTGCGATCTCGATCACGTGACGCCGTTCCCGCAGGGCGCAACAGATCAGTTCAGTGTCCGTCCGGCGTGTCGATCGCACCACGGGGCCAAGACGCATGGTGGGTGGCGGGTGGAACTGTCGACCACTGGTCGCGACCTGACGTGGATCACGAAACACGGGTTCCGGTTCACCCACGAACCCGAACCGATCGCCGATCCCGACCCGGCACCATTCTAAAGGGGTTGTTTGCTGCTTAACACGGGGGACGATCGCCTACGGGGATACGCGGTCCGATGGCTGGGCGATCGAAGCCGCGCCTTCGCCGCGCTTTCTCGACGGTGTGCTGTGGCATGGCGAAGACACGGCAACGAGCCATGGGGAGACGGCAACGGGGTTACGTCGAGTGGCTGCGGCAC
>Ga0193717_1002293_pt1 | contig 11101 bp, 16 predicted proteins | sample U2c2metaG_FD_145900 | JGI IMG/M metagenome (GOLD analysis project Ga0193717, IMG submission 145900) | Soil microbial communities from a riparian zone of the East river system, Colorado, United States - U2c2 | ecosystem: Environmental > Terrestrial > Soil > Riparian zone | place: USA: East River...
CTGCGCCATCAGCACATCGACCTGCCGCAGCTTCGCAACGATCTCTTCCGCTGTATGCCTCTTCCTCGCCATTGATCGCATCCTCCATGGTCAAAACCATACTTCAGGGAGGACCACTTCAAAGGGGGCAGATCAGCACGCTTGGCTGCTGGGCGCGATATGGGCAGTCAACCTTGGTACTAACGATCTACGGCAGAGATTTCCTTATGCGACTCTCAGCATCGGCACCTGGACGACAAAAGTCGCGAGCAGCGTCGATCGATGTGATGTCTAACTCGGACCCCGGGGAAAACATGAAGAAAAGGTCGAGCTTGAGGAGGGACAGATCGCTCGTCGTCCATTGCCGCGGATTTTGGATCGTCAATTCGCGGGGCATGTCGAGGTCGTCATCCTCTCGGTTTGCGTTTTGCCCGGACTGGTGCGCGTGACGCAATTGATTGACGACGTGCATGGTCAGGCTATCGGGAGCGCATATGGTCTGCAACTTTGCTGCGATAAGCTCATCACATGCCTTATCGGGACGGAGCAGTTCGCTTAGCAAATCAAACGCACGTGCAGCATCTTGGTCCCTTGCAAGGAGATCACGTACATTATCGGCCATCAGGATAGGTAGGGCGGGCTGCGCCTGTTCCGGAACGATGGCCTCCGGCGTCGGGAAGGTTTCGATCTCGATCGAATCCGTCACCTTTGCGAATTCTGCAGAAATCTCCGCATTCGAATCCGGCCTCAGATATAGCTCGCTGGGCAGGGCGCCCGGCAGCGATCCGCTCAGGACCATTGCAAGGGCGTCCGCATCGCGCGCGACCATGGGATCGATAACGACCGATACCAGCCGGCGTTGACGTGCAGCCAGAACCAGCGCGGGCCAGGCCCGCAGGGTATCCCCAAGTTCGATACGAAGCCTTGCGTGCTCTTTGATCTGTCGTGCTTCGCGGATCGACAGTGCGAAACTGGATCGAAACCACGGAAATTTCCGGGTGGATATCGATACAAATTGCCCGTCCGAACGCAGCGCCCGAATTGTTGATGTGCGGCTATCGGTGGAAAAGATTGTCGCGCCCTGCCCCTCGCGGATCTTGGGCGGCAATACCCCATAATCGGTGCGGGTAAAGACGATCGGTTGCCATTTCCACAACACGGCCGGACCGTGGGTAAGTTCCGCGACGAACGGGCTCTCGCCCCTCGCTGCGCATTTTCGCCCGTAGGCTGCGGCCAGTTCCTTGTCGGCAGCCTTCAACGCTTTACCATTGGTGCAGACGACAAAGTCGAAGCCCTCTCGATCGGCCGGGGAGCTGTCGAGCGGCGCAAAGGTCAGACGATCCGCCAGGGTCTTGACCGCGGCCGTGGTCAAGCCGGCGCGCAATAATCGCTCGGCAGAAACGCGCTGTTCTGAAAGGGTCCGTAACGGCGTCAGGCGATCCACCGCATGGCAAACGAGTCGGTTCGCGACCACCCCCGTTTCCACGGACAGGTCCTTGCCCAGCACGACAAGCGTTTCGGACTGCTCCGCGAGTTCGAGCAGTTCTGCAAGATCCTGATCCCCAATACGCTCCGCGCGTGGGACGATCGCCAGTCCCTGGGGGCGGCAAAGCGCGACGTTTCCCGCGGCCGGCTTCGGCCGACACGCCAGCGAGTACGGCCTTTAGTGTTGCGACCTCCGGATTTGCCGGTCCGAGCGCTTCCGCCATGTCGTCACAATCCGACAGTCGGCTGCCAATGATCAGGGGAATGCTTTCGGTCTCGACCGACCCGTCGTCGAGCAACGCGTTGATCGCCGCGACAACGGCCGCGTGGTTGGCGCCGACAGCGGTGTGGATCGTCGCGGCGCCCCTCTTGGAACGATCCACCAATTCGACTGCATATTCGATCGACCCGTGGATCGCAGCTGTCGTGACGAACCGCGCCTTTTGTCGATTTACCGTATCTGCGAGGGTCACGACTTCCGGATTATTGAGGATCCGATCGATGGCCGCATCCCGGTCGTGGCCGCTGTCGATGTACTTCGCAGCAAAGCCGCGCAGTGCCTCGATCTGGAGCGTTGAACGGCCCCGCAGCAGTTTCTTGAGCAGCACGCGAGGGTCGCCGTGGATAGCCGCGAGATTGTCATCCATCTTTTGTGCGCGGTGGAATGCGAGCTGCCCGGTGTTGCTGCCCCGACCCACCGGCCTCAAATGCGTCTGCGGGTAAGGCGCGATAAGATCCACCGAGATGTCGGAGCCGTATTCGAGCAACTTCGTCCGCAACATTTCGCTGGTCAGATTCGGCCAGTTGATGCCCTCCGCGACAAAGGAGCCGCCGCCGTTTCGAACCAATGCGATGCCCTTCCGGAGTTTCGCCGGCGCGAGCCCGGCGGGTCCGATTTCGCGGGTCAACATGAATGCATGGCTGTGGCGGTTCCTGGCTCCCGGGGACTTCAGACCTGGATCGTGGATCACGAGATAGACGGCGAGACGGTAGCCGCGCCGGGCTTCGAAAACGATCTGCCAGGCTATTTCCTTGGCCTCGTCCAGCGTAATCTCGCGATCGGGAGGCAAAGCCGAAATTAACGCGACTCCGATTTGCGGAAGCCGCTCCCGGTTCAGGAGTTGGCGGACGCGGCGCATTTCCGCCAGGTCGTTCTCGATGGCAAGACGCTCGATGTCGTCGAATTCGGCTGGCGCACTGTCAGGCAGCCATAGTCTGGAGTAGACGAGATCACCACCAAGATCGGTGAAATCCAAATGCTTATCGAGGCGAGGGTCAAACGCCGCAAGGCGGCCGATATAGCTTACGTGACCGGGGGTGCCGCCCGTCGTAGTTAGATTTTGATGAGTAGCATTGGTAAAAATAATCGCCATGCGGAGTAGCCGATCGTGTCCCAAGGGCCTCTGCATATTGAGATTGCAGACGGCGTGCCGGGTTAGCAAGGGGGCTGCCGTATTTTGTGTGTATGGCTACTTGCAATCGTTCATGCGACTTCTGTGCAATGCCTACCACAGCAACAGGAGACGATGACATGGACAAAGCAACACGACGCCAGATTAAAAAGTTCGAGAAAGGTGCAGAAAAGGCTGCGCAACTGAAGGAGGCCGCTGCCCGGTTGTTGAAAAAGGCTGACGATATTCAGACAAGCCAAAGGCCCGTGTTTGATGCGATCATCCTCAAGATGGCCTACGGTGCGGGGCTCGATCGGCTGCCGCTTGCCGCCGTCGTCAGTGGTTTTGCGGCGCTTCACAGTATCTCGACGGCGGAATTCACCCCTGTCTCCGGTGCAGACCCCGTCACTGCCGCGAAAACGGGCGAGCGCGAGTCCGATGCAGATGTTCAAGCGAATGAGGTCAATATCGATCTGATCGTCAAGATCAGTCGCAATACCGCTGCGAACAGGTTTGCGCTGCTGGATAAGTATCTGATCTGGAACGGCAAGGAAGGCCGCTGGATGGGCAAAGTCAGTCTGCTCGTCCTCAAGCTATTCGAAGAACTGTTTGAACCGCATCGGCTGAACTATTCAATGCCTGCGTCTGGATCTACCGAAAAGATCGGCTCGAATACCATCGCTTTGGCTGACGAACTGGCCGATGATTCCATGGTGGCCACGGAACCGCCGACGACTGTAGAGAAGACTGGGGCGGGCGAAGGTCGGGATCCCTCTTCTTCGGATGGGAGCGTTTCGGTCAAGATGGCGTCGGCAGACCTGTCGTCGACAACGCTCAGCCGCGCCGCGAACGACGATGCCTCCTCCGACGCCGCGGTGGGCGGCACGGAGCCCGCTAGGTCTTCCGAGCCGCCGGCAGCCACGGCGGCGCCCCGCAGCCCCCTCGCGAGCCTCCGGCGGCGCGGAGGGGCTGGCCAATAGTCAGGCGCTCTTTACCATGCGGAAAGCAGGACATCGCGCGGCTCTGACATCCTCGCCGTTCGCACATCGCGCCGCGCTGCATGCTTGCATCTGCCGGTCGCGGCCTTGTCGTCGGCTCCGAAATTCTGTATCACAGACACCAGACACAGACGACATCGCGCGATGTGATTCATTGTTTTCGTTGAGGAAATTTAGCTCGTTGTAGCGGGTCCCTCTCTCGCTACCATTTCCCGCATAAATCTTTGACTTTACAGATTCGGCCGATCAGTTTTTCGACACGAGGGATGTGAGCGCCGACGCCCCCTTGGGGAGCCCGCGCTCGGCTTCAAAGATCAGGATCGTAGATCGGCAGCTCGAAATCCGACAACCGAACCGCCGTCATCTCGGCACCGCCGCGCGCGCACCCAAGGCGGCCTCGTCCAGCAATTTCTGGTTCAACGATGCGCGGCGCGAACTGCCGCTTACTGCAAGAATTCTAATCATTCATGCCTCATGCGGTTGTTGGTTGGTCGAGCGGCGGTACGGCAAGCCTCATTCCGCCAAGCGCCATGCGGGTGAACTGCTCGCCCGTGACGTAGCCACGTCCCCAGACGGAGTCGAAGTCGGCTGTGGGTCGGGCGGTCGTGATTTCGGAAGACTCACGTCCGGCCTCGAGCATGGCCAAGATGCGATCCTCCACCGTACGAAGCATGTCACGAAAGGACACCAGTCCGGTTCGATCCGTAGCTGCTCCATGGCCTGGCACCACGACGGTCCCAGCGTCGAGCAACGGCAGGAGGCGGTCGACGGCCTCGATCATCCCACGCAATGATCCACCCGAAGATTCGTCGATAACGGGATAGCTATGATGAGTGAAGAGGTCACCTGTTATGAGCACGTTCGCGGAAGGCAGAAGGACGGCGACATCTCCGTCGGTGTGGGCTGGGGCCTGAGGGAGCAACTGCAGTTCGTCTGTGCCGATATCGACCACCAGCGGCTGGTCGAAGGTGATCGGCGGCCAGGCCGCGCGCGGTGAGGCCGAGATGTGCCACGACAGCGACGGCACATACTGGTCCGTCGAAAGGCGCCTGCGGCAATTGGCATGACCAAGGATCGTCGCGCCTGCGGCAGCAAAAGCGGAGTTGCCGTCGGTATGATCGAAATGCCAGTGAGTGTTGACGACCCACCTCGGCGGCCGCCCGTACGCGCCCGTCACCTCGCTTTGGATCTCCGCGACGCGCGAAGCATACCCGGTATCGACGATCGCGGCTCCCCGCGATCCCTCTATCACCGTGATATTTCCGCCAGCGCCGGCAAGAACGACCACGCCAGGTCGGATTTGCGCCGTCAAAAGCGGCGTCGAGTCATAGACCATCCGGGAAAGAGCGACCAGCCCATCTTTCGGGAAGGTATGGGTGGCGAAGCCGTCGAGCGTCGCCGATCGCCATGTGCTAAGGCGGGTGTCGAGCATGGTCTCTTTCCTCTTCTCGATTGCGATATAAGATCGGACGGGATCCGAGTTCTTTGTCGCCGCTGAAAATAGCCTCGTCGGCGGTGCGGAGAAGACGCGGCCGCCTCATAACGTCTAATACTTTGGGTATGAACCATGGATCTGATTGCTGCGTTACGCACTTTTCTCCGCGTCGCCGAAGTCGGCTCGTTCTCGGCGGTAGCGGAAGAGCGTGGCGTCACGCAGCCCGCCGTATCGCGACAGGTAACGGCGCTTGAGGAGCATTTCGCAACCCGCCTGGTCCAACGCAGCACGCATGCGGTAACGCTTACCGAGGAGGGACGGGAGCTTATGCCTGCCGCCCAGCATCTCGTCGACTCCGCCGACACGCTGCAAGAACAGACCGGCCGCCGTCGCAGTAAGCCGGTCGGTCGCGTGCGGTTGAGCGTGCCAGTCCCGCTCGGGCTTTATTTCAGCGGCAAGCTCGATACCTTGCTCAAAAGGCATGAAGAGCTGTCGCTCGACCTCATTTTGCACGACAAGCTTCGCGACCTCATCGAAGAAGGTATCGACCTGCAGGTCTGTGTCGGAGAAGTTACCGATTCTGCGCTGATATCGCGCCGGATAGGTGCAACAACCGCGTTCCTGGTGGCTGCGCCTAGCTACCTCAAAGGACGCGCCGCGCCGGAAAAACCCGCCGACCTCCAAAACCACGACTGCATCGTTTATCACCGATGGGGCCGCGAGGATGTCTGGTGGTTCGTTTCGCCGGAGGGCCCCCTGTCGGTGTCCGTACGCGGCCGCTTTCGATCCAACAACTCCGAGGCGGTCCGTCGTGCTGCATTAGATGGCCACGGGATCGCGCTACTGTCGCACCTACTGGTCGCCGAAGACATCAAATTGGATCGGCTGCGCGTCCTGATGCCGTCGTTTCTTCCCCAACGTTTTCCTCTGACAGTCGTCTATCCTTCGCGTCGCAACTTGCCGCCGCGCGTTCGTGCCGTCATCGACTATCTCAGCGAAGCCGTCCACGCCGATCCCGCAATGAGGGACGACGGTCGCGTGCAGGCCACGTCCCATTCCGAAGTATTTGGGTCGGATTGATTCCGGCCGCTACCGGTTCGGCTCACCGGACGTGCTCATACCGATCGTATCAGGCAATATGAGCACGACCTAAATTCCGACGTCCCGCAGCTCCCGCTATCTCTTGGCGCAACAGACCGACATTCGGTCAGCCAACCAGCGCATCGCCGTTCCGGCGACGAGTGAGATACGGGAGAAATACCATGTCGTTATCGCGCCGCGACTTTGTCAGGTCCGCTTCGATCGGGGCGGGGCTTGCTTCGGTTCTTGAGATCGTTCCGGCCTCCGCCGAGAGCACTCCGACCGCGAGCCAAGGAACCAAAATAATCAATCTCGACGATCGCGTCTCGTTCAAGCAGCAGCTCGAGCACAACATCGGGCCGGTCGTGCTGATGAGCACGTTTCTGGTGCCACCGGATCAGATCGACAAGTTTCTCGCGGGCTTCAGGAAACAGTTCGCGATCATGCGGAAGCAACCGGGCTTGATCTCAGCACAGCTTCATCGCGGCATCGCCGGTAGCAGCTTGTTCATGAACTACATCGTCTGGGAATCGGTCGATGCCTTTAAACGCGGCTATGAGCTGCCGGAATTTCAGGCGCAGCTGAAGCAGTACCCCGCGGGCACCGTGGTCTCGGCGAGCTTCTTTCAGAGGGTCGCCATACCAGGAATGTGCGTGGGCGAAGGCGCCATCGCCGTGGAGTGATGCAATCGGTCGTTCATACGCAGGTCGTGGAGAGAAATCATGCCATCCGCAGCTTATCGAAGGCCGTTGAAGAGCGGAAAATCGGAGTCAGGTTATGCGCCGGCTTCCCGCTTGCTCCACGTGATCCGGGCCAGCGTTCTGAACGCATTGGTTCGCGCGGTCCGCGCAACCGTCTACCAAGTCGGCAACGAACTGGCGGTTACTCGCGCTTTTCCGAACGGCACGCTCGTGCACGTACCGCCGCTTTGCGTCGTCGGTGGCGCCGTCCAGAGTGCGTCCGGCGTACTGATTAATACGAATCCATGGCTGCTAGTGCTCAGCGTCGCTGGTGCCTTGGTCCTTCTAGCCCGCAAATCGGGGCTGGAAGCTTCTCAAATCACGCTGAAAACCCACCAACATGAAGCATAGAAAGGAAAGACCATGACCAACGTGAAAGCATTGACCGCTGCATTAATTCTGTCCGCCGCGATTGCTACCCCGGCGTTCGCTCATTCGTCAAAGCATAGCCATGTGCGCGACCAGACGAACATCCGCGGAGCCTACAATCAGTTCGTCGTACCCTTTAGCGGAAGGGACCCATCACCGGTGGGTGGCGGAAACTCGTCGCTCCATCCCGGCGACATAAATCCGTCTGGAAGCTGATCGTCGAAACGAGATGCGGACAGGTTTAAGGATGTGTTCTGCATGTCTCACCGATACGGTCCCGGGCCGCTCCCGGGACCGCATTGATGCTTCGAAGGGCGCCGATAGACCGGCTAAGGATACGTTCGTTTTCTGCGGCATCTAACGGCTCTTTGCCATCACACCTGCGGCCCGAAAGACGGCGACATACGCGACCCGCTGCGGGTCCAGGCTGTGTAAAAACGCGTCTGAGCCAAGGCCGCTCAGAATTGTTTTCTCAATCGGCCTCGGCCGGCAGCACCTACCCGTGCGATTGGTTTCCGCACGAAATCGAGATGGAAATTCTAGGCGCAAGTTGAGCATCTGAATTTGCACACAGCCTGGGTCAAAAGCTGACCTGGTGGCTCACTGTCTGGATTCAAGAACGACAACGACGCCCGTCGGTGCGGGTGCGTGTGGCCTCAGGCTCGTCAGGTTCTCATCGCTCCAGCTGGCAAGGTTGACAATCTCACCAGCTTTAACTTCTTTTTCCGGCATTTCGGCCGGCTCCAGAACGTTGAGACCAGTGGCATCGAGAAAGAACGTATGATCCCCAAATAGGTCGTTCAGTTGCCGGACGGCGGGATGATTGTCGGGAAGGACCTCGGCATGGAATTGGCTCAAGGTTTGGTCTAGTTGTGTCGAGTTTAGCTTCATGTCTTGCTCCTGTTTTGCTTTTGCCCTTCAGCCAATCTGGGTGTTCACATGGACGTGAGAGCCTGCTCGATACTTCGCCAATGCCCCATGACTGGCGAGTGTCGCGACGTTTCTCATCGAAAAAATCCCGACAAGCGTTTGACTGGCAAATGCCCGACCCGGATGTCATCCAACTTGCTGACGACGCAGGCGTCGCGCGTCATTGCCTCATGCCTGGATCCTTCTCGTCCTTGTTGGTTGCGGGTGTAAGCCCGTAAACTGAACGGCGCATCCTTGGCGGCCGCCTTCGTGTGGGCTGATGCGGCTGGACTTGTCGGCCAGCCGATGCGGCCATTTGCCTTTCAAATCCCGCCTATGCTTGGAATGACCACACCGAGCTAATGTTCCCCAACGGTTTCATTAAACTTCCATGACATCGCTCTGGCCGCGAAAAATTTCGGGATTGCATATCCGCTGGGCAGCTGGGGCTGCTAAGGCGAGGCGACCGTGAACAGGCCGAGGGGCAAGGTGTTCACCGCGAACGCCAGCGGCCACGCATTCGGCGAGCGGGCGATCTTCACCAAATTTCACAACGACGGTTCCGCAAGCGGCAACATTTTCAAAGAGAAGCGCAACGGTCATGGCGATCGAGGCCGCAGTGTTGTCGCAATTATAATCCTTGTGCCCTGCGCGACCGATCGCTCAACGCCTGTAAGGATTGCACGCTACCAAGGCAATCAATCCGTCTCTCGTGCCCCCGTGTCGATGGTTGACAAAATAGCGTCGCCGTCATTCGATGCTGCGATTGCGTCCGATGGCGCAGCCGTATCGGTCTCACCAGACGCGGCGATTGCATCTGACGGTGCTGACATGTCGGCGCCGCTTGTGGAGTCCGTCGACGACAACGCATCAATCTCGCGCTGATAATCATCAGCCGCACTTTGGAACCGTTCGCGATCTTCAACATCGGTTAGCGTAGCAGCGAAACGCCTTATGCGTTCGATCTGGTATCGCAGGTACTCAATTCGATTCATGTGATTGTGGCAACCGATTCACAATTCAACGATAGCGGCTGCACAAGTCGCGTGAAGTACGAAATGGTCTTGGCGATCGAGGCGGCGGTATCGCCGTTGATATCGGAAATGCAATAGAGTCATCTACTTCTGTGGTTATCGCCGCCACCAAGGTTTTGGTGTCATAGCATTTCGGACATTCGAAAGTCTGCAAATCGAAACCCGGTCTTTCAGGCTCGATGACACGCAATGGCATGGTTTCTCCGCATTTTGAGCAATGAGGACTCTTGATAATCGCCACAAACATTTGCGCATCCCCCTTATTACGTCTTGCTCGACATTTTGTGATGTGTCGAAGCGAAACGAACTAATGAAACCGCTTTGGGCAAATCCTGTGTTCGGAAAATGACGGATCTGGGGAAAGTCGCGGATGGTGCGCAGCGATTATGAAAACGTTTCTGTTGGAAATGAAATTTGCGCAATGTTCGTCACGGGCCGGAACTAAGTCGCCTTTCGAGGTTTGGAGTGCTTCTGTAACTCCATGGAGACATTTCTGATGCGATCCAAACTTGCAATCTCTGCTCTTGTCGCTACATCGCTCTTTGGCTCGACGCTCGTTGCGTCTGCGCAAAGCCAACCCGCGCCCGGCACGTCCAATGACGGAACCGTTAGTCCTGGCGCTGCCTCTGGCAAAAAAACGCAACATGAAAAGGGCATGACGACGGGATCGAGCACGCGTAACGGGACCAACAAAGGCGGCGTCGCGAATCCGGAGAATCAAGACAACGCTGGTTCCGGCGCCGATAACATGGCCGCTCCCAAAAGCGGCAACAAGTATTAAACTCTTTGGGGCGGGGTATCTTCGAGAGCAAAGGCCCCGGCGCAATCCGGGGTTTTGCTTTTAGGGATGAAATTCTTGAGCGACGAAATCCTATACGGGCTGATCGGCATGTTCCTCCTGGTCCGTGACGGCTGCGCAAGTCGCGTAAAGCACGAAGCGGTTATTGTGATCTGGGCCGCGGTGCTGCCGTTGATGCGCGCCGCTGCGTTTCGGTTACGGAACCTGTCATCAATCGTTCGCACATCGGATGCATGGCAGCAATGCTGCGTGATGCACGTTGCGAGCAACGCAATTTCACCGTTTTTAATTTTTAGTTTTCCTTCGGAAAGATGAAGGCTTTGGAATCTTCAGATGACAGATTTGAAGCGTTTCCGGACCCTTTGAACAACTGGATCGTATGGGACCGTGATCAAGATGATTTCGCGGAGGTAGGAGCGCTAAGCTCTCTCCCGGAGTCCCGCTCGCGAGCATTCTGCTCGTTGCTAAACAGACTCCTTTCTAAATCGAATCGATCGGCGTGAACTAAGTACTCTGATTAAGGATGCGAGTTCGCATCGTCGGAACAGTCGCCCGGCCTTCCGCCGCTTCGTATGCACGCGCGGACGGCTCAACGTAACTGCCTTCCCCATATTTCCTTCCCGCCGTGTTCAGCATCACGTTGCGCCCCATCGTACTTGCCCTTTGAGTACGTCGACCAATCCAACGTGAGCCCGTTGCTTACCAACCATTTCGCAAGGTCTCCTCCATTAACCCTATCGGCAAACGCCCTGTCGGTAGGTCAGGTTGTTCTCTGGGCCGCCGCCAAGTTGCCTCATTAGATCGGAGAATTTCCACCGTACTAATCCTAGTCGGGGGAGCATTATGCTGAGAATGGTGTTGTTGGGTCTCCTCATCCCATTG
>Ga0193717_1002294_pt1 | contig 11097 bp, 4 predicted proteins | sample U2c2metaG_FD_145900 | JGI IMG/M metagenome (GOLD analysis project Ga0193717, IMG submission 145900) | Soil microbial communities from a riparian zone of the East river system, Colorado, United States - U2c2 | ecosystem: Environmental > Terrestrial > Soil > Riparian zone | place: USA: East River...
GCGAGGTTTGGTCGGAGCCCCACGCTTACGCGGCTGACAGTGAGAGCCTGATCTTTGGACAAGGGTTGCACGCGTCCGCAGCCAGACGCCCACTGTTGCATCACAAGGAAAATACCGCGTCACCTGATGAGAATATTTCTTGCGCGGCGATGGCGGTAATCGCATCCACACCGCGTATCTGTCTTTTAGAGCGTCCGCCGAACAGATCGTCTCATCACGATGTGCGCCAGGGCCATCGACCCCCCAAGGTTCAGCAACGATGCGCCCGTTCGGCGGACGCTCACTGCAAGGCGTCATAGTGATGCCAGCTCGACAGGTCCCGTCGCCAAAGCGGCCTTACGTTCGCGAGGCCGATAGCCAACCTTCGTAGTGGATTGAGCCCGACCTGCGAAGGGCCTCTTTGCAGAGGTCTCGATACTCCGGCCGCGCAAACCGCCGCTCCCAGCAGGTGGCGGCAAGCCGATCGCAATTCCGTACTTAGCTCACGAAGCCGATGGATTCGAAAGCCTTCGAGTCAACGGCAGAACCAATGTGCGCTACGTGGCGCGACTGAAGGGAGTTGCAGCGATGAACACAATCAAATGCGGACGGCTGTGGGTGGTGCGGGCGCTTGCTGGCGCCTTGTGCCTGGCCGCTTCGAGCGCCTCGGCGCAGACCGTAGTCGACGAAGGCTTTTTCGATAATGATTCCGGGTCCGGCGCGGGCGCCGCCGTGGCGCTTTGGGGCGATACCTTGGCCGTGGGTGTACCCAACGAAACGGGTCTTCCGGCTGTCTTTGGCGCCGGCGCGGTGAATATCTACACGCGCGACCTTGAGAACGGTGGGTGGGTTCTCTTTCAGACGCTGTCTGCGCCGGATCGCGGTACCGATCATCATTTCGGCAGTGCGGTTGCGCTACACGATAAATTCCTCGTCGTCGGCGAACCGGGCTACGCCAACGGTCAGGGTCGAATTTCGGTTTTCGTGAGTTCGGGCGGGTTTTTCAATTATCAGGGCAATCAGGAGGGCGGACTCGCAAGCAGTCTCGGAAGCAATGTTGCCGTCGCGCGGCACAACAGCAACACACCCTATCTCGTCCTGGCCGGCGCCCAATTCCGCAGTCCCTACGGTGGTGCCTACGCCAGCGCGTGGGAGATTTCCGGTGAAATAGGCGAAATAGCCACCTTGCTAGGCAGCAGATTTATCAATCCTGAGGATTATCCACCCACCGAAGCATCTTCGGGGCTATTCGGGCGTAGCGTAGCCATCGTCCCTCAGAAGTGCATTCCCCAAAGCGCGTGCGAGAATTCATTTTCTATTGCGATCGGCGCACCGGGTCACGACTCGAATACCGGCTACGCGACCGTGTTGTCGCTCCATACCATTCCGAGCGTTGACGACTGGAGCTTTGTTTTGAACAAAGTCGCGACCGATCAAACACCAGCGACCGGCGAGTTTTTCGGCGACAGCGTGGCTCTTGATGCGGGCGATGGTGTGCTGGTACCGCCACGATTGGTCGTCGGCGCGCCGTACGCGACCACCCAGCCTCCGGCTTCGATCACGACGGGTGCAGTCGCAATCTTCGAGCGCCCGCTTGGTGGCTCGGACTGGGACTACGTGACGCAACGGCTTGGCCCCACCGGCAGTCAGACTGGGCACACCGCATTCGGTGCCGAGCTTCATCTCGAGGGCGATCAGATCTGGGTTGGAGCGCCGAACTATGACGTACCCGCGGATTTCGGAAGTATCGTCAATGCGGTTGACTCGCGAGCTTCATCGAGAGTTGCCCGTGAACGACGATGATCTCGGTAGCTCGATCACGTGCAACGCGGGCCGGCTGGTCGTGGGCGCACCGGATCGAGGGTTCAATTCCTGGATCAACGGATACGAATCTCCCGATCCGATGTTCAGCAACTCGTTCGAAACCATGATTTGCGGAGGCTGAGCGCGCGGGCCGTGCATTCAGCTTGATGGATGCGCCTTACCTAGGATGCAGCGGTTCGGATCAGCGAGCGAATTCGTCGAACCCGTCGCCGAAGATCGCATCCGAGTTTGCCGGTGCGATCGCTGTTCCGACCAGCATGATCGCAGCCAGCGGTTCAGCGCTGTTGGAGACCACCGTCATCGGGGATTCGTCAAACCCGGTGACGGTCGGTCGAAAACGTGCGATCAGATCGCACTCCGCATCGGGTTCGAGCGTGATGCCCGGCGTCGTACAGACACCCGATAGCTCATGGGCGCCCGCGTCATTGCCTTCGAGCGTGATCGAGCTGATGGAAGCCGGTGCGTTGCCGCGATTGGTGAGCAGCAGCATCCGTTGCTGCTCGCCGCCGAGTGCCACGGCGGAAAAGTTCAGCTCGTTTCCTTCCAGCGCATCTCCGTTCGCGACAAGCTGCGGTGCAGGCGAGGGCGGACCGGCGGGATCGAAACTCAAGACCCCACCTTGGTCCGCTCGCGCAAGCCCGCCGCCCGTAAGCCGTATGCGCTGGTTCGCACCTTCGAGCGTGCGCGTGTAGGTGTAGGCGCCCCAGGGAACGAGACCGCTGACGATATGCTCGTCTGCGCTAGCTGGCGTCACGTACTCCAGGCACTGGAATGCCGTGGAGAGGTCGCGACGAAACAGCACGGAGCGCGCGCCGAGGGTCACCCCCTCGAAGCCATTTGTCGGCGTAGCGCACCCGGCAAAGGAAACCGATTGCATCACGACTACCGGCGTCGGAATCGCGCCGGTGTCGGCGCCTTCCAACACGGTCAGAAAACGGACATCGGCCGGTCCGCCGGTCGCATCGATGCGCAGTCGCGTCGCGTAATTTTCGAATTCGTCCGGTACGGGTTGGCCGCTCACGGGATCGATGTATTGGCGCCGCTGCAGGATCGGGTCCTCATCGCCGAGGCTCCAGAGATTGCCGCGATCCAGATTGATCTCCGCGTCTTCGGTGACGATGGTGAGCGTCTTTGCGGCGGGAAGCGCGCTGGTCACGAACAGGTGCTGGCCGCCAGGCGCGGTTCCTGTCGCGCGGTTGCCGGCAATGGTGGGTATCGAAGGCAGCCGGTCAGGAAAATTTAGCCAAACGCGCTTGAAGCGATCTGCGGTCTGTGTCCGCACACGATCGTAGAGGACGACGTGATCCGGCTTCAGCCATACGACCGAGCGGCTCACATGCTGGACATCCGACGCGCGTTGCGCTGCCGGGGTCTGATCTGCGTCCTCATACCACGCGTTGTAAAGATTGGTTGCGTCGCCGGTGACATACGAGAACGCCGTCTGTTCGCTACGAAACAGCACTTCCGGATCGGCGCTGGCGCGGTTCTGCGGCATCTGCGCGCCGCGCCGCAAGCGACGCGACAGCGCGCTCTCCGGATCTTCGCCCGGCCACAACACGTTCTCGACAGCCAGCGAATTCTTGTAATCGGTCGCGCCGCCTTCGAGCCCGTAGCCCAGCGCGCCCTTGGTCAGCCATTCACCGTGGCGATACAGCTCGACCATCATCGCATCGCCGTGCTGATGATCGATGGTGTTCCAGCCGAGCTTGAAGTCGAACCAGCTTGCAGACGGTCCCCAATCGCTGCGCGAGAGCAGTCGATCAAGTCCATCGGACCAGAAATGGAGCGGATAACTCGGGCGCGGATCGATGGCGTTCGGGCCGCTCGATGCCGCCCCGGGGTCGAACAGCAGGAAATAGAGGATGCTTTTCAGCAGATCCTCGTCGTTGCGCGCGCGTGAGGTCAGCGCATCGCTGCCGCCGGGCGGTACGTGACGCTGCACCCAACGGATGGTGTCCAGCGTTCGCATATCGCCGACGCGCGCGGCATGCAAGCCGAGCGGGCCGAGGATGTTCATCGAATCGTTCTGGTAGTAGTACTCGCCATCGCCGAACCAAGCCGGCCAGTAGACGAGGCCGCGGTTGGGATTGTCCGCCTGCACCGGGCTCAGCGAATGGAGATAGCCCGGCACGATCGCGCGGTAGAACGGATTGGTATCGAGCCCACCGACGCGCTCGCCGTGCGACGCCTGCGCGTCGGCATCCGCATAGCCCGCGGTTTCCAGTCCGAGCAGAAACTGCGACGGAATGCCGAGCGAGGTCGGGGCATATTCCATGCCTTCTGCCGGCAGGCCGCCACTTGCGTCGTGTCGCAGCAGGTAATCCTGCATGTACAGCCAGCCATCGAGCGCGTGGCGCAGAAAACCGCTGAGCCGACCGTTCGCATCGTCGAACGGATACTCCTGCAGATCGCCATTGGCATTTCGTTTCAGATAAGTCGCGGGTGCCAACGGATCGACTACGTCATCAGCGGGATCCAGCGCCAGCGCCATGAGCCCGAGCTGGCGCATGTGGCTGGCGAAATAGTTGTTCCCCGCGATGCGCAAGCGGTAGTGGCGCGGATCATCGAGTCGCAACAGCGGTTCGCCGACGGTGCCGACCGGCAGCGCGTCCTGTGGCGGGTTGTTGTAGGGATTCGGATACGCCTCGAGATTCAGATAGCTCCACCAGATGAAGACACGGCGGATCTTCGCCTTGTCCGCAGGTGAAAGCGCTGGTTGTCCGGACGGAAGCGTCGCGGCGCCAAGCCAGTCCACCGCCAGCGGAAACGCCGCGCCCTGCCATCGCGATCGGTCGGACACCGAAAAGGCAATCGTGCAGTACGGCCCACTGGCGACCGGCGGAACGCTGCGCATGCAGGCATCGACCTGGTCGAGGATATGAAACAGCAGCGTGTGCGATCGTTCGGCCCATTCTGCACGGGCACTCTCATCCGGATCGACGTGCGCCATGAACGCGAACAGCGCGGCATAGGCCTCGGTATTCACCGGGCTGTACGTTGAGCCGCCGTTGTCGTCGCCGGGAATGTCGCCGCTGTCCATGTCCTCAGCGGCGTTGACGGCCAGTTGACGGAGCCCCTGTTGCCAGATGGGATTGGTGTCGACGGCCCATTGTCGCAACCTTGCTGGATCAGTATCGTCGATCCACAGGCGGGGATGGGAAGTTGCCGGGTGTGCCGCGAGAGAAACCGGCACCATGATCGAAAGCAGACAGACCAGAGCTCTTGCGCATGTCATTCGATACTTCCTGTGGTATCGCAAGTGCTGCGCGCCGGCGGGCATCGCGATCCTCGCCGTGGACTCGCGGTGGTCCACCACGATCTTGTCGTTCCTCGCCCGCTGACGCGGCAGGTCTATTCCGCTAGCGACATGCCGAGCCCCGCGAAGGCGGAGAGCGAACCCAGAAAGCCCGGATGACGCGTCAGCCATTGGAATTCGCTGCCGCTTGACGAATGCTCATTCGATGCTGCAACGCTACCTTCCGGTATTTTTTTCGCGGTTCCGATCCGATGCCAATGTCTTGCGGCGCTGATCACCATCAGCGCGCCGCCTATCGCCATCAGCGAATTGCCGAGTCGCGCATCGCCGATCTCCAGGATATGCAACGAAAGCGCCTGGAGCGGAAGCAGGATGTTCGCTGCGCCAAGGACGACCATTCCGCGGCCGGTGTCGACCCCGCCGCGAGCGGCGCGGGTTTGCAGCGCAAACGCTTCCGATACGAACCAGAACGCGTACAGCACGATTGTTATCAACTCGGTCTTCATGTTTCTCCGCGCCGAAGTTGTCAGCGCATCGCGTCGCGATGGCGGATGTCCGGCTGGGACACGCATGCGATCAACGTGTGCTGTCTTCTGAAGAGGAGACGGGAAAGCGCGCGCGTGTCCGCCATTCACAATCGGTAGGGTGGACACCGATTGCGTGCAAGCAGATTGCGCAGACGACTGCTCTCTCTCAATGAGTGTCGTAAAACAGACGCCGATAAAAACTTGGTGATGCGCGCTCCGTTGTGGGCGTTGTCTTCTGACGCCTGACGCGCACGCACAGCGCCGCCCATGCGCGGCTGCGAACCCACACTTATCGAATTGTCGTTTAAAAGTGGCGGGTTTCGTTTTCGTTTTCCGAATCAATCCAAGAGCCCGCCATGCAAATGACGGGTTCGCGAACTGGCGTTGTCTGCCGTCAATTGTTTTGTCGAGTTGAAAGAGGGAGTACGTCCATGATGATTCTTGCGCGACGCATTGGCGGCGCTGACTGCAGGCGCGAAAAGGAAACAGGCGGTTTGAAAAGCGCTCGGCGCGTAAAGTCTCTGCTGCACGCGGTCCTTCTGCTTTGCTCGGCCGCTGCTGCCTCGAATGCTCTGGCAGGCCCTGACCTTCAGGTGATGCTCCACGAAGATCACGATCCGGTATCTATGGGCGGTGCGTACAACTATCTCATCGCGGCAAAAAACGCGGGAACGCAGCTTCCCGCCGGGACACAAGTGACCGTCGACCTGCAACTCCCTGACGATGTCACGGTTCTCAGCATGCCGCAGTCGGAAGGATGGACCTGCGGTTTAGTGTTTCAGGGACCTGCCAGGTGCACGCGCACGAATTTTGGGGGCGTTACCTATTCGCTTGTCTGGAAGGTAAAGGCGCCCCCGAGCATCCCCATAGTGGCCAATCCGATCGGTGCGACAGCCACGATTGATCCCCCTACGTTCCCCACAGACAACGACACCTTTAGCCAATACACCAAGATCCAGGGCACCGATCTGGCGCTTGAAAAATCCTCCGATCAGGACGTCGTCAAGGTCGGAGCGCCCTTCCAATACTCGCTGCGGGTCACCAACAGCAGCGACACACCCGACACGAGCCGGACATCGGTGATTGACCAATTGCCAGCCGGTGTCGTCATGCTGCATGCGTGGGGCGTCGGCTGGACCTGCAACCAGGCTGGGCAACAAGTGACGTGCCAGCAGTCGTGGGATGCGAGCGTGCCAGCGGAGAGTCTATCGGACCCGCCGGAAGCGGGCGTCTCGCCGCCCATCCTGATCGATGTATTGGCTCCGCCGGTTCCCGGAACGGTTGTGAACAACGCCACCGTGGATGGCCCTGCCGACGTTACGCTGGACAACAACGAGGCGCAGAAATCAGTCGCCGTAAACGCGTCCCCGGAGGCAACCGATCTTGAGCTGACCAACGTGGCAACCGGCTTCGGGACCATTCCGGAAGGTTCGCCATACGGCTACATTCTTACTGCAAAAAACAATGGGCCGGTATCCGAAACGGGCACGGTCACGGTCAGCGCGGTGGTGCCGGCCGCCATCACCATCGTCGATATCGTCGAAGGCGCCGGCTGGGATTGCTCGTGGGCGCCGCGGGTAGAGGTACCAGAGAGTCTGGTCACGTGCCTGCGGACATCGGGATTGGCCTCGGGCGTCACGGCGCATGCCGCGACCGTCAACGTGTTGGCCGGTTTGCCGGGCATCGAGCGTGTTCGCGCGTGGGTGACCGGCACAGCCGACACCAATCCCTCGAATAATGTGAAAGACGCAATCAAGACCGTCGTCGCGACGAATGCGCCGGACCTTGCGATTACCAAGACGGCCAATCCCGCATGGCCCACACCGATAGGGCGAGGTGCCTCGTTCAGCTATACGCTGAACGTCACAGCTATTGGCTCCTCTTCGGGCACCACCATCGTGACAGATGTCTTGCCCGAGGGCGTCGGCTTTGTAAGTGCGGCGGGTAGTGGATGGTTGTGCCAGCCCCCAGTTGACGGAACGGTGAAATGCTCGCGAACTGGGGTTTTCTCCGGAGCCGCGCCAGCCATCACCATCAACACGACGGCGCCGCTCCAACTGCCGCTAGACCCGATCATCAACCGTGCTGTCGTTGCCAGCACGGCGGGCGATCCGAATACCGCCAACAACGTAGCCGAAGCGCGCATCGCGTTAGCCAATGCCAATCCTGTTGCGTTGGATGACGCTTACGCCACGTCGCTTGGTCAGACATTGGGCGTGCTTGCCGAGGAAGGCGTGTTGCTCAATGACAACGACCCCGACGGCGATCCTCTGACGGCTATTGTCGTGGGAACACCCCCGGAGAATGGCGATCTGGTCGGGTTCAATGCCGACGGCAGCTTTGCCTATGTGCCGGATGAAGGTTTCGAGGGCACCGATACTTTTACCTATCACGCCAGCGACAGTCTGTTGGCATCGAACGATGCGACGGTGACGATTACGGTCGGCAACCAGGCTCCAGTAGCCCATCCGCAGACCCTGACAACAGTTAAAGACGTGTCGAAGTCGATCACGCTGACGGCAACCGATCCCGACGACGACATGCTCACGTTCGATATCGTGGCAATGCCGGATCAGGGCGGCACGTTGACCGGCACGCCGCCGCACCTGGCGTACGAGCCGGCTGCGGGATTCGAAGGCATCGAGACATTCACGTTCAAGGCCAATGACGGCCCGCTCGATTCCAACGTCGCGACGGTGACGATTACGGTGGGCGGGGGTGTTGGCAACCAAGCGCCAGTGGCCGATCCACAGTTCCTTGCCACACCGCTTGACACACCGAAATCGATCACGCTGACCGCGACCGATCCCGAGGGCGCTCCAATGACCTTTACGGTCGTGTCGCCGCCGAACCAGAACGGCACGTTGACCGGCATAGCACCCAACCTGGTGTATAGGCCAGTAGCGGGATTCAACGGCATCGAGATGTTCCGATTTAAGGCGAACGATGGTGCGTTCGATTCGCCCCTTGCGACGGTAAAGATCACGGTTGGCGACGGCGGTCTGGGCAACCAGGCACCGGTGGCCGATCCACAGGTCCTGATCACGGCGCAGGACACACCGAAATCGATCACGCTGACGGCCACGGATCCGGAAGGCGATGATCTGGACTTCGAGATCGTGGCGCCGCCGAGCATGGGCCAGCTGATCGGCATGCCGCCGAATGTCGTGTACGACCCGCCGGCGGGCGTCAACGGCATCGCGACGTTCACGTTCAAGGCGACAGACTCGTCGCTGCTCGATTCCAACGTGGCGACAGTGACGATCACAGTTGGCGACGGCGGTCCGGGCAATCAGGCACCGGTCGCAGACCCGCAGTTTCTAGCGACACCGCAAGACACGCTGCTCCCGATCACGCTAACGGCCACCGATCCGGAGGGCGGCATGCTCGACTTTGCGCTCGCAGGGCCGATGACCCAGAGCGGCACGCTGACCGGCACTCCCCCGAACCTGACGTACAAACCGGTGGTGGGATTCAACGGTATCGAGACGTTCACGTTCAAAGCGAACGACGGCACGCTGGATTCCAACGTTGCGACGGTAACGATCACAGTCGGCGGCGGCGGTCCGGGCAATCAAGCGCCGACGGCGCAACCAGGATTCCAGTTTCTTGCCACACCGCAAGACACGCCGAAATCGGTCACGCTGCTCGCCACCGATCCCGACGGCGATCTGCTCACATTCGACATCGTGGCCGATCCCAACCAGGGCGGCACGTTGACCGGCGCGCCACCCCATCTGGTGTATGAACCGGCCGACGGCTTCAACGGCATCGAGACGTTCACGTACATGGCTTACGACGGCGTGTTCTATTCCAACGTGGCGTCGGTGACGATCACGGTCGGCGACGGCGGTCCCGGCAACCAGGCACCGGTAGCCGATCCACAGGTTCTGATCACGGCGGAGGACACACCGAAATTAATCACACTGACCGCGACTGATCCGGACGGTGATGCGCTCGACTTCGATATCGTGGTGCCGCTGAGCCAAGGCCAAGGCCAGCTGACCGGCATGGCGCCGAATGTCGTGTATGAACCGCCAACGGGCTTCAACGGCGTCGTGACGTTCATGTTCAGGGCCAACGACGGCACGTTCGATTCCAATGTGGCGACAGTAACGATCACGGTCGGTGATGGCGGTCCGGGCAATCAGGCACCGGTCGCGGATCCACAGTTTCTTGCCACATCGCAAGGCACACCGAAAGCGATCACGCTGACGGCCACCGATCCGGAGGGTGGTGTACTCGACTTCGCGGTTGTGGGGCCGATGACTCAAGGCGGCCAGTTGACCGGCACACCGCCGAACCTGATGTACACACCACCGACAGTGGATTTCAACGGTATCGAGATGTTTACCTTCAAGGTCAATGACGGTGAGCTCGATTCCAACGTCGCGGTGATAACAATCACGGTCGGCGCAGCCGGCGCCAATCATCTTCCAGTCGCGGTCGACGACGCGATCGAGGTCGCGGCAGGTGACACTGCAACGGCGCTGGTCGGCGGCCAGGCGAGCGTGTTGTGGAACGACACCGACGAGGATGCTGGGGATGTGCTGACGGCCACGGTACTGACTGGGCCGAGTGACGGGACGTTGACGCTAAATCCAAACGGAGACGGCACATTCAGCTATGAGAACACCGATCCGAGCGCGACCGAGGACAGTTTCACTTACGAGGCGTGCGACCCACACGGTGCGTGCGATGCGGCGACAGTGACGATCACGATCGGCGGCGCCGGCGGCAATCATCTGCCGGTTGCGGTCGATGATGCGATCGAGGTCGCAGCGGGTGGCACGGCCACGGTGCTGGTGGGCGGTGAAGCGAGCGTGCTGGCGAACGACACTGACGAGGACTTCGGTGATGTGCTGACGGCCGCGGTACTGACTGGGCCGAGCCACGGTATGTTGACGCTGACTCCAAACGGAGACGGCACATTGAGCTACGAGAACACCGATCCGAGCGCGACCGAGGACAGCTTCACCTACGAGGCGTGCGACCCACACGGTGCGTGTGATGCAGCGACAGTAACGATCACGATCGGGGGAGCCGGAGGCAATCATCTGCCGGTTGCGGTCGACGATGCGATTGAGGTCGCGGCGGGTGGCACGGCCACGATGCTGGTGGGTGGCGAGGCGAGCGTCCTGGCGAACGACACCGACGAGGACTTCGGTGATGTGCTGACGGCCGCCGTGCTTACCGAGCCGAGTCACGGTACATTGACGGTGAATCCGAACGGAGATGGCACATTCAGCTACGAGAACACTGATCCTAGCGCGACCAACGACAGCTTTACTTACGAAGCCTGCGACCAGCAGGGTGCGTGCGATGCGGCAACAGTGACGGTCACGATCGGCAACGGCGGCGGAAACACACCACCGGTTATCGCCGATCAGACGTTCTCGGTGGCTGAGGACAGTGGTGACGGGTTTGTGGTCGGCATGGTCGTCGCTAGCGACGGCGATGGTCCGCAGCCACTGACCTACATGATCACGGCCGGCAACGGCGACAATGCGT
>Ga0193717_1002295_pt1 | contig 11092 bp, 11 predicted proteins | sample U2c2metaG_FD_145900 | JGI IMG/M metagenome (GOLD analysis project Ga0193717, IMG submission 145900) | Soil microbial communities from a riparian zone of the East river system, Colorado, United States - U2c2 | ecosystem: Environmental > Terrestrial > Soil > Riparian zone | place: USA: East River...
CGGCGCGGCGGCGTTCCCGATCACGGTGTTCTTCCTGGCGTGCGTGATCGTCGCCGGGCTCTACGGCGCGGCCACCGCGAACAAGCGCATCCTCTTCGTGCAGGCACTGCCCGCGGTGATCGCGTTGGTGCTGGTACTGGTCGCGCACTGACGTTCGGGAGGCGGCGTACCGGGTCTGGAGTCAAATCCGCGGGCCGCCGCCTCCTTCGGCAAAGAAGAACCTCAGCGCACGACGCGGCGGTAGCGCACCTCGCGGCGCGGGCCGGGCAGTGCCAGCTTGCGGATCAGGTACGTGAGCGCGGCGGCGATGACCAGCCACGCGATCGCGGCGAGTCCGTCGTTGAGGAACGTCCGCAGCTTCGCGTCGGTCGGGACGAACAGGTCCCGCAGGCCGAGCGACACCCCGCCGGACCAACTGTTGATGAACCCGGCGAACCCGTTGCTCTGGTTCGCCTCGCCGATCACGAGCACGATGTGCATCGCGAGCACCACGGCGAACACGACGCAGACCACGTTGATGACCGTGCAGACGATGCTGACGGTGCGGCGGCGCCGGTGGTCGGCGTCCGCGACGCCTTCCTCGACGAGCGGCTCCGGCGCGATCGCGGGTGGTGGCGGCTCTCCGGCGGGGTTGAGGTCGAGACGTGTTCTGTCGGGATCCACCGGTTGGTTCATGGCGTGACCTCTCGTCCAGTCGCCCGTCAGGATCGAAACAGAGCTACCCGAAATCGACCTGGCCAAACCCTCGACCAAGCCATGTAGGCAAGCCTGGGGACTCGCGGGTCCTGAACCGGCGACTCGCGGGTTCTGAAAGGGCGACTCGCGGGGCTTGTGTCGCATAGCGTGCCCGTTGTGCGTGTGAGCAGGGCCCGGTTGCGGGCGATGATCCGGTCGCGCCGCCGCCGGTTGCGGCTGATGGCGCTGCCGATCCTGCAGTGCGCGGTCGCCGCCGCGCTGGCCTGGCTGGTGGCGACCGAGATCTTCGGCCATGCACGGCCGTTCTTCGCGCCGATCGCTGTGGTGATCTGCATCGGCGTCGGGCTCGGACAGCAGCGGCTGCGACGGGTGGTCGAGCTGGTGCTCGGCGTCAGCGTCGGCATCGGGGTCGGCGACCTGCTGATCTACAACATCGGCACCGGGCCGTGGCAGCTCGCGCTGGTCCTCGCGCTCGCGATGACGGCGGCGGTACTGCTCGGCGGCGGCCCGCTGGTCACGCTGCAGGCCGGCTCGTCGGCGATCCTCGTCGCCACGCTGCTGCCGCCCGGCGGCACCGCGGGGTTCGACCGGATGCTCGACGCGTTGATCGGCGGCGTGGTCGGCCTCGCCGCGATCGCGCTGCTGCCAGGTGACCCACCCGAGCTGGCCCGCAAGCACGGCCAACAGCTCCTCGCCGAGCTGGCCGCCGCACTCACCGCCGCCGCGGACGCGATCGCCCAGCGGGACCGCGAGATCGCGCAGCGGGCACTGCGGCGCGCCAGGACCCAGCGGGCCGGCGACGACTACCGCGACGCCGTCCGCACCGCACGCGAGATCGCCGCGATCTCACCGATCCGCCGCCGGCAGCGCGCGCGGATCGCCAGGTACGTCGCGGCCGCCGAGCCGATCGACCTGGCGCTGCGCAACAGTCGCGTGCTGCTGCGGCGCACCCGCTCGGCCCTCACCGACGACGAGGTGTTCCCGCCGACGCTGCCGGACGCGCTGCGGCAGCTCGTCGCGGCCGCGACCCTGTTCGCGGACGTGCTCGGCGATGCCGGCGACCTGGTCGACGTGCGGGAGGCGGTGCGCGAGGCGGCCGAGTCGGTCGACGCCGACGACCTCGACCACACCGGGTTCTCCGCACGGGTGGTCACCGCACAGTTGCGGTCGATCGCCGTGGATCTGTTGCAGGCCACGGGTCTCGACCACGAACAGGCACGCGGGTTCCTGCCGTCGATGGGCGCTAGCTGACGTCCGCCACCGCGTTGAACGCGCGGCTGTCGAGCACCCGCTCCGCGGTGCCGCCGCCCCGGGCGAGCGCGATCATGGCGCGGCCGACCTGCTCGGTGGTGGTCACGTACTTCGGCGCGACCGCGCGCAGCACCGGGTAGAGCACCGCGACGACGCGGTACAGCGCACGGTAGAGCGGGGTCCGCGACGTCTCGCCGTTGCGTGCCTGGATGAAGCCCGGCCGCAGGACATACGTGTCGAGCGACGTCGCCAGCAGCGCGTTCTCGGTCCGCCCGCGCACCCGCGCCCACATCACGCGGCCCTTCTCGGTGCTGTCGGCGCCCATGCCGGACACGTACACGAACGTCGCCGACGCGTTCTGCCGCGCGACCGCCGACGCGGCCGCCATCGTGATGTCGTAGGTGATCCGCCGGTAGTCGGCCTCGTTCATCCCGTTCGAGGAGATGCCGAGACAGAAGAAGCAGGCGTCCACGCCGGCCAGCTCCGTCTCGACGGGCGTGAGGTCCAGCAGGTCGTCGGTGACGACCTCGCGGAACTTCTCGTGCGTCACCCCCGACGCGGAGCGGCCGATGGACACAACGGACTCGATGCGGGCGTCGAGCAGGCATTCCCGGACGACACCCTGGCCGACCATGCCGGTCGCGCCGAACACAACCACCTTCATATCCGCAAACCTAGTGTTGTCCCGCTGAGACCCGGAACCGCTACCGTATCTCGAAGATGGTTTCCGATGACCGAAGGTTCCGGCATGGACGACAGTCAGTCACCCGGTGTACGTGCGCCCTCTCCCGCGGTGGACCGCGCGCTGACCGTGCTCGAAACGCTGGTCCGCGCCGAGGAGCCGCTCACGCTGACCGCGCTCGCGAAAGCGGCGCGGATCCCGCTCGCCACCTGTGCCTCCATCGCGTACACGCTGGAGCAGCGCGGGTACGCCGTACGCCGGATCGTGGGCCGCAGCCACTTCTGGCGGCCGACGCTGCGGCTGTACAGCCTCGCGGCGGAACTGGTCCGCAAGGTCGACCTGTCCTCGCTCGCGCAGTCGGAGCTCCAGGCGCTCGCCGACCGGCTCGGCATGCCGGCCCACGTCGGCATTCTCGAGGGCGCGTCGGTCGTCTACGTGGCCAAGGCCGCGACGCCGGGGTTCATCCAGTTCGACACCTACCGGGGCAAGGTGGCGCCGTTCGACCTGACCGCGCTGGGCCGCGCGATCTCGGCACACCTGCCGGACACCGAGGTCAAGGCGTTGCTCGCGATGCTCACGCCGGGGCGTGGGCCGAAGGCCGCCCGGCCGGACCCGGACGTGTTCCTCGCGATCCTCGAAGGGGTCCGCGGAGCCGGGTACGCGGTCGAGGACGAGGAGGAGCAGGCCGAGATCGCCTGTGTCGCCGCGCCGTTCTTCGACGCGGAGGGCCATGTCGCCGGCGCGGTCGGCGTTACCGGGTTCGCACGGGATCTCCGGGACGAGAAGCGGGCAGCCGCGATCGACGGTGTGGTGGGGCTCGGGCACGAGGTGTCGAGACGACTCGGTTTCGTCGCGTTCTGAGTCGGCCATTGATTCCCGGCTGGTCGGCTTATATCTTGAAGAGCGAAGACTTCTACGAAATACCGGAGGAACGGTGTCGGTACGCGTCGCTCTCGTCGGACTCGGCGAGATCGGCGTCAACGCCCACCTGCCGGCGCTGCTCGCGCACCCCGAGGTCGAGCTGGTCGCGCTCGCCGACCCGGCGCCTGCCCGGCGCCAGCACGTCGCGTCGTTGACGAGGGTGCCAACGGTCGAGGGGCTCGATGACGTGCTCGCCATGGCCGGTGTCGCCGTCGTCCTCGCCACCCCGCCCTGGGTGACGCCCGAGCTGTCGGTCCGCGCGCTCCGCGCCGGCCGGCACGTGCTCGCGGAGAAGCCGGTCGCCACCTCGACCGAGGCCGCCGCCGTGTACGACGGGCTCACCGCCGCCGAGCGCGACCGGCTCCAGATCGGGCTCACCTACCGGCACGACCCCGCGCTCGAGCAGCTACGTGAATGGCTGACCGACGGCGTCCTCGGGCATCCGCTGCTCGTCCGCGCGCACATCTACGACGAGCGCCGCGACCCCGGCGACCCCGAGCACGAGCGCCGCCTCCGCGACACGCTCCGCCACGGCACCCCGGTGGTGCACGAGGGCGCCCACGTCCTGGACTGGCTGTCCTACCTGCTGGGCGGGCCGCCGGCGGCCGTCGCCGACGCGTGGGCGCTGCGCACCGACGACGAGTTCGCCGCACCGAACCTGACCGGCGCCCGACTGTCCTATTCGGACGGTACGGTGGCGCTCGTCGAGTTCGGCTGGCTCACCGAGGCGTTGCCGCGCTGCGAGATCAGCGTGCTCGGCCCGAACGGGCACGTTCTGCTCGACGGGTTCACCTTCACCCTCGCGCTGACCACCCGGGACGGCAAGAAGGTCGTCGACCTGCCCGGCGACCGGACGACGCGGTCCTTCGAACGACAGCTCACCAGGTTCGTGGACCTGGTCACCGGCCGCGGTGGGCGGCCGGCGCCGGGACTTGCCGACGGGTTAGCCGCGTTGGCACTCAGCGAGCGGATCGCTCATGCTGCGGTGGGGTCAGCATGAGCGATCCGTTGCGTTGGGCCGAAACCGATCGGGAGACGCTGCGCGCGGCGCTGCCGGAGGCGGTGGTGCTGCTGCCGGTCGGCGCGACCGAGCAGCACGGTCCGCACCTGGCCACCGGCACCGACGCGTTGCTGGCGCACGCCGTCACCGAGCGGGCCGCGGCTTTGGCCGACGCGTCGCGCAGGCTGATCGTCGCGCCGCCGCTGCCGTTCGGCTCGTCCGATCACCACCTGCCCTTTGGCGGCACGTTGTCGTTGTCGCCGGAGACGTTCCTCGCGGTACTGCTCGACCTGGCCCGCTCGATCGCCGTGCAGGGCGGCAGAAGGCTGGTCGTGGTCAACGGACACGGCGGCAACACGGGGATCTGCCAGGCGTTCGCGCAGGCGGCGGCCGTGCGGCACGACCTGTCCGTCGGCTACTTCGACTACTGGCGGTTCGCCGAGACGGCGGGGCCGGGGCACGCGGGGGAGTTCGAGACGGCGTTGGTGCTCGCCGTGCGACCCGAGCTGGTGCGCCCGCCTGCGCCCCGGCCGGACCCGCCTGCGCTGCCGGCCGTCGACCGGGTGGACGTGCAGACCGCGAGCGTGTGGCAGACCATCGACGGCTACACGGATCATCCGGCCAGGGCCACCGAGGAGAACGGCCGCCGCTGGCTCGACGGGATCGTGGCCGCCGCCGCGGCGGCCTTCGTCGAGCTGGCCAAGACGCTGTGAGGACGCCGTGATCGACTTCCACACCCACACGCCGGCATGGCGCACCGCGAGCTGGCTCGCCGGCGCGACTTTTGGCGCCGACGAGTTCGTGACCTTCATGGACGGCGCCGGTCTTGAGCGGGCCGTGGTGTTGAGCCACGACGGACTGTTCGACCCGACGCCGCAGGCGAACGACGAGCTTGCCGCGTTCGTCGGCGCGTACCCGGACCGGCTGTCCGGCTTCGGCACCGTCCACATGCGACGGCCGGGCGCGGTCGCGGAGACCGAGCGGATGCTCACCACGCTGGGCCTGCGGGGGATGAAGCTGCACCCGTGGCTGCAGGGCTTCAGCATGCACGAGCCGGGGCTGGACGCCATCTGCGAGGTGTTGGTGGCGCACAACGCGATCCTGCTGTCCCACGACGGCACCCCGCCCTACTCGACGCCGGCGCAGATCGCCGCGCTTGCCCGCCGGCACCCCAGGTTGCCGGTCGTCCTCGGCCACGGCGGCCTGCACGACCTGTGGCGCGAGGCGCTCGTGCTCACGCAGGAGACGCCGAACCTGTTCCTGTGCATCTGTGGCACACCGCCGTACGCGGCGCGGCGGATCCTCGCGGAGGCGCCCGCCGAGCGGGTGCTGTTCGGCTCGGACGCCGGCCTGTCCGACAAGCCCAGTCAGGACTACGCGGTCGCCCGGGTCGAGGAGATCGACGGCTGGGGGATCACCGACGCGCAGCGCACGGCGATGCTCGTCGACAACCCGCGCCGCCTGCTCGCCGGGAGTGCCTTGTGAGCGGAGCTTGCGGAGCGAACCATCGATATTCACGATGCCGCCGAGTCTGCGACGGGCGCCGGTGGAGCGGAGCCTGCGGAGCGTTCCGGCGCCGCGGAGCGGGCGAGGAGGCATTGTGACTAGGACGGTCGCGGCGATCGAGACGGCCGAGGTCAGCCTGCGGCCGCGTGCGGACCTCGTGGTGCGCGGCGCCAAGGGCGCGCACGACCGCTCGGACTTCCTGTTGGTGCGGGTGCGGACGAGCGATGGCGTCGACGGCTACGGCGAGGTCAGCGCGACCCCGCTGTGGAGCGGTGAGGACGGTGCGAGCGCGCGACACTTCATCGAGACCGAGCTGGCCCCGGTGCTGGTCGGGCAGCCGCTCGCGCCGGTTGGCGGGCTCGAAGCGGTGATGGACAAGGTGTTGGCTGGCAACCCCTTCACCAAGGCGGGGGTGTCGATCGCGTTGTGGGACGCCCATGCCCGCACCCTCGGGGTGCCGCTGGCCGTCGCGCTCGGTGGGCCCTACCGCGCCGAGGTGCCGATCAAGCTGTCGCTGTCGGGCAACGGTGCGGCGCTCGAGCGGGTGCACGCGGGCGGTGTCGAGCACGGCTTCCGCGCGTTCAAGGTGAAGGTCGGCACCGGCGTCGAGGAGGACGTGGCACGCCTCGCGCAGGCACGACAGCTCGCCGGCGCGGACGCCTTCCTCGGGGTGGACGCCAACGGCGGCTGGTCGCGCGCGGAGGCCGCGCGGGCGATCCGCGAGCTGGCGCCGCACCGGCCCGCGTTCGTCGAGCAGCCACTGGCGCCGGACGACCTCATCGGTATGCACGGGTTGCGGGGCCAGGGTTTCCCGATCGTCGCGGACGAGTCGGTGTTCGGCACGGCCGACCTGGTGCGGGTGATCCGGGCGGACGCGGCGGACGTGGTCAGCGTGTATGTCGGCAAGAGCGGTGGGCCCGGTCGCGCGGTCGCCATGGGCACGCTCGCCGCGGCGTTCGGTCTTGACACGCTCATCGGGTCCAACGGCGAGTTCGGCATCGGCGCGGCGGCGCAGCTACACGTCGCGTGTGCGCTGCCCGACCTCGCCACCTGGGTGCCGTCGGACATCATCGGCGCCTTCTACTACGCGGAGGACGTGCTCGCGGAGCCGCTGGACAGCGACGGCCGCGTCGTCCGGCTCGGCGACGCGCCCGGTCTCGGCGTGACCCCACGCGATGATTTGATCAAGGAGTTCAGGTGATTGTCGACGTACACACGCACACGCCGACACATCGGGACACCGTGCCGGCGGACGAGCGGCGCGAGTTCGGCAACTGGCGTACCGACCGGCCGGTCGTCACGACGAACACCTGGGCCGAGCACGCGAAGGCGACGGCCGCGGCCGACGTGTCGATCGTGTTCAACATCGCCGTCGACGACCCGGAGGCCGCCACCGGAATCCCGTACCGGCCGGCGGACACGAACACCTCGACCGCGGCGTTCGTCGCGGACAGCCCCACCACCCGGGTCGGGTTCATGTCGGTGAACCCCAAGTGGGACAACGCGATCGAGGAGGCGGAGCGCTGCCGCGCCCTGGGGCTCGTCGGCGTCAAGCTCGGCCCCAACTACCAGGACTACGACCCGCTTTCCCAGCCCGCGCTCGACTTCTACGCCTACTGCGAGCGTGCCGGCCTGCCCATCCTGTTCCACCAGGGCGCGTCGCCGATCCGCTCGGCGCCGCTGCGCTACACCTACCCGCTCGTCACCGACGAGGTCGCGATCCTCTTCCCGGAGCTGCGGATCGTCATGGCGCACATGGGACATCCGTGGGGCCGCGAGACGGTCGTGACGATCCGCAAGCACCCGCACGTGTACGCGGACGTCTCGTCGATCTACCTGCGCCCGTGGGTCTGCTACGAGTCGCTGCTCGCCGCGACCGAGTGGGGCACCGGCCACAAGCTGCTGCTCGGCTCGGACTTTCCCATCGCCACCACGGAAGAGGCGATCGCCGGGTTGCGGCGGGTGAACGACATCGTCGCGGGCACGGCCATGCCGAAAATCCCGATCGAGCTGATCGACCGGATCGTCAACGCGGACGCGCTCGGCGCGCTCGGGCTGTCGGTGCCGTCATGATCGTCGACGCGCATGTGCGGATCGGCCGGGGTCGCGAGGTCGAGCTGTCCGTCGAGCAACTGCTGTCCACCATGGACGAACTCGGCATCGACCGGGCGATGATCGCGCCGGACGAACGTGCGACCGCCGTCGACAACCGCGCGGGCAACGAGATGACCACGAACGCCGCCGCCGCGAGTGACCGGCTCGTCGCCTACGCCGTGGCGAACCCGTGGCGTGGCAGGGAAGCGCTCGACGACCTCGCCCGCGCACGGGACGCGGGCGCCCGCGCACTCGCCGTCGACTCGGTGCTGCAGGGATTCGACCTGCTCGACGGGCTCGTCGACCCGCTGCTGGAGTTCGCGGCGAACGCGGGCTGGTTCGTCTACGTCCGCACCGGCACGCCGCCCACCGCGCTGCCGCTGCCGCTCGCCTCGCTCGCCCGCCGGCACCCCGACCTCGCGTTCGTGATGGGCCGCAGCGGCGCGACCGACTTCTGGATCGACGCCGCGCCCGCGTTGCGGCACGCGCGGAACCTGTTCGGGGACACCGTGTACGCGCCGTGGGACACGGTGCTGACCGAGCTCGCGAACGACCCCGACATCGGCCATGGCCGGCTGGTGTTCTCCACGGACGCGCCGTACACGGTGCCGCGCGCCGAGCTGAGGCGGATCACCGACTGGCCGATCTCGGCCGAGGACCGGGCAGCCGTGCTCGGCGGCACGCTCGAGAACCTGTTGCGGGAGGGCGGATCACATGGAACCGGGGAGTGACGCGTCGGAGTTGGTGCGTGGGGTGTCACCGGTGGTGGAGGTGCCCTTCACCGAGACCGGCGAGATCGACGTGGCCGGGTTCCGCCGGGTGGTGCGGTATGTGCTGAGCACCGGCGTGACGAGCATGATGTTCCCCGGCTTCGCGTCGGAGTTCCACAAGCTCGCCGACGGGGAGCGCCGCACGCTGACCGAGGTGCTGCTCAACGAGACCGCGCAGCAGGACGGGGTGGCCGCGATCGTCGCGGTGCAGGACCACGCCACCCGGCTCGCGGTGGCGCGGGCGCGGGACGCGGTGGCGGCCGGCGCGGACCTGATCAACCTGTTGCCGCCGCACTTCCTCACCCCGTCGCGGAGCGCGCTCGTCGACCACATCCGCGAGGTGCTGGACGCGGTCGCGCCGACACCCGTGGTGTTGCAGTACGCGCCGACCGAGACGGGCACGAGCCTGGACGTGGCCGCGATCGCGTCGATCGCCGGCAAGCACCCGAACCTCAAGCTGATCAAGGTCGAGTCCAGCCCGCCGGGGCCCATGATCGCCGAGCTGGCGGCCGGCGACCCGCCGATGCTCGCGGTCGAGGGCTACGCGGGCGTTCAGCTACCGGACGCGATTCGCCGCGGCGCCGTCGGTACCCAGCCCGGCTGCTCGTTCACCGAGATATACGTGGAGATCTGGCGCCGGTTCGCCACCGGTGACGAGACGGGCGGGGAGGAGCTGCACCGGCGGCTGCTGCCCTACATCTCCTACTGGATGCTCCATACGGAGCTGATCATCGCGGCCGAGAAGCTCATCTCCGCGCGTCGGGGGCTGATCGGCAGCGCCTACTGCCGGGCGCCGGGGTACCAGTTGGACAGTGCGGAGATACGTGCGGTGGACCGGTTTCTGGTGGAGTTCGACGATCTGCTGATGACAGTCCGGTAGCGGCTCTTGTGCGTATGTCGGGCCGGGGCGTAACTTCACAATAGGAAAGCTATCTTCAGAATACGATACATTCGCCGTGCTTGGGAGGGTCCCCAATGAGGTCGATGCGCCTACTTGCCGGAGTCGCGTTACTCAGCCTCGTGGTCACCGCGTGCGATGCCAGCAGTGACCCGACCGTGAACGCGTCGGACGCGAAGAGCTGGCAGGACGACATCAAGGGCGGTGCGCTGGAGGTGGGCGTGCTCTCCGCGAAGGGCACGCCGGGCCTGGACCTGCTGCAGGGCCTCGCGGACGACATGACGAAGGACTACTCGGGCAGCGACGTGACGCTGACGTTCGCGAACACCGCGGCCCGTCCGGCCATCGAACAGCGTTGGCGCGCCGGCAAACCACTCGACGTCGACTACGGCATGTTCGACGGCACCGACCCGGCGCTGCGCGTGTGGGCCGACGACGGCGCGCTGCTGAACCTCAAGCCCTACCTCGACCAGAAGGATCCGGACACCGGCAAGCCGTGGCTCGACTCGTTCGACCCGAAGGTCCGCGCGTTCATGGAGAACCCTGGCGACGGCGGGATCTACGGCGTGCCGTCCGAACTGTCACTGCACGTGCTGTTCTACAACGCCAAGGTGTTCAGCGACCTCGGCATCCAGCCGCCGGCCACCTGGGACGACCTGATGTCGGCCACGGACAAGCTGAAGGCGGGTGGCGTCGACCCGATCGCGATCACCGGCCTGTTCGAGCCGTACATGGGCATGTGGAGCGACCACCTGTGGCTGCGGACCGTCGGCTACGACAAGGCGCGTCAGGTGCTCAGCGAGGGCAAGGGCCACATCACCGAGGACCCTGGCTTCCTCGACGGACTGGAGAAGCTGCAGGACCTGCGCGACAAGGGCGCGTTCATGAAAGGCTTCGAGGGCACCGACTTCACGCCGGCGCAGGCGCAGTTCTTCCAGGGCAAGGCCGGCATGATCCTGATGGGTAGCTGGCTCGTCAGCGAGATGGCGGACGTCATCCCGAAGGACTTCCAGATCGGTGTGATCCCGTTCCCGACCGTGTCCGGCGGCAAGGGCGACCAGGGCGCGTTGATGACCGCGCTGCAGCAGGTGTCGATCGCGGCGGAGAGCAAGAACGTCCCGCTGTCACTGGAATGGGCGCGCCGGCTGACCAGTACGGAGTTCCAGACCAAGCGCGCCAACGAGATCGGCGAGGTGTCCGCGGTCGCCGGAGTGCCGAGTCCGCCCGGGATCCCGGGCATCGACAAGGTCGTGTCCGGCGCGAAGTCCCTCGAG
>Ga0193717_1002296_pt1 | contig 11083 bp, 10 predicted proteins | sample U2c2metaG_FD_145900 | JGI IMG/M metagenome (GOLD analysis project Ga0193717, IMG submission 145900) | Soil microbial communities from a riparian zone of the East river system, Colorado, United States - U2c2 | ecosystem: Environmental > Terrestrial > Soil > Riparian zone | place: USA: East River...
GCCGCGTAGACCATCGGCACGTTAACGCCGAGCGCCGCCAGCATCTCGCGGTCCTGGGTCGCGGCGCGCACGATCCGACCCCAGCGCGTGCGATCGACCAACAGCCACATGGCTAGCGCAATCGCCGGCCCGACCACGCAGAGGAACAGCTGGTACTGCGGCAGAACGACGAAGCCCAAATTCACCGCGCCGCCGAGACCCGGCGGATAGCCGACCGAGTACTGGTCGGTCCCCCAGATCATCTTCGCGGCATCGCTCATCAACAGCACCAGCGCGAACGTGAACAGCAGCTGCATCAGGTGCTCCTTGTCGTACAGATGCCTGAGGAGCAGCCGTTCGATCATCAGCGCGATGATCGCCATGCCGGCGGCCGAGGCGAGGACGCCGACGAAGAATGGCGCGCCCCAGGTTTTCGTGACCGTGAAGATGATGTAGGCGCCGAACATGTAGAACATGCCGTGCGCGAAATTGATCACCCGCAGCACACCGAAGATCAGGTTGAGGCCGGAGGCGATGATGAACATGTTCATGGCAAGCGCGAGGCCATAGAACGCGTTCAGCGTGAACATCGTGAGGGTCATCGACGATACCCGCTTGGCGTGCAGACGTGAGGGAACGGAGCGTTGAAGCGACGAAACGATGCGGCGTCTCGCGGCAGCGATGCTGAATGGATTTCGTCCCGCACCGGATCGACGGCGCGGGACGCCTGGTTGCGCAATTGAGGCGCCAGCGTCACTTCGGCTGGATGTACTCCACCGGATCCATCATGCGATAGGCGCGGTCGGGCTTCTTGACCATCGGCCCCCAGAACTGGCCGATGTTTGCCTGGTGGGTCTTCGGATCGATAGTGAGTTCCCCGACCGGAGTCTTGAGCGCCATGCCTTCGAGCGCGGCACTGATCTTGTCGGGATCGGTCGATTTGGCTTTTTCAATTGCCGCGGCGACATAGTGCACGCCGATGTAGCCGAGCAACGCCCACTGCGGCGTCTCCTGGGTGTTGAGCTTCTTCGCGAGCCTGGTCTGGAACTCCTTATGGGAGGCGTCCCGGGCGTAGTACCATAGTTCGTAGGTATTGGAGATGACGTTGTCCGGATAGTCGTCCTTCAACTCACCCGCGATCTCGTGCGAGGCGATCTCGCCGCCGGAAATCCACTTGATCTTGTCGAAGAAGCCAAGCGGCTTGGCCTGCTTGACCCACGACACGAAATGCGGCCCCCACAGGCCCGAGATCACGCCATCGCAACCGGCGGCCATGACCTGCGGAATGAACGGGTTGAAATCGGTGGCGCCCAGTTTCGGTTTCAGGGTCAGCACCACTTTGGCGTCCGGCGCGTACTTTGGCAGCGCCTTCAGGATGCCCGCCTCGAGGTCGTTGCCGTAGGCGTAGTCGAGCTGAAGATGGCAGAGCTTGGTCAGCTTATACTTGCCGACGAGCTGAGCCATGGTGTCGCCTTCGAAATCGGTGTTGGAGGCGGTCCGGAACACGTACTTGTGCAGCTTGTCCGTCGTCATCTGGATGGTCTTGGGGATGGTCGAGATGTAGACGACCTTCTCCTGCTTCGCCACCTCCGACATGGCGAGGCCAACCGACGATGCCAGGCCACCAACGACGATGTGCACCTTGTCCTTGGTGATCAGCTCCTTCATCGTCGAGGAGGCAGCCGACGGGTTCATCTTGTCGTCGCGCTCGATCGACTCGATCTTGCGGCCCATGATGCCGCCCTTCGCGTTCAGCTCCTCGACGGCGAGCTGATGGCCGACCATCGCCGGAACGCCGTAGACGGCGCCGCCACCGGTGAGTGGGTACATGGCGCCGATGCGGATCGGCTCCTGGGCAAAGGCCGTCCCGACACCAAGGGCGCCGACGGCAACGAGCACTGCGCAGTATTTTTTCATGTTTTGTTTCCTCCCTATTTGACCACGAACATTGCTACGCGTGTTTCGATACGCTGCATCTGGGCTGGCAACAGTGGAAGCAACTCACTCACGCGTTGATCTGCACTGAACTCGGCGAGTGCCATCGCCTTGCTACAGGCCGATTCTCCTGGCGGTCACATTTCGTATGATTTCGCTCGAACCACCGCTGACCTTTCCCTGCCGAGCATCACAGAACAGCATAGCCGGCACCACCAAAATTCTGCACACCGAAATCGACACATTTCAAGTTGTGTTCGGTAGCGTTGTGCTTGGCAATGACAATCTCCAGTTCGACATCCCACCCTCCTGCCGATCTCTGCTCATGTCGCTCAAGCGCCCCTCCGTCATGTCTTCGGGGGGTAAGATAAAGTCAGGCGCCTTCAGCTCTCATATTGGCCCGACATCCGTGCCGCACGGAACGGGTTGCCGCCGCGACGGTCCATGAGCAGGCCGCTGGCGATGGGCTTCCAGACGAAGCGGCAGTTGTGCTCCGCCGCGATCCGATCGACCTGACTCGTCGCGAGGTAGGAATAGCGACTGCCCAGTCCCCAAAAGAAGTCGATAGCGATTGTGTCAGCCACGGGAGTCGGACCCTCCGGACGGAGTGCGACCTCCACCGCCCAGGGAAGGTGGCTGCCTTCGAATCACCGCCGGTTGCGCTGCAGGTCCTCGACGTCCTTCCACATCAGGAACTGCGGGCCGAGATCGGCGATCCTGGGAGCGCCCATCTGCGCCATGGTGATGTCGATCTCGCGCTTGAAGATGCCGAGCGCCTTGGCCGCTCCCGGCGTCCCGCCGGCCGCCACGCCGTAAAGGGTCGGCCGTCCCACGAACACGAACTTGGCGCCCATGCACAGCGCCACGACGGCGTCCATCCCGCGGCGGATGCCGCCGTCGAACATCACCGTCATCTTGTCGCCGACGGCGTCGCGGATCGCCGGCAGCACTTCAAGCGGCGACGGTGCGATGTCGAGCTGCCGGGCGCCATGGTTGGACACCATGATGCCGTCGACGCCGAGCGACTGGGCGCGGATCGCGTCGTCGGGATGCATGATGCCCTTGAGCACGAAATTGCCCTTCCACAGTTCGCGATAGCGCTCGACATGCTTCCAGCTCATCGGCGCGCGGTTCTGGTTGGCCACGAGGTCGGCCACCTTGTTGGCATCGGCGCCGGCGCCGGCATATTTCGCCCAGTTGTCGAAGAACGGCGTGCCGTGCTTCATCCACTCCATCATCCAGCCGGGATGCCGCAGCGCCTCGAACTTGGTCTTCCAGGTGAGCTTGAGCGGCCGGCCCCAGCCGTTGCGCGTGTTGCGCTCGCGGTTGGAGCCCTCCGGCACGTCGACGGTGAAGACCAGCGTGCGCAGGCCGGCGTCGCCCGAGCGCTTGATCATGTCCTCGGAGATCGACTGATCCTTGGCCGAATAGAGCTGGTACCAGCCGTGATCGGGCGCGAGGCGGCCGAGATCCTCGATCGAGGCGGTACTGGAGCCCGACATGATGAAGGGCACGTTGGCGTCGCGTGCCGCCTCCGCGAGCATCAGGTCGGCACCGCGGCGGAAGAGACCGGCGAGGCCGGTGGGGGCGATGCCGATCGGGCTCGAATAGGTGCGGCCGAACAATGTCGTCGACTGGTCGCGCGTCGTCACATCGACAAGGTAGCGCGGCACGAGGCGCGCCTTGCGAAAGGCCTGCTCGTTGGTGACGAGGCCAACCTCGTCGTCGGTGCCGCCCTCGATGAAGTCGTAGGCGATCTTGGGCAACCGCTTCTTGGCGAGCTTGCGCAGGTCCTCGATATTCACCACGCCATTCATTGATCTTTACTCCCCACGTCTGTTGGCTGGATTTTGACCGGCTTTGCAGCCCCCGGCCAGTGGTGTTAGCGTTCCGCAAAACACCGGACGCGGAGGAAGCGCCATGGACCTGACACCGCAGCAGCTCGAACAGTTCGACCGCGACGGTTTCCTTGTATTTCCCGACCTGATTTCGCGCCCCGAGATCGCCGTTCTGCGACGCGAGGTGGCGCGGCTCGCCCAGGTCGAATCCGAGGAGGTCGTGCGCGAGCATACCGGCGGCGTCCGCACCATCTTCCGGGTCCACGAAACCGATGGCGTAACGCGCTCCAAGCCCTTCCGTGCCCTGGTGCGCACACCGCGCGTGCTGCAGCCGGTGCGCCAGGTCCTGAAGGACGACGCGGTCTACGTCTATCACACCAAGATCAACACCAAGCCCGCCATCGAGGGCACGGTGTGGCAGTGGCACCAGGATTACGGCTCGTGGATGCGCGACGGCTGCGCCCGGCCCGACATGGCGACCTTCAACGTCATGATGACCGACACGACCGAGATGGGCGGCGCGCTCTATCTCATTCCCGGCAGCCACAAGCTTGGCCGCATCGAGCCGGTCTATGACGAATCGACCTCGTACAAATTCTGGGCGATGCCCAGGCAGCGCATGATCGAGATCTTGAAAAGCTCGCCCGAGCCGGTGGCGGTGACCGGCCGTGCCGGCACCAGCGTGCTGTTCCATTGCAACGTGCTGCACGCCTCGGGCCACAATCTGTCGGCCGACGACCGCTGGCACATCTACATCTCCTGCAACACCGTCGCCAACAAGCCGCAGCTCGGCCCCGAGCCGCGGCCCGACTGGGTGGTCTCGCGCAACTGGAACCCGCTGCCGATCGAGGACGATCAGGGCGTGCTCAAAGCCGCGTGACCGAAGCAACGCTCACTATCCGCCGCGCCGTTGAGACGGACAGACCTCGCCTCGCTGTCCTGCTTGGCGAGATGCAGACGCACTACAAGTCGGAGAACCCGCCCGGCGCCGCCGAGGAAGGCGCGCGCCTGTTGACGCAGGCGGGCGAGCGCATCCCCTTCGTGCTGGTCGCCGAGCGCGCGGAAAAGATCGTCGGCATGGCGATCCTCAATCCGATCTTTTATGGCGGACCGTTTCGCTGGTCGCTCTTTCTCAAGGACCTCTATGTCAGCGCCGACGCGCGCAATCTTCGTATCGGACGCCTCCTGCTCGCGGCGATCGCGCGCACGGCGCTCCAGGAAGACTATTGCCGTGTCGACTGGACGGCCGAGGGCTGGAACGACGGCGCGCAGCGCTTCTATGAGGGCTTAGGCATTCCCCGCCTCGACAAACGCAACTATCGCCTGGCCGGCGACGATCTCAAGCGACTGGGGCGGGATTCATGGAAGTCGTCCTGAGCGCAGCCGAAGGACCTCGCCGAACGACAGGACACGGACCGCTGACACCGAGTGCGTGGCGGGCGTGAGGTCCTTCGGCTTCGCCTCAGGACGACGTGGGAAGAGACCAATGAACAAATGAGCGATCTGATCCTTCATCACTACGATTTCTCGAATTTCGCGGAAAAGGCCCGGCTCATGCTGGGCTACAAGGGCTTCAGCTGGCGCGGCGTCGTGCAGCCGCCGATCGCACCCAAGCCCAAGCTCACGCCGATGACCGGCGGCTATCGCCGCACGCCGGTACTCCAGGAGGGCGCCGATCTGTGGTGCGACACCCGCCTGATCGCGCGCGAGCTGGAGCGCCGCCGGCCGTCGCCGACCTTCTTTCCACCTGCCGTCACAGGTGCTGCCAACGCCATCGCCTGGTGGGCCGAGCACCAGTTCATGAGGCCCTCGGCACTCTATGTCTCGGGCATCAACGCCGACCATATGCCCGAGGGTCTGCACGAGGACCGCGCGCGCCTGCACGGCCTGCCGGTGCCGTCGATCGAGGCGGTGCGCAAGGCCGCGACCCGCAGCCTCCACCTCGTGAAGCCACAAATCGCCTGGCTAGCCAACATGCTCGACGACGGCCGGCTCTATCTCCTGGGCAGCGAACCGAGCATCGCCGATTTCGCCGCCTATCACGTCGTGTGGTTCTACCGCGGCCGCCACATCGATTGCCGCGCCGTCTTCGATCCCTACCCCCGGCTTCTCGCCTGGCGCGACCGTATGGAAACGATCGGCCACGGCACGCGCATCGACATCGATCCCGACGAAGCGCTGGCGGTGGCACGGGCCGCGAGTCCCTCGCCACCGCGTCCCTCGCAACCACAGGAAGGCGACCCGATCCCCGGCGAACGCGCCCGCGTCCGCGCGTCCGACAATGCCCGCGACTGGACCGAGGGCGAGGTGAATTTCATCGATGCCGACGAGATCGCCCTCCTCCGCTCCGATCCCGAGGTCGGCGAGGTGGCGGTGCATTTCCCGCGGTTGGGCTACGACTGGCGGCGCGCACGCTAACGCGGGTTTCGGCTACACCATGAGTGCATAGATCTCCCCCACCTCGCGAACACCGCGCAGCCGGTGGCGGCCGAGCGGGACCAGGCGGCCGGTGCCGGGCCCGGCGGCAGCGGCGAGGTCGGCGGAGACCAGGACGCTGCGGCCGAGCGGTTCGCACAGCGCCTCGATGCGCGAAACCTCGTTGACGGCGGGGCCGATCACGGTGAAGTCGAGCCGGTCGACCGCGCCGACATTGCCGTAGAGCAGCTCACCGAGATGGAGTGCGAGGTCGACGGTCGCGGCCGGCTTGCCGGCGGCCTGGCGGCCCGCATTCAGTGCATCGATCGCCTGCATCGCCTCGCAAGCGGCATCGAGCGCCCGCCGGCAGGTCTCCGCCTGGCTCGCCTCCTCGAACGGGAAGGTCGCCAGCATGCCGTCACCCAGGAACTTCAACACCTGGCCGCCATGCCGGCGAAGCGACGCGGCCAGCGTCTCGAAGACGTCATCGAGCAGGTCCACGAGGACGAGGCCGGGCGCCGAGTCTGCGATCGCGGTGAAGCCACGAATGTCGGCATACCACAGCACGGCGCGCAGGCTCTCGACCGAGCCACGCTCGACCCCGCCGGCGTGCACGCGCCGCCCGGCATCCTCGCCGAGATAGACCTGCAGCAGTCCGGAAGCGTCGACCCGGCTGGCATGCACCTTCATCGCCAGGGACAGCGCCGGCAGGGCCGAGCGCAGCAACAGGACGTCGTTCTCGCTGAAGCCACCCGGCCGGTCGGTTATGAAGGAGTAGATGATCGCCGAGCCGCGCTGGCCGTCGGTGTCGTCGCCATAGACGAAGAGTTCGGCCAGATAGTCGGTCCCTCCCTCGGCGAAGAACTTCTCGAGCGCCGGGAAATCGCGCTCCTGTGGGCCCTCGGCGATGCGCCGGCGGATCGCCGGATTGCGATCGCCCGCGCCGGCGCGCTCGGCGAGATGGTGGAACACGCTGCCCACCCAGCCCGGCGCCGTCGCGTGGCCATGGCCGAACTGCATGGGTTTGCAGGCCGCGAGGCCGCGCCGCCAGGTGAAGCCGAAGCCCCACCATTGCGGGTGCAGCGTCTCCATGGCGGCGTAGCCGCGCCACAGCGGGACGCCGTCGCCCACCAGGCGGCGGCAGAAGCCGGCGAACAGGTCGGAGGCACTGGTGCCGCGCAGCCCCTCGCACACCGCCCAGCGGTGCAGTTCGAGGACGCGCCGGCCAAGCAGCCCGTCGAAATTGCCCGGCAAAAGCGCCGGCAGCGGAAAGGAGAAGTCTTGCGGCATTGGCGCACCATGGGCGATTGGCGCGGCGCTTCCGTCAGGGAGCACGCGCGCCGGCGAGGGCGCGCTACCTAGATCGCGGGCGAGCACCGCGCATCGGGTGGCCTTCCCTATTTTGGCGTTTCCGCCTCCCCATGCCGCCATCTGGGATAGGCGGACATCCGTTCAAAAAAAACACGCGACGGCCTGCAACGCTTACCGACGTCCCGACGTTCGTCGTTTGGTGAGCATCCGTCGAGATGGAGGAGTCGGTTATGGTCTATCTTGATCTTGGCCCGGCGATCACAGCCATTCGGGCACGGCCTGAGGAGTTCGAGTTTTCCAGCGACACTCTGTATCATCCTCGCAGCCGGCATAGCTTTAGCTTCCTGAACGATGGCGACGTTCAGGTTCATGCCAACTGCGATTGCTCGACGCTCCGGACGTCCAGCGAGCAGAGCAAAGCATTCCAGGCCGCATACAAGGAATGGCATACGGCCTACTGGCGGCCGCTCGAGATCAACCGCGAGTTCGCCTCCCATTTCGAACCGCCCGGCTTCTGGCGTCGGTTGGGCGTGCGGCTTCTCAAGTATCTTTTGTCGCGCCCGTCCTCCCCATCTTATGCCTCAACCAAGTCCGTGCTGCCGCTCCACTCCGTCGGTTGAACCGCGACTGTCGTTGCGCGCCGTTTGATGCCTTGACGGCTTCTTCTCGGGAGGCCGGAGCCATAGTCTTGTGTTAGGACTGTTGGCTCACCCCGCTTCACGGTCTCCTGAGAGGAAAGCGTCATGCCGAAGGTTCTGGTCATACATGGCGCCGGCATGAACATGCGCGGCAAGGTTCAAACTGACATTTTTGGCTCCATGACCTTGCCCGAGTACAATGACCGTATCCGCAATTATGCGGCGGAGTTGGGCGTCGAAGTTGAGATCTTCCATTCGAATATCGAAGGCGAGGTCATCGACAAACTCTATGAGGCAAACGACAAAGGCTTCGATGCCGCAATCTTCAATCCCGCCGGCTACTCGAGTGGGTACCCGGCGCTCGTGGCCGCAATCTCGCAGGTCCGTTTCCCGACCATCGAAGTCCATATCTCAAACCCGGTGCGGCGAGGCCCGGTATCGGACACCGCACGCGCGAGCAAAGGCATGATCACCGGTTTCGGTGTTGCCGGATATAGCCTGGCCTTGCGGGGCATCCACGACATGTTGGCCGCGACTTGAGTGTCGACCGGTACTTTTCCTACGCCGCAAACCGCTTGATGCTCAGCGCCTCGATCGGCGTGTTGGTGGCGCCGGTGGCGACCAGCTCGGCCATCACCGCCCCGGTGCCCGGTCCGAGCTGGAAGCCGTGGGTAGAGAAGCCGAACTGGTGGAACACGCCCTCCGAGGTCGAGCTCGGCCCGACCACGGGGATGCCGTCGGGCATATAGGCTTCGATGCCGGCCCAGGCGCGCACGATGGTGGCGACGCGCATCGCCGGAAACAGTTCCCACACCGTGCGGGCACTGGTCGCGAGCTTGCGCCAGTCGATCACCGTCTCGTTGCGGTCGCGATACGGCACCGCGAGATGGCCGCCGCCGATCACCACCGTGCCATTGTCGAGCTGCTTGAAGGAGAGCTTGCGGCCACGCAGGATGACCACCGGCTTGATGAAGGCAGGCAACCGGCTGGTCACCATCAGCATCGGCGCCACCACGGCAAGTGGCACCGGCTCGCCCAGCAGCGCCGCGATCCGGTCGGCCCAGGCGCCGGCGGCGTTCACCACCTTGGGTGCCTCGATCGTGCCATCACTGGTCTCGACCCGCCACACGCCGCCCGCACGGGCGAGGCCCGTGACCGCGACGCCCTCCCTCACCTCGGCGCCGAGCGCCACGGCGCGGCGGCGAAAGGCCTGCGTGGTGCGGAACGGATCGGCGGCGCCATCGCGCCGCGAGACCACGCCGCCCGGGCAATGATCGGCCACCGCCGGCACCAGACGCCTGAGCTCGGCGCGGCCGATCAGTTCCTCATGACTGAAGCCGCGCAGCCTGAGGTCGGCGACCCGGTCGCGGAAGCCCGCCAGTTCCTCTTCGCTCTCCGCCACCAGCACCGTGCCGTGGCTTTCGAAGCCGCAATCGTCGCCCACCAGGTCGCCGATGCGCTCCCATAGATCCATCGAGCTGATCGACAGCGGGATCTCGGCGATATCGCGCGCGAGCTGGCGCACGCCGCCGGCATTGACGCCCGAGGCGTGACGGCCGGCATAGTCCTTCTCGACCAGCACGGTCTTCAGCCCGCGCAGGGCGAGATGCAGCGCCGTCGAACAGCCATGGATGCCGCCGCCGATGACGACGACGTCGGCGGTCTTCATTGGACTGCGGGCCTCGGCTCTTCCGGACCGCGAGCCTCCGGCTCGCTCATGAGCGAGCCGGAGGCTCGCGGTCCGGAAGACGATGAGGGCATGTTCCTAGCGCTCCACGGCCTTGCGCTCGGCGTCGCTGATCGGCAGCGAGGCGAGCTCGCCCAATGTGATCGGCTTCACCGGTGGGCGCAGGCGGTAATAGCCGACCTCCGCCGGCGGAACCTTGCGCACATCGGCGATCAGCTCGGTCACGGTGAGGCCGCACAGCCGGCCCTGGCATGGCCCCATGCCGCAGCGCAGGAAGGCCTTCATCTGGTTCGGTCCTTCACAACCCATCGCCGCGGTGTCGCGCACCTGGGCCGCCGTCACCTCCTCGCAGCGGCAGACGATGGTGTCGCCTTTGGGCAGGCGGAACTGCGGCGCCGGCCGGTTGAGCACATCGAGGAAGGCCCGGCCCATCTCCTCGCGCTGCAGGCTCTGGCGCACGCCCTGCTCGGACGGCAGCGATCCCAGCGCCTCCGGCCTCAGCGCGCGCACCGCGGCGAGGGCGGCGATCCGGCCGCGTTCCGCCGCCGCCGTCCCGCCGCCGATGCCCGCGCCGTCGCCCGCCACGGCAATGCCCGTGACCGAGCTGTTGAAATCGGCGTCGAGCACCGGACTCCAGCAGAGTTGCCGAGCATCCCAGGCGTGGGTGACGCCGGCGGCCATCGCCAGGTTCACATTGGGCACGACGCCCTGGTGCAGCAGCAGCAAGTCCACCGGCAAACGCCGTTCGTTGCCGCCCCGGCCGAAAGCCACTTCGCGCAGCTTGTCGTCGCCCACGGCTGCAAGCCAGTCGATGCCGATCACCGTCACCTGACGACGCACCTCGCGCAGCAGTCTCCGCCCCTTGTCGAAATAGGGCGACAGCGCGAAATCAGCGGCGCGGGCCAGCGCCGGCAGCCAGTTCATCCGGGGCTGGGTATCGAGGATCGCGTCGATCTTGCCGCCGGCGCGCAGGATCTGCGCCGCCAGAAGCCACAGCAGCGGCCCGCTGCCCGCCATCACCGTGCGGCCCAGCGGCACCAGTCCCTGCGCCTTGAGCAGGGTCTGGGCGCCACCCGCGCTCATGACGCCGGGCAAGGTCCAGCCGGGAATGGGAAACGGCCGCTCCAGCGCGCCGGTGGCGATGATGACGCGCTGTGCCTGGATCATGCGGGCGGCGCCGTCGATCGACACACCGATCTCAAGCGTCGGGTCGAGGCTCCAGACCGTGGCGCCGGTCACGATCAGCGCGCCGCTCGCCTCGGCTTCGGCGGCAAGCGCGG
>Ga0193717_1002297_pt1 | contig 11080 bp, 8 predicted proteins | sample U2c2metaG_FD_145900 | JGI IMG/M metagenome (GOLD analysis project Ga0193717, IMG submission 145900) | Soil microbial communities from a riparian zone of the East river system, Colorado, United States - U2c2 | ecosystem: Environmental > Terrestrial > Soil > Riparian zone | place: USA: East River...
CCGAGACCTTGAAGACGTCCCTGCAATTCAGGATTCGGGCCACAAACAGCGGGTCGTGCGTCATCGGCGAGAGTTCGACGAACCATGTGGGCTCGCTGAGCTTCCCCACGTAGCCATTCAGGCGAATCTCATCGAAGTGATCGACGAAGCGCTGCTGGAGTTCCGGCAATTCCGGATCGGCGATCGCGATCAGATGCACCGGACCGGACCGCCCAATCATGTCGCGGGCGGACCGAACGAGATTTGCACCCAGCCGCCCCACCCCGCGGTCGCGATAAGCGACGTCCTGGAGACAACGGACGTCAAATATTACGGTCTTCTTCCGCATTCCTGGCTTCTCCAAATCGCCGGAAGCGAGATCGCTGCGCGACGAACTGACCGATGGATCGAATGCTTCGATCGCAAGTATCCGTGTATAAACTATAGCGCAACGAGCGGTGGCAAATGGGCAAAGCCACTCCAGATTCCGCTGGACAGCTTGCGCCGCCAACGCAATAGTCGCGTTGAATGAGAACCCAAGACCGATTTCTCCTTAAGATCGCAGAAAAATCTACCGAAAAATCTACCGAAAAGGACATGCAACCGCTACGCGTGTCCGATGTTCCAAACTCGCTGCCATGATCGACTTTGAATCTATCTGTTGGCACCTTCCGTATGGATACGATACAAACGATACACCGATGACTGGCATGGTACACTTATTGTGTTGTGCCACCGTCGGATTACCGAGATGGTGATGTTCTCTATAGGTTGCTCCGAGACTATTCGTGAAACGCTTACGCAAGGGAGGTACGAGATGAGAAAGATTATACCGCTTACCATGCTGGGGGCTGCGTTTGCCCTGATGTTGCCGGTCGGATCCGCTCAGGCCCAGGCGACGCGCACGTGGGTGTCAGGCGTCGGCGACGACGTCAATCCGTGCAGCCGCACGGCCCCGTGCAAGACCTACGCCGGTGCTATCTCGAAGACCGCAGCCAACGGCGAAATTTCTACGCTCGATCCCGGCGGGTTCGGCGCGGTCACGATCACCAAGTCGATCACCATCAGCGGCGACGGCACGCTGGCGGGTATCCTTTCCGCCGGCGCCACCCAGGCCGTGCTCGTGAACGGCCTCAACATCAAGGTGGTTCTGCGCAACCTGTCGATCCAGGGTGCCGGCACCGGCATCCACGGCGTCCGGTTCCTGCAAGGTGCGGAACTCACGATCGACAACTGCACGATCGGCGGCCTCACCACGAACGGGATCGAAGTGGCGCTCACGGCGGCCGGGGGAAGACTCTATGTGAGAGACACCAGAATCACGGGCGTCGCGCGAGGCATCCGGATGACCACGACGGTTGGCACCGTCAACGGATCAATGAAGAATGTGAGTATCAACGGCGCGACGACAGCCGCGGTCGAAACCAATGCGAACGCGCTGCTGTCGGTGGACGCTTCGCAGTTCACGGGAAGCGCTGTGGCGATATTCGCCAATGGAGCCGGATCGAAACTGGGTGTTTCAAATTCCGACATCACGAGTAATACCGTGGGACTTAGCGCCGGCGTTGGCATCGTCCGGATGTCGAGCAACAATGTCTTCGACAACGTGACACAACTGTTCGTTGGCGGCGGCCAATTCCTCCTCAGCGATAATAACAATCGCGTCGACCCGCCGAGCGCCGTCGTCCCGACATTAATACAACTCAAGTAACGCGCCCCAAGACTCTGGTCTACCAGAGCGCGCGCCGCATCACTCGCGGCGCGCGTTTTGCGATGTGTACACCTCCATTGTTGATGCGCGAAGCCAGCATCGGTTGATCGAAAGATCACGAAATCCGGCCGCTGTTGGTTAGCGCTTCATATGCTCGCGGACCCAATTCATTCTCGTATGGGATGATGCTGGATTGCCGTGAGATATTGAATGCGTTCCCGCCTTGGCGCGGCAGAGCAGAATCAGACTCGTATCGCGATTTCCTGGGCGGACGGACGCGGATGCGCTACATGCCGCAACCCTATATGGCGCTGGCGGGACGACCGAGGCGGAAAATCCGTCGTCAGACCGGGCGGGGCTGCATGACATACCCGAGTGGGCGGGCGTGCTGCAGGATGGCGTGCAGGTGCGGGGCAACCCAAGGGGGGCTATTGGGACAGCCGCGTTGCAACGAGCCACGTGACGCCGACATTGAACATCACTCAGATCCGAAATCGCAAAGCAGATCGGTCACACAGCCGTGAAGGACGAGATTCGCGTAGATGAATTCATGCTCGTCCGCGGGAGAGCTTATTTCATGCCATTGCTGGTCTTTCCGCCAAAATACTCGCGTGAAATACGCCCTCAAATTTTCGAGCGCCGCGCGGGGATTCATGTTCCGAAACGCGATCAGGCAATAACTGTTGAATTCGAGGAACACCGTCGGCCGAAACCGAGACAGAGTCTCACTAGCTCCGTCCAAGACATCTATCTCAAAGCCTTCCACATCGATCTTCATAAAATCTAGGCGGTCCAGTCCAAGCTCTTGAACCACGCTGTCGAGCGGCTTAATCTCGATGCGGCTCGTCGATGCCCCGGATGAGTTGGGATGATCGCTGGTCACGATATGGCCAGCAGCAAGCATCTGTGGCTCGTTGAAGCTCACCGCGGCATGCTCGCGGCCGAGCCCGAAGTTGAACGTTTGCGCCGCGACGCAATTGGCACGCAGTGTTTCCAACAGCAGTCCGTATGTCTGGGTGCCCGGTTCAAACGCGTATATCCGAGCCCTGGGAATCATCTTGCTGAACATCGAACTGGTAACGCCGATGTTGGCCCCGATATCGAGGATGACGGAGCCGGGTTTGATTCGATCCTGAACGGCCACGTACAGAGCGTCATTGGCGATCGTCGCGAGATTCAGGTTCGCGAAATAGGGGTCACTAGACCGCCCACAGACAACGATACTGGCGCCGCGGATTTCAAGGACTTTCTGTTCAATCATGGCCTGCCATTTTCCACGACTATCAACGCCATCAATAGCAGAAGCAATCAGAGGCGACCCTGCGGACGCCAATTTCGTCGGCTTCCTTAACGTGCTCGAAGGCTGCCGCAATGCCGGCTGCGGTCACCTTATCAATGCCTCGTCTTCGTCGGTCTACGGCGGCAATACGAAGACTCCGTTCAGTACATCCGACAAGACCCCTTCGCCGTTCTGGGCATAGCTGACAAGCAAGCTCTTGCCGGCCAGACCAATAGGCGCGGACCCGCCGGAAGGCGCAGTCTCCACCCTTTTTTTCCTGTATGACGCGATGCTCGCTTCATGAATCAACGTCAGACGATTTCGATTTCGGGGAATGGAAAGATCATCTTGCCGCCGCCGGCGAGATATTCACGCTCGCGCTTCACGATTCCGTCCTTGAAGTGCCACGGAAGCACCAGGAAATAATCGGGCCGCATGGCGCGGGACTCGGATTCCGAAATGATCGGAATGTGTGTGCCGGGAGTGACCGACCCAAATTTGTCAACATTGACCTCCGCGATCGCTTCAATCGTCTCGGGACCGAGACCGCAGAATTGAAGCGTAACATTGCCCTTCGTCGACGCGCCATAGCCGTGAATCCGCTTGCCGTCGGCGCGCAGGGACTTGAGCAGCCGCACGAGATCTTGCCGGTGCCCGTACACGCGCTCCTCGAAATCACGATATGGCCGCGGTGTCGCAAGCCCCATACGATCTTCCTGCCCCAACAGCCAGTCGATGACGGCCACGTTCGCGGGCCGCGAACTGGCCTTCGGCGCGGCCGTGACCGCGAAGCTGCCGCCGTTGATCGCGTTCATCTGCACGTCGACAATCTGCATCTCGGCGGCGTCCAGGATCTTGTGGACGGCACCGAGCGAATAGTACTCAACGTGCTCATGACAAACGGTGTCATATGAGCAGAGCCGAAGCATCGACGGCATATAGCTCTGCTCGAAATGCCAGACACCGTCGGGCGCAAGAATCTGCGCGACCTGGCGCGCGAACGCGATCGGATCCTCGAGGTCATAAAACATCGCGATCGAGGTTACGACCTTCGCCTTCTTGGACACCTTGCTCTCGAAAACGTCTTTAGAGAAAAAGTCCGGTACCAGGACGATGTCGTCCGGGTAGTATTCGGCGAATTTCGTGCCCGTGGGGTCGATACCGACGCGCGTCAGCCCCGGCGTCTTGTATGCCTTGAGCGACGTCGCGTCGTTGGATCCGATATCGAGGACGACATCGCCGGGACGCAGCCCGACGTATTTTTCGAGTTGCTCGATCTTCTGCGTCAGGTGGAGCACCATCGACTGGTTGAGCCCTGACCGGTAGCCGTAGTTTTCGCCGTACATTTCCGACGCGTCGTAGGAGTGCGCGAGTTGCAGCAACCCGCTGTCGGGGCACCACACCAGTTCCAGAGGACCGACAGCGGGTTGCTGCAACGCACTGCGCGGGAAGATCCCCGTGAGCGCCTGCTGGCCGAGCGACAAAACACTGATCAGATTGGTGCTCTGACTGATGCGGCACCGAGAAATCCGGCTTATATTCACGGCCACGTGTGGATCGCCCCAAGTACTGGAAAGTATGGATAGTGTAGAGAGGTTAGCCTGCCAGTTTTTCTAGGTGTAATGATCGGGCAGGGTTCGAGATTTTCAACCAAGTTGCATAAAACAAAATCAGAATCGGGTGTCAATCCGCTTGTAGCAGAATCTTGCGCTGGCCTGCCCGTGGCATGAAGGCACAACGGCGAGCACTAGCAGCAGTGGGCTCCCGGCCTCTTCGTAGATTGATCTCTTCGTGCAGATGAGCAATAAGCCAACCGGGGCGGAATGCCGCGTTAAGATCGTGCATGGCCCTCCTCTGCCCGCTCTATTGGGCGCGACGAGCGGGAAGCTGACAGGATGCTGCCTCTGGGAAAACCTGGAATCGCCGCCTCTGACCCGACGAGCACTCGCGGCCCGCTAACGGACAGCGGCATTGTGGCGGCTCTCACGCCGGCCGCCCTCCTCGCTGGCGCGCTGCTCCTCGCGTATCTGATCGCCAGTCGGGTCGGCACGATCAGCAACAATCCTGGCGGGGACTGGGCCCATCACATGGCCCTGATCGACGTCCTCTTCAACCGCGAGGACATCATGTGGCGCCGGCCGCAGCTCCTCGAGTTTACCGATCAACCCCGGCTGGCGCACCTGCTCGCGGCCTTTCTCGCCCGCGCGCTTGATGTTTCCCCCCTCCAGACGTTGCATCTTGTCGCGACCGGTTCGGTCATCATCTCGATTGTCGTGGTTGCCTTGCGCCTGGTGCGGCTCGGGTCATGGGCCGGCGGCGGAAATATCACCGGTACCCTTGCGGGCTGGCTCGCCGGAGCGGTGATGCTTTGGTGGTTCTCCGAACTGACCGTGGGATTTGCCGGGCAGATTCAATACAATTTCTACTTCCACCAGGCCGCCGGCACCGCCGCCGCGTTGGTCGTTTTTGAATGCGTTCGTATCGCTGCTGCGAGCGGCGGCTGGAACGCCCGGATCGGCCTCGCGAGCGTGCCGGTCCTGACGCTCGTCCTGGCGAAGATCCACACCGCGCCAGCGCTATGGTTTGCCGCTGCGGGCGCGTGCTGTGCGCTGGCAGTGGGACGCAGTTTCTTCAGGCAGGTGGTGATCGCGGGATGTATCGGCTTGGCCAGCGTGCTCGTCTTGCTTGCCGATCCCCAGACCCGGGCCATCATCGCGATGGGGCAGAGTGGTGCAGGCGATCTCAATCTCGGCATCCTGGGGACGCTGTGGAAACTCAATGCCAACGGCGCGGTCATCCTGGCGGCTCTTGGGGTGCTTGGCCTTCTTCTCCTCCTTCTTCTTCTTCTTCTTCTGCTCATGCGCAGGGATGAGCTCCGTTTTCGTATCTTCAATATTCATGCGGGCGCGTTGGCGGTGCTGGCGCTTGGCGGGCTGATCTTTGTCAGCATGCTCCTGCTCCGCAGTGACGGCTATTATCCAGTGGCAAAATACGTCTACATTTTTGCTGCCGAGACATCGCTTGTGGTTGCGCACATCGCCGCTCATCTCGGACGATTGCTGGGGCAGGCGTTGGAGCGACGGCGCAGCAACCAACAAACCACGCGATCCGACACATCCTCTGCGTTGCTGCCAGCCATGGCGCCTGTCGCGGGCGGACGGAGGAGAGCATTCGGCTTCTGGATGGGCACGGCCGCGCTCGTCCTGGCTGTCTTGCCACAGGAGTTTTGGGCACGACGGTGGACCAAGGAGCAAGCCTTTCTGATCAATCTCCGACAGGATCTCATACGCGCCCGCGCTGCCCTTCCCTCCCCTGCCCCGTATCCGCTGGGCGGCGGCTTGTACCCGAGCGAACGCTACTACCTGTACATCTCGCCGATGGCTCAGCCGCGCGATCCGACCGCGTTCAGCATCCTGACCGAGCCGGACTTCGGGACCGACCCCGCGCAGGCCGCGCGCGCGGTCCCGGCGAGTCTCGTGCCGACGGCTGTTCCGCTCTGGCCCGGCGACCCGGCCGACTTCGCGATCTCCACGGGGTCTGCTCAGGTTTTGCTTTTTGGCCGCTGGGGACCGCCTGCCGCGCACGGCCGCTGGACATCAGCGCCGGGCGCCCACATGCTTTTTCGCATTGCCCCGGCGAACCGTGACCGCATGCTTTGCCTCCAGGTACCGGCACAGTTCGATCGCGATCTTGGCGACCGTTCGCTAGCGGTGACATTCCGGGTGAATGGCGCGTCCATCCACACTGAAACGTTCACACCGGAGTTCCCCAACCGGGTCATCGCCCTCCCGCTTGGCAATGTGAGCAAATCCGGCGACGTCGTCCTGTCGATTCTGAGGGACATCGTTCCGGGTGCTTCTGGCGCCCCCCCTCTCGTCGGCGTGCGCACGATATGGATCGCGCCGGACTGCAATTGAACCGGGCCTGCCAAGAATTGGCTGCGGCATGCTAGACAGGACCCTCACAAGGCAAGCTGAGACGGTCTCGTGGAGCCTGGATCGTCTCGGGGCCCTCATCACCTGACATTGCTCATGGTCGTGCCCTTACTCATTACCCGCGCCCACCGGTTTGACCTGCCGGGAGCGTCCCGAATGACGGAGGTCGACGCCGTCGTCATTGGTGCCGGTTTTTTTGGCTGCCATGTCGCCCTGGCGCTAAAGCGCGAAGGCTTCGAGCGGGTCCGCCTTGTCGAGCGCGAGGCCGGCCTGATGCGCCGCGCCTCGTTTGCCAATCAGGCGCGCGTGCACAACGGCTATCATTACCCGCGCTCGCTCGCCACGGCGATCAGCTCACGCCGCAGCTTCAGCCGGTTCGTGCGCGAGCACGCCTTCGCCGTGGTGCCAGACATTGAGAAGATCTATGCCATCGCCAGTACTTCTCGTGTGGCAGCGAGCCAGTTCGCGCGCTTTTGCGAGGAGATCGGAGCCCCGTGCCGTGAGAATCGCCGCGCGCGCACCGACCTGTTCGAGCCTGCCCTGATCGAGACCTGCTTCAACGTTCAGGAGGTCGTCTTCGATGCCTCGCTTCTCGCCAAGGACCTGGTGACGCGCCTCCACGCGGCCGGCGTCGATTGCCGGCTTGGCCAGGAGGCGCGGATCGCCTGCTGGAACGACCAGACCGTCAGCGTGAGGACCAGCGAAGGCGCACTCGACACCCGATATGTATTCAACTGCACCTATGCGTCCCTGGACGATGTGGGTGTGCCGATCAGAAACCGGGTCAAGAAGGAACTCGCCGAAATCGCGCTCATCGATCCGCCGCCGGAACTCGCCGGCCGCGCCGTAACGGTGATGGACGGACCGTTTTTTTCGTCCATGCCGTTCCCTGCTCTTGATTGTTACTCCCTGACGCATGTGCGCTATACGCCGCACATGTCGTGGACTGAGCCGGGTACCGGCGGGTTGGCGTTTGCCGGCAGCCGTCACAAAGCGATTCTGCGAGATGCCACCCGCTACATGCCATGCATGCAGCGGGCCTCCTACCTGCGCTCGCTGTACGAGTTGAAAGCGATCCTGGTCGACAGCGAGGACAGCGATTCCCGCCCGATCGTGTTCGAACAATCACCAAGTTCGGCGCGCATCTACTCGGTACTGGGGTCCAAGATCGACAATGTCTACGATATCCTGGATGTTCTCCGACAACAGCAATGGAACGCCTGATGATGCCGCAGGCACGATGGGAATCGATTACCGCGGTCGTGGTCGTTGAGGATCACGTCCCCGAGGTGGCTGTGTTCGAGGCCCTCGGCGAAGCACTGGCGAGCATGGCCCGCGACTGCGAGATCGTTGTCATCGCCAATGGCGTGTCCGCATTGGCGACCCAACAGCTTCGAGCCGCCGCCGAGCGCGTTCCGGACCTCACGATCCACTTCCTCGCGCAAGCGGCCGACCGGGATACCGCCACGCTCCTCGGCATCGATCAGGCATTGGGCGATTGGGTCGTGCTCCTGAATCCTTCCATTGAGGACATCGCGCAGCTTCCGCGCATTCTCATGAAGGCCGGTCCGTTCGAGGTCGTCTTCGCCGGAACGCGCGAAGCGAACAAGATTCCTCGCTACTATCGCAATCTCGCCCGTGGATATTTTCGTCTCTATGAGGTGGCCAGTCGAACCAGCATCGACTGGCCGACGCCGCGGATCCGCGTCTATAGCCGCGCCGCGGCGCGCTATCTGGCGAACCACCTCGACGGTGAATTCCTGTTGCGTTCGCTGACGCTCAACGGCGCCTTCCCGGGAACGCGCGAGGGCGCGGAAGGCCTGTCCGACGCGAACCTGAAGGTGCCGACATTGCAGGCATCGCTGCGCAAGGCGGGCCGTGGCCTGCTCGGCGCCAGCGCTGTCCCACTTCGCTTGACGGTCGCCATTGCGTTGACCACGGGGATGCTCGCCCTTCTGAACAGCCTCTATGCCGTCATCATATATCTGATCAAACCGGACGTAGCGCCCGGTTGGACGACACTGACACTGCAGATTTCGACGATGATGTTCCTGTTCTCCGCCATGTTCGCATTGCTCGCCGAATACGTGCTGAGCATGTATCGATCGACACCGCCGCGGCGGAGAATCTCGATCATTCGGGAAATCAGAAGTCCGCTGCGGCGCCAGGGCAAACGCTTGAACGTCGTCGGCGCAGACGGGCAGTTCCAACTCGGTGCACCGGGGTCCGCGGACGTGAGCGGCCCTCCAAAAGACAGCGGTGGCGCGTGATGCGTCGGGCGCTGATCGGCCATACCGGCTTTGTCGGCTCCAACCTGCGCGCGCAAGGCAGCTATACCGACCTATTCAATTCCGCCAATTTTCGTGATCTCGCCGGACAGTCGTTTGACGAGGTGACCTGTGCGGGGATTTCGGCCGTCAAATGGCTCGCCAACAAAGAACCGGAGAAGGACTGGGCTGCCATCCATGAGCTTTTGGATGTGCTCGAGACTATGCGCGTTCGGCGGTTCGTCCTGATCTCGACGATCGACGTCTATCCCCAACCCGAGCAGCCCTTCGACGAAAGCGCAAACCTTGACGGCATGGCGAACCATGCCTACGGCCGGCATCGCCTGGCTGTCGAGCAATGGGTTGCCGAGCGGTTTCGTGAACGGGCAATCGTGCGTCTGCCGGCCCTGTTCGGCCCCTACTTGAAGAAGAATGCGCTGTTCGACCTCCTCAACGACAACAACGTGCGCAGCATCAATCCGGGTGGCTGCTTTCAATGGTATCCCGTGCGCCGCCTGGGCGGCGATCTTGAAATCGTCGCACGCACCGGCATTGATCTCGTCAATCTGTTTCCAGAGCCGGTTGCAATGGCTGCCATCATTGCCGAGTTCTTTCCGTCGGCTGCCGTAGGCCCGATGACGACACCGGCGAGCGTTTATCGCCTGAAGACTCGTCACGCAAAACTGTTCGGTGGCGACGACGGATACGTGATGGACGCGCGCGCTGTCCTCGATGCAATGGGTGCATACGTGTCGTCGGCACGCAGTCAGGCGGGGGCCAACGTGGCGGGTCAGGGTTCGCATGGCTGAGACAGCGCGCCGCCCCTCCGTGTCCAACATCGCATGGCCGGCAGAGAACGACAGCGAGGCGCTCGCGCTTGTCGCCGAGCTGGGATTCGAGGGATTGGAGCTTGCGCCCGCCAAGGTGTTCGGTGACCCGTTCAAGATCGGCAGCGCCGATCTGCGGGCGTATCGGAACCGGGTTACCGGCTACGGACTGGAGATTTCAGCGCTTCAGGGCATCCTGTTCGGGAGCCAGGATGCTCATCTGTTCAAAAGCGATGCGTCGCGTCGCATCATGAGCTTGCACCTTGCTCGAATTGCGGAGCTCGCGTCCGAGCTTGGCGCTCGCGCTTGCGTCTTCGGGGCCCCCACCCTGCGCGATCCGGGCGATCTACCGATCGCCGCTGCGCACCAGATCGCGATCGATTTTTTCGCCAAGATCGCGGACATCTATTCCGGTCACGGAGTCGCGCTTTGCCTCGAGGCGAATCCGCCGCTGTACAATTGCCGGTTTATCACCCGGACCGCCGAGGCGCTGGCTCTGGTCGAGACCGTGGACCGGCCTGGACTGGCCCTGCAACTGGATACGGGCACGATCTTCCTGAATGGCGAAGACCCCGGCCTCATCGTCAGCGCGGCGCTCCGGATCGGCCATTTCCATGTGAGCGAGCCGTCGCTGGTTCCTATCGGCACCGCCGCAGTCGACCACGCACCGCTTGCTGCGGCTTTGAAAGCTTCGGCTTACACGGGCTGGATCTCCGTCGAAATGAAGTCCGTCGCCGAATGGCGGCAAGCCTTGCGGCAAGCCTATGAGGTCGTTACTCAAGCCTATACCGGCGATGACGGCTCCACCGCCGCGGTCACAACAGCGCAATCGCTCTCGCCGCCTTCCACAGCCTGAAGACCGTTGAGCCATGACGACTGTTCTGCCGACCGATTGGGAGGTCCCGGACTTCGACGAACAAGTCTTTGCCCCGCGGCACAGCCGCTACGCGCTCGTCATCCCCGTGATCAATGAGGGCGAGCGGATCCGCAATCAGCTCGTTGCTATTCGCGCGCTCGGCTTGGACCTCGATGCCATCATCGCCGATGGCGGATCGACCGACGGCTCCCTGACGCAGGATTTC
>Ga0193717_1002298_pt1 | contig 11077 bp, 10 predicted proteins | sample U2c2metaG_FD_145900 | JGI IMG/M metagenome (GOLD analysis project Ga0193717, IMG submission 145900) | Soil microbial communities from a riparian zone of the East river system, Colorado, United States - U2c2 | ecosystem: Environmental > Terrestrial > Soil > Riparian zone | place: USA: East River...
GAGCCGGGAATCGGGAATAGGGAATCGGGAATCGGGTAAAGATGCCGCCATGGATTTGCCGATTGCACTAGTGGATCGCTTGCGCGCTGTTTTCGACGCGAATGGCCTCTCGACGGATCCGGCCGAATGTCTCGTTTACGGCTACGATAATTCGCGTCGTGAGGCGATGCCGGATGCCGTGGTATTTCCGACCGAGCATCGGCAAGTCGTCGCGCTCGTGCAGGCGTGTCGCGCGCACCGCATTCCACTCACTGCGCGCGGACGCGGCACGAATACTACCGGCGCCAGCGTGCCCATCGCCGGCGGCATCGTCGTCTCGTTCGAGCGCATGAACCGCGTGTTGCGCATCGATCCCGGCAACCGCCTCGCCGTCGTCGAACCCGGCGTGCTCAACGCGGACCTGCAAGCCGCGCTGCGGCCGCACGCGATGTTCTGGCCGCCCGATCCGACCTCGGCGCCGTATTGCACGATCGGTGGCAATCTCGCCTGCAACGCGGGCGGACCGCGCGCGGTGAAATACGGTGCGACGCGCGACAACGTGCTCGCATTGCGCGCAGTCGCCGGCACCGGCGAGGATTTCCGTTGCGGCAAGCCGACCACGAAGGGCGCGGCCGGCTACGACCTGACGCGCCTGCTGATCGGCGCCGAAGGCACGCTCGCGATCATCACCGAAGCGACGCTGAAACTGACACCGCTGCCACCGGCGATGCGCACCTTGCGCGCGAGCTATGCCGACGTCGAATCGGCCGCCGCCGCCGTGGCGCGCATCATGGCGCAGCCGGTGACGCCGTGCGCGCTCGAATTTCTCGACGAGGAGTCGCTGCGCCTTGCACGCGCGCACGGCGGCGACGCGATCCCGGTCGCGAACGCGATGCTGATCATCGAGGTTGACGGCGAGAACGAAACATTGCCCACAGCGGTCGCAGCCGTTTCGCGCGCGGCGCACGGTGCCGGCCTGCTCGATATCGCAGTAGCGACAACAGCCAGCGAAGTCGCAGATCTGTGGGCCGCGCGCAAGGCGTTGTCGCCGGCGCTGCGCACGCTGTCGCCGAAGAAGATCAACGAAGACGTCGTCGTTCCGGTCAGTCGCATACCCGAGCTCGTGGCGGCGACGCGCGAGCTGTCGGCGCGTTACGCGCTGCCGATCGTCTGCTTCGGCCATGCCGGCAACGGCAACGTGCACGTGAACCTGCTGCCGCGCGACGATGCGGAGCTCGCACGCGCGGACGCCTGCCTGCGCGAAGTGTTCGACGTCGTCATCCGCCTCGACGGTACGCTGTCCGGCGAGCACGGCATCGGCCTTGCGAAGCGCGATTTCATGCCGCTCGCGCTCGACGCGAATGCGCTGGCCCTGATGCAGCGGGTCAAGGCGCAATTCGACCCGGATGGCATCTTGAATCCCGGCAAGCTTCTGCCGGACGCCGCTGCCGGCACGCAGTAGTGGAGAGAGAAACCAACACCATCCCCACCCAACCCTCCCCTTGAAGGGGAGGGCTAAGGAACGGCGCGAGGCAGGTAGTCGTGGACGACCTCGCCGAGCGGCAGCAGCAGGTCTGCCTTCAGATGCACGGCCGACACGATCTCGCGCACGGGCAACTCGGCCACCGGCGCAAGCGCGTGCGCGAAGAGCTCGAGAGCACCCGGACCGGTCCACGCGCCCTTGAAGTGCGTGCACTGCATCGCGTAGCGCACGAGCTCGCAGATGCGCGGCGTGCCGTCGACGTGCGGGATGATCTTGAGCAGGAAACTCGGTGCCTGCATCGCGGCGATCGCCAGGTCTTCCGGCATCGGGCGGTGCTTGTAGCCCATCGTGCCAATCGCTACCGCGAAGTCCGAATACTTCAGCGTTCCGACCAGCGTGTCGCGATGCACCTTGAGCGCAGGCTCACCGAGTTTCTTCGGAAAACCCCACAGCTCGCGCCCGCCCGCGGTCGGCGGATGATCGTCGAGGAACATCATGCGCTGGTAGCCGCCGGACTCGCCGCGGAACGTGACCGGAATCACCTGTCCTGATTCGGTGTAGTCACCGAAGCCGGTCGAATCCGGCATGCGGATGAACTCGAACTTGACCAGTGGGTCGCCGATCTCGAGCGGCGCCGGCACGATGCGCCGCAGCGCGTCGGCATCGGTGCGGTACGTGATGATCAGATATTCGCGGTCGACGAACAGGTACGGCCCGGGTGGATACGCCGGATTGTCGATCGGCATCGCGAATGCATTTTTGCGGACTTCGTCTTCGGTCATTGCTGTCTCCGGGTGCCGGGATTCGGACATTGGCGCGCCGGCGAAGTTCGCGCTCGCCGGTTACAGGCGCATGTCGAATGCAACGGAGCAGCGCGTGCATTCACGCAAGCTGCAACGCGACTCCCAGCACCAGCGCTGCGTAGATGCCGGCGAGCACATCGTCGAGCATCGCACCGAGACCGCCCTTCACCGCGCGATCGGCCCAGGATGCCGGCCACGGTTTCCACACGTCGAACAGGCGGAACAGCAGGAAGCCGCCGATTATCCAGATCCAGCCGCGCGGCCACGCCAGCAGCGGCGTCAGCGCGATCCATTGGCCGACGAATTCGTCCCAGACGATCACGCCGGGATCCTCGACGCCGAGCTTCCTGATCACGATATCCGAAGCCCAGACGCCGATGCCGAACGCTGCGGCGAGTGCGAGCAGGTGCAGCGGCCATGTCAACTCGCGCAGCGCGAACCATGGCAGCAGCGCGACCGCGGAACCCACGGTTCCGGACGCGCACGGACTCAGTCCCGCACCGAATCCGCTGGCGATCCAGCCCGCCGGATGCGAAAAGATCGCGCGGCGCTGAGCGGCATCGAGCCTCATGCGAAATGCTCCCAGCCCTGTTGCGCCAGCACGATTTCGCCGCCGGCGTCATCGAGCAGGCGCACACCGCCGCCATCGACCACGCGACCGATGCGCGTTGCGCCGCAACCGATGCGCGCGAGATCGCGCGTGACCGCCGCGGCATGCTCCGGCGCCAGCGTGAAAGCCAGCTCATAGTCGTCGCCGCCGGTCGCCTGCAATGCGAGGCGCATCGGTTCCTCGACCGATTGCAGCAAGGCCGAGGATGCAGGCAGCGTGGCGGCCGTGATCTCGATGCCGACGCCGCTGCGCGCCGCGACGTGACCGAGATCGGCAAGCAGCCCGTCGGACACGTCGATGCACGCGGATGCGACACCGCGCAACACGACGCCCGCGGCGATGCGCGGCGTGGGCCGATCGAGGCGCGTGATCAACGTTTCGCACCCGCCGCGCGCGGCACCGGCGGCATTCCTGTCGAGGCAGCGCAGCCCCGCGGCGGCGTCGCCGAGCGTACCGGTGACGAAAACCAGATCGCCCGCGTGCGCGCCGTCGCGGCGCAGCGCCTGTGCGGGTGGCGCGAAGCCGAGCACCGTCACGCTGATCGTCAGCGCTCCGCGCGTCGTATCGCCACCGATCAGCGCGAGGTGATGCTGCGCGGCCAGCTCGGCGAATCCTTCGGCGAAGCGCTCGACGAACGCGCGATCGGCAGTGGGCAAGGTCAATGCCAGCAACGCCCACGCCGGCGTCGCGCCCATCGCAGCGAGGTCGGAAAGATTCACCGCGAGTGCCTTCCAGCCGATGTCCTCGGGCCGCGTCGATTGCGGAAAGTGCACGCCGGCAACCAGCGTGTCGGTGGCCACGATCAGCTCATGCCCCGCCGGTGGCGCGAGGATTGCGGCATCGTCACCGATGCCGAGATGCACGTCGGCGCGGGTGATCGCACAGCGATCGCGCAGGATCGCGATCAGGTCGAATTCGGCGGCGCGCGCTTCCTTCATGCCTTCTCCCTGACGGACAACGCGCAGCGCCTGGCCGCGCAACAAGCCTCAGTCCGCGGACTCGCGCCGCTCCGCCGGCCGCCACGCCGCCGCGAGCTTGTCGAGCACGCCGTTGACGTAGGTGTGGCCATAGTCCGCACCGAAGCGCTTGGCCACTTCGACGGCTTCGTTGATGACCACGCGATACGGCACGTCGATGCGATGACGCAGCTCGTAGGCGCCGAGGCGCAGCGTCGCGCGTTCGATCGGATCGACGCGGTCGATCTCGCGATCGAGGAACGGCGCCAGCGCGGCATCGAGTTCCGCGCAATGGCGTTCCACGCCGCGCACGAGGTCCTCGAAATATTCGAGGTCGGCGATCTCCATGTCCTGCTCGTGGCGGAATTCCTCGATCACGCGCGCGATCTGGTTGCCGCTGAGCTGCCAGGCATACACCGCCTGCAACGCGCGCCGGCGCGCACGCGAGCGCGCGGCAGGATCGATTCCGGCGGGATGCTGCGGTTTCATCGGCGCATTTGGCGCGGCAGCGCATGCGCGAGCGCGTTCGCGCGCGGGAAGCGATAGTCAGTCATCTGCCAATTGAACCATGAGATCGGCCATTTCCATTGCCGCCAGTGCGACGTCCTCGCCCTTGTTGCCGTGCTTGCCGCCGGCGCGGGCTTCGGCGTCCGCATGCATCTCGACCGCGAGCACGCCGTTGAGGACCGGCACGCGGAAATCCAGCGCGACACGCATCAAGCCCTCGGCGCAGCCGTCTGCGACGTGCTCGTAATGCCGCGTATCACCGCGCACGACGCAGCCGAGTGCGATGATCGCCGCAGGTTTCGCGCCCGCGGCAAGGCGCGCGGCGGCGACCGGAATTTCCCACGCGCCGGGGACCCGCACCAGGTCGATGGATTCCTCGCCGACGCCGTGATCGCGCAGCGCGCGCAGCGCGCCCGCGACCAGCGCATCGACGATGCGCGGATTCCAGCGGCTCGCGATGATCGCGTAGCGCGCTGAGCGGACGGGGCGAAGTTCGCCGGCTCGTTCGGGCATGGAAGATCTTGGCCTTGGAGGGATGATCGACGATCAGGCGCACCGTACTCCTTGACGATACGGCGCCGCCGACGGGCGTAGTTTAGCGGACGCGATCAGGACACGTTGGCGCGTGCCGACGTCAAGGCGATATCGGCTCTTCGTGGCCCTCGACCTCGAGGCCGAAACCGCGCAGACCGACCAGCCGGCGTGGCGTGCCGAGCACGCGCAGCCTGCGCACGCCCAGATCGGCCAGGATCTGCGCGCCCAGGCCGAGCTGCCGCCACGGCGGGGTCGTGTGCTCGTCCTGTGCCGGCTTCGCGGTCAGGCGCTCGAGCATCGCCTCGGCGCTTTCATCGCCGGCCAGCACGACGACGACGCCGCGGCCCTCGTCGGCGATGCGGCGCAGCGCTGCCGTCACGGTCAGGCCGAGGTCCTCGCGCTCGAGGTGCAGCACGTCGGACAAGGTGTTGCGCACGTGCACGCGCGTGAGCACCGGCGCGCCATCGTCGACGCGACCGCGCACGAGCGCGAAATGCAGAGCGCGCTGCAGGCGGTCGCGGAACGCGTACAGGCGGAATCGGCCGAATTCCGTCTCGACGTCGTCCTCGTGCACGCGCTCGACGGTTTTTTCCGTTTCGAGACGGTAACGAATCAGATCGGCGATGGTGCCGATCTTGAGGCCGTGTTTCGCCGCGAACGCTTCCAGCTCTGGACGCCGCGCCATCGTGCCATCCTCGCTGAGGACCTCAACGAGCACGCCGGCCGGTTGCAAGCGCGCGAGCGCGGCGAGATCGCAGGCGGCCTCGGTGTGTCCGGCGCGCGCGAGCACGCCGCCGGGCTGCGCCGCCAGCGGAAAGATGTGGCCGGGCTGCACGATGTCGTCCGGCCGCGCGTCGGGCTTGGCCGCGACACGGATCGTGTGCGCGCGATCGTAGGCCGAGATGCCGGTGGTGACGCCGCTCGCGGCCTCGATCGAGACGGTGAAATTCGTGTGGTGCGTGGAGGTGTTCCTGTCCACCATCGGCTTCAGGCCGAGCTGCCGGCAATGCGCCTGGGTCAGCGACAGGCAGACCAGCCCGCGCGCCTCGCGCACCATGAAATTGATGTCTTCGGGCCGCGCCTTCTCGGCGGCCATGATCAGGTCGCCCTCGTTCTCGCGGTCCTCGTCGTCGACGATGACGACCATGCGGCCGGCGCCGATCTCGGCGAGGATCTCGGGAATCGTCGCGAAGCTCATCGGCGCGCCTCGCGATTGCCGTACAGGCGCTCGACATAGCGCGCGACCAGATCGACTTCCAGGTTGACCGCGTCGCCTGGCTTGCGTGCGCCGAACGATGTCACTGCGAGCGTATGCGGAATCAAGGTGACGCCGAATCGATCGCGATCGGCGTCATTGACGGTCAGGCTGGTGCCGTCGATGCAGATCGAACCCTTGATCGCGATGTAGCGCGCCAGATCCGCGGGCGCGGAAAATGTCCAGCGTTGCGAAGCGCCGTCGTCTTCCACCGTGAGAATCTTGCCGATGCCATCGACATGGCCGGATACCAGATGGCCGCCGAGCCGGTCGGCCAGGCGCAGCGATTTTTCGAGATTGACCGGATCGGCGGTGACGAGCGCGCCGAGCGTCGTGCGCGCCAGAGTCTCCGCGGATACATCGGCGGCGAAGCGCCCCGCATCCAGCGCGACGACGGTCAGGCAGACGCCGGCGACCGCGATGCTGTCGCCGATGCGCACGTCGTCGAGGTCGAGCGTCGCCGCATCGATTGCGATGCGCGCGTCGCTGCCCACGCGCTCGAATGTGGCGATGCGGCCGACGGCCTGGATGATTCCGGTAAACATCAACTTCTCCGCGATCGAATCACTGCGATGGCCTGACCGGCCGCAACAGCAGCCGCATGTCCTCGCCGACCTGGCGCCGGTCGACCACGCGCAGCTGCGCCCGCTCCGCCATCGCGTCGAGGGGCGGCAGGCTCAGCAACGGCTTCGCACTGTCACCGAGCAACACGGGCGCGACATACAACAATAGCTCGTCGACCAGACCTTCCGCGAACAGCGCGCCGCACAGCGTCGGTCCCGCTTCGACCTGCAATTCATTGACGCCGCGCGCAGCCAGCATCGCCAGGACTGCACCGAGGTCGAGGCGACCGTCGCGGATTTCAACCGCAACGCGCTCGACGCGCGCGTATCGCTCGTCCCGCGCACAACCGTTCGGGCCATGCACGACCAGCGTTGGCGCGCTCCCATCCAGCAAATGCGCACCAACCGGCGTATCCAACCGCGTATCCAGCAGAACGCGCAGCACCGCGACCCCCTCCCCTTCAAGGGGAGGGCCGGGGTGGGGATGGTGTCCGGAAGTGCGCACGGTCAACCGCGGATCATCCCTCAGCACCGTCCCGCTGCCGGTCAAGATCGCAGAGCTCCGTGCTCTCCACCTCTGCACGTCGGCACGCGCCGCCTCACCCGTGATCCATTTCGATTCGCCACTCGCAAGCGCCGTACGCCCATCGAGGCTCATCGCCAGCTTGACCCGCAGCCAAGGCCGGCGACGTTCGATCCGACTGAAAAATCCGCGATTGAGCTCGCGCGCGGCGTCGCGCATCAGGCCGGCTTCGACCGCGATGCCCGCGGCGCGCAAGCGATCGACGCCTCCGCCGTGCCGCTGGAACGCATCCTCGCTGGCGATGACGACGCGCGCGACACCTGCTTCGATCAACGCATCCGCGCACGGCGGCGTGCGTCCGTGCAGGCCGCAGGGTTCGAGCGTCACATAAGCAGTCGCGCCTCGCGCGCGTTGGCCCGCGGCGCGCAGCGCGAAAACCTCGGCATGCGCACCGCCCGCGCGCTGGTGCCAGCCCTCGCCGACCACTTCGTCGCCGTGCGCAATCGCGCAGCCGACGCGCGGATTCGGCTGCGTCGTCGCCAGGCCGCGCTCGGCCAGACGCAGCGCGCGCGCCATATGCGCATGATCGCTCGCGGAAAACACGTTGGATTCAGCCCTTGACCTTGCGTACGACCGGCTCGTCGAGCAACGGCAGTTGCAGTCCCTCGATCGCCGGCAGATCGCGCTCGAGGCGTTCGATTTCCTCGCGGAACGCCTGCACGTCCTCGAAACTGCGGTAGACCGAGGCGAAGCGCACGTAGGCGACCTGGTCGAGCTTCTTCAGCTCGCGCATGACCAGCTCGCCGATGCGCATCGACGGCACCTCGCGCTCGCCGCTGCGGCGCAGTTCCTCGACGACCGCGCGCACGGACGCATCGACCTGCTCGCTGCTGACCGGACGCTTCTGCAGCGCACGTTCGAAGCCCAGCCGCAATTTGTGCTCGTCGAACGTCTCGCGGCGGTCGTCGCTCTTGATCACGGCCGGCAGCTTGATCTCGGCGGTCTCGAAGGTGTTGAAACGCTCGCTGCACGCGGGGCACTCGCGACGGCGGCGAATCGTCGTGCCGTCCTCGGAGACGCGCGAATCGATGACGCGGGTGTCGTCGTGCTGGCAGAAGGGGCAGTGCATCAGGGAGCTGGGAATAGGGAATGGGGAATCGGGAATGGGAAAAGCGCTGGCGAGCGAACACGCTCGCGGGACACCATTCCCGATTCCCTGTTCCCTATTCCCAGGCTCTTAGCCATACACGGGAAACGCCTTGCATTGCGCCATGACCTTGGCCCGCACCTGCTCGGTCACGCCCGCGTCGCCCGGCGCATCGAGCATGTCGCAGATCCAGTTGGCGAGGTCGATGCAGTCCGATTCGCGATAGCCGCGCGTTGTCACCGCCGGCGTGCCGAGGCGCAGGCCCGAGGTCACGAACGGCGAGCGCGGATCGTTCGGCACCGCATTCTTGTTGACGGTGATATGCGCCTCGCCGAGCGCGGCTTCGGCGTCCTTGCCGGTGACGTCGCGGCCGATCAGGTCGACCAGGAACAGGTGGTTCTCGGTGCCGCCGGAGACGACCTTGTAGTCGCGCTGCATCAGGGTCTTCGCCATCGCCTTCGCGTTCTTGACGACCTGCTGCTGGTAGGTCTTGAACGAGGGCTCGAGCGCTTCGCGGAACGCGACGGCCTTGGCCGCGATGACGTGCATCAGCGGCCCGCCCTGGATGCCGGGGAACACGATGCTCTGCAGTTTCTTTTCCAGATCCTCGTCGCCGCCGCGGGCGAGGATGATGCCGCCGCGCGGTCCGCGCAGCGTCTTGTGCGTGGTCGAGGTGACGACGTCGGCGTGCGGCACCGGATTCGGATAGACGCCGGCCGCGACCAGGCCGGCGACGTGCGCCATGTCGACGAAGAAATACGCGCCGACCGATTTCGCGATCGCGGCCATGCGCTCCCAGTCGACGATCTGCGAATACGCGCTGAAACCGCCGATCAACATCTTCGGCTGGTGCTCGTGCGCGAGCCGGTCGATGTCGTCGTAGTCGAGCCGGCCGTTGGCGTCGACGCCGTATTGCACCGCGTGGAACAGCTTGCCGGACAGGTTGACCTTGGCACCGTGGGTCAGGTGGCCGCCGTGCGCGAGCGACATGCCGAGGATGGTGTCGCCCGGCTTCAGCAGCGCGAAATAGACGGCCTGGTTGGCCTGCGAGCCGGAATGCGGCTGCACGTTCGCGTAGCCCGCTTCGAACAGTTCCTTGACGCGCTCGATCGCAAGTCTTTCGGCGATGTCGACGTATTCGCAGCCGCCGTAGTAGCGCTTGCCCGGATAGCCTTCCGCGTATTTGTTGGTGAGTACGGAACCCTGCGCCTCGAGCACGCGCGGGCTCGCGTAGTTTTCCGACGCGATCAGCTCGACGTGGTCTTCCTGGCGCTGCCGCTCGGCGGCGATCGCCTCGGCGAGCTCGTCGTCATAGCCGGCAATACGCATTTCCTTCGCAAACATGGGCAAATCGGGCCTCGGCGGGGAATTACCGCGATGTTACAGGCTTGCGCCCGGAAAAAAGAGCGCTCGCAAGCCAGCTTTATAGGGTGGGCCTTGGCCCACCGATGTGAGAGCGCTGGGCCAAGGCCCACCCTATTTCAGTTGCGCGGCGTGTTGCGGTCAGCCGCCCGACCAAGACCACGCGTGACGGGCAGCGACCGGATCGGGGATAATTGTCGACTTTCCCGCCTTTCTGGCACGTGCCCCGGCAGAGCCACCGCCGCCGGGTCCGCGTGCGTAACGGAGTCATTAATGCAGTACATCTACACCATGATCGGGGTCAGCAAGATCGTTCCCCCGAAACGCGAGATCATCAAGGACATCTCGCTGAGCTTCTTCCCCGGCGCGAAAATCGGCCTGCTCGGCCTCAACGGCTCGGGTAAATCGACCGTGCTGCGCATCATGGCCGGCGTGGATACCGAGTTCAACGGCGAGGCACGCCCGCAGCCGGACATCAAGATCGGCTTTCTGCCGCAGGAGCCGGCGCTCGATCCGGAGAAGACCGTGCGCCAGGCGGTCGAGGAAGGCGTCGGCGAGATCTTCGACGCGCAGACCAAGCTCGACGAGATCTATGCGGCCTATGCCGAGGAAGGCGCCGATTTCGACAAGCTGGCGGCCGAACAGCAGCGGCTGGAGGCGATCCTCGCCACCAGCGATGCGCACACGCTGGAGCGCACGCTGGAAATCGCCGCCGACGCGCTGCGCCTGCCGCCGTGGGACGCCAAGATCGGCAACCTCTCCGGCGGCGAGAAGCGCCGCGTCGCGCTGTGCCGCCTGCTGCTGTCCAAGCCGGACATGCTGCTGCTCGACGAGCCGACCAACCATCTCGACGCTGAATCAGTCGAGTGGCTGGAGAACTTCCTGGCCAACTTCCCGGGCACCGTCGTCGCGGTCACCCACGATCGCTACTTCCTCGACAACGCGGCCGAATGGATCCTCGAGCTCGATCGCGGCCGCGGCATCCCGTGGAAGGGCAACTATTCCTCGTGGCTGGAGCAGAAGGACGCGCGCCTGCAGCAGGAAGAATCCGGCGAGAAGGCGCGGCGCAAGGCGATCCAGCGCGAGCTCGAATGGGTGCGCCAGGGCGCCAAGGGCCGCCAGTCCAAGGGCAAGGCGCGCCTCAAGCGCTTCGAGGAACTGAACTCGGTCGAATACCAGCAGCGCAACGAGACCAACGAGATCTACATTCCGCCCGGCGAGCGGCTGGGCGATCTCGTGGTCGAGTTCAAGAACGTGTCGAAATCCTTCGGCGACCGCATGCTGATCGACGATCTCAGCTTCAAGGTGCCGCCCGGCGCGATCGTCGGCATCATCGGCCCGACCGGCGCCGGCAA
>Ga0193717_1002299_pt1 | contig 11077 bp, 12 predicted proteins | sample U2c2metaG_FD_145900 | JGI IMG/M metagenome (GOLD analysis project Ga0193717, IMG submission 145900) | Soil microbial communities from a riparian zone of the East river system, Colorado, United States - U2c2 | ecosystem: Environmental > Terrestrial > Soil > Riparian zone | place: USA: East River...
GTTGACCACCGCCGCATCCAGCGCGCCGGCCCTGAGCGCGTTGAAAACATCGGTGACGCCGCCGACTTGAATGACCGCAAAATCACGCTGGCGTTTGATCGGCCAGCGCTCTTCGGCGTAGCGCAGACCGAAATCGGTGGACGAGCCGAAGCGCGAGATACCGATTTTCTTGCCTTTGAGATCTTCCGGCCGTTTGATTTCAGGTCGGGACATAACGACGAAAGTCATGACGTTCATCGAGCTGGCGATCACCACTAAATCACCGCCCGCCAGATTGGCGCTGATCACCGAGCCGCCGGTGAATACGCCGATGGGAACTTCGCCCGATTGCACGACCGGCGCCGCGCGCCCACCGCCGGCGACGTAAAGCAGTTCCACGTCCAAGCCGTGCTTGCGAAAAATTCCCGTTTCATAAGGAATCCATACCGAGGCTTGCGAACCGCCGATGGCGCTGTAGATCAACCGGAGCTTTTCCAGCGGCGCCTGAGCAAACAAATTGGCTGCCTGGGAAAGCAAGAGCAGCACGACCGTGATGCCAAACAGTTTCGGGTTTTTCATCATTCTCCTTTTCTCCGATTGTCACTCAGCTTTGCCGTTGGAGGTGACGGCTGCGGTTCGGCTAGCGCGCGCCAAGAGTTGTTGTACCGGCTCGTCAGCCAGCGACTTGACCCGACAATCAGCATGGTCGAGCAATAAACCTTGGGTAATCGGGTTTGGCACAGCGACACAAAAAATGCCCGCCGCGCGCGCCGCTGTGATTCCGTTAGGCGAGTCTTCGAACGCTATCGCTTCCCAAGGCGCAATGCCGAGATCATCGAGTACCGCTAAATAAGGCGCTGGCTCAGGCTTGTGCGCCGAGGTATCTTCGAAACATTTGGTCGCGTGGAAGTAGTCGAACAGGGACAAGCGGCGCAGATGCCCGCGCACGTAATCGCCACCGGAGCTTGAGGCCAAACCAATTTTTAAACCCAACCGTTTAGCCTCACTTAAATAATTCTCTACCCAGGCCAAAATCGGCTGGTTGAGAACCAAATCGATGACCCGGGCGCGGCGCCGGCGCCGCAGCTGGTCCAGATCAAGACCTGCTCCGTTGAGCTCGTTGAAATGTGCGTACATGTCGAAATAAGTGCGCGGCCGGCCGACAAGATCGGCCCAAAGATCCAACTTCAGCTCATGCCCGTGTTCGATGAAAATTTCTTGCCATGCCTGAAGCTCAGGACTTTCGGTATCAAGAATCAGTCCATCGAAGTCGAATATAAGGGCTTTGATCATCGAAACCGCTAAGCTAGGTAGTTTCAAACCCGCGTGGACTTTTCCATTTCAAACACGAGCCACGATCACGCATCACGGAATTCCGCCCTCGCCGCGCTCAGTCTTCTTGCGCGCCACCTTTTCAACTAAATCGCGAAACGTCGTGTTCACGTCGCATTTCACGTCGAAGGCGACTACGAACAGCGTAATCAGGTCCTTGGCGAAGATGCCGTTCTCCGCCCATTCGGCGATCTGGCTGAGATTATGCTCCGGCTTGAGCTGCTTGATGCGTGTGCCAACGATCTCGGCCAATCCGGCGGCGATCTGCTGCGCTACATCGCGATAGGGCGGTGAAAAATCCAAGCGCACGAAGGCAACTTCCAACGCCCAATCGATACCCTTCGGCGTCGGTCGAAAAACTACCCGTCGGACAGTCATCGCCAGCAAAACTGCGGCGAGCAATAGAAAAACTGGCGCGCCCATGTTTTCTTGATCGTGCCTTTAGGCTTGAGTGACTAGCACGCCGTGCGAACTCGCGATTTCGACTTCCGCCGGACCAGCCTCGCGAGGGACGAATCGGTAGGGCAAGGTGTCGCCGGCGCTCATTGCGGCATAGGCGCTGACAGCGGATGCATTCACAGCAGCGGTCACGGCTTCATTCCAATTCTGACTGCGGCCTGGTCACGACGGCGCCTTTTCTTTGACCCAATCCGCCAGCGCAACGCTTGCCGCGTCTGCGTTTTCGGTCAACCCTTCAACCACACCAGCGCGGTCTGCGACGGGGCGATTCTGGCTGACCTTCCATTTGCCGATCAGTCCGGTGAGCTGAATCTCGATGCCGACGATCGCGTGCAACTGCTTCCCGATGAAAGCTTCCGGTGCATCGGTCACCTGCCAGGGCGTGGCGCGCTGCGACTCGAAACGATGGGTCAGCCGGGTCACTAGGCCGCGCAGCCATTCCGCTTCGTGGCGGATCTGCAGCGAACCATAGGCGTGAACCGCCAAGTAGTTATAGGTGGGCACCACCTCACCACTCTCCGACTTGGTCGAGTACCACGACGGCGTGATGTAGCTTTGCGGTCCGAGAAAAACCACAAGAGTATCGACTGTCTGAGAGAAGTCGCGCCACACTGGGTTGGCGCGCGCCACATGGCCGCGCAGTGTGCCCAGCGGCGCGGGGACGGAATCGAACTCGAACGGGATGTGATTGGCGTTCAATCCCTCTGCCTCCAGCGTGACGAGCATGCCGAGCGGGTAATCATGAATTAACTGGCGAAGCACGTCGAGGCGTTGTTCCGCGAAATGCGGCGGTACATACATCGTAAACCACCTGACGGACAAAGCGTGATTTAACCAAACCTTTGTCCTGAGCGAAAATGTTTAGAGTCCCAGCGCGCGCAAATTCAATTTGCCGTTATGCATGGGTGGACACCCAAAATAGCTCTCCGATATCGGTTGACTAAATTTAAACGGCGCGTCGACAATGCCGTGTTCCGCGCCGATCATGAGCTTAAGCTGCCCTGCGTAACTCGACCGGCTCTCACAGGTTATTTTTCGCGCGGCTCCAACTCGGCCAGTCGCCGGCGCAGCTCGCGCTCCTCTTGCCATCTGGCAGTTTCGTCGCGAACGATCGCTGCGATCACCCGGCCCGCCGGGTTCGGAGACTCGAGCAGACTCACGGTGAAGGCGATGGACAGCGCGCTGCCGTCTTTGCGTTGCGCCGGCACCCGAAGCACGTCCGATTGATATTTCGTTTTGCCCGTCGACATCACCTCGCGATAGCCTTGCCAATGGCGCGCGCGAAAGCGCTCGGGAATGATCAGATCGAGCGATTGGCCGACGGCCTCTTCGGCGGTGAAGCCGAACAACCGGGTCGCTGCCGGATTCCAAAAAACAATCTTACCGTCGGCGCGCGCGGCGATGATCGCATCGGCGGCGGCATGAACCAAAGCTTCCAGATCTAGAGATTCGTTCGCAGGCATCGCAGAGTTTTTGAATCCTATGAATTTATGCGTCCGCCGAGTGGCGTGGACTGTACAGCGGACGGATTATTGCAGCGGCAGAAGACCGGTTACCAGCGTCGCCGGCCCGCTCCGTAGGAGCGCTGACGCCCGGAGCGCCCGCCGCCGAAAACCGGTTTCGGATTGGGATCAAGCAAGCGGCTGAAAGCGTAGTTAAAATTATCCAATTTTACCCGGGGAATCTTTTGACCGATAAAGTGCTCGATCGATGCAACTTCCTGGAGATCTTCCGCTGTCATGATCGTAAACGCATCGCCGACGCTCTGGGCGCGTCCTGTGCGGCCGATACGATGGACGTAGTCTTCCGGATGATGCGGCACATCGAAGTTGATCACATGGCTGATCTGCTCGACGTCGATGCCGCGCGCGGCGATATCGGTGGCGACCATGACTTCGTAGCGGCCGTTACGAAAGCCGTTGAGCGCCTGCTCACGCTCGCGCTGGGTGCGGCTGGAATGCAGCACGGCCACCGCGTGTCCCTGCTGATGCAGTTTGCGCGACACCCGGTCCGCGCCGTTCTTAGTGCGGCAAAAGATCAGTACTTGATCGTATTCGGTGCGGCGCAGCAACTCTTCGAGCAGCTCCTGTTTTTGCGCCTGGTCTACGGGATACAACGCGTGCGTGACGTTCGCCGCCGGCGAGCGGCGCTGGCCGATTTCGATGGTTTCGGGATTGCGCATTGCCCAGCGGGACAGTTGCTCGATTTCAGGCGGAATGGTTGCCGAGAACAATAGAGTCTGACGGGTGCGCGGGCAGCGTTCGACGATCTTGCGCACGTCCGGCATAAAGCCCATATCGAGCATTCGATCCGCTTCATCGAGAACCAGGATTTCGATCTGATCGAGCTTCAGCATGCGCCGCTGCAATTGATCGAGCAACCGACCGGGAGTCGCCACTACAATATCCAGACCCTGCCGGAGCATTTGATCCTGACGTCCGTATCCGGTGCCGCCGAACAACACCACCGTGCGCAGGTCGGTAAAGCGCGCATAATCGCGAATCGCGGTTTCCACTTGCGCGGCGAGCTCGCGCGTCGGCTCGAGCACCAAGGCGCGCAGTTTGCCGTGCTGACCCAGACGGGAGATGATCGGCAACGCGAAGGCCGCCGTTTTCCCTGTGCCGGTTTGGGCGGAGCCGATCAGATCGCGCCCTTCCAGAATCAATGGAATGGCGCGCAATTGAATCGGCGTGGGTTCGGTATAACCCGCCGCGTTCACGCCCTCAATAACTTTAGGGGATAAACCAAGTTTAGCGAATAGCACTGTCCCTATATATAGACAGAACCAAGGCTGGTTCTCAAGCGATGCGCCGCGAACCGCGCGATTTTGTGCCGAATCTCCTGACAAACATAGAAACATCCGTTCGCGGGGCAGGTGTCTAGAAGACTGAAGCGGCCAGCACGCTGCGGATAAAGGCGCCTTTGGCCTTGGAGTATTCCGTGCTCTTCGTAATGCCGCGCGCCAGGATCGCGCGTTTTTCCGTCTCGTAAGCGCGACGCAAAGAAATATTGACGCGCAGGATATCGCGAAATCGGATCAGGTCGCATGCTTCATCGACGCCGCTCTCGACCACATGGGCATGGACGCGGTACATCCGACCCAAATATTCGACACTGCCGACTCGCATCGGACGCGATTCGGGAAAAGGCTCCGGACCGGGTTGCCGCTGAAATTTGAGGCGGTCCAGCGCGGCGCGCGCCGATTCAAGATCACCGGGTTGGTAGAGCACCAGCAAATCGATGATGCCTTTACCCCAGCAGCCGGCAATCGCAGTGCTGCCGATATGTTCCATCTGCAAATCACGCTTCGCCGCGACGATGGTTTCTGCCAGCAACAACGCTACCCGAGAAAGTTCGGGATTGTAGGGTAAATATTCAGCGTCAGTCTCTTCGTACGGGCCGACGATCAAGCTTGAGCGGTGCCGAGTCCCAGGCGGTTCCGCCATTACCATGAGTGCATCTCGACAAATCTTTGGATTAAAAATCTTCATGATCTCCATTATTGCGCGACAACAACGCAAGCCGGGTGCCAGTCGCCTTCACTGTGATTCTTAAAGGTAATTCATCAAGAAATGCCGAGAAGTAAGATTCCGAACGGACGTCGCGCAACTGTAGGGTACAGCGACTGTATCCTACAGTTGCACAGGCCAATGACTTAGGTGAGCAATTCCTGTCTGCGGACTATACAGTTGCCGCAACCGGCCACACAAACCGGCTAACTGACGAAGGCGCTAAGCCGGCACAGGCACGCGCACGACCCGCGCCTCGCGAATCGGCAAATTCAATAGCGCCGCCACGGCGGCAAACAGCGCGTCGGCATACCACATCCAGAGATAGTTACCGTAGTGAGCGAACGCGAGGCCGCCCAACCAGGCGCCGAAGAATCCACCCACCTGATGCGACAGCATCGTCAGTCCATACAGCGTCGCAAGATAACGCATGCCGAACAGCTTCCCAACCACCCCGGCGGTCGGTGGCGCCGTTCCCAACCAGGAAAAGCCGAGACCCACGGCCAACAGATAGAAGGTCAACTCCGTTTTCGGCACGACGAGATAAATAAGGATTAGCAGCGTGCGCGAGCCGTACATCCAGAACAACACGTCCTTGCCGCGAAAGCGGCTGAGCAACCAACCCGCCGTAAAGCTGCCGGCGATATTGGACAACCCGATGATCGCCAACGACCAGCTCGCCACCGACGCCGGTAAACCGCAAAGATCCACTTCTCCGGGCAAGTGGGTAACTAAAAACGCGATGTGAAAACCACAGGTCATAAAGCTGCCATGCAAGAGCAAGTAACTGTAATTGCCGAAAGCGGTCCGCAGAGCCGCTCGCATGCCGCCGCCGCTCGGACTCAAGTCGATCGCTCCGCCGTGGCTCATCGATGCGGCGAGAGGCCGCATCAACGGCAACGCCAACAATGTCAGCGCGGCCAGCGTCCACATCGCGCCCATCCAGCCCCAGAGTGAAATCAATTTTTGCGTGATCGGCGCAAAGACAAATTGCCCGAAGGAACCACCGCCGGTGATGATGCCGGCGGCGGTGCCGCGCTGGGCCGGCGGCAAATAACGCGATAGTGAACCGATCAATACTGAGAAGCTCCCCGCCCCCGAGCCCATCGCGGTGAAAACTCCGATCGTCAGCACGAGGCCCAAGCTGCTCGTCAGAAACGGCGTCAATGCGGTTCCCGCCGCGAGGATCAATACTCCGCCAATGAGCACTCGCGCCGCACCGAACCGATCGGCGAGCGCGCCGGCGATGGGCTGGGCCAACCCCCACATGAACTGACCCACCGCCATCGCGAAGCTGATGGTCACGATGCCAACCCCGGTGGAACCGGCGATCGGAAAAACGAACAGCCCCTGCGACTGCCGCGCTCCCATCGTGATCATCAAGACCGCCGCGGCGGTGAGGGTTAGGTAGAGCCAGGAAAGGTCTTTGTTTTTGTTAATCATAGGATATTTTCTCGCGGTGCTAAACGAAATTCGGCTGGTTGCTAAACCTCAGCCACGACTCTCCCAATCACCCTTCCCGCCTTCAATTCATCCAACGTCCGACTTACTTCCGACAACGGACGCTTCTGAATCGGGATTGGCTTGATCTTGCCCTCGCGCGCCAGTGCTACGACGGCTTTCAATTGTTCCACACTGCCCAAGTGCGATCCCTGGATCGTGATCGCGCGCAGAATCGTCCCGGCGACCGACAGCGGAATCTCGCCGCCGAACAAGCCGACCAAGATAAGCTTGCCGCCTTTGCGCAACCCGCTCAAAGCGAGACTCGCCGTCTCCTCACTACCGACAAAATCGACGGCGCCATAGAGCGCGCCGCCGGTGACTTGCTTCAGCCGAGCCTGGCCCTCGCGGCTGTTGAGCGCTACCGAAGCCCCCGCGTCCATGGCGGCGGGGAATTTCGCATCATCGCTGTCGATGGCGACGATTGGCTCGTGCCCGAGCGCGCGCAGCATACCGATGGCTGAAAGCCCGAGTCCACCCGCGCCGATCACGACGACCCATTCATCGCGTGGGATCGGACTCAGCTTCGACACCGCAGAGTAAGTCGATAGACCCGAGCACGAGAGCGTCGCGGCCCAAATAGGATCGATGCCACTGGCGTCGATCAGATAGCGCGGGTGCGGCACCAGCAAATGATCGGCGTAGCCGCCCGGACGCTGAATGCCGATCATGCTCGGCGCCATGCAATAATTGTCCAACTCCTCATGACAGCGCGCGCACTGACCGCAACCGGTCCACGGATAGACGAGTCGGTCCGCGCCGACCGGAACATCACCCGCGTCCGGCCCCGCAGCGATAATCGTGCCTAATGGTTCATGGCCGAGCGTCACCGGCGGCTGCATGCCGCGTTCGCTCATTTGCAATCGCTTGCCGCCGCCGAGATCGAAGTAACCGTCGCGAATATGCGCGTCGCTGTGACACACGCCGCAATACTTTATCCGGACGAGCACTTCCGTGCCCCTTGGTTGGGGCGTTTCCCGCTCAGTCTTGATGAGCGCTTTGCCCCACTCAACAACGTCGTAGCTCAACATAGCCAATAGATCCGTGCAGCAGGCTAATCATAAAGCCCGTAAATTTGATTTCAACCGTCAATAACGTTAGGTTTCGCAGATCGCGCTTTACGCCTCATCGAGATTTGGAAACCCTGCCATGGACGACGAGCAAAAAGTAATCGCTCAACTGGCCGCCCTCGCCGACCATTTTTTTGCGCGCCGCACTACCATTCTGGAAAATTGGCGCCATGCGGTGGACGACGATCCCGCGCTTGCTACCGCGTCGACTCTCGCGCGCAGAGAATTCTTCGATCACATACCCGCAGCGCTTGACGCCTTCGAGCAGATCCTGCGAGCGCGCTACCTGGCGCAAAAGTCGGAAGCCGCCAAAGAGCAAAAGGCCCATGCCGCGGAACATGGCCTGCATCGCTGGCACCACGGCTACAACCAACAGGACGTCATGCGCGAATGGGGTCATTTGCATCTCTGTCTGGTCAAAGAGCTGGAAAACTACGCCGCCATGAATCGCGCCATCGACGACAGCGTCATGCCGGTCGCGCGCCGCGCACTGGTGCAGCTCTGCAGCAACGGCGTCACCGAAAGCGCCATGCGCTTCGCCGAACTTCAGCAAATCGAGGCCACCGGGCGCATTCGCGATCTCGAACAGGCGCTGGAAGAAATTAAAGTTCTCGAACAATCACGCGGCGAAACCTGGCGCCGCGCGCTGCACGACGTGCGCGGTAATTTCGGCGTCATCAAGAACATCTCCGACCAACTGCAGGATGGAGAAACCGAAGAAGCGCTCAAAGCGGAATTTATGTTGCTGCTGCAGAAAAGCGTCGCGTCGCTGCACACGCTGTTGAACAATCTCTTGGTGCTGTCGAAACTCGACGCGGGACAGGAGCAACGCAACTTGCAAAACCTCGACGCCGCCTCGGTGCTGAGAACCCTGTGCGATTCCTTTCAGCCGTTCGCTCTCGCGCGCGGACTGTTTCTGCATACCGAGGGACCGGCATCGTTGCCCGTGCAAGGTGACACGATCAATATCCAGCGCATTGCCCAAAACTTGATTCTGAACGCGCTCAAATACACCGGTAAAGGCGGCGTGACCGTCAGCTGGGAAGCGCTGGAAACCGAAGGCGTGCAGCGCTGGGCATTTTCGGTCGAGGACACCGGCCCGGGGATTCAGTCCAGAATGAGGGCGCCGCTCGCCCGTGCAATCGAGGAGTCGACTCTCGAAGCAGCGGCAGTGGAACAATCTCCCAACGAGCTGGCGCCGCCGACAGATGCGAGCGAGAATATTTTTCAGCCTGCGCCGTTGTTTTCCAGCCGCAGTGTACCGCAATCCCCGGGCGAAGGCGTAGGTCTTTCCATCGTCAAGCGCTTGTGTGAACTATTGGACGCCACCTTGGAGCTGAAGACCGAGCCCGGGCAAGGCAGCGTATTTCGCGTCGTGCTGCCAAGCAGCTACGCTGCCAATTGAATGCTTTTGGGTTCGCGGCGTTTGGCCCTTCCTAATCTCCCGTCGGGGATATCCGGTACTCTTTGATCGACTCGATCCGATTGAGTGCTTGGGTCAACTTGCCCGCATTGGCCCGATCGTTAGTGCGGATCGTCATCTGATATTCGAAGGAATCCGACGCGACGTCGAGTCGGTAGTTCAGGTTGGCGACGGTGTAACCCATTTCGCCCAACAAGCGGCATATTTCGGCCTCCGGCATGGTCTGGGCGCGGGCAAATCTAACCGCAAACTGCGCGTACATTTCGGTCGGGATGCGGGACTCGATCCAGCGAAAGACCGACAGCGTGCCGAGGGTCAGCAGTGTCGCAATCACGGCGGGAAGATAAAAACCGATGCCGATCAATATACCGATCGCCGCGGTGATCCAGATTGACGCCGCGGTCGTAAGCCCGCGCACCGACAAACCGTCCCTCATGATCGTGCCGGCGCCGAGAAAGCCGATACCGGTCATGATCCCTTGCGCCATCCGTGTCGGGTCGAGGGAGATCCGGCCCTGAGAGAGGGTCGGGACCCAGTGGGTCTCGTAGACGGTCACAAGCATCAAGAGGCCAGTCGAAAGACAAACCAGCGAATGGGTGCGAAACCCCGCGGGCCGGCCGTGATAACTTCGTTCGAGGCCGATCAGCCCGCCGATAAGTAACGAGCCGACAAGCCGAACGGTAATATCAAAATAAACCTGGTCTAGGCCATTTGAGTCCATCCCGTCCTCCGTCTACGAGTGACAAGCTCTCATTAACCGCAGGAGATTCGTCTGCGCCTAGTGGATTACATCCTGCCGGCGCAGCGACGAACGAAGATCTTCCACCCGCTTGCGGTTGACGCCGAAGTCGCCGTGGCCCAGTCCTGCGGCCGAGCGCACGGCAATGAGATGGTCATCCGTACGTAGATGCAGCTCGAGATCGTCGACGAAGCCGAAGAATGCGCTGCTGCACTCGGCGTGGAGGTAATCGTCGGTATCGTTGATAATCTTGGTTCGCGCCAAGCCGCCAACCGCCGAGCGGGCAGCGCGCCAGGCTTCGCCGGCGGGAATAACGAATTCGAGCGGGGCAATTCGATGTGCCGGGTCGGCGTCATCGCTCGACACGCAGTTGGGCGACGACGGGCACGGCGCCAGACGTGAATCCTTGATGCCTAAATTTTCTGGCCGTGTGCCGGCGCAGGAGAACAACGGCATGACCAAGCTAAGGGTGATGAGAACGCGCAGCGCTGGAATCAAGATCGCTGCGCGCCTACGCTTTTTTCTGCTCGGCTTGCTGATCAAAAAATTTGAGCGCCATGGCGCCGTGGGTCGCGGCGCGCAGAGCGGCGGCAAGCAAAGCCGCTTCAACGACTTCTTCGCGGGTCGCGCCGGCCGCATGCGCCGCCTTGGCGTGCGACTCCATGCAGTATGGGCATTGGGTTGTCGCCGACACGGCGATGGCAATCAGCTCGCGGTACTTTTTCGGGATCGCGCCGTTATCGCGTCCGACAATGTTGTTCAAGCCGACCCAGGCATTGAAATCATCGGGCGCCAGTTTGCGCATTTCACGCATGAGTTTTAGATCGTTTTCGTCATGATAGTGTTCGGACATACAAAAATGCCTCCTGATTATCGCCGCATTATTCCGGTATTTGAATTGTGAATGCAATCGCATTGACAGGGCCGCGCCGCGTACGTTACTCGTAACTCGATGCAGGTTAGATCCGACGCTCACCTCGCGACACAATGCGGCATCTGCGGCACGCTGCTGTCCGGCGCGGCCGGCGCAGTCTACCGAATATTCGGTATCCGTCGCAGCTCGCGT
>Ga0193717_1002300_pt1 | contig 11077 bp, 12 predicted proteins | sample U2c2metaG_FD_145900 | JGI IMG/M metagenome (GOLD analysis project Ga0193717, IMG submission 145900) | Soil microbial communities from a riparian zone of the East river system, Colorado, United States - U2c2 | ecosystem: Environmental > Terrestrial > Soil > Riparian zone | place: USA: East River...
GCCGGCTTGCCGTTCTTGCGGATCTCGAAATGCAGCTCGTCGCGGTTCGCGCTGGTGGAACCCATTTCCGCGATCGTCTGACCGGATTTGACGCGGTCGCCTTCCTGCACGAGGCGCTTGCGGTTGTGTCCGTATGCCGACAGGAACGCGGCGTTGTGCTTGATGATGATCAGCTCGCCGTAGCCGATCAGGCCGTTGCCGCTATATACGACCGTGCCGTCGGCCGCGGCGCGCACTGGCGCGCCGGAAGATCCGGCGATATCGACGCCCTGGCGCATCTGGTCGCCGGCGACATAGCCGCCGACTACTTGTCCGTCGGCGGGCCAACGCCAGGCGATGTCGCCGTTTGCTGCCCCCGGAGTTGGCGCAGTCGGCGTTGCCGGTGTGGGCGGATTCGGTGCGACTGGCGTCGAAGCCGACGGAGGCGCGTCAGGCGTCGGCGACACCGGAGTTGCGGCGACCGGCTCGAACGGAGCCGGCACGCTGCTCGCAGGCGCCGCGGGCTTCGCGGGCGCCGGTGTCGCGCTGGCGGGTCGCACCGGCGGAGAGCTCTGGGCCACCGGCTTGCGGCGCGTCGCCGAGCCGGCCGAAAGCCTCAATTCCCTACCGGGATAGATCGTGTAAGGCGCCGGAATGTCGTTCCATGCCGCGAGATCGCGGAAGTCGACCCCGTTGCGGAACGCGATGCTGTAGAGCGTGTCGCCGCGCTGGACGCGATAGACGCCGGTCGGGACCGTGGCACGCGGCGGCGGGGCGGACTGCGCTGCAGGCGGCGGGCGGCGAGGCGTCGGATTGAGATCCTCAACCGGCGCAGGGCCGGTCGAAGCGCATCCCGCCAGACTCAGAGCGATCAGCCAGATGAGTCGAAACGCGCTCCGACAATAGCTATCCATGCCAAGAGTTTATCGGAGAAACTTAAAGTAGATAAACGCTGCGGCCACGAGGCCAACCGCGACCCAGCCGATCGGCTCGATCCACCGGTGCAACCATTCCTCCGCGCGTTTTCCGCCGAGTCGGATGAGCCCCGCGACGAGATACACGCGCTTGCCGCGGCCCACGATCATGCCGGCAATGAAGGGAAGCAAGGGCATGCCGACGATGCCGGACGCCCAGGTGAAGATTTTGAGCGGCACCGGCAGGAATCCGGCCAGGACCAGGGTCAGGAACGCGCTCCACGGATGCGTCTGCATATCCTGCCGCAGCTCGCCGACCATTTCGTCGATGCGCGGCAGCCAGCCGAGCTCGGCGAGCACGGGTCGTACCAGATCAAATGCGTAATGCCCCAGCATGTAGCCGACCAGCGCGCCGAGCACGGAGCACACCAGGCTCACGGTCGCGAAGCGGAACCAGTGCTGCGGCTTGGCCAGCGTCATCGGCGCCAGCATCAATTCCGGTGCGACCGGAAAGATGATCGCCTCGATGAAGCTGAGGCCGGCCAGATAGCGCTCGGCCTGCGGATGCGCCGACCAGCGCAGCGCGATCTCGTAGAGCGGCTTGAAGATCTTCATCGTGCTGCGTCCTCCCTGTCCGACAACACGATGCGCATCAGCCGACTCCTCCGAGCAGGGGCACGAAGCTGACCACACCGAGCGATTCGCGCAGCCGGCCGTCCTCGCCGCCACGCATGCGCAACAAGGTCTGCCGTCCCGCCGGACCCACCGGCGCCACCAGGCAGCCGTTCGGCGCCAGCTGGTCGAGCAACGCGGCATCGAGCTCGGCGCCGGCAGCGGTCAGGATGATCGCATCGAACGGTGCTTCCTCGGGCCAGCCGAGGCGGCCGTCGGCATGGCGCGAGCGCACATTGGTGATGCCGAGCTTGCGAAAGCGACGCCGCGCGTTGCGCAGCAGTTCCTCGATGCGCTCGACCGTGTAGACCTTCTCGACGAGCTGGGCGAGCACCGCGCATTGATAGCCCGAGCCGGTGCCGATTTCGAGCACGCGCCGCGGCACGCCGTGTTCGATCAGCGCCTCGGTCATGCGCGCGACGACCCACGGCTGCGAGATCGTCTGGCCCTGGCCGATAGGCAGCGCGGTGTCCTCGTAGGCGCGCGAGGCCAGCGCTTCGTCGATGAACAGATGGCGCGGCAGCTGGCGGATCACGTCGAGCACGCGGCGGTCGCGGATGCCTTCGGCCGCGAGGCGGTCGACGAGGCGGTCGCGTGCGCGTTGCGAGGTCATGCCGAGGCCGCGGGAGGCGGGATCGGGGCGGAGGAAGCTCACTGGGGGCTTCCTGCGATGTGTATGTGTCGAACGCAAGGCGCTGGGTCCCGGCTCGAGCGCAGCTCGGCTTGTCCTGAGCCGGTCGAAGGGCCGGGATGACGGGGGTTGCTGGGCGAATGCGAACTCATGCAGCGCTGCCGAGTCCGGGTTCGAGCGAGGCGACCCAGCCGCTGACTTTCTCCAGCGCCTGGTAGCGGGTCAGGTCGACATGGATCGGCGTGATCGAGACCTGTCCGTCGCGAATCGCGCGGAAGTCGGTACCCGGACCGTCGTCTTCCGCCTCACCGGGCGGGCCGATCCAGTACATCGGCCGGCCGCGCGGATCTTTCTGCGCGATGCACGGCGCGGAACGGTGCCGCCGGCCCAGCCTTGTCACGGCGAGACCCTTGATCTCGCTCCACGGCCGGTCCGGCACGTTGACGTTGAGGATCGTGTCGGCGGGCAACGGATCGATCAGCAGCTTGCGCATCAGCAGCAGCACGGCTTCGGCGGCGCTGTCGTAGTGCACGCCCTTGTGATCGAGACTGGCGAGCGAAACCGCGATGGCGGGAAAACCGAGGAAGCGCCCTTCCATCGCGGCGGACACCGTGCCCGAATAGATCACGTCGTCGCCGAGATTCGCCGAATTGTTGATGCCGGACACGACGATGTCGGGCTCGTGCTCGAGCAGGCCGGACAGCGCCAGGTGCACGCAGTCGGTCGGCGTGCCGGCGACGCGGTAGACGCCGCTGTCGAGACGGATCACGCGGATCGGCTGGTCCAGGGTCAATGAATTGCTGGCGCCGGAACGGTCGCGGTCGGGCGCGACTACCGTCACTTCGCCGACATCGGCGAGTCGATGCGCGAGTACGCGAATACCGGGGGCGTCGACACCGTCATCGTTGCTGACCAGAACACGCATGCGTTGCTTCCGCGCAGAAGGCCCCGGCCCGACGGGATTCGCGCGTGGAAAGGCGGCCACGTCGCGGACAGCGACGGCGGGACTCGGGAAACCGTGAATGATAGCGGATTCGTGCGAACGGCCGCGTGCGGGCCGGATGGCCCGGGCCATCGCCCGCGTTCGATTCTGCTAGCCTCGCCGAGCATGACTGCGCGCGATGACAGCAACGAGGATGCGCGACTGTTTCGTGAAGCGATCGGCCGCGTACGCCCGTTGAAGCGTGCGGCGCCGGCCGCGCCGGCGAAACCGCGCCCGCGACCCGAGCCCACGCAATCCGAGCGCGACGAGGCGCGCGTGCGCGACGAGCTGCTGGTGCACGAATTCGATCCCGCGGCGATCGAAGTCGGCGACGAGATCCACTATCTCAAGCCGGGGCAACCGCAACGCCTGCTCAAGCAGCTGCGGCGCGGTCAGTTCAGCGTGCGCGCCGAGCTCGATCTGCACGAGATGACGACCGCGGTCGCGCGCGAAGCGATACGTTCGTTTCTGGAAGAGTGCCTGGCGCGCCGCGAATACTGCGTGCGCATCGTGCACGGCAAAGGACTGCGCTCGCGCGCCGAAGGTCCCGTTCTCAAGCGCCTGACCGCGACGCTGCTGTCGCGACGCAAGGACGTACTCGCCTACGCCTCGGCGCGACCAGCCCAAGGCGGAACCGGCGCGGTGCTGGTGCTGCTCGCCCGCGCCTGACCCGTGCCTGCAAAACCGGCAGACGTCGGCTCAGCCGTCGATGTCCTTCAGATACGCCGACTTCTTCGGATAGTTGACCCAAACGACCGTGGCGCGGCGCCTCTCGGCCCATTCGTTGACCGCAAGGACCTTGCCGTAGTCGATATCGCCGTCCATCGAAGAACCGCGGACCATGCTGTTGCTGCCACCGGTCCCTGCACAAGCCGAAACCGCGAGACACAGTACGATTGCCGTACCCATCGCTAGCGTTCTCATCGTGCCCTCCGCATCCTGGAACGCGACGCCCGCGACGATCGCAGACGCCGCAAGGCCACTATAGACCCGTCGGGCACCGGTACAAGGCCGCCTGTCGCAATTTCCGTCCGTTTCGCCGGGTTCAGGCCGCGCTCGCAACGTCCGAGCACAATTCGCGCAACACGACGGTGGCGAAGGCACCGGCAGGCAGGCGGAACTCGACGACCAGCGAGCCGTCCGCCTCCCATTCGTGCAGCAACTCCTGCACGCCGAGGCGCAGCGCGCGACGCTGCTGCGACAGGCCCGCAGCGGCGAGTCCCGTCGCGAGATCCGGATGAAGCGCGATCGCCTGCTGCTCGATCTCGCGCACGCGTCCGCTGCTGCGCAGCTCGCCGGCGCCGATCAGTGGTCCGGTCGGATCAATGTCGAATGCGGCGAGGCGCCGCGCGAGATCCACGGTCCACGGTTCCGGGCCGAAGATCGAATGCGTGCCGGCGAGCATCCAGACTTCGCCGACGAGGCCGCAGTCCCAGCTGTTCTGCTCGACACGCGCAGCCAGCGCGAGATTGAACAGCAGCGAGCGAGCGGCCGAGATCGCCATGCTGCTCTGCTGCCGCAGCATGCGCTTGCCGGCGAACAGCGCGCGCGCCTGTTCGATGTTGCCCGCATCGCGGCCGAAGCGCTGTTCGCCGAAATAATTGGGCACGCCGCGTTCGCGCATCACGGCAAGGCGTTGCTCCACGGCGATTTGCGCACCGTGCACGTTGCGCACGCGGATACGGAAACGGTTGCCGCGGTGCACGCCGCGCTTCAGTTTGCGGTCGTGCCGTGTCGCGTCGAGCACGCGCACGCCGGGAATGACGATTGCTGTCCAATCCGGATCGGGTCGACCGGGCAGGTGCACGGAAAAATTCTGCCGCGTGATCGCGTGCCGATCCTTGAGTCCCGCATAGCCGACCGCCATCGGAGGCACGCCTGCCGCCTCGGCAAGACGGCGCGCCACCCATTCGGTATTCGCATCGATTTTCTCGATCCAGAGAAAAGCATGCTCGCCGCTGCCCGAGGGCGTGAAACCGAGTTCCTCGTCGACGCGGAAATCGGCGGGTTCGCTGCGGGTCACGCCGGTCACGGGTGGTCCGCCGTGCGCGTACGGCAACGCCGACACCGGCTCCATCAAAGGGGATCCATTTCGAGGCGGCGCACCAGTTTGTCGAGGTCGGGATCCTCGCCGCCGACCAGCGTCGCATCGCGGCGCTTTTTCAGCAGGACGACGGCGAACGCGGCGATGCCCTCGCCGCGGCCGGTGAAGCCGAGCTGCTCGCTGGTCGTGGCCTTGACGCTGACCTCACCGATCGCGCAGCCGATGTCGGTGGCGAGCGTGCGGCGCATCGCCTCTACGTGCGGCGCGATCTTCGGCCGCTCGCAGACGACGGTCACGTCGGCATTCGCCAGCACATAGCCATGCTCGATGATCAGCGCCGCGCAGTGCAGCAGGAAGTGCCGGCTACTGACATCCTTCCAGCGCGGATCGGTCGGCGGAAAGTGATGACCGATGTCGCCGAGCGCGAGCGCGCCGAGCACGGCGTCGCAGAGCGCGTGGATGACGACGTCGCCGTCGGAATGCGCGACGACGCCGCGATCGTGCTCGATGTGTACGCCGCCGAGCACGACATGATCGCCGGGACCGAATGCATGGACATCGAAGCCCTGACCTATGCGCATCAAGCCTCCGAACGCTGCAGAAGGAACGCCGCCAACGCCAGGTCCGCCGGCGTGGTCACCTTGATATTGTCCTCCGCGCCCTCGACGAGCAACGGGCGGTGGCCGGCGCGCTCCATCGCCATCGCCTCGTCGGTAACGGCGACGCCGGCCGCGCTCGCGGCAAGCAGCGCGTCCGTCAGCTGGCCGCGACGGAACATCTGCGGTGTGAGCGCACGCCACAGGCGTTCGCGCGCTTGTGTGGCGGCGACGCGATGATCCTCGCCCGCGCGCTTGAGCGTGTCGCGCAGCGGCGTTGCCAGCAGCGCGCCGCCGGCCGGGACGCCGAGCGTGACGAGTCGCGCGATGTCGCGCGCCGTGACGCAGGGTCGCGCGGCGTCGTGCACGAGCACGAAATCTTCCGGTCCGACTTCAGCAGGCAGCGCGTGCAGCCCGGCAAGCACCGAACCGCTTCGCTCGGACGCGCCGATCGCTGTGCGCAGCGGCTTGCCGACGATCTCGACGGTGGCCTGCCAATACGAATCGTCGGCCGCGAGCACCACGATCAGACCGGCGATTTCGGCGCACGCCGCCAGACGCTCCAGCGTGCGCAACAGCATCGGCTTGCCGGCCAGCGACTGATATTGCTTTGGAGTATCCGCACCGAAACGTAGCCCGCTGCCCGCGGCGGGCACGACGCACCACAGGCGTTCAGCGGCCGCCATTGTCGGGCGGCTTGCTGCCGTCGGTCGGTTCGACGACCTGGTAGAAGGTCTCGCCGGGTTTGAGCAGGCCGAGCTCGGAGCGGGCGCGCTCCTCGACCGCCTCGTCGCCGTGCTTGAGGTCCTCGACTTCGGCGGACAAGGTCTCGTTGCGTGTCTTCAGCCTGGTGTTTTCCGCTTTCTGTTCGCTGACGCGCTGCTGCAGGCGCCAGACCTCGCGCATGCCGCCCTGCCCGGTCCACAGCTTCACCTGCAACGCGATCAGGAGAATCAGCAGGATCAGTGCGGCATAGCGCAGCAACGCGTGCTACCTCAGCGAGCGAAGTTCGGCAGGTTCGGAAATGCCTCGGTGCCAGCATAACGCGCGGCGCCGCCGAGTTGTTCCTCGATGCGCAGCAGCTGGTTGTACTTGGCGACGCGATCGGAGCGGCACAGCGAGCCGGTCTTGATCTGCGTCGCGGTGGTGGCGACGGAAAGATCGGCGATCGTGGTGTCCTCGGTTTCGCCGGAACGGTGCGAGATCACCGCCGCATAGTTCGCGGCGTCGGCCATCGCGATCGCTTCCAGCGTCTCGGTCAGCGTGCCGATCTGGTTGACCTTGATCAGGATCGCGTTGCCGATGCCCTTGGCGATGCCTTCGCGGAAGATCGCGGGATTGGTCACGAAGACGTCGTCGCCGACCAGCTGCGTGGTCTTGCCGAGCCGGTCGGTCAGGAGCTTCCAGCCGTCCCAGTCGCCTTCGGCCATGCCGTCCTCGATCGTCACGATCGGATACTTCGCGCGCCAGCCGGCATAGAACTCGACCAGCTGCTCGGACGAGAGCCGCTTGCCCTCGCCCTTGAGGTTGTACTTGCCGTTCTCGAAGAACTCGGAGCTGGCCGCGTCGAGGCCGAGCCAGACGTCGCTGCCGGCGCCGTAGCCGGCCTTGCTGATCGCTTCGAGAATCGTCTCGATCGCTTCCTCGTTCGACTTGAGATCCGGCGCGAAGCCGCCCTCGTCGCCGACCGCGGTGGCAAGACCATGCGACTTCAGCACGCTCTTCAGCGCGTGGAAGATCTCGACGCCGGCACGCAGCGCCTCCGAGAAGTTCGGCAGGCCGATCGGCAGGACCATGAATTCCTGCAAATCCACATTGTTGTCCGCATGCGCACCGCCGTTGATGATGTTCATCATCGGCACCGGCAACCGCGCCGGACGATTGCCGGCGAGATGCTGCCACAAAGGTTCGCCGCGCGCAGCCGCGACCGCGTGCGCATTCGCCAGCGAGACGCCGAGCAATGCGTTCGCACCGAGCTTGCCCTTGTTCGGCGTGCCGTCGAGATCGATGAGCACGCGGTCGAGACCGGCCTGGTCGGCTGCATCGAAGCCATTCAGCGCCTTCGCGATCGCGCCGTTGACGTTGGCGACGGCCTTGGTCACACCCTTGCCGAGATAGCGCGTCTTGTCGCCATCGCGCAGCTCCACCGCTTCACGCGAACCGGTCGATGCGCCGGAAGGCACCGCCGCGCGGCCGACCGAGCCATCGGCGAGCGTGACTTCGGCTTCGAGCGTGGGATTGCCGCGCGAGTCGAGGATCTCGCGGGCGTGAATCGAGGTGATCGTGGATTGCGTCATGAATCTGCCGTGAGCTGTCTGATGGGATTACTTGTGCGCGTAGATGATGCCGGTCTCGAGATGCAGCGCGCGCGAGATGAAATTGCGGTATTCCTGCGTCTGCAAGCCCAGCGCATGCAGCGCGTCGAGCAGATCGGCGTGGCCGCGGCCGGCGGGCGCGTAGGCGTCGTGGTACTCGAACATGATCTGCGCGATCGATCCGAGCAGCGCCTTGTCGGCGTTGAGCAGGATGTCGAATTCCGCGCCTTCGATATCCATCTGCAGGATGTCGACGCGGTCGATGCCCTGCATTTCGACGAAACGTTCCAGCGTCATCGCCGGACACACCGATGTCGTCTCTTCCTCTACGCTCATCTTGAAAATCGAATGACCGCCCGAGTTGTACGGATTCTTGTTCAACGTGATGTGGTCGATGCTGCTGTCGCCGACGATGGCGAGGTGGAACGCCTTCACGTTGGTGATGCCATTGCGCGCGACGTTCTTCTGCAGGATCTCGAAGTTCTCGGGCAGCGCTTCGATGCTGTAGACGGTGCCGCTCGGGCCGACCAGGTGTGAGTAGTTCAACGTCGACGTGCCGATGTGGCCGCCGATCTCGATGACGGTGTCGCCTTGCTTGACCGTCACGGTCTGGTAGTCCTTGGCGCCCCACTGTTCCCAGAGCACCAGCTTGTCGAGCGATTTCGGCCGGTACAGGATCTTCTGGCCGAACGGGCTGGTGTAGACACGCAACGCGGTGTCCGGCTCGCTCGCGTCGCGCGGAGAAAACAGGCTGGCCGCCGGAAACACCAGCTTGGATGCGAGCAGCGCGACGAAGTCACCGGGCGTCATGATGACATTCCATGTCAGAACCCGGCCTTCTTGGCGACGCTGTCCAGCGCCATCAGCGTTTCGAGCAGCGCCTCGATCTGACCGAGCGGCCACGCGTTCGGGCCGTCGCTGAGTGCCTTGTCCGGATCCGGATGCGTTTCCATGAAGATGCCGGCGATGCCGACCGCGACCGCGGCACGCGCGAGCACCGGCACGAATTCGCGCTGGCCGCCGGATTTCGTGCCCTGGCCGCCCGGCAGCTGCACCGAATGCGTGGCGTCGAACACGACCGGGCATTCGGTCTCGCGCATCACCGCGAGGCTGCGCATGTCGGAGACGAGATTGTTGTAGCCGAAGCTCGCGCCGCGCTCGCAGACCATGATGTCGCTGTTGCCGGTCGCCTTGGCCTTGGCGACGACATGCTTCATGTCCCACGGCGAAAGGAACTGGCCTTTCTTGATGTTGACCGGCTTGCCGGCGCTGGCGACGTTCTGGACGAAATCGGTCTGGCGCGACAGGAACGCCGGCGTCTGCAGCACGTCGACGACCGCGGCGACTTCGTTCATCGGCGTGTATTCGTGCACGTCGGTCAGTACCGACACGCCGATCTGGCGTTTGACCTCGCTGAGGATGCGCAGGCCTTCCTCGAGGCCGGGGCCGCGATGGCCGGCGACCGAGGTGCGGTTGGCCTTGTCGAAGCTCGACTTGTAGATGAAGGGGATGCCGAGCCTGCCGGTGATTTCCTTGAGCTGGCCGGCGGTGTCGAGGGCGAGTTGTTCGGACTCGATGACGCAGGGGCCGGCGATCAGGAACAGCGGGTGGTCTAGGCCCACGTCGAAGCCGCAGAGTTTCATGGATCGAAACCCCACACTTCGTCATCCCGGCGAAAGCCGGGACCCAGTGCCTTCGCTGCACCGGACGAAAGGCACTGGGTCCCGGCTTTCGCCGGGATGACGGAAGGGGGGAGCCTCACGCCACCGCCTCTTTCGCAAACCGCGGCGCTTCCCGATTGGCCTTCTGCTCGCGCGCCGCACGGATGAAGCCCATGAACAGCGGATGCCCATCGCGCGGCGTCGAGGTGAACTCCGGATGGAACTGACAGGCCAGGAACCACGGATGGTTCGGCAGCTCGACCATCTCGACGAGCAGATCGTCCATCGACTTGCCGGCGATCGTCAGACCGAGGTCTTCGAACTTCTGCCGGTAGCGGTTGTTGAACTCGTAGCGGTGGCGGTGGCGCTCGCGGATCACGTCGTGCGCGTACAGCTCGCGCGCGAGCGTGCCGGTCTTGAGCCGGCATTCCTGCGCGCCGAGGCGCATCGTGCCGCCCTTTTCCGAAGCTTCGTCGCGCTTCTCGACGTCGCCCGAGCCGGTGGTCCATTCGGTGATCAGCGCGATCACCGGGTCCTCGCAGCTGCGATCGTTCTCGCTCGAGTTGGCGCCCTGCAACCCGGCGATGCTGCGCGCGAAATCGATGACTGCCGCGTGCATGCCGTAGCAGATGCCGAAATACGGCACGTTGTTCTCGCGCGCATACCGCGCGGCGGCGATCTTGCCTTCGAAGCCGCGCTTGCCGAAGCCGCCGGGCACGAGGATGCCGTCGGCGTCCTTCAGGAGCTCCGCGCCGTGGCGCTCGATCTCTTCGGACTCGACCCAGCGCAGGTTCACTCGCGTCTGCTGCTTGAGGCCGCCATGGCGCAGCGCCTCGCCCAGCGACTTGTAGGCGTCCTTGTGCTCGACGTACTTGCCGACGATCGCGATGTTGACCTCGCCTTTCGGATGCTCGCAGGCATCGACCGTGCGTTCCCACTCGGAAAGATCGACCGGCTTGGCGTTGAGCTTCAGGCGGTCGACGACGATATCGTCGAGTCCCTGCTGGTGCAGCCACAGTGGCAGCTTGTAGATCACGTCGACGTCGATCGCGCTGATCACGGCCTTCTCGGGCACGTTGGTGAACAGCGCGATCTTGCGCCGGTCCGACGCCGGCAGCGGCTGCTCGCAGCGGCACAGCAGCACGTCGGCCTGGATACCGATCGAGCGCAGTTCCTTGACCGAATGCTGGGTCGGCTTGGTCTTGATCTCGCCGGCGGCCTTGATGAACGGCACCAGGGTCAGGTGCATGAACATCGAGGCGTCCTGGCCATGCTCGATGCGG
>Ga0193717_1002301_pt1 | contig 11076 bp, 6 predicted proteins | sample U2c2metaG_FD_145900 | JGI IMG/M metagenome (GOLD analysis project Ga0193717, IMG submission 145900) | Soil microbial communities from a riparian zone of the East river system, Colorado, United States - U2c2 | ecosystem: Environmental > Terrestrial > Soil > Riparian zone | place: USA: East River...
ATGGACAGCATGTCGCCTTCTGATTGGTTCACCAAACACAGCGCCATATCAGCTGAGGATTTTGAAAAGGAACCACACCGTAACAAGCTTAATATACTCATCAATCGTACTAATCACCAGAGCTATCATATGGGGCAATTAATCTATTTGATAGAAAAAGCCTCGGTTTAAACATCTTTTACCTGACATTCAGATGAAATGAATTTGACAAAGCGATGGTAAATAAAATCCAAATCCTGTATACTTTTGCTCAACGCTGTTAAATCAATTAATGAGTGTTAAGACCGGGTGATAAAATTTGTTCCCGGTTATTTTTGAAAAATCATTTAACGCTGTTAAATAATTTAATCACGTAAATAAAGTGGCAAGTAAAGAACGAATACAACGCTTAAAAGATGAAACCAGGATAAATATCCTGGATGCGTCTCTCCAGATTGTGAAAGAGGAGGGGTGGCAGTCTTTGAGCATGCGTAAAATTGCCGATGTAATTGAATACACCGCGCCTATCATATATGAATATTTTTCAAATAAAGAAGCTATACTGCTTGAGCTCACCCGGAAAGGATATTTAATTTTATCCCGGGATTTGCAGGAAGCCCGCGGTAAGCATCATCTTCCGGCTAAGCAGTTGGAAGCGATGTGGCTGGCTTATTGGAATTTTGCCTTTGATAACAAAGAACTTTACCAGCTGATGTTTGGTGTAGAGATGAATTGTTGTTGTGACATTGTAGCAACCCTGCCTGAGTCAGAAAATCCATCTACACTGTTTAGCGAAGTAATAGTTGAACTAATGAATATAGAAAACCCATCCAAAGATTTGATCTGTTTAAAATATTATACTTTTTGGTCGGTTGTTCATGGTCTTATTTCCATCAATATTCTCAGGAGAGGCTATTCTGATGAAGTGAACCGCCAGGTGTTGAAAGATGCCATTGGCAGTATAATCAGATCTATCGAAAGAGAGAAGGAAAAAGTGTAATTTTTTACTCTATAAATAACAGTGTTAAATTATTTAACACTGTTAAATGAAATTTCTAAACATCTACATAATAAAATAAAAATAAAATGGACATTAACTTTTACCTACTACTAATCAGAGGTGTTAAAAATATTAACACAGCTAAATCAAAGCAATCATATAAAGAGAGTTAGCTACGCTAACACATTTGTACAGTGATTGCAAAATATAACTAAGAATATAACTCAATCAACATATACATCTACCGGCCTTAGGGCTGGGTTTTTAAACCCCCTATCATTTATCATCATTAAAATTAATTATTCATGAAAAGTATCATTTTAGCGTTAATCGCCCTTTCATTATATGGTTGTTCTTCAGCGCCGCAAACGCCTCAGGCTCCGCCGCCACCGTCATTACCTGTAGCAACCATTGCTTCAGGAACAGAAACCACTTACCAGGAATATCCTGCGTCAATAGAAGGTACTGTTAATGTAGAAATACGCCCGCAGGTAAGCGGAACTTTAGATAAAGTTTTTGTTGACGAAGGCGCCTTTGTAAACGCAGGTCAGCCAATTTTTAAGATCAACGAACAGCCATACCGTGCAGCTTTAAACAACGCGCTGGCCAACTTGCATTCTGCTGAAGCATCACAAATAAATGCACAGCTTGAAATTGATAAGCTTACTCCGTTGGTTCAAAATAAGGTAGTATCTGATTACCAGTTAAAAACCGCCAAAGCTGCTTATCAGGTAGCAACAGCCAATATCGAATCGGCTAAAGCAAACGTATCAACAGCCCAGATCAATGTGGGTTATACCCTGATCAAAGCTCCTGTGAGCGGTTACATTGGTCGTTTAGAAAAGAAACAAGGTAGTTTAGTTGGCCCACAAGATGCTACCTCACTTACTCAATTATCAGATGTACATGATGTACACGTTTATTTTGCTTTAGGCGAAAAGGACTTTGTAAACTTTAAAGAACAATATCCTGGTCAAACCCTGGGCGATAAATTAAAACAACTACCAGCAATATCTTTATTATTGGCAGATGGTACCGAGTACACCAAACAAGGTAAAATAGATATGATCGACGGTCAGTTTGATAAAAACACCGGAGCAATTACCGTCCGCGCAACTTTTGCTAACCAGCAAGGTCTGTTACGTTCTGGTAACACCGGTAAAGTTCGTTTAAGCCTGGAGCATAAAGACGCTTTAATAATACCTGAATCAGCAACTGTTGATATGCAGGATAAAGTGTTTGTATTTACCGTTGGTGATAGCAGCAAGGTGAAAAAGGTCGCCATTAGCATTGTTGGTAAAAACGGAGACAATTACCTGGTTAAAGACGGCGTAAAAGTAGGCGACCAGATTGTGTTAAGCGGTGTTGATAAATTACAAGAGGGTATGGTAATCCAACCTCAAAAGGCCACAGATAAAGTAGCCGCCGCTGTAACAAAAAACTAATACATACACTTAAACTTTAAAGTCATGTTTCAGAAATTTATAGAAAGACCGGTACTCTCAACTGTTATCTCCATATTATTGGTGATAGTTGGTGTGCTTGGTTTAACAAAATTGCCCTTAGAGCGGTTTCCGAATATCGCCCCCCCGTCGGTATTGGTTTCTGCTGTGTACCCGGGCGCAAATGCCGAGACTATTTTACGTTCCGTTACGCCTTCATTGGAAGAAGCGATTAACGGTGTGGAAAATATGACCTATATGACATCCACTGCCAGTAACGACGGTACATTGGGCATCACCGTTTACTTTAAACAAGGTACCGACCCCGATCAGGCAGCTGTGAACGTTCAAAACCGTGTTTCACAAGCAACAAGTCAATTACCTGCAGAGGTTATACAATATGGTATAACTACTACTAAACAGCAAAATAGCTTTATTGGAGCTATGGGTATTTACTCAGAAGATCCCAAAAAATACGATGCGATCTTTGTAAATAACTACGCACAGATCAATATCATTCCCGAAATCAAACGTATTCCGGGTGTAGGTTCTGCCAGCGTATTTGGTGGTATTAAGGATTACTCCATGCGTGTTTGGTTAAATCCTACTCAATTAGCAACTTACAAAATTACACCCGCCGAAGTGATGGCCGCTATACAGGACAAAAACCTGGAAGCAGCGCCTGGTAGGTTAGGGGAACGAAGTAATGAAGCATTTGAATATGTAATTAAATATAAAGGTAAGCTTACCACGCCAGAGGAGTATCAAAATATTGCTATCCGTGCAAATGCAGATGGTTCTGTATTGCGTTTAAAAGATGTAGCACGTGTTGAACTGGGTGCTTATAGCTATAGTAGTGTGAACCGCTTAAACGGGCATGAGGGTATTACTATTGGTATTATACAATTGGCAGGCTCAAACGCCAACGAGATCCAGATTGCTATTGATAAGCTGATGGTGAAATTATCAAAGGATTTCCCTGCAGGTATCAAATACAATCAGTTTTATCGTACCAAAACTGACCTGGATGAGTCAATTGACCAGGTTGAGCATACATTGGTAGAAGCGTTCATCCTGGTATTTATCGTGGTATTTATATTCCTGCAAGATTTCAGGTCAACATTGATCCCGGCTATAGCGGTCCCGGTTGCTATTATCGGTACGTTCTTCTTCATGAACCTTTTCGGCTTCTCCGTTAACCTGTTAACGCTGTTTGCATTGGTGTTGGCCATCGGTATTGTGGTGGATGATGCCATTGTGGTGGTGGAAGCGGTGCATGCCAAAATGGAGCATGACCCGAGCCTAACCCCAAAAGCGGCAACTACCGAGGCAATGCATGAAATTACCGGTGCAATTATATCCATTACGCTGGTTATGGCGGCGGTGTTTTTACCGGTTAGTTTCATGACGGGTTCAACGGGTATATTCTACAGGCAGTTTGCGTTAACCATGTCTATAGCAATCATTATATCAGCTGTAAACGCGTTAACATTAAGCCCGGCATTGGCTGCCTTGTTCCTTAAAAATAAACATGCCGGAGGTGATCATGATAAACCCAAACAAAGTTTCACTCAGAAATTTTATGCAGGCTTTAATGGCGGGTTCAACTATATGACCAACAGGTATGTTGGTGGCTTGAAATTTCTGATCCGTAATAAATGGATTAGTATGGGTGGACTTGCATTAATAGTTGTTGCTACAATTTTCCTGGTAAACAGAACAAAAACGGGCTTTATTCCTACAGAGGATCAGGGCTTTGTGGCTATCGCTGTTTCAACACCATCCGGAACTTCATTAGCCAATACCAGTAAAATAATCAACCAGGCCGAAAAAGAGTTGAAAGCTTTGCCGTCAGCAAGATTTGTTATGGCGTTGTCTGGTTTTAACTTCTTAACACTATCCAACAGTCCATCAGCGGGTCAAATTTTCCTGTTGTTAAAACCTAATAAAGACAGAGGTGCCGTTAAGAATATTGATGATATACAAAATTTAATAAGAGGGAAATTAGCCGGCATACCAAGCGGTACTTTTTTCGTGTTTAGTTTTCCAACTGTTCCTGGCTTTAGTAACGTAGAAGCCATGGACGTACAGCTACAGGACAGAACCAATGGCAGATTGGATAAGTTTAGCGGTGTAGCCAATAATTTTATCGGAAAGCTGATGGCAAAACCGGCAATTGCTTTCGCTTTCACCTCATATAAAGCAGATTATCCTCAGTTACAATTAGAAGTTGATGATGAAAAAGCTAATCAGTTGGGGGTAAGTGTTAGAGACATCCTGACTACTATGCAGGCTTATTTTGGTACTGCACAGGCATCAGACTTTAACCGCTTTGGTAAATACTACCGTGTGGTAGTTCAGGCTGATATTGCCGACAGGACTGATCCTGCATCTATTGATCGTGTGTTTGTTAAAAATAAGGCAGGAGAAACTGTGCCTATTAACACGCTCGTTAAACTAACCCGTGTTTATGGTTCAGAAACTGCTTCACGTTATAACCTGTTTAACTCTATCGAGGTTCAGGCTATCCCTAAACCAGGCTATAGCTCAGGTGATGCGATCAAGGCTATAGAGGAAACAGCTAAAGAACAATTGCCAACTGGTTTTGCTTATGAGTTCTCTGGCCAAACACGTGAGGAAATTTCCTCAGGCGGACAATCGGCTGTGATATTTATGCTTTGTTTGATATTTGTATACTTCTTATTATCAGCACAGTATGAAAGTTACATCCTGCCATTGGCTGTAATACTTTCAATCCCTACAGGTATATTCGGGGTGTTCGTAGTGTTAGGTTTAACAGGTATCGAAAATAACATTTACGTACAGGTAGCCTTGATCATGCTCATTGGTTTGCTGGCTAAAAACGCCATCTTGATTGTGGAGTTTGCTGTACAGCGGCGTAGACAGGGACTTAGTTTGGTTAACTCGGCCATCGAGGCAGCCCGGTTAAGGATAAGACCGATCATCATGACATCACTTGCCTTCGTATTTGGTTTGTTCCCAATGAGTATAGCAACAGGTCCATCTGCACAGGGTAACCACTCTATCAGTATCGGTGCAGCGGGTGGTATGGTGTCTGGGGTAATCCTGGGCTTGTTCATCATCCCGGTTCTGTTTATCATATTCCAGAAATTGCAGGAAAAAGTTAGTGGTGTGCCTTTGGCGGTATTAAATGCCGAAAAAGAAAACAACGGTAAGGGAGTTCATGCAACAGATCTTGAATTAGCAAAATAATTAATCAGGCACAGCTTATTAATAATTAAAATAAAATGAAACGATATATAAATCCATATGCCTTTTTGATACTGCTGGTAGCTTTTGTAAGCGCCTGTAAGGTATCAAAGGATGTGGCTACACCCAAACCCGAGTTACCTGTAGCATTCAGGAACTCGGCTACTACCGCAGATAGCAGCAGCATTGCTGACGTACAGTGGAAAAACTTTTTTACCGACGCTACCTTGCAAAAACTGATTGACAGTGCCATAGCTAAAAATTACGATATGCAGATAGCTGTTAAAAACATTGAAGCGTCACAGCTGCTGTTTAAACAGGTAAAATGGAACTATGTACCAGAACTGAACCTGAACGTAACGGCCAATACCAACCGTCCGTCAGATAATAGCGTTACCGGTTTGAGCTTAGCGCAATATAACATCGGCACCAATCACATTGAGGATTATAACGCAAACCTGGGTTTAACTTGGGAAGCCGACATCTGGGGCAAGATCCGTAACCAGAGCCGTTCGGCGCTGGCGCAGTATCTGCAAACTAACGAGGCCAAAAAGGCTATCCAAACCAATATAGTAGCCGGTGTATCGCAAGGTTATTACAACTTGCTGATGCTGGATGCACAACTGGATATAGCCCAGAAAAATGTAAAGCTGAATGACAGTACTTTACGTATTATTCGCCTGCAGTTTGATGCTGGTCAGGTTACTCAGCTGGCCGTACAACAGGCCGAGGCTCAGCAGCTTTCAGCAGCACAACTGGTGCCTGGTTTTGAACGCGATATTGCCATACAAGAAAACGCGATTAAAATTTTAACCGGTGCCCTGCCTGACAAAGTTGAACGTACTGCCCGTTTAGATGAGTTAACCATTCCTGAAAACCTTTCAGCTGGTGTACCATCAGCCATTGTAAGCCGCAGGCCCGATGTGAAAAGCGCAGAACTTGCCCTGAATATTGCTAACGCCAACGTAGGTATAGCACAGGCTAATATGTACCCTTCATTAACTATTACTGCTAATGGTGGTTTAAATACCTTCAGGGCAAGCAACTGGTTTACTGTTCCGGCATCGTTATTTGGTACAGTGGCCGGCGCTTTAACTCAGCCATTGCTGCAACACAGGCAATTAAAAACACAATATAAAGTGGCTTTGGTTGATCGTGAAAAAACCGTACTGCAATTCAGGCAATCAGTTTTAAATGCAGTAGGCGAGGTGTCTGATGCGCTGGTTCGTATAGAAAAACTGAAAACACAACAGTCTATCATCGCTAACCGTGTAAGCACCCTGGAAAAAGCTACCAGTAATGCTAACTTGCTGTTCAGCAACGGTCAGGCTACTTACCTGGAAGTGATTACCGCGCAAAGCAGTGTATTGCAAAGCGAACTTGATCTGGCAACCGTTAAAAACGCGCGTTTAAACGCCATGTCGGATTTGTACCGTTCATTAGGCGGTGGCTGGAAATAAGCAATAACTCCATCATATATAATTACAAAGCGACCATACTCCGGCATGGTCGCTTTTTTTGTTTTTATAGTAATACTCCCTACAGTCCTGAGCTGTTTTCACTTATTACAAATTTAATACACTTATATAGCCAAAATTTTATTATCATAGCGTGCCCCATAATTTGAATTTTTACAATTAATGAAATTTAAACTTTTAGCAGCGCTTCTTTTGCTTTCTGGTTATATAAAGGCGCAAAACCTAAACATTATTCCGCAACCCAGATCAGTTATTAACACTGCTGGCCAATTCAATTTTAATAACCATGCTACTATTGGGGTTAGCGACACTTCATTAATATCATTAGCCACTTACTTTCAAAAAGAAATATCCAAAGCAAAAGGCTTAACGCTTGTTGCAAGCAATAATGAGGCAGCCAGTGCAATTGACCTTGTATTGGTTAATACACCGCAAGCAACGGGCGCGTATACATTGAAGATAACACCTGAACACATCACTATCATATCGCAAAGCAAAGAAGGTATTTTTTATGGCTTGACATCATTGTTACAATTGGTAAAAGATCAACAGCGGGATAATGATGGTGATCTTTGTATACCAGCCTGTAATATAGCAGACTTGCCGCGTTACCAATGGCGCGGCTTAATGCTTGATGAAGCAAGACATTTTTTTGGTAAAGAAAAAGTTAAGCAATTACTCGATTGGATGGCGTATTACAAGCTTAATAAGTTTCACTGGCATTTAACGGATGTGCAGGGATGGCGCATCGAGATCAAAAAATATCCAAAACTTACATCTGTAGGTGGTGTTGGCAATTACAGTGATTCAGCTGCCGAAGCCCAGTATTATACCCAGGACGATATCAGGGAAATAGTAGCTTATGCTGCCAGCCGGTTTATAACTGTGATCCCTGAAATAGATATGCCGGGCCATGCCACAGCGGCAAACAAAGCTTACCCCGAATTTACGGGCGGCAGCGTTGCCGGTTATCCGAATTTTACCTTTAACCCGGCCAATGAAAAAACTTACCAGTACTTAGCCGATATCATTAAAGAAACCAACGCATTGTTTCCGGCCCACATGATCCATTTGGGTGGCGACGAAGTTGCGTTTGGGATTAAAGCATGGTCGCTTGATACGGCTATAGCACATATGATGCAAAAAATGAACTTTGAAGGAGTTAGTGATCTTGAGCGCTACTTTTTTAAACGGATGACAGACACAGTTTCCGGTCTGGGAAGTAAGATACTGGCCTGGGATGAGGCCACCGGAACTAATCTGCCCGCCGATAAAACCATTATTTTTTGGTGGCGGCAAAATTTGCCCGGCCAGTTACACCTGGCGCTCCAGAAAAACTACGAGGTGGTACTTTGCCCACGCTTACCCCTGTACTTTGATTTTGAGCAGGATAGTAGCCATATATCAGGTCGTAAATGGAATGGTGAGATAAATAAAGTAACTGATGTTTACAATTTTCCGGACAGGCAAATACCGGCAGACGAACTGAGTTCAAAGCTCGTCATAGGTATACAGGCCAATATCTGGACGGAGCGTATAGGATCTGAAAAACGACTGGACTTTATGCTTTTCCCGCGTATAGCAGGTTTGGCCGAAGCAGCCTGGACTGCACCCGAACTAAAAAATGAAGTTTTGTTTAATGAACGGTTAAAGGCAGATTTAAAGAACTATGATAGTGCGGGTATCTATTATTATGATCCCTTTGACCCTGCATTTCATCCCGAAGCTATTGACTTTATCCCACGTATCAAAGTATCTGAGGTTCAAAGATATAGCCGCCGTCATGCTTCAAAAAGATCGCATGTCAAATCATCAGCAAAAAGCAAAAAGGGGTTAACCCAAAAGCACAAAACATCAGGCAAACTGCATAAAAAAAGGAAATAACTTATGGGGTTATTTCCTTTCGCAATTATGTTTTTAAGCCTATCTGTAAGTAGAAAGATGGGTTGTTTTTATGCTGAGCATAAATGATTTTCCGACGCTTATTTTTACGCTTTTATCCTGTAAAAGGGCCTTTACTGCCTCGTCGGCTTTAATAGCCTCGTAAAGGTCACGTGCCACTGCCGATCCACTGATGTTATTCATAACTTTACCATTTTCCATGGTGATGTTAAATGTATAACCTGATTTTCCACGGTCGCCTGCAGATTCAAAATCAGTTATATTCAGTTTAAATTGCTGGTCTTCATTCAAGCTTTTCTTCAAATGCAAACGGATAACGGGCATGTACCTTTTCCAGGTAGTTAAATACTTTCTTTCTTCCATACTGTGCTTTCTATATAAAAATGGAGCCCTTGTGAGGAGTATTCTACAAGGGCTTCAAACGATGTTAAGAACGGGGACGTATCCCGATCTTATTATTGAATAATTTGTTGTTTGTTAAATTAAAGGTAGCTCGTCTTTTAAACCGCCAATAATGTTACCACATTATTTTTCAAAGCTACCTAAATTAAAGGGTAATGAACTTATATAATTCATATAAAGTTCTGTAATTAATATTTTTATCAAAATCCTGCAAACAATCTATTATTAAGCTATTGTTAAACGTATAATTTGAATCTTGTAGTGGTTATATAGGGGTAACCAAAGTTAACTTTAAGCTTATTTATAAAGCTTAAAAACTATTAATTCGTAATTTGCAGCTGTAACCGCAGGTTAATATAATCCTGTTAACACTATTTCTTTTTACCCGGAAAAATCTTCCTTAATGATCGCCAATTTTAAAATGAACCATACCCGGCAATTTAAAGCAATCCTGATCTGTTTTTTAGTTTTACTTGGTTCAGTCATCAAAGCTGCACCCATAATTTATATTAATCAGGTTGCTTTTGATGCCCGTGGAGCAAAAATGGCCGTTATAAGTAATGATAGCAAGCTAAGTGGCAATACTATGTTTACGCTGATAAATGCATCAGGTAAGGCCGAATTTACAGGTACACTCAAAGGGCCGCAGCAAATAAATGAATGGATACAGGGTAAATATTTTTACCAGGCCGATTTTTCATTGTTCAATCAAACCGGCAAATACAGAGTGAGCATTATTGTAACCGGCAAACAATACCTGTCGGATGAGTTTGAGATAAGCGAGGACGCGCTGGCAGTAAATACCATTCCATCCATTATAAGTTATTACAACAAGCAAAGGGCCAATACGCCAACCGAATTGGAGGTTGATAAAGCGGTAATACTTTATGGCAGTACAAAAACAGCTGATGTTCGAGGGGGATGGTGCGATGCTTCTGGCGATGTAAGTAAATACTTTTCACACCTGGCTTATGCCAATTACATGTCGCCGCAGCAAATACCTTTGGTTACGTGGTCAATGGTTAACGCGGTACAAACTGTGCCCGGTCTACTCAATAAGCTTGGGGCTTATGATAATATGGTTAACGAGGCGCTATGGGGTGGCGATTATATTATGCGCTCGCTATCAAAAGAAGGATATTTTTACATGACTGTATTTAGTTATTTTAGTAAAGATCCCAAAGCGCGCAGGATAGTGGGCTTAAGGGCCAACAGTGTCACTACTGATGAATACCAATGTGCTTTTCGTGAAGGCGGCGGTATGGGCATAGCGGCCCTTGTAAAGATCTCTCAGTTAAAAAAAGATGGGGAATTTAAATCGGCAGAATACCTGGATGCCGCCAAACGTGCCTTTGCCCACCTGCTGATTAATAATACTAAATATGATGATGATGGCAAAGAAAATATTATTGATGATTACTGCGCCCTCATGGCCGCAACCGAACTATGGATAGCTACTGATAGCTCGTTTTACCATGACGAAGCACGAAAACGCGCGCAAAACATAGAGAAACGCATGAGTCCGGCTGGCTATTTTATAGCTAACGATACCGGCCGGCCGTTTTGGCATGCCTCTGATGCAGGCTTACCGGTAGTTGCTTTGTGCAGGTATTTGAGTAAGGAGAACAATACAGAAGATAGG
>Ga0193717_1002302_pt1 | contig 11070 bp, 8 predicted proteins | sample U2c2metaG_FD_145900 | JGI IMG/M metagenome (GOLD analysis project Ga0193717, IMG submission 145900) | Soil microbial communities from a riparian zone of the East river system, Colorado, United States - U2c2 | ecosystem: Environmental > Terrestrial > Soil > Riparian zone | place: USA: East River...
TCCCTGCTTTTATAGATCTTTTTAGCAGAACTGATGTCGAGTTCCATCCCGTCATTGCTTTTTATAAAAGCGATCCGCTCGTTTAAAGGCTCGCCCCGTCCGTCAAAAATCGTAAACTGGGCGATGCCTGTAGGAAAATCACGTTTGGGAACCCATACTGAGGTGATCACTTTGGCGATCTTCACCTGCGAGGCAAAAATGGTCTCTCCACCGGACTGCACCACCAGGCTGACCGATTGCGGCATCTGAAAAGTTCCTGACACGGTCTTGATCCGCACTAAAACACTGTCACGCCTGGGCTGAAAAACACCCAGTGTATAACCCTGATCCGCAGCACGGGGCAGGGCAATGGTTTTTACCGAACCATCTGCAAAAGTCATCCTGACACTGTAGGTCTTACCAGTCTGCGGCCTGATGTTGAACACCCCCATTCCGGCATGCAAACTCTCAAAACTGGTTATTTCCTCTCCAGAGTTGTCCAGCACCTGCCCTTTTACGGCAACTCCGCGACCAAGTACCCCTACGGCTTTAAACCCGATGCGCGAGTTAACCCCATTAAGCATATTGCCCCCCTCGGGAAAAAACTGGACCTCGCTTTTGGAAAGAGAATCCGGTGGCAGGTCTGCCTTAGACTTATTTCCCCTTCCAGCCTGATGGGTCTTTGCCCTGCTTTTTCCTGCGGCGCTGCCAGGACTGTCTGTACCTAAAAGATCGCCGACAGCAAAGGTATGGTCAAAGAAATACGCTGGCCCCGCATTGCGCATCCATTGCGTATATGCCCTGATCCGAAAATTACCTGCCTTATACTCATCGCCCAGGGTAAAATCGCCCATGGCCATTCCAGCTGTCAACGGCAGCTTGACGGAGTTGAGCAAAGAGTCTTTTTCATCGATCAGCTCTACATAAAGCGCTCCGCTCAGTTTGGACAACTGGTGGCTGCTGCCAACGGTGACATAAGCCTTAAACCAGACTGTGTCGCCAACTGCATAATAAGGCTTGTCCATATGCAGGTATACTTTCTCCTGCGGATTGTCGTCTGTCCAGCGCTCAAGCGCGGTGACAAACCTTTCCACAGGTTCTGCCATCCGCGGCGCAAAAGCAAGCAATGCGGCGGCAGTAATAAACAGTAAAACAAATAATGGACGTTTCATAACTGTTATTTTTTGAGAGGTTAATAATTAATTTATGACAGCGAATTCCCTATTAAGGCATCAGGGCTGTTATTTATAAGGCATTAAGTAATCCAAGGGAACCATATCGCCTACCATTTTGTAAGCCCAGACACCCTCATACAAAAGGGAGCCGGGGTCGTTCACAACACCGCTTTCATAAAAGCCCACCCATTTGCCGAGCTGATAGGCCAGTGAAATCTGGTTCCTGCCCAAATCATCTGGCCTTTTGATCTTATACTCGGGGTGCCTGTTGAAATCTGCGGTTTCTTTTTCCTTCTCATAAATGATATACAGCGCATCCTTAAAACTCATGGTTTTCATGTGCGCTGATCTGGGGCTGACCAGTGAATCTAAAGGCACTTCTTTTCTAACGAGTACTTCCAGCGTATCCGCTTCCTTTTTCATGTTCAGCCAATACTTCAGTGAATCTTTTGCTTTTCTTACCTTGATGCCCTTACGCAGGTTTTCAGAAAAAAGCTTAATTCTTTTGTCAATCACAGGGTCTGCAGGCCTTTTGGGATTAGGAGCTTTGACCATCTTATTGATCAGAAAACCCTCTGCCTTACTGGTGCCCTTGTACAGCGAAGTAAAGAAATGTTGTGGTGAACCTGCATAGGCCAGCCTGCGCTTCTCATTATATTTTTTCCTTTTCAAAGCGTCTTTTTCAAGTTCTTCAAAGTAAGGGTAACCGTAATAATGTACATAATTGGTCTCTTCGTCCTTTTGAAAATATTGCAGCAGGTAGTGTATGCGGTAGCCTAGTGCCTTGTTTTCTATCGTAATAAATTCATTCGCACTGGCCATCAGAATATGATTATTGCGGTCATAATCAAATAAAAGCGCATCTTCATTCAGGATACTGCAGCTTTTGGCATTCTTTGAAGTCCCCAAAAAAGTCTCTTTGAAAGCCCGGAGCCGTTGTGCCCTGTACAGGTCAGGACGCACAATCACTTCCTTCAGCACACTCACCGATTCTTCCATCACAAGGTCAAAATCCGTGGACTTGACAGACAGTATTACATTCTGACTGGCAGGCAGATACCCGATCATCTGGACCAGTACAGTGTAGCTTCCGGGATTTAAGTTAGGGATCAGAAACCTTCCTGTATTATCAGCTGAAACTCCGATCTTATAATGGCTCAGGTATACCGACGCACCCGGAAGCGGCTGCCCTTTCCGGTCTTTGATCATCCCCGAAATGCTCATTTTCTTTGCGATCACCTTCATCGTATCCTTTGCGCTGATCATGACCAGTCTGTCGTGTATGGCATATTTTAACGGAAGGTCTGAAAAAGCAGAATCCAGTGCCTGCTCAATGCTTGCATTCTTCACATCAATACTTACCGGCTTTATATTTTTCATGATGTCCTCATTATAAAGAAAATCGTAACCGCTTTGCTTCCTGAGCTCTTTAAATACACTTTGCAGCCTGACCTCCGTCTTTTTTACCGTGATTTGCTGGGTAAAAGCGACAGTATGAATGATTGCTGTGAAAAAAATTATCAACGCTATCCTCATTTATTCCACGACTACGGTTTTTCCTTCAATTTTAAACTTAACCTTTCCGGTCACCTCGAGTGCCTTGAGTACGGTGGACATGTTTTTTGACCTGGAAATTGTTCCGCTCAGATGCAGTTCGCTGTGACTTCCATTGTCGATGATCTCTACATTGTACCACCTGGACAACTGGCGCAAAATGCTGCCGAACGCTTCATTGTTAAAAATAAAATCCCCGTTCTTCCAGGCCACAGTTTCATTTACATCAGCACTGCTCACTTTCAGTGTGTTTTTCGCCAGCTGTGACTGTTGTCCGGGCAGCAATACTTTTTGTCCCTTGTCACTTAATATCTTCACAGACCCTTCCAGCAGCGTCGTTCTGGTCGCACCTTCGTCACCATAAGAGTTGACGTTAAAGTGCGTACCCAGTACTTCGACCTGCTGCCGGTCTGTTTTAACAATAAAAGGATGACTTTTGTCCTTCGCAACCTCAAAATAAGCCTCACCGCTAAGTTGCACCATGCGGTTTTTGAGGTTGGCAAAATTTGCAGGATAAGTTATGGACGAAGCGGCATTGAGCCAGACTTTCGATCCATCAGGTAAAATTACCTGGTATTGCTGCCCTTTGACAGTCGAGAGCGTATTGAATACGTTTGAGAGCGCATTAATTTTTTTGTTAAATTTCGCAAAGCTATAAATCAGTTTTCCATCGGCAGTCTTGGAGATGGATACCCCGTTCTGTTCAGCTATTTTTCCATTGGCCGCTTCAGACAAAGCAATCTTTACTCCATTTGCAAGGGTAAGGGTCGCAGTTTGTACACCAGGTGCTACGTCATTGGACGGTTTCTTTGATACCCTGGAATCAATGACGGGTTTGATATTGGTTTTTGAATTGTAGCTAAAGAGGCAGGCACCTGCGATAATAAGTACGGCAGCGGCGGCTGCTGCCGGATACCACAGCTTTCTTGTTTTCAAAGTTCTGGCTGCCTGCGCTTTCATCAGCGACCCGTAGACCAGATCACTCTCTGCCTCCAGTTCAGTCTCTGACAGTACGGGAATGTCCTTTTTGCGAAAATAATGCAGTCTGTACTTCGCTGTCTGTTCCTCGGTATTTTCTCTTTCCATGTTTTTTCTATGGTATTACGGAACCCATAAATTCCGTATTCATAAACAAAGGCAACTCAGGAATGGCAAATGGGGACAGCGGACGAAAAAAATACTTAAATAATGAAAGTAATGTAAATGAGCAAGCCAAGTTTCAGCTTTAAATGCTTCATGGCTCTTTTCAATTGGGTATTTACGGTAGACTCCGCGACGCCGGTGTGTTCAGAAATTTCCTTTGCCGACATGTACCTTTTGCTTTTCAGCTCATATACTTCCCGCATTCGTGGCGGCATTTCTGCAATGGTCTTTTCAATCATCGCAGAGATGTCTTTTTCCCTGATGAGGTAATCCGTTCCCTGACTTTCGATATCGATGTAAAAAGAACCGCCCTCAGCATATTTACTCAGCACCTGCTTATGTTTATAGATGTTATAGATCTTGTTGAGCACAGATTTGTACAAATAACCCGCAAGACTTCCCGTAAAATTCAGGGTTTTCCGGTTCGTGAGCATCCAGGCAAATACGTCCTGAATGACATCTCTCGATTCTTCTTTATTGCCGAGTTTATGATAGGCATAGAGGTAAAGCGGCTTGTCATAACGCAGGTAAATTTCCTTAAACGCAGCGTCATCACCAGAGTTAAATAGTACAATTAATTCCTGATCGTTATAGCTGTTGTAGCCCGGCATCCTGCGAATATTTGGTTACCATAAAGATATAAAATTAATTCTTACCCTAATATTGAATCTCTCTTTTGATCAAAAAGAAAGGGAGTGTGTCGTAAATCCGCTCTACAATTGTCGTATATGCCCCTGTCTATTAGCTGTTTTTACCTGCATATTTGTTAAAGCAAATTCATACAAACATAAATCAATACTAAAAATTACTTTTATGTCAGACAACAAAATTTCATTACACAGAGTTATCAAGGCATCACCTGAAAAGGTGTATCGTGCCTTTACTGAAGACACAGCCATCGCTTCGTGGCTGCCTCCTTATGGTTTTCTTTGTACTATTCAGAACAGGGATGTGCGGGTAGGTGGTACTTATAACATGTCGTTCCAGAATTTTACAACTGGAAATGGCCACTCCTGGAGCGGAGAATTTCTGGAGATAAAGCCTAACGAGTTTTTAAAGTACACAGACAAATTTGACGATCCGAACCTGCCTGGTGCAATGGTCACTTCTGTTTGGTTTCAAAAAACATCTGTAGGTACAGAACTAAAAGTTTTGCAGGAAGGAATACCTGCTGTGATCCCAGCCGAAATGTGTTATCTGGGCTGGCAGGAATCAATCGAAAAACTGATTAAGCTGGTAGAACCTGAAATACCGGATGCCTGAACAGGCTTCCGGTATTAAGGCCAGGGCAGCAGGTCTATTGGGAAAGCGCAAAAGAGATCGGCATGTTGTACCTTACCCTTACAGCTCTGCCGTTCTGTATGCCCGGTTTCCACTTAGGTGATTTTTTGATCACACGTACAGCTTCTGCATCCAGGGATCCGAATACCCCTTTAACCAGGGTCACATTGGAAATAGAACCATCTTTTTCTACAACGAAACTGACGAATACTTTTCCTTGTTTGTCCTGCTCCTGCGCATCATAAGGATACCTTAGATTTCTTTGCAGGTATTTGGCCCAGCCTTTCATGCCGCCTTCAAAATCGGGATAGATTTCAACAGATGTTCCATCATATATGGTTTCTTCAGTTCCGGAGCCGGAGACAGTGCCCGGACCTGTGCCGTTGCCTTCAGCCGGAAGCGAAGTCAAATCAGTTTCTTTGCCGGTTTGTGTCACCGGGCCAACTACCGCGTTTTCCATTTCATCTGCGGTTGGCGGTTCGACAACCAGGGGCTTATTGACTACTACTACTGGATTTGATGGAAGCTTGACCATTTTGATCTTTTCTTTAATCGGTTCAGACTTGGGTGGCTCCACTTTCTCTAACGGTTTGGTCTGCTCGATTGGCGGGTGGATTGGCGCCATTGTCACCGGTATATCGGGTCTGGCGTCATCAACAGTCGTCTCCGGATGAAGGTATTTGTAGATCATCGGGCTGGCAAACAGCAGGATAAAAAGCGGAGCGGCAATGAACAATGCACGCAATGTGTTTTGGTCTGAATGCAAACGAAGTTCATAGGCTCCGTAAGCCTGGTTCCTGTTCTTAAACACAAGATTGAGCCACTCAGTCTTGTTTAGATTTGATGTTGTGTTTAGCATGGTGTTTCAGGTATTGGTTTGATCTAATGATGATACCAATACCGGAATTCCATAAATAAATGACCAAATCTCAACTAACCTCCCTGTCAAAGCCAATTCGCAAACTTTGCAATACTCCTTCTGTGCCTCATCCTTCGATACACCCCATCACACTCCCTGCTTCCAGCCACGTTTGTATTGCCCTCAATTCCCATTACAAAATCCCCCTGCACCCGCTCCAAAATCCCGCAATGCCCTATCCGTCTCAGTTCCGGAAAATATATTCCATAAATTAATCCTGGCCTAACTGTCCCCTCTTGAAATTACTTGTCGTTTTTTAATGATAATACCGGAGTTAATATAATTAAATTTCACAGACAAAAACTTGCTTTTCGCAGATCGCTTTTTCAATAACTTTCCCTGCCCCGTAATTTCGTGCTCAATGAAAGTATTGATCATGCGGTTCAAATTAAGTTTAATGTTACTGATGCTGATCTGCGGACCGGTTCTTGGTCTGGCCCAGGTGAATAAGATTATAGGAAGTGTTAGGGGCAATACCGGCAGCGTTTTGAGCGCAGTAACTGTTAGGATGATTATCGACATAGATACCCTTAGTACTTACACAGACAGCCTGGGAAAGTTTAGTTTCCCTGCACCTGAAACACTGAAGTTTAAGCTACACCTGAGTACCTTGGGTTATTTTTCCTTTACACAAACCTATCAACTACAAACCGAGAAGCCAGAAATGGAACTGGGGGTTTTGGTCTTAAAGTACGACCCGTACATGCTGGACCAGGTAGAGATCAAAGGCAAATTAAAACGGATTACGGCAAAGACCGATACGATTGAATACAAGGCCCTTGCCTATTCTGTGCTGCCTGCTGATCTTGTGAGCAAACTGCAGATCATCGATGACCATGGAGATCAGGCCGCTTTTACAGGAAACAAAACGGGCATAAGACCCACAAAAATACTGAATCTGGTAACCAAATCCGGCAAAAATCAGGTCCGGTTTGGTCAGATAAAGATCGGGCTGGGCACCAACAGGCGATACGGAATGGAAGGAGCAGTAAATTATTGGCAGGGTAACAAGCAGGTATCTCTGAATGCTAAGCTGAATCGGGCAGACAACGGGGCCGGAACAGACGATGAGAAAGCGGCAGGAATTACTTATTGGGACAGTCTGGGCAAACAAATCGAGGGCAATCTACAAGTCCGCTTACATGTACAAAGATTTCTGGTTCTCCGTTATCAGGTAAGATAAAACCAAATCCTTTTGAATTGTTAAAAAATTTTACTGTTCCTTGTGGCATTGTTTTGAATTAAAATTTGTGATATGGGTTAATTGTGATCATTGTGTGTGCTGAGCATAAATTTAATGCTATTTATGCTATTTATGCTATTTATACTTAATGCTAATTTCTTTATTTTGACGTTATAAAACCGACTAAATTTAAAGCCTCATATCCAGAAGCAGGCATTTATGATAAAATCCTGCTCAAGCAAGATTGAAATACTATCCATGCCGCCAGTTTAGCTGTCCGATCATCCTGATCATACAAAGGATTGAGCTCGGCAATGTCAATGCTCATCAATTTTTTATTGTTCAGTATTGTTCTCAATATCCGCAAAAAGAAGGCATCTGGCACCGTTCCTACAGGTGCAACTGCGCTAACACCCGGAGCATAGGCCGAGGCAAAGACATCCAGATCTATGGTCAGGTAAATTGCATCTGATCCGCTCATGAAGCTTTGCAGGCTATCGAGTACCTGTGCTTCCCGCCCTACCCGGAAATCTTCCGCAGCAATGTAATTGATCTGCAATTCTTCAGCCGTTTTATACAATCTCCGGGTATTGGAATGCTGCTGGATGCCAATCGGAAAGTACCTGAAAGGCATACCCAAATCTTTGCAGTCCTGCGCAATTTGCCAAAAACCTGTTCCCGAAGTCGGCCCCGAAATCCCGGGTTCACGCAAGTCAAAATGGGCATCAAAATTAATAATTCCAATATTCCTTCCGGTTTCCCCTTTCTTCAAAAAGTTCTTTATTGCTGAATAATGCGGATAAACGACCTCGTGGCCACCGCCTAAAACCAGTGTTCTGTAGCCCAGGGAAAGCAGCTCAGTAATGAAGTCACTCAAAGCCGCCTGCGCGGTTTCGAGTTGTCCGTCAATGCAGTAAATATTTCCGGCATCGACCAGCATCAGGTCGTCATCAAAATGAACGGGAAGTGAGGCGCAGGCTTTGCGTATCGCATCAGGGCCTTCTTTTGCACCCGTCCTGCCCAGGTTACGCCGAACACCCTCATCACAACAAAAACCAATAATCACGAAGCCAGTCTGACCAACCTGAAGATCAGGAAGACAAGCTGAAGCCATATCGATCATTCTAATCCGCTGATGCCAGCGCTGCTGATCAGTTTCGTCTCCATCAGTACGTCCCTGCCAAATCCCCGGATCAGCAGGCTCGTAATTATTCAGATAGGTTTTCATAATGTTTGAATTATTGTATGATTTGCTTACCATTTTTCCAAACTAATAAAGGTTTTAACTTGCCCTGATAATAGAGTATCTCCCGGTAATCGGCACAAGGATAAGCCTGCATATCGGCAAGCATACCCTGACAAAGAATCCCCCGATCCCTAAAATTCAAAGCCTTTGCAGCCCTGAAGCTGATTGCGGCGAACGTTTCCGCCGTGCCTAGTTTTTCTGCTGCACCCATCACCGCCGCCTGCATCAGCAGATCTCCCATAGGCGCAGAACCAGGGTTCCAATCGCTCGCAATCGCGAGACACGCACCCGCATCCAGTAACTTTCTGGCAGGGGCATAATTCATACCCAGGCCCAAAGATGCGCCTGGCAATGCTACCGCAACAGTATCCGATGCCGCAAGAATCCTGATCTCCAGCTCACCGCTCGCTTCCAGGTGATCTGCAGACAAAGCCTCTGTCTGTACTGCAATGGAACTGCCGGCAGTACTGAACTGATCGGCATGTACAGTAAGGTCAAAACCCATATCCTTTGCTTTTTGCAAATAAACCAGTGCATCAGCAGCACTGAAGGCGCTTTGTTCAATAAAGATGTCCACACGCCTGGTCAGCTTTTTCTCCAGCAGAACCGGCAGCAGTTCAGAAAGCAAATGATCCAGGTAGGCTTTGTGATCCCCCGAAAAATCCTTTGGAAGCAAATGCGCAGCCAGGCAGGTTGGCACCAGTTCTGCGGTGGTGCGGGCAGAGGCATCCCTGATGACCCGCAATTGTTTCAGCTCCTGATCAACGCTCAGGCCGTAGCCGCTTTTTACCTCTATGGTGGTTACACCTTCGCTAAGATGCCGGTTTGCTCTTTCTGCCAGCGATTTCAGCAATATGGACTCTTCCGCCTGGCGGGTTTGAGTGACTGAATCCCAGATACCGCCACCTGAGGCGGCGATATCCAGGTAACTTTTACCCGCAATACGAAGTGCATAATCCCTGGCGCGGTTCCCCCCAAAACACAGGTGTGTATGACAGTCAATAAAACCCGGTAACAGCACCATGGGTTTTTCAATATACTCGACATCAGCTCCTGGATACTGTTTTCGCAACTTATCAAAATCCCCTACAGCAACAATCCTGTCTTCCCGGGTGAGTACCCCGCCGTTCACGATCACTTCCAGGTCACTGTCTCTAAGCGCACCCTTAAGTGGTAAATGATCTAATGTCAAAATTTGTGAAAATGGTCCGGTTAGTTTCATATTTACCAAATATTTAGGTTAAATTTTTCGCCCCACTGCTTTGCTTTGTCATAGCCTGCATCGCTGTGTCTGAACACACCCATGGCCGGGTCATTGTACAGTACCCGGCTCAGACACTCGTTCGCCCTTTCTGTACCATCGGCCACGACCACCATGCCTGCGTGCTGGGAATAGCCCATGCCCACGCCACCACCATGATGGAAAGAAACCCAGGTTGCCCCGCCCGAGGTATTGGCCATCAGGTTGAGCAATGGCCAGTCAGACACCGCATCCGAGCCATCCTTCATTGCTTCGGTTTCCCGGTTTGGCGAAGCCACAGAACCGCAGTCCAAATGATCCCGGCCGATGACGATCGGCGCTTTCACTTTTTCCCTGCGCACCAGGTCATTAAAGATCAGCCCGGCTTTTTCCCTTTCCCCCATACCCAGCCAGCAGATCCTTGCAGGCAGGCCCTGGAAGCTAATCTTTTCCTGTGCTTTCTGCAGCCAGTTGATCAATGCCGTATTTTCCGGAAAAGCCTCCATTAAGGCGCGGTCTGTGGTATAAATATCTTCCGGATCGCCAGACAAGGCCACCCAGCGAAAAGGCCCTTTGCCTTCGCAAAACAGCGGACGGATATAAGCGGGGGTAAATCCGGGGAAATTGAAAGCATCCTGCTCTCCGCCCTGTCGGGCGAATTCGCGGATGTTGTTGCCATAATCAAAAGTGACGGCTCCTGCTTTTTGCAGTTCCAGCATGAAATGTACATGGCGCGCCATGCTTTTAATGGCTTTCTGCTGGTAAAGTTCAGGATTATTTTGCCGCAAATGCAAGGCTTCATCCAATGAAAGGTCATGAGGCACATAACCATTTAAAGGATCATGAGCAGAGGTCTGGTCGGTCAGCACATCCGGAACAAATCCGGCTTTAAGCATTTGTTCCAGCAAGTCGCCCGCGTCACTGACCAGTCCAACCGACAAGGCCGTTCCTTCTGCTTTTGCTTGCTTTACCCAATCCATCGCTTCGGCGTAGGAATGGGTCATCCGGTCAATATAGCCGGTATCCAGTCGCTTTTGAATCCTGGAAGGGTCTACATCTGCACCGAGAAAAACTGCCCCTGCCATGGTCGCCGCCAATGGCTGTGCACCACCCATGCCACCAATACCGGCGCTAACGATCAGTTTCCGCTGGAGATCGCCTCCAAAATGTTGTCTGCCACACTCCATAAAGGTTTCGTAAGTGCCCTGCAAAATGCCCTGCGAGCCGATATAAATCCAGCTCCCTGCTGTCATCTGCCCGTACATCATCAGGCCACGCTCCCGCAGTTCATTGAAATGCTGCCATGTAGACCATGCCGGAACCAGGTTGCTGTTGGCAATCAATACCCTT
>Ga0193717_1002303_pt1 | contig 11068 bp, 11 predicted proteins | sample U2c2metaG_FD_145900 | JGI IMG/M metagenome (GOLD analysis project Ga0193717, IMG submission 145900) | Soil microbial communities from a riparian zone of the East river system, Colorado, United States - U2c2 | ecosystem: Environmental > Terrestrial > Soil > Riparian zone | place: USA: East River...
TCCCGTCCTAGCGAAGTGCGGCCGCACCGAATTTGGTGTCATCGTATTTTCTTGTTCGATTGAGTTTGTGGCGTGGCGTGTGCGGCCTGGGTCAGCGTGCGCACGATGGCGCGACGCGCCAGATCGATCTTGAAGGTATTGTGCGCGTAACCCCTGGCGTCGCGCAGCAACAAGTCCGCAGCACGTGTGAAGGTGGCGCGATTGGCAGGCTGTCCGCGCATTACAGCTTCAGCTCCCGTATCGCGCCACGGCTTGTGGGCGACTCCGCCAAGCGCTAAGCGCCCCTCCTTGATGATCTCACCTTCGAACTCCAGTGCTGTCGCGACAGATACCAATGCGAAGGCATACGACAGACGATCGCGAATTTTCAGATACGAGTAGTTCGTCCGGAAACCCCTGGCCGGCAGTTCTACGCCGGTGATGATCTCCTGCGTGCGCAGATTGGTGTCATGCTGCGGCATATCTCCGGGCAGTCGGTGGAAGTCCGAAAAGGCAATCACGCGTGTCCCGGCAGGGCCAACGACGTGTACCTTGGCTTCGAGTGCTGCTAGGGCGACGCACATGTCGGAAGGATGCGTCGCGATGCAGGCATCGCTCGCGCCGAGGATCGCGTTGATGCGATTGATGCCATTGATTGCCGAGCAGCCGCTGCCCGGCTGCCGCTTGTTGCAGGGCGTCGTGGTGTCGTAGAAATAGAAGCAGCGTGTGCGCTGCAGGAGATTGCCCCCGGTCGAGGCCATGTTTCGCAATTGCTGCGAGGCTCCGGCCAGGATCGCGCTCGCAAAGAGGGGATAGCGCTGCGCGATCAGCGGGTGATAGGCCAGGTCGGAATTCGACATCAGGGCGCCGATTAGAACGCCGCCGGATGCTGTTTCGCTTATGGTTGCGAGCGGCAATCGTGAGATGTCGATCAGCCTGGATGGGCGTTCGACATCATCTTTCATCAGGTCGAGCAGATTGGTTCCACCTGCGATAAGCTTTGCTGTCGGGTCGGCGGCGAGCTGGCGTATTGCATCGGCTACGTCGTTGGCTCGCGCGTACTGGAAATTGATCATGATTGCTCCATCGCCTGCTGGATCGCCGCCACGATGTTGGGATAGGCGCCGCAGCGGCAGATGTTGCCGCTCATAAGTTCGCGAATTTCCTCGGACGACTTCGCCTTGCCCTCGGCGATCAAGCCCGCGGCCGAACAAATCTGTCCCGGCGTGCAGTAGCCGCACTGGAACGCATCATGGTCGATGAATGCCTGCTGCAGCGGGTGCATCGCCCCGTTTGTCTGGAAACCCTCAATGGTGGTCACCTTGGCGCCGTCCTTCATCACGGCGAGGGTAAGGCAGGAATTGATGCGGCGCCCGTCAACCAGGACCGTGCAGGCGCCACATTGCCCATGGTCGCACCCCTTTTTTGTCCCCGTCAAATGGAGGTGGTCGCGCAGGGCATCGAGCAGGGTCGTCCATGGCGCCACCGAGAGCCGGGTCTCAACGCCGTTGACGATGAGAGCGACGGGAGTTTTGGCGGTCGCTGGAATGATTGCTCGGGCGGCTGGGTCTGTGGATGCCATGCTACGTCACTTCTCGATACAATTGATCGCCTTGCCATCGCCCGAATAATCCAGGGCGGAGATGTTCGATCTTTAGCGCGCAGACCATTCTCATTGTCGTCCCGTCATCGTGCTTTTTCTTCTCGGTTCGAACGGCGGCTTCTACGTTCGCACGCACATTGCGAAAACCTCCGCTTGAGAAATTCCGTCAGCGCTCGGAATGAGTTGTTCGTCGAATGGCTTCGCCGAATCGGACCAGCCCACGGATATTCGCCTTTAGAACGGAGGCGAACAGACCCTGACCCATTTTTGCAATCATGGGATGGCTTCATCAATTGGATACACGCAGGGGAGTCCAAGTCTCGTCGGGCAACGGCCGCGGGCTTTGCGACTCGCTGTCACACCCCGATCTCGGTCTGGCCTCCTCGTATTGAGTATTGTAGTGTTGCTCTATCAGGCTTTGTATTGAATTCTGCGAGCAGGAGATTCGCTTTCACGAGCCGCGGAAATCCGGCATTGAGTGCAGCTAACGCCGTCTGGCCCGCCAGATGAGAAATGCAAAATGACCGATAAAGGAAATCGCCAGTCTGAAGCTGTCGTTTCGTTCGGTCCCTTCAGGTTATCTATCGCGCGAAGAGTTCTCCAGCGGGCCGAGACTCGGCTTCATCTCGGCGCTCGAGCGCTCGACATTCTCATTATTCTGGTGGAAAGCCCCGGTAAGGTTGTCAGCAAGAGCGAACTGCTCGAACGGGTATGGCCAGATAGCACTGTCGATGAAGGAGCCCTCCGGTTTCAAGTCGCCGCGCTTCGCAAGACGCTCGGTGATGGTGCGGCGGGCGCCAGATACGTGACGACCCTTTCTGGTCGAGGCTATTGCTTCGTAGCGCCGCTTTCTCATTCAGACTCATCAGAACTAGCAAACACGGAGGATCAGGCAGAAGAGGAACCCCATAGGTTGCCGGCCCGCTTGGCCCGGATGGTGGGTCGTGATGACGCCGTTCATAATATAGCGTCCCGGCTAATGGCCGAAAGATTCGTAACTGTCGCCGGACCCGGTGGAGTCGGCAAAACCACTGTGGCCGTTTCGGTTGGTCATCGATTGCTTGAAGAGTTTGCTGGTGGCATTCGCTTCGTCGACCTTGGCCCTATCAATGATCCTTCTCTCGTACCGGGCGCGGTGACCTTGACGCTTGGATTGCCCGTTCGATCCAGCGATCCGACTGCCGGTCTGATCAGCTTCCTGCGCGATAGGCGTATGTTGCTGATCCTCGATAGCTGCGAGCATGTGATCGAGAGAGCGGCGGCGCTTGCCGAGCAGATCTTTGCGGCGGCGCCGCAGGTGCATCTCCTGACAACCAGTCGGGAATCCCTTCGCGTTGAGGGCGAACATGTCTACCGGTTGATGCCTTTGGGTAGTCCACCGGACGAAATTAGGCTCTCAGCGGCGCGGGCGCTCAACTTTCCGGCTGTGCAATTGTTCGTTGAGCGAGCGAATGCGAGCGGCCGTCGTTTCGAGTTGAACGACACCGAGGCTCCGGTTGTGGGTGAGATTTGCCGCAGGCTCGATGGAATCGCGCTGGCGATCGAACTGGCCGCTGGTCGTTCCAATGCTTGCACAATCCCGGAGACTCTGGAACTTCTTACGAACCGATTCAGACTGCTCCGGGAAGGCCGGCGTACCGCGTTGCCTAGGCATCAAACACTCACCGCTGCGCTCGACTGGAGTTATGATCTGCTGTCCGAGGACGAGCGGCTGGTCCTCCGCCGGCTTTCCGTCTTTGTCGGCGCCTTCACGCTCATCGCTGGCATCGAGGTGACGGCCGGGGAGGGGCTGGATGGCCAGCAAGTCGTTAGTACGCTTACGGGTCTGGTCGAAAAATCCCTGGTCGCAGTGAGCGCCGGCGACGAGACCACGCGCTATCGCTTGCTTGATACCACCCGCGCGTATGTCGCCAGAAAATTGGCCGAAAGCGGTGAAGCAGACGCGATTAATCGGCGTCATGCGGATTATTTTCGTGAACTGTTCGTACGAACTGATCCGAAACATTCGGCGGGTTCTGAAGTCAGGGGCGGAACGCCATACGCCGAACACCTCGACAACGTGCGTGCCGGACTGGAATGGAGTTTCTCCGGGCGAGGCGATGTCGGGATCGGTATTGCTCTCGCGGCGGCCTCCAGCCGTCTGTTCCTTGAGATGTCGCTTTTGACCGAATGCCACCGTTGGTCTGAAACGGCTCTCGCCGCGCTCGATGAATCGGACCTGGGCTCCCGTCGAGAGATGGAACTTCAGGCGGCACTTGGGCAGTCGCTTATGTTTACAAAGGGAAACAGCGATGCGGCCCGCAATTCGCTCTCAAGGGGTCTCGAACTGGCTGAAGACCTGGAGGATTTGCGCAGTCAGCTTCGACTTCTCGGAAGATTGTCAATATTCGATCAGCGAACCGGTAACTGCCACAGTGCGTTCGAACTTGCCAGGCGCACCGAAATTGTCGCCACACGCATCGGTGATCCGGCCAGTATCGTGGAAGCAAATTGGTCTGTAGGCTTTTCTAATTATTTCGCCGGAAATCAGCGCACCGCCGAATCGAAATGGGCGTCTTCGCTGATACAACCCGACGCGCCGGACGTCGGTGTCGATCGCGATACACTTGCGCGCATGCGCTGTGGCCTGACAGCTGTCCGCTGGCTGCGCGGCTTTCCGGATCAAGCGGTCAAGATCGCAAAGGACACGATCGACGAAGGCGCGAATTTCAAGGACCCGTCAAGTCTGTGTATTTGCCTCATCTTTATTGGGTTCGCCTTTCTCCGGATTGGGAACTGGGCTGAAGCCGCAAGGGTAATGGAACGGATCGTCTCCCACGCCAGAAAGTACTCTCTTGCGCCCTATGAAGCGATCGGGGTTGCCATGAGAGGAATGTTGGCAACCAATCGCGGTGAACCCGAAGCGGGCGTTGAGCTGATGCGTGGTGCGGTGGAGACGCTGCATGCGGGCCGTTACGAGCTGCATAGCCCGGTGTTCCTGGGCGCTTTGGCAGAGGGCCTGGCGATGATGGGAGAATTCAACGAAGCGCTGACGACGGTCGACGAAGCGATCGCCCGGGTAGGGCTGAACGGGCAATTGTTCAGTTTGCCGGAGTTTATGCGGATCAAAGGAGAAATTCTGATATCCGCACCGCAACCTGCTTTTTCCGAAGCGGAAAGTATCTTCCTTCGATCACTCCATCTGGCAGGTCAGCAATTCGCGCTGTCCTGGGAGTTGCGTGCCGCGAAGAGTCTCGCCCGGTTGTGGTATTCCCGGGGCCGCGCCAGCGACGCGTGGGGCGTGTTGGCGCCCGTCTACGCCCGGTTCACCGAAGGCTTCGAGAGTGCTGACCTCATGGCGGCCAGGCAACTGCTCGATAGATTACGAGAGCGAACCTCCACGGAAAATGGTAGCGGACGCCTCGCCTGATATGGGCCTGACGCGCCGCCATTTTGCGGCTCTCCGTTGTGCGTCAAGAAACGGTCATATACTCGTTGCTACGCCGCCAACACGCCGGCGATTTTCCGGTGAAGCGTTTGAACACCGTTGAGAAGTGTGCCTGAGCCTGGAAGCCGACAATGAGGGCGATTTCCGCCAGCGGCGTGTTAGTTTCCGATAATAGCGCCTTTGCACGTTCGATACGCTGATTGAGGAGATAGTCGTGCGGGCGAAATCCGGTCGCGATCCGAAACTGCGCCGCGAAGTGCATGCGCGACAAGCCCGCGATGGCGGCCATGTCGGAGAGGTTAATGGTTTCCTCAAGATGCGCATCGACATATTCATAGACCCGCTTCAGCCGCCACTTGGGCAGTGCGCTAACGCGCGGTTCTGACACCTCAAGCCGTGAGACGTGCATGACAAGGGTTTGGCCTACGCTGCTCGCAAAAAGCTCGTCGCCGCCATGGCCGTCTTCGATCAGTGCCCGACCCAATTGCTCGACCAGCGGGTCGCGTATTACGAGATCGTTCAGATCCGGCATCGCTCGGGACGAGTCAGAATGCGCCGCCGCCCTGCACTTTCTCAGGTAGCTGTTCGATACGTGGAAATGAACGAAGTCGCATGGCGCGTAAAACGCGGCAGCCAGCGTTCGCGACGGACCGGTTATGTGCAGCGTGCCGGCCGGCATTGTCCCGTCGAACAAAATGCGGGAGCCGCTCGTCAGTTTCAGTCGCGTGGTCTTCAGGGCGACACTGAAAACATACCGATCGGACACCGACACCACTTCTTCCCGTCGAACGGAATCACTGGAATCGGTCCACCGCGATACCAGAATGTCTGTCGCAATCGACGCGTTGTTGGACACAGCCGAACAACGCCATGTCCGTTCCTTGCATACACCTGGTCGAGCCTCGGGGCGCTCGGCATCGAAAGTCCACCTTGGGCAAGGGGCCGCAGCGTATTGGAGGATCGGCCTCGTCGCAAGAATATGCAAACCCATCGCGATTCCCCTTTTCTGCACGGACTGAGCGAAAATGCTTACGAACTCTTTCCGCATCATGCCCCTCCGAGTCCCCGGGACCATCGTCCTGGGTATTGTCAGAGCGGCCATTCCGAAAGCATACGCATGCGCTTGAAAAGACGCCCGTTATCAAACCTAAGCGTTTATTAATTTTTGTGAGGCGGGCCGTTAGCTGAAACCGCGCGGCAGCGGATCCGGGAGAAGAGCTCTTCGAAGCGCCCTGAAATAGCCTCCACGACGTCCAGCCGCACGCTCGCACCTGCCATGTGCCACAGGCATTTAGCGTTCGAATTCATAATCGATTTCTGTATTCGAAAGATCGGTTCGCACAGATCTGAGATGTTTCAACACAGCGTCGGGCCGATCCGGTCTCGATTGCAAGTTTCAGATTTTCAGCAACAGGAGTGTATCTTGAGAGCGACAACCTCGACTAAAGGCCCCAGCCTCGACCGATTGCTGGTGATGGAAATCACCCACAGGGTCAACAACGAGTTTGCTTCCGTTATCCAGCTCTTGTCGCTGATGGCGGCACGTTCTTCGAGCCAGGATGTGAAAGCCGCGTTGGCCGGGGTGATGGATAAATTGCACAACTATGCAGGGGTCCACCACGCACTGCAGGTGCCGGCGAACAACGATCTAATCGACGCCTCGGTGTATCTCCGCCAGCTGTGCAGCTCGATCAGCCGCTCGAAACTCGAAACGAGAGGCATTGAACTCATTCTGATCGAACAACCATTCCGGATGTCTGCCGAGCGCTGCTGGGTAATGGGGATGATTGTTGCCGAACTCATCACCAATGCAATTCGGCACGCTTTTGATGCGCAGGGCGGAACCATTCGGGTCGAGTGTCTGAAGTCCGGAGGGTACGTGAAATGCCGCGTGTCCGATGACGGATCGGCCATGACAAATGTCAAACCGGGAAACGGACTGCGTATCGTCGACTCTCTCGCAGAAATGTATGACGCAACATTTGATCTCCATCTCAGCGGTGCCGGCATCGAGGCTGTTCTGCTGCTTCCAATAGAGCGCATCTCTTTTGATCAACCCGAAATCACGGGACGTTTTGCTGCCGGCATTACGGAACATGTCAAATGAATCGGCACTGTCCCAGCAGTTCACGGGCAGTCCTGCCGTTGGCGGGGCGGGCCGGCAATGATCGCGCCCGTCGTGCAGAATACGGCGGCTCCCTTGAATCGGACAACTCGTCATGGTTCGAAAGGTCGTCGTCGGCGGAGGCGGATGCATCCACTGCCTTGAAGCTTATGGCGGCCGGACTTGCCCACGACATGAACAACATGTTGCATGTTTCCGTCGGCGCGATCGAACTTCTCCTAAACCGAATTGACAGGAGGCAAATGGAAGAGATTTCCGATTTGTCGAAAATCGCTCTCATGTCCCTTAAACGTGCCTCGGCAATGGCCCATGATTTCCTTTCGTTCACTCAGCCGATGCGGGTCGATTCGAAATGTGTTTGTGTGAATGCGACAGTCACATCGATGGCACCATTACTGGAATGCACCCTCGGTGACGAGATCGAAGTCAAGCTCACTTTGGCTGAAGAGCTTCCCCAGATCCTATGTAACCGGCAGCAACTTGAGCGCGCGATCCTCAACCTGGCGATTAATGCGAGGGATGCGATGCCTTTCGGCGGCACGCTCACCATCACGACATTTCATGCCGATCTAGCTGAGGAGTACCTGGGTTCGGTGCATCGAAAGAGTATCGGCATTCGTGTGGCCGATACCGGAGAGGGCATGTCGCCCGATGTGCTGCAACGCGCATTTGATCCCTTTTACACCACCAAATCGCGCGGAACGGGCCTGGGCCTCGCAATCATAAAAGACTTTGTCGAGCTGTTTCGCGGCAAGGTGAGCACTACGAGCGTCCTCGGGCAGGGGACGACCATGGAGCTTCATTTCCCAGCGGCTTGATGGCGCAGAGCCGCGAATTGCGGCGGTGCCGGCTGGGCCTGGGTCGCCGGAAGCGAACAATACCGATCCATTCGCCTTCACCGGTCGAACTTTCCGACGTCGCGACGGCGGTTAGATTCCCTGTTCTTATGGGATAATTCCCTGATCCTTTAAAAATTTTCCCTGTTAAACCCCGTAGGGAATTGCTCAATAAGTCGCTGCAGCACAGCTGTTTCTTGCTACGAAATCTACTCATTGACCCCCGAAATTGCTATTTTCCCTGTAAAATTCCCTGTTAGCAGGGAATTTCAGTGGAGACGGGTGCGATCAGCACTGCGTCGCCAGCCAGGCAGTCACTCAACCGGAGATAGTGCTAGGAGAAATGCCGAAAGTGCCCGCCAAATGCGGCCTTTTGCAAGTTTGTCCTCTGTCTCTATACTCCAAAATTCAACAATCTGTGAGCGAAATCTGGAAAGTCTCTGGCGCATACTTGAAATATTCCCGTTTTGCAGAGACGCAAGCCGGAGACGGGGCACGATCAGCACTGCGTGGTGTGGGACGCAGTCAATCAAGCTGTTTTTTTTGAGAGCGGGCGGCGAGTTAGGTCGATTATCTATTTGAACAGCCGACCTCACGCTCGCTGCTGGTGACGTCCTCGGTTGGGAGAAGAGCGGACGTCGAGCCATCGCCGCTGCAGGTCTGCTTTGACCCAGAACGGACATTCTTGCGCGTTGCCAATGCGGACACCGCGTCAAAGCCATTACTTCGCTAACGGGGGAAGGTCACCGCGAAGCAGGCTCCGGTACCAGAAGGATTCGGGCGTGCCGCGACTGCTCCGCCGAGTTGCTTGGCTAGCACATCGACGATCTTCATGCCCAGGCCGCGCGCACTCCGAGCTGGATCGAAACCTATTGGCAATCCCTCGCCCTGATCGCAAACGATCAGTTCGCGGCCGGCCTCAACTGGCTTGTAGGTTACATTGATTTTGCCCGCGCCATGCTTGGCGGCGTTCGTGACGAGCTCGTTCACGATCAGTCCGACCGATTGAATGGATGTCGTCGGTAATAAATCGTGCTCGCCATCGACCTCTACCGGCACGCCGAGTATGCCGGACAAGTCTTCGCACAGGCGACCCAGATAGGTAAGCGCGGACACCTGCGCGATGTCGTCTTCAAGATGGAAATGTCGGTGCACAAGCGCCACTGCTTCGACCCTACTTGCCGCCGCGTCGAGATGGCGGCTCGCCGCATCGCCCGCGCTCTTACCCTCCAGGCGAAGCATCGCTGAGACAAACTGCAGGCTATTCATGACGCGATGGTCGATCTCCCGCGCCAGCAGCTTGGCCTGCGCCAGTGCCTTGTCGGCCTTAGCCAGAGTACGCAGCGCGGATAGCCGGAACTCAAGCTGGTCCATGACCATTGCGGCGAGGTCCTTCAGGTCCTCGATCTGCTCCTCCGTGATCGGTCGAGGCTCCTTGTCGATGACGCAAAGTGTCCCGAGATTGTAGCCATCAGACGTAGTCAGCGGCACGCCAGCGTAAAAACGCAGGCCGAAGTCGCCGGCTACGAGCGGGTTGGCGAGCGATCGTATATCTTTTGAAGCATCAGAAAGAATATGCGGTTCATTTTTCAAGATGGCCGAGGCGCACAACCCGGCCTCCCGCCCGATTTGAGCGACATCCAATCCATGGTGCGACTTGAACCAAATGCGGTCGTTGTCGACGATGCTGATGATAGAGATCGGGACGTTGAAGCCGCGCGCGGCAATGGCGGTGACACGATCAAAGGAGCCGTCGGCGGGAGTATCGAGGATCTCGTAGCGCCTCACTGCTGCCATTCGCTGCGGTTCGTTCGCCGGAATGATAGCCGCTGAGACTGCCACGGAGGAATCCTTATTTTTCGGGGACCGGCCCGGATGTAGGGTGCCTTAGCTCAATCAACAAGGACACATGGGTCATTGCGAACTAAGAATCTGCTCCAGTTGCTGATGCGCGAACGGCTGGTATCAGCAGGGCCGAGCAATCACGAGGACGAGCGCATTCGCCTCGCCGATCAAGTCCGGGACGAAAAAAGAGTTCTTGGCGACCTTGGGCCGGCAAAAGTGAATCCACGTTGCTCCGCTTCCGTCGGCTCCCCTAGACAGCCCACCGACCGTGCCCACGAAATGACGCTCCCTATGTGATTTTCGATGTCGCTGTTGGCACAAAGCAGACCTGCCGACCTGTCGGCGTGATGTCTATTTCGCTTCAACAAGGTAACGAACGCCGGCCTGAAGGCGCAGTCCAAACAGACGAGGGGCGCCATTGAGTTGGGCGGGCGTCGTAATTGCGAAGTCTTTACCCCCATCGGGCTGGAACGCCGGACCAAAGCGATCAAATCGGAATCCGTTTCGTCGTGAGAAGGCCTGAAGCACTTCCCCGACAAAGTTCTCAAAGATCTGCCCTCTCTCTTGGGCGACAGTAGCCACTACAAAACGCTCTCTACTGCAATTTTTAAGCGTAGATAATCAGTAGTTATGTGTTGTTCACGTAAAACGTGCTGCGATTGAGCGCCAACGTATGGTCCGTGACGCGGTCTACCCGGGACATTTGCGGATTTTGTTCCTATATTCCGCCTTAACCCCGGCGACGAGCAGTAACAACCGCAGACTTATTTTATACAGTACGCAATTATTAGTAGTTTATGGCTTCATAACGCGGTAGGCTGGGATACTGGCGTCGGACGCGTGCTGTGGCGGAATGCTTGATAAGAATTCTTACGGCCGATCTTCTGCCAGGGCTGTCTTATGGGTTTGAATTCTTTTTCTTCACTGATGTTATTTGCTGATGCCGCGATTGGCGGGCGTTCTGCGTGGCAAGCCACGTACCGTTACAGCACCCAAAGCAGAAGGTGCGCGTCGTTGTAAATCCTCGCTTGCTCCAATTCTACCGCGTCGCGACCCCGCGTAAGGGACATTGACCTGCCTGTCGTTGGCTCCGTGAGCACGTTCCGGAAACAGCACAATGAGAGGTCGGCTTGATCGAAGTCGAGTTATTTGTGTAGCCATGCATTTTTTTATCGATCACAGGGCATTATCGACCCTCCAATCGGGTGACGATGGGTTTGGGCCAGACGCCACCGATCTTTCCAATGTCTACA
>Ga0193717_1002304_pt1 | contig 11066 bp, 9 predicted proteins | sample U2c2metaG_FD_145900 | JGI IMG/M metagenome (GOLD analysis project Ga0193717, IMG submission 145900) | Soil microbial communities from a riparian zone of the East river system, Colorado, United States - U2c2 | ecosystem: Environmental > Terrestrial > Soil > Riparian zone | place: USA: East River...
CGAGCTGCGGACCCGACCTGGATCGGTGGCTCACGTCCTGCGCAACGCCATCCTCGACGGCACGCTGCCCCAAGGCAGCCCGTTGCGGGAAACACACCTCGCCACCGATCTCGGGGTGAGTCGTGCACCGCTGCGCGAGGCACTCGGCATGCTCGCCGATGAAGGTCTCATCGTGAGGATTCCCTACCGCGGCGCGTTCGTCGCTGAGGTCAGCCCGCGAGGTATGTCCGAGATTGCCAGCCTGCGAAAGCGATTGGAGCCCTACGCCATTGAGTTGGCGATGCCACGGCTGCAAGGCGCCGGGCGCGACAGCGTAAAGCGAGCTCTCGACGCCATGCGAAGGAGCGCCGACCAGAACGACCTCAGCGCCACGGTTCAGAGCCACATGGCGTTTCACCGCGCATTCTACGAACTCTCCGACCACAGGCTCCTCCTTGAGCTCTGGAACGGGTGGGAGGCTCAGCTGCAGATGTTCTTCTCCGTCGATCAGCGGGCATTCGCCGACCTGCACGACCTGGTCGAAGAGCACGAACGCTTGCTGTCCATCATCGATGGCGGACACCTCGACGACATCACCCGTGAGCTGGCGGTGCACGTCCATAGTCCGTCGCCCGCAGAAATCGAAGCCGACGGCGGCAACCCCACGGTCAGGTGAGTCAACGACCCCCGCCTACGTGGATGGCACGAAATCGTCGGGAGCCTCGACCAGCAGCGACATTCCATGGTGAGGCGTCATCTCCACTGCAAAGCTGTGCAGGTCGTCGACAGCACCAACGTGATTGCCCGTGAACATGTCTGACACCTGACTTCCCGGCGGCAAATGCTCGGAGCGCACCGTGCCTGCGATGTCCTCGTTCGCGAAGTTGAGCACCGTCAGGTGGTACATGCCTTGGTCGGCCAGCTCGTGAACCAGCACGAGCATGCCGCGATGCGAGACCTCGGGGATGTCGACCTGCCTGCCGGTCGCGATGCCATAGTGCGACCGCACGCGGAGTATCGCTTGAAGCTGGCGCAGAAAGCTGGTGTCGTCTGCGAGTTGCGCCGGAATTGATCCGTAAAGGCTTCGCCCTCTTGGCATTCCGGCCATCGACTGCGTCGCCGCAGGGTTGAGGTCCATCAGATCGTGCGCGGGGCGGTGTATCCACCGCGTATCGCCGCCCAACAGCAGTTGCGCTACCTGGGCGGCGGGAAGCGTCAACATCCCGCACAGGTCCCAACCGGACAGCGCGAAGACTCCGGGTTGCAGTGCATTGAACATGGCCAGCAACAGGTGAGCCCGACGGATGCGATCGACGTCGTCGATCGTGTCCAAGTCGCCGATGCCGAGCGTGGCGGCAATGACCGTCGCCGTCGTGCACGCGATGCCGTTGGTGGTGAACACCAGGTTGTATGGCGCTTCCGGCCCGGTGAGCTTGTCGAGCAGATCCTGCCGGACCGACTCCCCCAACTCCTCGCCGGTGATGTCGTCACCCTTGTACCGGTAGACGTCGTCGCGGTGGCCGGTCGACCAGTGCACGAGTTCGTAGGTGAGCTCGTCGTGGTTCTGCAGAGCATGAACCAGCGACGCTGGATCGATGCCGAGCTCGAGCGTGGTGCGCAGCGTCAGCCGCAGAAACTCCGTATCTGCGGTGGCGAGGGCGTGCTGGTACGCCGGACGGTTGACGAAGTCGTACGACAGGTCCGCACCGGCCTCGCCGATCTCACGGATGTCGTCGATGGTGAGGTTGAGCTCCTGGAAGGTAAACCCGCCCACTTTGCGAACCATGCTGGCAATCAAGTGGTTTGCAGCCTCGGACAGCGGATGACCTTCGGACCAGGCCGTGCTGTCTTCGGCGGCGGTCTTCTCCGCCCCAAGGAAGCCATTGGCATCCAGTCGTAGCCCACCCGTGCCGAGGTCGGTCAGCGAGTGCAAGGCATCGCCGATCACCAAACGCATTCCAGCGAAGGACGGGTCGAGCCAGTTGATCGAAGGCTGACCGTCCTTGAAGTAGTGCAGATACACCCAGCGGCGTTCCACGCCGTCGATGCCGACGACGGGCCGGGTCACGCTCCAGTTGGTCTCCTTGACGCCTTCTGCGAAGAAGATCACCCGCTGCAGCCGGCCGATGATGTAACCGGCTTTGTCCAACCAATCCTCTGTTGCGGGATCGATGTTGACCGAGTCGATGCCAGCGGGGACCTCGGGCAGTTGATCCCAGTCGCGAGGGTCGATCTCGACCATGTGGTAGATGCCTGGGTAATCCGCGTACTTCAGCTCGGCAAGCCGAAAGTCCGCGCCCTTTCCGGTGTGACCGGGGACGATGTCGTCGATGATCGTGCCGCCGTGCCAGTTCGCAGTGCCGCACATCTTTCGGAATTCATCCTCGGTCCCGAAGGCTGGATCGATCTGCGTGCTGATGCGATCGAAGTGGCCGTCGACGCTCGGGGTCTGCTGCCAGCCCGAGATCCCACCGGCACGCTTGACCGGGCCGGTGTGAACCGCCTCGATGCCAATCTCGGCGAACGCCTTCCACATGTCGTCGTTGGCCATCGTCTTGAGGAAGGACTCGTCCGGACGCGTGATCAGCGAGAGTGGGTAAGCGGTGAACCACACCGCTGCCGTGTCGACCGCACCGCGTGGATTCGGGGTGGCGTACGGGTTCTGCCACATCGAACCCTGGCCCGAGAACTGCTGGCTAATCTCATTGGCATCGGCCAACATTGACTGCGAGAGCAGCCAGTTCACGTAGGCCGGGTTGTCACCGGTCGGAGGGCCGTCCTGAGCGAGCGACCGGCGTTCGAAGGGTGCCTTGACGCGGGGACGAAACCTCAGTGCTCTTGGGCGCGCCGGGTGGAGGTGTTCGTCGAAGGTGATGTCCGCTGGCTCGTTGGCTTGGTCCTCCGGGTCTGACTCTGCCGTCTGAGACATGGATTCCCTTCGTGGTGAAGCGCTGAGCGCCGGTCAATCGGGCGTATTGCCAACCTACGTCCGGTTGAAACGGCACTCATCGTATGACGGCAGGCATCCAAAGCGGTCAGAGCTCAGACGGCTGCGTTGCCGGCCTTCCACTGATCCCACGGGATGTTCCAGTCGCCGAGCCCGTCGGTGCCGGGCAGGATCGAGCCGACGGTGTTGGACACCTCGACGAGGTCGCCTCGCTTGGTGTTGTCGTAGAACCACCGCGCGTTGCTGGTGCTGACGTTGAGGCAGCCGTGGCTGACATTGCTGTAGCCCTGGCTGCCGACCGACCACGGCGCGCCGTGCACGTAGATGCCGCTGTACGACATCTGGGTGGCCCAGTCGACCTCGGTGCGGTAACCGTTGGGTGCGTTCGACGGCACCCCGTACGTGGACGAGTCCATGACCATGTGGGACAACCGGTCGCCCACGATGTAGGTGCCGTTGTTCGTCGGCGTGTTGTTCTTGCCCATCGAGATCGGCATGGTCTTGATGACCTCGCCGTTGCGCTTGACGGTCAGCGTCTTGGTGTTGTCGTCCGCGGTCGCAATGACTTCGTCGCCGATGGTGAAGTGCGTGGTCACGTTCTCCTGACCGAACAGCCCGTCACCGAGGTCGACGCCGTAGGTGTTGACCGCCACGTCCACGGCGGTGCCTGGCTTCCAGTAAGCCTGTGGACGCCAACGCACTTCGCGATTGCTGAGCCAGTAGAACGCGCCCTCGACGGGAGGGTTGGTGGTGACGGTGATCGCCTTCTCGGCAGCCAACCGGTTCGGGATGCTCTCGTCGAACCGGACCGCGACCGGCTGTCCAACGCCTACGACTTCACCGTCGTTGGGCAGGACGTAGGGCATGGTCAGGTTCTCGGGCGAATGCGTCTGGAACGTCATCGAACGATTGGTCACGCCGGCCAACCCGAGTGACTGCGCGTTGAGCGTGTAGCGCTGGTTGTAATCGAGCGGGTCGGTAGTGGTCCACCGCAAGCCATCGGGGCTGAGCCGGCCTGCCACCGTCGTGCCGTCCTCGTCGGTCATGGTGACCGCGCCGAGCACTCCGTCCTCGGCACTGACCGTGACCGGTGCGTCGACCGTCACGCCCACGTCGCCGTCGACGACCGAGGCCGTCAGCTTGGGCATCAGGAGGTCACCGAACGGCGTGCCCTTGTCTGCGATGGTCAGCGGCTGAGGCGGCGGCGCGGGCGTGCTGTCGCACGAGCTGGCGCCGAACACGACTGCCGGAAGCAGGGCGACGATCACCATCCACGTTCGAATCCGACGTGGACGGGCCACCGAATGGTCCTTCCACATGCTTGCTCCACCTCACAGCTAGCGTTCAACAGGATATTGGGGTACTGACAGGTAAGTCTAAGGGCAACCTGGGACAGGACGCAGTACCGTGAGGGCCGCCGCGATGCCGCAGATGAAAGGATTTCACGCCGCGCCCGCAGGCTGTTATCGTCTCTCACGCGCGCCGTTAGCTCAGTTGGTAGAGCAGCTGACTCTTAATCAGCGGGTCCGGGGTTCGAAACCCTGACGGCGCACCACCCGAAGGCCCTGCTCAGGCAGGGTTTTCGTCGTTTCCGGGCCGTTGTGGCTCGGCGCATCGGCCAGTTCACCTCGACGCCATCGCGCCTCGGCGTCCATCGAACGTCACAACCTGATGCGGGTTGACGGATACGCCGAGCCGCTCAGGCGCTGCACCCTCGGCCAACGCCGCCCATCAGGCAATCTGCGAATCTGAAATCTTTCCGGCTCGCGCAAGTCTGGCAACGGCCACGCGATAGCGCATTGAGGCGATAGTTTAACTATTTGGGATCGTTCCTCGTGCGCCCTTCGATGTGCGGGAGTCGATATCAGCGCGACTAACTGCATGGCGCAAGGCACCAGGCGCTTTGGTAGCGGAGTAGGGCGAATCACATGCATCTCAGCGGTTTCAAGCTGCGCAAAGATTGAGATTTCTGATATTATCTTGTTAGCTGGTAGCCCAGTCGAGTGTCTGCGACCAGCTCACGACGAAGAAAAACGAGGTCCAGGCTGATGCCCCCCGCAGGATCACACCGGTCAGCAGTTCCGTCCAGCTTGCCAGCTGGCGACGACGTAGCTGTGCAACATAACGTCCTGGTGTCCAACTGCAGCCGACTCGGCCGCACGGCCAATCCCCCGGGCTTTTCCTTCAGCGATTTCTTCCGGTTCGGTCGCCGCAGCTGACCAACGCCCGTACAGACCACCTTCATCGGTAGCCGTCCGAAACCCGGTGTGGTAGACGATGTCCGTCGGGGTCGTGGCCTGCCGATACATGCCTTCTTTGTAATACACCGTCGTGGACCCGGGGATCAGTGTGCGGATGTTGTACGTCGTCGAGCCGTTGACGAACGTCTGCTGAACTCCGTTGGGCCACAACTTGATAGACCCGGCGGTGTCCGACTTGGACCATTTGATCTGCATCTTGACGTCGTGGCAGGTCCCTACCGGTAGCGGGACGTCGATGATCGAGAAGGTCTTCAGATACACACCCGGCGACGACTGCTGGTGGATGACCAGGGACCAATAGCCGTTCTTGACGTCCGCGTACCAGCCGACCGGTGGAGAACCTGTGTTGCTGTCGGCGTGCCACTGGTTGGTCAGTGCCCAACCGAGGTCGGCATGGTTCTGCGGGAACGTTGGGTCGAACTTGGTCGAGCACCCGTACCACCGCACCTGGCCTTCGGTTCCGCCAGTGTCGAGTTCGCCACAGCGCGAAGACCAGTAAATTCACGGACTCGAAAGTCATCGGCGCCGAGCCGTCCGGACGGCGCATATTTGGCAACAGTCCAGTGATAGCGGCTTACGCTCGAGTTAATTTCTTGCCCTGCTCCCGCTTGGCAGCGCCCAGCACGTCGACACGACCGACGGCCAACGGCAGATGCGCGGCGGCTCCAGGCGAAGCCAGCGGTAGCGGAATCGCGCAAGTCACATGGATCTCACACGTTTCAAGCTGCGCAAATATGGGAATTGCTGTTATGATCTTGTTAGCTGGCAGCCCAGTCGAGCGCTTGGGACCAGCTCACGACGAAGAAATACGAGGTCCAGGCCGATGACGCCTGCAGGATCATACCGGTCAGCAGTTCCGTCCAGCTTGCCAGCTGGCGAGGACGTAGCTGTGCAACATAACGTCCTGGTGTCCAACTGCAGCCGACTCGGCCGCACGGCCAATCCCCCGGGCTTTTCCTTCAGCGACTTCTTCCGGTTCGGTCGCCGCAGCTGACCAACCCCGACGCCTGGTCAGCGACGTCGGAGGCCGCGAACCCAGAGCACCAGCACTACGGTGCCCAGCCCTGCGATCGAGATGACCACCGCGGGCTTCTTGACGAACTGCACGACGCGCGCCTTCGCGTCGTCGACGATCGTGCGCGGATTGGCCCGTTCGGCCAGCGCGTCGACGGTAGATGCCAGCTGATTGCGAGCCACATCGATTTCGCCCTTGATGGTGTCAGGATCCCTGTCCGCCACGTCAGCCCTCCAATTCGCTCGCCGCCTTGCCGCACTACCCTAGAGCAGCCGAGTGCACCCGCCGACAGAAGGACTCCGCATGCCACCGACCCCACGTCTCGAGGTGGGCGACAAAGCGCCCGCATTGAGCCTGCCCGACGCGGACGGCAAGACGGTCAAGTTGTCCGACTTCAAGGGTCGCAAGGTGATCGTCTACTTCTACCCGGCCGCCTCCACTCCCGGCTGCACCAAGCAGGCCTGCGACTTCCGCGACAGCCTCGCCCAACTCAACGAGGCCGGGCTAGACGTCATCGGCATCTCCCCCGACAAGCCGGAGAAGCTCGCCAAGTTCCGCGACGCCGAGGGCCTGACGTTCCCCCTGCTGTCCGATCCCGACCGTTCGGTGCTGACCGCGTGGGGCACCTTCGGCGAGAAGACGATGTACGGCAAGACCGTTCAGGGCGTCATCCGGTCGACCTTCGTCGTCGACGAGAAGGGCAAGATCGAGGTCGCCCAGTACAACGTCAAGGCTGCACATACGACAACAAATATCCAGAAGATCATCACCAAGGTGACAACTGCCTAGAACTAGCGGCCGGTACTTGCTCACAACAGGCGGACCCTGTCGATACTTCTTCGGGGTGCCCTGCTGGTGGGTGGGACAGTTGGATGCCCACCCTCCGATGCCGGGAGTAGCAACGCCGTAGTCGCCAACTCTGCGACGACGACTGTGACGGCTCCGAACTCGAAGAGGCGCTGGAATCCGCAGCGCATCAACTCGACCTATACAGCGCGGTCTTCGTAGGCTGACACCGAGCGGTGACCGGCGGCGCGTGGACCGCAGCGCCACAGCGCCACACTGTCAGGCCCAGGCCGTGTGCCCGCCGGGGCATGAGCACGGCTGGTGTCCGACTCGCCAAATCCCCCCGACCCCTACACATGCAGCTAGGGTCGTTAGCCTCTCACAGCGCATTGCCAGAAAGGCATATAGTGATGTGCGGAGCCTCGAAGAAGCGAGCTGTCACGCTCATTGGGCCTGGCCGCTTCCGAAGCCCCGAAACAGCTTTGGATCAGATTGGACGATCCGGAGTCGCTGTCATACAACAAGAGTTGCCTAGGGGTTTTGACATGATAGATCTGAAGACAATCGCGGTTGCAGCCACCATCGCCGGCGCACTCGGCCTCACCCCCCTCGGAATGGGCCCGGGCGTGGCGAACGCCGTCCCAGGTACTCCCCGTATTGACATTGCCCAGAAGCCCCACCATGGCGACTGGGATGACTGGAACGGGGGCCACGGCAACGGTCGCGGGAACGGGGGTCACGGGAAGTGGGGCAGGGGCGGCTGGTACCCGGGGATCGATGCATGCATCGGCGCCACGGGTCCGTACGGGAACGTCAGCGGCTTCGTGTGCATCTAAGCTTCAAAGCCCACGCCTACGAACCGGACCTGACATCCGCAACGCCGCCCAACCTGAAGGCGGGTGCCATGTCATACCCGGTAGTTACTCTGGTCAACAGCGAAATAGAGAGGGCGAGCCGATGAGTGCTGAGCGTGGCTGGATCGTCCCGCCGCAACCGCGACCTAACCCCCACAGCGTGGAAGCGTGGGCCGAAAAGCATCGCCGTGACGGGCACCATCCCCATCCGGCACCCACCGCCGCGAACCCCGAACGCTGGGAGTGCAAGTGCGATCCAGACGCGGTGTGGACCGCTGCGTGGCGCATCCTGACCCCTGATCAGACTCGTCAGAAATTCGCCCATTTGTCTCGCAAGCCTTGATTCGTTCGCAGCAAGATGCCTACGGCGTGCATCCCTGCCCAGCGACGTTTCCGGTCGCCCAGTACAACGTCAAGGCCACCGGGCACGTCGCCAAGCCCAGAAGATCATCAAGCAGGTATCGCCGGTATAGATATATGCATGGGGCGGTCAACGCGAGACGAGTATCTGACAACCGCTGACTATGCCTTTGATTGGGGCGACAACCTCGGCAGGATGAGCACGAGGCACGGCGGCTCCGAAGCCGAGGCAATGCAGCACGCGGCCGACTTTGTTCGTGACATGCGACGTGAAGGGGCGAAGTCCCCGATTCGGCTTGTGCGGGTTCGGCATTGGCCCGGCGGGAGCAAGCTCGCAGGCGGTCCGTTGGTGTATCAAGCTTCGTACTACGACGCCGAGCAGGGTCTTGCCGATGCGGAGGCTTACGCCGCCCGCGTTCACGACTGGCATGTGTCCGTGGACAGGGTCAATCGCAATCTCACCCGCACCAACGCATCGTGGCGGCTCGGATACAGCCCTTGGTTAGACGCATCGGGACCGAAGCCGGCGTCATGCCCCGGGTGCGGCGCTGACCTCGGGGTTCTCGTTTGAAATGTGGGAGTGCTGCGCTCTTGTCGACTTGCTAACCCGTACCGGATCGGTCAGACGCATTATGTCCCGGTCATCAGGGCCGGGGATGGGGGTCCCCGGGTGGGGTCGACAACGCTGTCCAACGCCACCAATCTGACTGTGAACATGCTGTAGACGAACGGTCGGTCGCGCCCTGAAATGCACGTTTAGACGACGTCGCGATGCGACAACCAGCCAAACCAATTGCCCTTGCAATAACCCACGGATTACCTGTCACTTGCCTATGTGATCACTGCACGTCAGTTGCTAATCTCCTCCTCAGATACGGCCACAGCTGGCTGTAGCCAAACGGGGGGAAGCAAACAGATGAGCGGTAGCCGTCGAGCAGAACAAACAAGCAAGGCACGCATAGCCGTCGCGGGGGCACTGACGGCAGGGGCGTTGCTACTCGCACCTGTTGGAGCGGCTGTCGTTTCGGCACCAGCAGGCAGTGCGTACGCCGCGCCCGATACAGGGACTTATGACGAGTTGGTAGAGGTTCATCCGGACGGCGGTGGCGTGGTCTCCATCGCCGATGACGACGGCATTCAGGCCGACACCGTCACGGCTTCAACCTCCTGGGTGCCGGGTTCTGTTACCGGGCACTGACTGAACCCTCCCGGTCTGCGCCAGGTGCGAGACTTTGCGAGTCGTCTCTTTGTCGTCGTCTAGGTGGGAAACCCGGAGCCGACGACGGCGCGTAGTGGTTTGGGCATGTTGTTGACTGTAACGCCCAGTACAACGTCGAGGCCACCGGGCACGTCGCCTAGCTGCGCCGCGACCTATCCGTCTAACCCGCCGAGCGCATCCAGCAGCAGCGCCTCCGAGGTCGCTGCCCGCTCGAGCACACCCAGGTCCAGACTCTCGTTGATGCTATGTGCCTGCGTCGCAGGGTCTTCGACGCCGGTGACGAGAATCTTGGCGTCCGGGAACGCCGCGGCGAACTCCGCGATGAACGGGATGGACCCGCCGACGCCCATGTCGATGGCGTCCGTTCCCCAGCCCTGCCGGAACGAGGCGCGCACGGCGTCGTAGACCGGTCCGCTCGCGTCGATCGCGTACGGCTGGCCGACGTCGCCTGGCGTGACCGTGACATGGGCGCCCCACGGTGCGTGCTCTTCGAGGTGGCGAGTCAGCGCGGCGAGGTGTGCGCCTGCGTCCCCGCCTGGCGCGACGCGCATGCTGACCTTCGCCCGCGCCTTGGGGATCAACGTGTTGGACGCCGACGCGATGGGCGTGGTGTCGATGCCGATGACGGTGACCGCCGGTTTGGCCCAAAGCCGTTGCGGCACCGAGCCCGATCCGATTTCCGACACCCCGTCGAGCAGCCCGGTGTCCGCGCGGACGCGTTCGGGCGGGTAGTCGACCGCCGCCGCGGTGCTCTCGTGCAGTCCCGCGACGGCGACGTTGCCATTGTCGTCGTGCAGGCTGGCCAGCAGCCGCACCAACGCACTCAGCGCATCCGGCACCGCACCTCCCCACATTCCGGAGTGCAGGCCGTGGTCGAGCGTGGCCACCTCGACGACACAGTCGGCAAGTCCGCGCAGCGACACCGTCAACGACGGGATCTCGGTGCTCCAATTGTCGGAGTCTGCGATCACGATGACGTCGGCGGCAAGAAGGTCCTTGTGGGCAGCCAGCAGTGCGCCAAGCGAAGGCGAGCCGGACTCCTCCTCGCCCTCCACGAACACCGTCACCCCGACCGGTGGCTGTCCGCCATGAGCCCGGAATGCGGCCAAATGCGTTGCGATCCCGGCCTTGTCGTCGGCGCTGCCGCGGCCGTAGAGCCGGCCGTCGCGCTCGGTGGGTTCAAACGGCGGCGACGCCCACTGGGCTGCGTCGCCTTCTGGCTGCACGTCGTGATGGGCGTACAACAGCACGGTTGGTGCGCCCGGCGGTGCGGGATGACGGGCGATGACGGCAGGTGCCCCGCCCTCGCTGACGGTACGGACGTCGGCGAAGCCCGCATCCGACAACAGCTTTGCCACCGCTTCGGCGCTGCGATGCACCTCGGGGCGGCGGGCCGGGTCGGCCCACACGGACTCGATGCGGACGAGGTCCTCGAGATCGGAACGCACCGATGGCAGCACGGCTTGGACACGGGCGACGAGATCACTCACGCGACCGAGGCTAGTCGCTCGCCGACGCACGCGAACGTGCGCAAAGTAGCGAACTCCCGCGGCGTGTCGCCTACGCACGCTCGCGGAAGAGGGGGGCTAGTCGGCGGACTCCAGGATGGCCACCGCCGCCGCGGTTTCCCCCTCGTGCGTCAGCG
>Ga0193717_1002305_pt1 | contig 11058 bp, 9 predicted proteins | sample U2c2metaG_FD_145900 | JGI IMG/M metagenome (GOLD analysis project Ga0193717, IMG submission 145900) | Soil microbial communities from a riparian zone of the East river system, Colorado, United States - U2c2 | ecosystem: Environmental > Terrestrial > Soil > Riparian zone | place: USA: East River...
TCCGTGGCGCATCGTCGGCGCGATGTTGATCGTCGCCGGCGTGATCAGTCTGGCGTTGCCGGCCTAGGCGACGGGCCTAGCCCAACCGGTCGGTGGCGCGCCGGCCCGTGAGCTCGGCCAGTGCGGCACGCAATTCGCGGATGCGCGGCGGCTTGCCCAGCAACCGGTCGACCTGGGGCGGCTTTTCGTTCTCGTTCGCCACGTGTTGTCCCCATCCGGTGAGCAGGATGATGGGTGTCCCCGGCGACATGGAGCGGATACTCGCGACGACCTGCCGGCCATCGACGTAGGGCATGCCAAGATCGGTGATCACGATGTCGAACAGCTTGCCGCCCTTCTGTGCAGCGCGGAAGGAGTCGATGCCGGCCTGCCCGCCGTCCGCTGCCGTGACTTTGTGGCCCTCGTCCAGCAGCGCGCTGCGCAGTGACTCGATCAGCGACGGATCATCGTCGATCAGCAACACGCGCAGGCTGCGCGTCGCGAACATCGGCTGTGGTTGCCGAGTTGTCGCCGCGGTCTGCGCGGTGCCGGGCCGGAAGGTGAGGCGAATGGTGGTGCCAACCCCAAGCTTGCTGTCGATATCGAGGCCGGCGCTGTGGCGCTTCGCCATGCCATAGACCATCGCCAGCCCCAGGCCCGTGCCGCGATCGCCCTTGGTCGTGAAAAACGGCTCGAGACAGCGGCGCCGGGTTTCTTCGTCCATGCCGACGCCCGAGTCCACCACTTCGAGAAGCACGAACTGGTCGTCGCCATTCGCGCCGCGCACGCGATCGCAGCGCGTGCGGATTTCGATGAGGCCACCCTGCGGCAACGCGTCGACGGCATTGAAGATGAGGTTGGTGAGCGCGTCGCGGATCTCATTCTCCGCGCCGCGGATGGTTGAAAGGTCGGGCGCCAGCGTACTCTTCAAGTCGATCATCACGCCGCGTTGTTGAGCGAGATCGTTCCAGCGCGCCCGCGTGAGATCGACCACCTGCTGGATGAGCGGATTGAGTTCGACGTCGGCGAGCTGCAGTTCCGGTTCGCGCGGGCGGTAGAACTCGCGCATGCGGCCGACCGTCTGCGCGACGTCGTCGATCGCGCGCTGGATGGTGGTGAGATAACCGCGCGCGCGTTCGCTCAGGTTGGGTTCGCGCTCGAGCAGTGCCTCGGTGTAGAGCGCGATGGGTGAGATCGCGTTGTTGATGTCGTGTGCGATGCCGCTCGCCATCTGTCCGAGCGCGCGCAGTCGCTCCTGCTGGATGAGCGCGTGTTGCGCCTGGCGCAGCGCCTCGTTGCTCTGTTCGAGCTCGCGCGTGCGGATCTTCACGCGGTCTTCGAGCTCCAGAGTGAGCTGCTGCAGCTCCTTGTTGGTCTCGTGCAGTGTGTCGCGCGTGGTGCTCAGTTCCCGGTTGCGCTGGATCGCCGCCTCGTAGGTAGACAGAAGCAGATTCAGGATCTGCAGCCGGTCGGCGGTGATGAAATGTTTCTGGCCGCTGAAGACGATCTCGAGACCCATGCCGGGCTGTTCGTTCTGGCGCATGTGGCTGTTGACCAGCACGAACTGCACGCGCCGCAGCAGGTGATCGGCGTCGTAGGGTTTGAGCACGAAATTGTCGGCGCGGCACGCGAGCCCGCGGATCACGTCCTGCGGGTCCGACAGCGTGGTCACGAGGATTACGGGGACATCGGCGAGTTTCGGGTCGTCCTTGATGTGCGTGCACAGCTCGTAGCCGTTCATCTCCGGCATGACCACGTCGCTGATGACCAGACTCGGTTTGTGGCGCCGTGCCATCTCGAGCGCCAGCTTCCCATTCGCGGCGCTGGTGACGCGATACCCTTGCGCCTCGAGGATGTGCGTGAGCCGTTGCGCCTGGGTGGCGCTGTCCTCGGCGATGAGCACGCGTGCGCCGCTGTCCGGTGCATCCTTGATGGTCATGATTCGATGCCTCCTGCGTATTGCAGCTTCCGGGCGAGCTCCGCGATCAACGCGCCCGCGATGCGGTCGGCGGGCAAAATCTGCACCGCCGCGCCGAGCGCGATGGCTTCACCCGGCATGCCGTGCACTACCGAGCTTTCACGGTCCTGCGCGACGGTGAGCGAGCCGCGGTCTCTCATCTGCTTGAGCTCCGCCGCGCCGTCCTTGCCCATGCCGGTCAATAACACACCGACCGCGCTACCACCGCGGTTCTCGGCCAGCGAGCGGAACAGCCAGGAAACCGAAGGCCGCAGTCCGTTCTCGGGTTCATCGCGTGCCAGCGTGAGCCTCCCGCTGCTGCTCACTCCGAGATGGAAGTCGTCGGGGGCGATGTAGGCGTGCCCGGCCAGGGGCACCGCTGCGTGCGCCGCGACGTGTACGCGCAGCCCGGTAGTTTGATTGAGCCACTCGATCATGCCGGGCAGGAAGCCTCGTGCGATGTGCTGCACGATGACGAGCGGCGCGGAAAAATCGCGCGGCAAACCGGAGAGGATTTCCTGCAGTACCAACGGGCCGCCGGTCGAGGCGCCGATGCCAACGATGCGCGGTAGCGGATGTCTCGCGCCGGGCGCCGGCACCGCGGCGGGTGCGTGCGTGCCGGCTACCCGCGGCCGATTCCAGCGCCGCACGACTTTCACCTCGGACATCAGTCGAATGGTCTGCTGCAGGTTCTCGACGCAGGACTCGAATTGTGGGTGGTCCAATCCCAATGGCTTCTCGACACAGGCAACGGCGCCGGCTTCCATGGAGCGAAAGGCGATGGCCATTTCTTTCGGATCCGCCGTGGCCGTGCAGATGACGATGGGCAAGGGATTCGTTTCCATGATGAGCCGCGTGGCCTCGAACCCATCGAGCCGCGGCATATGGATGTCCATCAGCACGACATCGGGGCGTGGTCGGCCGCTCTGCAGATAGTCGATCGCTTCCTGGCCATCGTCGACGGTGCCGATGACCTCGATGCGCGGGTCGCGCGCCAGCACGTGCGCCAGCAACATGCGCATGCTGGGGGAATCGTCGGCGACCAGTACGGCGATGCGCTTCATACGAGGCGCCGCAGGGCTTCGAGCAGGTTGCTCTGATCGAGATTGCTCTTGACGAGATACGCATTGGCGCCCACTTCGATGCCGCGCTCGCGATCTTCGCGCGAGGCGAGCGCGGTCACGAGCATCACGGGCAATTCGGCGAGCGCCGCGTCGGCGCGCACTCGCGCCGTGAGGTCGAAGCCGTTGAGCCGCGGCATTTCGACGTCGGAGACCAGCGCATCGAAATGCTCCGAGCGCAGCAGCGTAAATGCCTCGAGGCCGTCGACCGCGGTTTTCACCTCATATCCGGCCGATTCGAGAATGCCTTTGAGCAGCATGCGTGAGGTGATGGAGTCCTCGGCGACCAGGATCCGTTTGACGGCTGCCGCCGCGGGTGTGGCCGTTTCCGCAGCGGACACCACGCGCAGCGTCGGTCCGCTCTTGCGCGCGGACTTGAGCAGATCCGCGACATTGAGGATGGGCGCGACCTCGCCACCGCCGAGCACCGTGGCGCCGGCAATATTGCGCACGCGCGACAGCGGTTTGGTGAAACGTTTGACCAGCACTTCGCGTTCGTCGAGCACCGCGTCGACCGCGAACGCGATGCGTTCGTTGCCGGCGCCGAGAATCAGCGCGGCGGTGGCGGGGGCGTTGCTTGCGGGGGCGCTCTTCGCCTTTGGGTTCGGCGGCAACTGCAGCACCTGCGCGAGCTGGGTGAGTGCCAGGGTGCGGCCGTTGATCGACAAGGTGTCGCGCCCTTCGACGGTCAGGACGTCTTCGGGCTTGAAGCGCGTCACGCGTTCCACCTGCGCGGTGGGTATCACGAAGGTGCGTTGCGCGGATTGGACCAGCACGCCGCGGAATGTCGCGAGCGTCACCGGCAGCGTCATGCGAATCGTCGTGCCGATTCGCGGCGTGCTTTCGATGGCGATCCGGCCGCCCAACTTCTCGGCCTTCTCGCGCACGATGGCCAACCCCAGGCCGCGGCCGGACAGTTGCGTGATCATGGGGCTGGTGGATAAATCCGTTTCGAATACCAGGAGCAGCGCGCCGGCGTCGTCGAGTTTGTCCGCGGCCTCGGCGCTGATCAGACCGCGCCTCACAGCCTGCGCCTTCACTTGGGCAACGTCGATGCCGGAGCCATCATCGCTCACGGCGATTTCGACCTGGTTACCGTTCAGCGGCGCTACGGCCAAGGTGATGTTCGCGCGCGCCGGCTTGCGCGCCCGCCGCCGCACAGCGGGGGCCTCGATGCCGTGATCCACGCAGTTGCGCAGCAGGTGTACCAGGGGATCCTTCATTTCCTCGAGGATGCGCTTGTCGATCGGCACGTCGTCGCCGCGAATCGTGAGCTCCGCTTCCTTGCCGAGCTCGCGCGTGAGATCGCGCACCAGCTTTGGCAGCAACGTTCCGAATGTCGCGAGCGGCAGCATCAGGAGCTTCTTGGAATTGGCCAGCAGGTCGTCGATCAGCTTGTCGACGGTCAGCCGGTCCTGTTCGGCGTTGCGACGCAGGTTGGCGAGGCGGCTCTCGAGCGCCCGCAGCCAGTCGTGGTTCCACTCGAGGAATTCGGCCACCGCACCGCCGGCGCCGTTGCGCAGCGCTCGCGCCTGCGGTTGCACGCGCGACCACTCCTTGCGCCATTGCTCGAAGACGTCCGCGAATCCGCCCAGATCCGCGGCGCGCTGGCCAGCGGCGAGTTTTGCGGCCAGCAACTCTTCGGATTCGAGCAGGCGTTCGTCGAGCGTCTTCACCGAGACGCGAACGGTGTCGTCTGTGCTGTAGGTGTTGGCGGCGGCCGGCAGTGCCTTGGCCGCCGGAATGTCCTCAGGCCGCGATGCCGGTGGCGACGGTACTGCGGCGGGCCCTGCGATTGCACGGGTCATCCGATCGAGCGCCAGGTGTGCCGTATCGAGCGAAGCGGGCGTCGGTGCGCTCTCCTGGCGCTTCCAGGCAGCGAACAGATTCTCGAGCGACTGGCAGACGGACTCGATCTCGTTGAAGTCCACGGCGCGCGCCGCACCTTTGAGGCTGTGCGCGGCGCGGAACACGCTCTCGATCAACGGTTGCTGCGCGGCCGGATCCGCGGATTTCTCGAGACTCATCAATCCTGCGGCGATGGTCTGCAGATGCTCCGCCGCCTCGACCTTGAACGTCGCGCGCAGCTGCTGCAGGAATTCCTCGTCCGCCTCGCTCATCGTCAGCTCAAGCTGTAGTTTTCGACCAGCGCCTTGAGTCGTTGGCCAAGGTCGCTCAGGTTGCGCGCCGCGGACTCCAGCTGGCGTGCGCTGGCGACGTTCTGCGTGCTCGCCTGCTTGATGTTCTCCATCGCACCCGCGACCTGGTCCATGCCGACCAGTTGTTGCTGGCTCGACGCCGCGATCTGGGTGGCGGCCTGCGCGGCTTCGGAGACCGTGGCCGTCAACGCCTGGATCGATTCGCCCGCGATCTCGGTCTGGCGGCTGCCGGCCTCAACCGCCTTGTTGCCCTGTTCAGTGGCCATGACCGCGGCCGTGGTGGCCTTCTGGATGTCGCTCAGGATCGTGCGCACGCGATCGGTGGCGGCCCGCGATTGCTCGGCGAGGCTCTTGACCTCCTGCGCCACGACGCCGAATCCCTTGCCCTGTTCGCCGGCTTTGGCCGCTTCGATCGCCGCGTTGACTGCCAACAGGTTCGACTGCGCCGCGAGATCCTCGACGCTGGCGATGATCTGGCCGATGGCCTGTGTCTGCTCGGACAGTCGCATCATGCTTTCGCCGATGGCTTCCATCTGCGTGCGGATGCGGCCCATGCCGGCCACGGCATCTTCGGTGGACTTGCGGCCGCTCTGCGAAATCTGCACCGCCTTCTGCGCGTTGTCGGAGACGGAGCGCGCCTTCTGGCTCGCCATCTGCGAGGTCTGACGGATCTCTTCGACGGTGGTCGTGGTCTCGCTCACGGCCGCGGCGGACTCGCTTGCGCCCGCGGCGAGCTGCGCCGTCGAGGCGACGATCTCGCTGGCGGCCGAGCCGAGCACTGCCGCGCCCTCGACCATGCCGCCTATCTGCTTGCGCAGGTTGGTGATCATCTTGACCAGCGCGTCAGCCGACGATTGGGGTTGCAGCATGGCCCGCAGGTCGCCGGCGGCAATCTGGTCCGCGATGCCCGCCATGCCGCGTAACGACGCGGTCATGCGGCCGAATGCGCGGCCCAGCATGCCGACCTCGTCGCCGCGTTCGCCCATGTCAATCGTCAAGCCCAGATCTCCCACGGTAATGCGCTCGGCTGCCGAGGTGAGGCTGCGCAGCGGTCCTGCGACGTTGCGTGTGATCAGGAAACCCAGCAGGCCCGCCAGCAAGATCGCGAGCCCGGTACCCAGCATGATTGTCAGACTGGCGGTCCTCGTTGCGGCCTCGGACTCAGCGGCGCGTTTCTCGAGCAGTCCCTCTTCGGCTTGCGTCATCGCCTGTACGAGCGCGCGGATGTTGTCCATAGTGCGCTTGCCGCGTCCCGAGACCACCATTGCCTGCGCTGCGGCAAAATCCTGGGTTCGACGCGCCTCGACGTGCGTTGCTATCTCCGTCAGCTTCTCGGCGATCAGCGGGCCAAGCGCTTCAGCGCGCGCCTGCTGCCGCGGGTTGTCGTTGACGAGATCTGCGAGTTGCTTGCGATATGTCTCGACTGTCGAGATGCCGCTCGTATACGGAGCGAGGTAAGCCTCGTCTCCCGTGATCACGTAGCCGCGTTGCCCGGTTTCGGCATCCTGCAGCGCCGCCACGACCTTGGTGATGGTTGCAATCACCTCGTGCGTATGCGCCACCCACTGCGAATTCTCGGTCTGCTGCTCGACGTTGCGGTAGGACACGATGCCCACGATGACGAAGATGACGAGCGTGACGCCAAACCCGGCGCCGATCTTGGTTCCGACATTCCACTTCATGAACAGGCTCCACTGACGGTATTCATTCAACTATCTACTTCATCGTGCACGACGATTCTCGGATCGGCGCAGATGCGGTCCAGGTCGAGGACCACCAGCCGCTGGTCGCTCACGCCCTTGAGGAACTCGGCGCCAATCTGCGAGAGCGTCGGCAATGCGGGCGTGAGAGTTTCGGCGGCCACGCGGCACACGCTCGCGACGACGTCTGCCAGCAGGCCGAACTCGAGGTCGTTGCCGCGCACGACGATGATCCGGTGCAGATCGGTCACGCCCTGCTCAGGCAGGTCGAAGAATTTCTTGAGATCGAGTACCGGCAGGATCCGGCCGCGCAGGTTGACGATGCCGCGGATGAACGGCGGCGTGCCGGGCAGAGGCGTCAGGTCGCGCAGCGGGTGCACTTCGACGACGTGCCGGGTTTCAACCGCATAGCGCTCGCTCGCGAGTCTGAATTCGAGCAGTTCGAGTGATCCGTGCGGCGCGGCAGACGCCGGCGGCGGACGCGCCAACGCCACGGCCCGCTCGTGCAGGATGCGTGCGTTGTTGCCGGTCATGAGTCGGCCCCGGGCGACAGCGACGTGATGATCTCGCGCAGGCGCCCAGCGGTCAGGCCTTCGGATTCGGGTACGAGATCGTCGGGCGCAAGGCCGCGCAACAACCGCGCGGCGTTGGCGAAGTGGCGCTGCGCCTCCACATGGCGGACTTCGGCGCGAGCGCAGTTGCCAAGCGCGAAATGCGCCAGCGTGAACTCCGGTTGTAGATAGACGGCGCGCTGCAGGGCGGCGCGCGCGCGGGCACGCTCGCCGAGTTCCTGCAGCACCATGGCGTTGAGGTAGTGGGCGGCTGGATCGAGCTTTTCCGCGGCGATCCAGCGGTCGCTCGCGGCGAGGGCGGCGGCGAGTTCGCCCTGGTTGGCGAGCGCGTGAGCCAGAAGCGCGAGCAACCGCGAATCGGCGCGCGCATCCCCGGCGGTCGCGAGGGCCTCGCGCAGCACCGTGACGGCATCGGTGTAGCGACCTTGCTCATAGAGGTGCTGGGCGGCGTTGCGCGCCAGGTGCACCGGGTCCGGAGCCGGTTCCGACGCCGCTGCGGGTACGTGCGCCAGCAGTTCCGCGACTGCCAGTTCGGTGATCGTGGGCGCCGGGTCGGGTAGTGGTGCGCGCACAGGTTCGTCGTACGCGGGCGCTGACTCATAGGCAGGCGCGACCTCATGATTGCCGCGCTTGCGATACAGAATGCTGCCGGGAAAATTCACCGGCGTGAAACCCGAGAACAGCGCCTGCGAGCATTCGCTCGGACTCACGATCAACCAACCGTCATCGACCAGCGAGTCGCGCAATCCAGCGATGAGCTTTTTCGCATGGGTCGGCGTGAAATAGATGAGCAGGTTGCGGCACAGGATGAGATCCATCGCGTTCGTGTCGTTACTCACCGAAGGAAAGCGGTCCTGCGCGAGGTTGAGTTCGGCGAACGTCACGAGCTCGCGCACCTGCGGCTTCACGCGGTATTTCCGGTCGGCGAGCCGCGTGAAGTAGTGATCGCGAAACTCCGGCGGCGATTCGCGGAACGACCACTCTCCGTAGACGCCGTGCTCTGCTTTGCGCAGGAAACGCGCATTGATGTCGGTGGCGAGGATGCTGACCTTCCAGTCGCGCCAGTCGGGCAGCAGTTGCTGTATCAGGATTGCGAGCGAATAGGCCTCTTCGCCGGTGCTGCATGCCGCGCTCCACAGGCGCAGGCGACGGTCGCCGTGGCGCTTGCGATGGATGAGCACCGGCAAGACCTGCGTCGCGAGCGCGTTGAAGCTCGGGCGCTCGCGAAAGAAATAAGTCTCACCGATGGTCAGATGGGTTGCCAGCGTGCGCAACTGCGCGGCCGACGGCGGCGCGCTGAGCAAGCCTTCGGCGCAGGCGGCGGCATCCTCGAAGCCGAGCTCCGGCGCGGCCTCGTTCAATGCGCGGCGCAGATCCGAGCGGCGCTCGGGTGGGAAGTGCAGACCCGTGCGGCTGGCGATCAGTTCGCTCAACTGATCGAGCTGCGGCACAGGCAGCGCTTCAGCGCGCACGGCGTCGTTCCTCATCGCGGATCGCAGCCTCGACCCCGGCCGATTCGTCCGGCGATAGAAACTGCTCGAGGTCCTGAATGAGTACCAGCCCGTCCGGCAGCGACAGGACGCCGCGAATGTGGGGCAGACCGGGCGCAAGGCGTGCGCTGTCGATCGCTCCCTGTGCGGGCGCGTCGATGACGCCGAGCGCCGCATCCACGGCCAGCACCACCCTGCGCGGGACGGTGCGCGCAATGATGAATTGGTCGGTGGGCGTCACCGGGCGCGCGGGCAATCGGAAGCGGTTGCGCAGATTGAACACCGGCAGAATGTGGCCGGCCACATCGAGGGCGCCGAGTACCGCCGCGGGGGCAAGCGGCAGCGGGGTATATTCCGCGGCGCGCACGATGCGTTCGATCGAGTGCAGCGGCAGGGCGTAGCGGCCGGAGTCGAGAGCGAACAGCACCCACTGGGTGCCGGCTTCGAGTTCGCGGGCCGCGGCGTTCACGCGCACCGATCCGGGCGCGGCTTGTTAGCCAACGATTGCCGGATCGCCCGCAAAGAGAATCGCAGGTACACCGCGAACATCGCCCCTCTCCTGGTTACAAGCACGACAAACAGTAGTAGTTTGAAGGAGTTAAAGCACTAGGGACTTCCCCCAAACCACCATGCCATTACGCAGTGACATCGATTTCATGCGCCTTGCGCTCGAGGCCGCACGCTCTGCATCCGCCGCGGGTGAAGTGCCGGTCGGCGCCGTGCTGGTACAGGGCGAGGCCGTGCTTGCGATCGCCGCCAACCGGCCGATCGCCGGGCATGATCCGACCGCGCACGCCGAGATCGAAGCATTGCGCGCGGGCGGACAGACCCTGGGTTCTTATCGGCTCAACGGGACCACTCTTTATGTGACTCTCGAACCTTGTGTCATGTGCGCCGCCGCGATCGTGCAGGCGCGCATCGCGCGGCTGGTGTTCGGCGCCTGGGACCCCAAGGCCGGGGCCGCCGGCAGCACCACCAATGTGTTTGCGCTGCCGTCGATGAACCACCGGGTCGATGTTTTCGGCGGGGTGCTGATGGAGGAGAGCGCGCAGCTCCTGAGCGGATTTTTCGCCGCGCGCCGGCGTGAATAACCCTGACGACGTCTAATGCTCCTACTCCTTACGATCGATGCGGCGTGCCAGCATCTTCGGTTAGCGTCGCGGCTCATCTTCCGAGTAACCAAAGGACTAAACCCATGCGAGCCTTCATTGGACTACTGCTCAGCGCGCTGGTCACGACCGCAGTCGCGGCGCCAGTCACCTACAAGGTGGATTCCGACCACAGCTTCCCAAGCTTCGAGGCCGATCATTTCGGCGGCATGTCGGTGTGGCGCGGCAAGTTCAACTCGACATCCGGCACGATCGTGGTCGACAAAGAGGCGAAGAGCGGCACCGTCGACATCAGCATCGACGCGGCGTCGATCGACACCGGCAATGACAAGCTCAACGAGCACTTGAAGAGCCCGGACTTCTTCGATGTTGCCAAGTTTCCCACCGCCACTTACAAGGGCAAGCTCGCGAAGTTCAAGGATGGCGCGCCCACCGAAGTTCAGGGCGAGCTGACGATGCATGGCATCAAGAAACCGGTCACCCTGACGATCCGCACGTTCAAGTGCATGACACATCCGATGAGCAAGAAAGAGTTTTGCGGCGCCGACGTAACGGCTACCATCGACCGCGAACAATTCGGCATGACCTTCGGCAAACAATTCGGCTTCAAAATGGACGTGAAGCTCGCGATTCAGGTCGAGGCGCACATCGCCGGCTAACGCTGATTGGTGGGGGTTGCAAATGCGGTTCTTGATCCTGGCATTGCTTGCCTCGGGAATGGTGTCGGCTGCTGACAAGCCTTCCGGCACGCCGCTCTTCGACGGCAAGACGCTCAAGGGCTGGCGGGTCCTCGGCGGTGGCGCGGACTACAAGGTCGTCGACGGCGCCATTGTCGGCTCGTCACGGCCGGGAGTGCCCAACAGCTTTCTCGTCACCAACAAGGACTACACCGACTTCATCCTCGAGTTCGACGTCCGCCAGGACATCGGGCCGACCAACTCGGGTGTGCAGTTCCGCTCCCTGAGCACGCC